>Ga0210405_10005843_pt1 | contig 11116 bp, 9 predicted proteins | sample IncBWH11MmetaG_FD_155492 | JGI IMG/M metagenome (GOLD analysis project Ga0210405, IMG submission 155492) | Forest soil microbial communities from Barre Woods Harvard Forest LTER site, Petersham, Massachusetts, United States - Inc-BW-H-11-M | ecosystem: Environmental > Terrestrial > Soil >... | reverse complement strand
ATCCGGGTGCGCGAGCGTGAACGCCAATCCGGGCTTTCGCGGACGGCATGGGCGACGCGCTTGTCGCGGAACGAAGCTCCGTCTTCGTCATTGGCGGACTTGATCCGGCAATCCATGCTGAGTTGCACTTCATCATAGACCACCGGGTCAAGCCCGGTGGTGACGAGGATGAGAGGCCTTCAACGAGCACAAGCGCGTATTGCGCCGCGCCTTGCATCGTGCTGACGCGCCGTCCACCCTTCGCGCTATCGCGGCGGGGGATGGGCGCAGGCCAAGTATTCGCGCTCGGTCTCTGCGACCAGCGCCTCGACGCTGAGGATTTCGGTGACGCCCGAAGTGCTGTGGCCGGCGCTCCAGATGTCGCGCCAGCGCCGCGGTCGCTCGCCCTGCGTTTCGAGGTTGATGTCCTTGGCGATGTCGATCGTGCCGCGCTCCGGCAACGCATCGGGATCGAGGCCGGCGGCGACGATCGAGGGGCGCGGCATGTTTGTCTGCAGCCCGGTGAAGGCGCGGGTGAGCATCACGTCGTCGGCGGAAGCCGCGACCAGCATCTCCTTGTAGGCGGGCGGCGCCATGCTCTCATGCGTCGCGATGAAGCGCGTGCCCATATAGGCAAGGTCGCAGCCGAGCGCGACCGCCGCGTGCAGCGCGCGGCCGTCGCTGATGCCGCCGGCAAGCACGATCGGCCCGGCAAAGAATTGGCGCACCGCGCGCGCAAACGCGAAAGGATTGAGCCAGCCGGTCTGCCCGCCGGCGCCCGCGGTCAACAGCACGAGGCCGTCGGCGCCGGCGGCGAGCGCGCGCTCGGCGTGCCTGATCGTGGCGACGTCGGCGAGGACGAACGCGCCGGCCTCATGCAGCGGGCGGACGACGCCGGCCGGCGAGCCGACGCTGGTGATGACGATCTCGGGCGCGTGGGCGAGCACGACGGCGAGATCATCGGCGAGGCGTGGGTTCGAGGCGTGCACGATCAGGTTCGGGCAGAAAGCGGCGGCAGCGGCGCCGGTCGTGTCCTCATGCTCGCGCAGATGCCGGCGGATGGCCGCGAGCCAGTGCGCAAGCTCTTCGGGCGTGCGGCAATTGGCGGTCGGAAAGGCGCCGATGACACCATGCGTGCAGGCGCCGACGACGAGATCGACGCCGGAGACGCGGAACATCGGCGCCGCGATCAGCGGCAGGCGCATCCGCCCGCGAATGCGGGCGAAGCGCTCGTCCTCGGGGGTCAGGGATGCCTTCCTCGGCGAATGATCCATTGCTAACATTTAGCACGAGGACGAAAAGCGCACGCCGCCGCGGACGATCGCGGCACGCAAAAAGCGCGTCCGGTCAATGCCGGGAGGAACGCCGTGTGGTCGCCGCTCTATGCCTGCCCGACCGTCGGTTCGCAGACGCTCGCGGCGCTCCGCCGCTATCCCTCGCGCACCGCTTTCGCCTGGGACGGCGGCACGCTCAGCTATCGCGCAGCGCACGACCTGATCGGACGCCTTGAGGCGGTGTTCGTCGCGGCAGGGCTCGACCGCGGCGGCCGCGTCGCGCTTCTCACTTCCAACCGGCACGAGACCTGGTGCGCCGGCGTTGCCGCGCACCTTTGCGGCGCCGCCATCACCTGGCTGCATCCGCTCGGCTCGCTCGCCGACCAGCTCGATCAGATCGAGGATGCCGAAGCCGACGCCCTCGTCGTCGACACGCGCGCCTTCATGACGCGCGGCGCCGAGCTGGCCGCGGGCGCACCGCGCCTGCGGACGATCTTCACGCTCGAGGACGCCGACTACGGCCGCAACCTGCTCAGGGCGGCGCAAGCGGCAGGCGCCGTGTCGGCGCGCGATCTCGCCAACGCCGACACCGTCGCCACGCTCAACTACACCGGCGGCACGACCGGCAAATCCAAGGGCGCGCTCCGCCATCACCGCGAGCTGAGCTATTTCGCCACTGCGATTCTCGCCGGCTTCGAAATTCCCGACGATCCGCGCTACCTCGCGGTCGGGCCGATCAGCCACGTCACCGGCACGAAAGTACTGCCCGTGTTGATGAAGGGCGGGACCGTGCACATGCTCAAGGGGTTCGATCCGGACGCCGTATTCGCCGCGATCGCGCGCGAGCGGATCAACTTCACCCTGTTCGTGCCGACGATGATCTATGTCCTGCTCGATCATCCGGGGATGGCGAAGGCCGATCTCTCCTCGCTCGAGTATCTGCTCTACGGGGCCTCCGCGATGTCGCCGTCGCGGCTGGTCGAAGGCATCGAGCGCATCGGGCAGGTGTTCGGCCAGCTTTACGGGCAGACCGAGTGCTATCCGGTCTCGGTCCTGCGCAAGGCCGAGCACGATCGCGCGCGGCCGGAGCTGTTTGAATCCTGCGGCGTGCCGATTGCCGGCTGCCAGGTGAAGATCCTCGACCAGAACGACCAGGAAACACCGGTCGGCGAGCCGGGCGAGATCTGCGTGCGCGCTCCGCACGTCATGGCCGATTACTGGAAACGGCCGGAGCAGACCGCCGAGACCCTGAAGAACGGCTGGCTGCATACCGGCGACGTCGCCCGCGCCGACGAGCAGGGTTATCTGTTCATCCTCGATCGCAAGAAGGACATGGTGGTCAGCGGCGGGTTCAATATCTTCCCCCGCGAGGTGGAAGACGTGCTCGCCGCTCATCCCGACGTGGCGATGGTCGCCGTCGTCGGCATGCCGCATCCGAAATGGGGCGAGGCGGTGGCTGCAGTCGTGGTCGCCCGCCCGGGTACACGTCCCGCGGCACAGGCGCTCGCCGATCTCGTCAAGGCGCGCAAAGGCTCGGCGCACGCGCCCAAGCATATCGAGTTCGTCGATTCGCTGCCGATGACCAGCCTCGGCAAAGTCGACAAGAAGGCGCTGCGGGCAAAATTCTGGGCCGGTCAAACCCGCATGGTCGGGTGACGCTCCCGATGCCGTCACCGGGTCTTCTCGAAAATCTCCCGCCCGATCAGCATGCGCCGGATTTCGCTCGTGCCCGCGCCGATCTCGTAGAGCTTGGCGTCGCGCAGCAGCCGGCCCGCCGGATAGTCGTTGATGTAGCCGTTGCCGCCGAGGCACTGGATGGTCTCGAGCGCCATCCAGGTAGCGCGTTCGGCGGCATAGAGGATGGCGCCGGCGGCATCTTCGCGTGTCGTCTCGCCGCGGTCGCAGGCTCTCGCGACTGTGTACACGTAGGCCTTGGCGGCGTTGAGCGTGACGTACATGTCGGCGAGCTTCGCCTGCATGAGCTGGAAGCGGCCGATCGGCTGGCCGAATTGCGTGCGCTGATGGACGTAGGGGATGACGAGGTCGAGGCAGGCCTGCATCACCCCGAGGGGCCCCGCCGCGAGCACGGCGCGCTCGTAGTCGAGGCCCGACATCAGCACGTTGACGCCGTTGCCGACGACACCGAGCACGTTATCGACCGGCACTTCGCAGTCGGAGAACACGAGCTCGCTGGTATCGGAGCCGCGCATGCCGAGCTTGTCGAGCTTCTGCCCGGCGGAAAAGCCGGCAAAACCGTTTTCGATGATGAACGCGGTGATGCCGCGCGCGCCGGCGGTGCGGTCGGTCTTGGCGTAGACGACGAGCGTATCGGCGAGCGGACCGTTGGTGATCCACATTTTCGTGCCGTTGAGGACATAGCGGTCGCCCTTGCGCTCGGCGCGGGTGCGCATCGAACACCACGTCGGAGCGGCATTCGGCTCCGACATCGCCAGCGCCCCGACATGCTCGCCGGAAATGAGCTTCGGCAGATAGCGCTTCTTCTGCTCGGCGCTGGCGTTGCGCCTGATCTGGTTGACGCAGAGATTGGAATGCGCGCCGTAGGAAAGGCCGATCGCCGCCGAGCCGCGGGAAATCTCCTCCATCGCCACGCAATGGGCGAGATAGCCCATGCCGGCGCCACCCCATTCCTCCTCGACCGTGATGCCGAGCAGGCCGAGCGCGCCGAGCTGCGGCCACAGCTCGCGCGGAAATTTGTTGGTGCGGTCGATCTCAGCGGCGCATGGCGCGATTTTTTCGCGGGAGAAGGCGCCGACCGTCTCGCGCAGCATATCGATGTCGTTGCCGAGGCCGAAATCGAGGCCGGGGAGGCTGTTCGGGATCATCGCGCGCTCCTTCCCGCGCCCAAAACCGGCGGGATACCCGTTGATAGATAGCGAGTGGAATAGCGCCTGTCAGCGTGCGGACGCGACCGCCGGCAGCTTCGCCGGACGCGCCAGGCGGGCCCGCGCCCGGTCGATCTCCGCGGCCGGCGCGGGCATGGCGAACAAATGGCCCTGCAACTCGTCGCAGCCGGCGAGCCGCAGAAGCACCCGCTGCTCGTCGGCCTCGACCCCCTCCCCCAGCACCTGCATGCCGAGCGCATGGCCGAGCGTGACGATCGACTGGATGATGGCGCCGGAATTGCCCGAGGTGCCGAGCGAAGCAACGAAGGCGCGGTCGATCTTGAGCCGGTCGAAGGGAAATTTCTGCAGGTAGCTGAGGCTCGAATAGCCGGTGCCGAAATCGTCCAGCGCGATGCGCACGCCGAGCGCGCGCAGGGCCTCGAGCCGCGCCTGCGCCTGCCGCGGATCGTCGATGAGAACGCCTTCGGTCACTTCGAGGACGACACGCGAGGCGGCGATGCCGGTCTCGGCCATGACCGCGCCGACAAGATCGACGAAGCCGGCATCGCGGATCTGCAGCGGCGAGAGGTTGACCGCGACGAACAGACTGGGCCAACGCGAGCCATCCGACATCGCCTGGCGCAGCACGAATTCGCCGAGCCGGGACATCAACCCGTTCTGCTCGGCCAGAGGAATGAAGAGCGACGGCGCAATCGGGCCGCGCACGGGATGGGTCCAGCGCAGCAACGCTTCGGCGCCGACGATGCCGCCGCCGTCGGCGGCGAGGATCGGCCGATAGTGAACGTCAAAGGCGCCGCCGGAGATGGCGGATTCGAGCTCGCGCCGGATGAACCGCCGCTCGGCGTGTTCGCGCTCGATCGCCGGCTCGAAGCGCCGCATCACGCCCCGGCCTTCGCGCTTGGCGGCACGCAGCGCAAGCCCGGCGCGGCGGGCCAGTTCCTCCGCCGTCGTGCCGTCGTCAGGCGCCTGCGCGAGGCCGACGGTTGCGCTGAGCCGCGACGCGCGGTCGACGAGGATCGGACCTGAGAGCACCGCGCGCAGCGAAGCAGCGAACGTGTCCGCGCCTCGGGCGTCATCGCAGGTCATGAGGACCGCGAACGCGTCGTCCTCGAAGCGTCCGAACAGCGCCTCAGCCGGCACGCCCGCTTTCAGGTGCCAGGCGATTTGGACGAGCACGGCGTCGCCGCCCTCCCGCCCGAGCGCCTCGTTGATCTCGCGGAACGCGTCGAGATCGATCAATGCAAGAACGACCGTCCGGGCGCGACGGCCCGCCAGCGCGTCTTCGAGGCGCGTGGTTGGGCAGCGCGGTCAGCGCGTCCTCGTCGGTCAATCGGCGAACGGTCTCGATGCTGCGAGCGAGCAAGCGGCCGAGGCGGTGTCCCGCGTGCGTGGCGACAAAGGCGCAGCCGGCCAGCGCGGCGCCGGCCAAACCGGCCAGCACCCAGAGCTTATTCATGATGCGCGCGAGGGCGCGGTCCGGCGCCCAACTGAACCAGCCGACTATGCGTCCGTCTCGATCGTGCAGCGACTGCGCCTCGCGATCGGCGGTCGTCGGCGGATCGGTTGCGAAGCGCAGATCCTTGAGGCCGGCGGGGCGCTCGATGAGCCGAAGCTTGCCGTCCCCGAAGCGGTCGCCTTCGCCGAATACCGCATGAACCTCGTCGATGGCGAGCCGCAGCGCCGCGTGCCACTCGCTGCTCAGGCGGCGATCGTCCAAGCCGACGACGACAAGGGCCGCTGCGGCGCAAACGATGATCGCCGCACTCAGGACCGGCAGCAGCAACGAGGCGATACGCGCAGTTGCGGTGACCGCCAAGGTTTTCGGCTCGTGCGGGCTCCGCCCCTGTCCAGCCCCACCTTTCCGGGCTGCCGTTGCGGCCATACCCACGCTCCCCACCACCCGGCGGGGAGCCTAACCGCGCATGCTTAACGAGAAGAAAAGGCCGGGCGAAAGCTCAAGTTGCTTGCACGAATTTATCAACAGACCAACCGCCGCCAGTTAACGGTTAGGGTGACATTAAACTCAATAGACCGTAATCTCCGGCAGGGTGTGGGGGCGGTTCCGGCGATGGCAAATCGACCGGGACCGGGCACGGGGCATGCGTCACCTACGGGGGCTGATTCTCGCTGTCTGCGGCATGGCTGCCGGAGCGCTTGTGTCGATGGCGCCCGCGCAGGGCCAGGATTGCCCGGGGAATCCCAACGCGCTTGGAACGAGCCGCGTGCTCGCCGTCGAGTCCGGCGAGTACGGGGGCTTTGGCGTGATGCAATACCCCGAGACCGTGCCGTTGCGCGACAAGGAGGTCGTGCTCACCTTCGACGATGGCCCGCTGCCGCCCTACAGCGAGCAGGTCCTCGATATTCTCGCCGCACAATGCGTCAAGGCGACGTATTTCCTCGTCGGCTCCATGGCCCACGCATATCCCGCGACGGTGCGCCGGATGCACGCCACCGGGCACACGATCGGCACGCACAGCCAGGATCATCCCTCCCGCTTCCAAAGCCTCCCGCGCGAGAAGCTCCAGCACGAGATCGACGACGGCATTGCCGCCGTAAGCGCCGCGCTTGGCGACCCCAAGGAAGTGGCGCCATTCTTTCGCGTCCCCGGCTTGGCGCAATCGGAAGCGATCGAGAAGGAGCTTGCCGCGCGGTCGCTCATCGTCTTCAGCTCCGACACGGTAGCCGACGACTGGTTCCACCGCATCAAGGCGAGCGAGATCGTCCGCCGCGCCATGAGCCGGCTCGAAGCGCGCGGCAAGGGAATCCTGTTGCTGCACGACATTCATCCGGCAACTGTCGCGGCATTGCCGGAACTGCTGAAGCAGCTCAAGGAGCGAGGCTTCCATATCGTGCACGTGGTGCCGGCCCCCGCGGCGGCCCCCGTCGAGATGGCCGGCGCGCCGCTGACATTGACCGCAGCGTGGGCCGAGCGCCAAGACGATCCGGTCTGGCCGGAGGTCGTCGTGACCGACCCGGCGACAGAGCTTGCCGTGCTGCCCGCGCCCGACACGTCATCGTTCGATGTCGGCTTCAAGCCCGCGCCCCGGGCGCGCATCATGCTTGCCGATGGCTCAGCGGGAGCAATTCCGGGGGCCGCCGGCACGCAGTGGCCTGACGGGACGGCCGTCGCCCTGCCCTCTCTCGAAGTGAAATTGCCGGCGCTGCGCAAACACGACTTCGCGGTCTGGCGCGAGGAAAGGCCGACTGCGAGCGCGCCGACGCGACCGCGGCATGTCCAGGCGGCGACCCATCACGAGCGTGAACGCGCTCGCACGGTCGCGAAACCCAACCGTTATCCGCACAAGCCTGCCATCGCCGCTGCGCAGCAAATGAGGGCCCCGAGCCAAAAAGCAGCTGCCCAGCACGCGAGGGGTCAGAGCCAGAAATCCGTGACGCCAACCCGCAAGGCGCCGACGCGTGTCGATCACGCCTACCGCATGGAGCGATCACGACATCAGGTCGCCTGCTGTAGTTGACCTGGTAAATCGCACAGGCGAAGCCATCCGCAGCCAGCCGTGAGCCGTCAGGCGCGTGCAGCACGTCGTTGCGCTGGCCGCTTTGCTGCCGCCAAATGGAAACTAAGGCGGGCGGGCACGATCCGCCGCAGCATCGGCGGTGCGCGCCGCTGTCGCGCCCCGATATCGACCCTCGCGATTGACGCCCGTGCGGTAACCATAGGATATTGTCCTGCCCGCAGGCGGGCACTTTTGGCAAGCGGGATCAGCGGCATAGATGCGCGGCCTGGGGGCGGAAATCGAGATTTTGGCGGATGACCTCACGGTCCTGCCGCGCACTTTCCGCAAGCTCGGCATGAGCCGGCGTGCGGCCCGATGACCAGCTTCAATCGCTCGCCGCGCGAGCCGCAATGTCGTCAACGCGCCAGCAGATCGGCTCCGCGCACGCTCGTGTGGCTGCTGGTTCTGCTGATCGCGGCGACGGTGTTCGCGGCGGCGCAGGCCTGTGCGGCCGAGCACCTGCGCATCGCCGCGCAGAAGACCGGAACGCTCGCCTGGGAGCTCGACATCATTCGCGCCGCAGGCCTCGACCGGCAGCATGATCTCACGATCGAGACGACCGAGCTTGCCAGCACCGAGGCCGGCAAGATCGCGCTCAAAGGCGGCTCGGCCGACCTGATTGTCACCGACTGGCTGTGGGTCGGGCGCGAGCGTGCGCTGGGCGACAACCTCGTCTTCTATCCGTATTCGAGCGCGCTCGGCGCGGTGATGGCGCCGGCGAATTCGAACATCAGAGGCATCGCCGACCTCGTCGGCAAGAAGATTGGCGTCGCCGGCGGGCCGCTCGACAAGAGTTGGCTGCTGCTGCGGGCTCTGGCGCGGCGATCGGGCGTCGATCTGAAAACGCAGGCGCAGATCGCCTACGGCGCACCGCCGCTTCTGACTCAGAAGGCGCTGCAGGGCGAAACCGACGCCACGCTGACGTTTTGGAATTTCTGCGCCGAACTCGAGGGCAAAGGCATGAGCCGCGTCGTCGCCATGGAAGACGTCGTGAAGCAACTCGGCGCCAGGGGTCCCGTGGCGATGGTCGGCTACGTATTCGACGGCGGCTGGGCGCAACGCAACCGCGCGCTGCTCGATCGCTTCTTTGTCGCCACGCAGCAGGCGAAAAAGATTCTCGCCGAGTCGCCCGCCGAATGGCAGCGGCTGGCGCCGCGCATCGGGGTCGACGGCGCCGATGCGCTCGAAATCTATCGTCGGCGATACCTCGAGGGAATTCCACGCCGGCCGCTCGCCGATGAAGCGGCCGACGCGCAGGCGCTCTATCGCGTGCTCGCCGAGATCGGCGGCGCCGAACTCGTCGGCCCGGCCCAGGCGCTCGATCCCGGCACGTTCTACAGCGCGAGACCGAACGAATGAACTTATTGCTGCGAGCCGCCTCGGTGGCGCTGCTGCTCGCGGCGTGGTTTGCCGGCTCGCACGTTGTCGGGGCGCGCCTGCTGCCGGAGCCGCAGGTGGTAGCCCTGGCGATCGTGGAAGAGGCGCGGTCAGGAGCGCTTGGCTTCAATCTTGGCATTACGCTGGCGCGCGTTGTCGCCTCGTTCGCGATCGCGATGGCGCTCGGCAGTGTGATCGGACTCGCCATGGGCCGCGTGCTGATTTTCGACCGGCTCGCGGATTCCTGGCTCGTCGTTCTGCTCAACCTGCCGGCGCTCGTGATCATCGTGCTGGCCTATGTGTGGGCGGGGCTGACGGAGACCGCGGCGATCATCGCCGTCGCGCTCAACAAGCTGCCAATTGCGACCGTCACCGTGCGCGAGGGCGCCCGCGCGCTCGACACCATGTTGGACGAGATGGCCGCGGTATTCCGGATGGGTCCATGGGTGCGCCTGCGCCACGTCCTGATGCCGCAACTCGCGCCCTACCTCGCCGCAGCCGCGCGCTCCGGCCTGTCGCTCGTTTGGAAGATCGTGCTGATCGTCGAACTGCTCGGCCGACCGAACGGCGTCGGCTTTGAGATCGGCGTTGCCTTCCAACTATTCGACGTGAAGCGCATCCTGGCCTATGCTCTGGCCTTCGTTGTGGTGATGCTCGCCATCGAAACACTCCTGGTGCAGCCGCTTGAACGACATGTTTCCCGCTGGCGGCCCAGGCCGGCTTGATGTGAACATCAAGGGTAAGTCCTATCGCGGCACCTCCGGCGCCCGGTCGCGCGTGCTCGGCCCCATTTCGATTGCGTTGGGGAGCGGGGAAGTCGCCGCCATCGTCGGCCCCTCGGGATGCGGCAAGACGACCCTGTTGCGCATCATTGTCGGGCTCGACCCGGATTTCGAAGGCAAGGTCGAGCTGCCGGCACACGGCCGACTCGGCGTGGTCTTCCAGGAACCGCGCCTGCTGCCCTGGCGTACCGTCGAAGAGAACGTGCGCCTCGCCGCGCCGCAGGCGAGCGAGGCGGCACTGAAGACGCTATTCGCGACCCTCGAACTCGCCGAGCATCGCCGCCATTACCCGAGCGAACTGTCGCTCGGTCTTGCGCGCCGCGTCGCCCTGGCGCGCGCCTTCGCCGTCGAACCGGAATTGCTCGTGCTCGATGAACCGTTCGTCTCGCTCGACGACGCATTGGCGGCAAAATTGCGCGCCGAACTCGTCGAGCTGGTTTCGCGCCGCCCAGTCACCACGCTCATTGTCACGCACAACATCGAGGAGGCGATCGGACTTGCCGACCGGATCTTCCTGCTTTCCGGATCGCCCGCGCAGGTGCTGCGCGACGTGCCGATCGAGCGCCCGCGCGTCGCCCGTCAAGCGGAGGAAATCGCCGCTATTCGCTCAATGATCGAGCGCCGCGCCGATCAGGGCTAGTCCGCAACTGTCTCGCCTGGCTGCTTGGCTTGGCTTGGCTTGGCTTGGCTTGCCGGCCGCTCAGGGCTTGGCGGGCAGACGCTGATCGATGCCGTAGCTCGCGTAGATGCGGTGGATGACCCCATCCGCCAGCAGGCGGTCGAGCGCGGCGTTGACGGCGGACTCGAGTGCATCGTCGGCCTTGCGCATGCCCACCGCCACCTGCCACTGAAACTCCGGCATGCTCTCGTCGCCGGGCACCAGAACAACCGGGGCGTCCTTGTGGGTCAGGTTGTAGTAGCCGATGGACCCTGGCGTCGCGAGCCCGGCGTCGACCTCGCCCCTGCCGACCGCCTCGACCAGCTCGTCCTCGAAGGTAAACGGAATGGTCTGCAGCCCCTTCTGGCCGACCCTCACGCTGGCGATCGACCCGACGATGGCGCCGACGCGCCGGCCCTTGAGGTCGGCAAAGCCCTTGATGCCCTCGATTCCGGGACGGACCGCGATTGCCACACCGCTGACGGTGTAAGGCTTGGAAACGCGAAGATGCGCATCCTCGTTCGTGTCACGATCGATGATCGTGTCGAACACGATGTCGCAATCGACCCGGGCGACATGGACCGGGAATATCACCCAACCCACCTCCATGGCCACGCCAAGCTCCTTTGCCAGCGCTTCGCCGAGCTCGAGCTCGAGCTCGGCGAAG
>Ga0210405_10005841_pt1 | contig 11119 bp, 15 predicted proteins | sample IncBWH11MmetaG_FD_155492 | JGI IMG/M metagenome (GOLD analysis project Ga0210405, IMG submission 155492) | Forest soil microbial communities from Barre Woods Harvard Forest LTER site, Petersham, Massachusetts, United States - Inc-BW-H-11-M | ecosystem: Environmental > Terrestrial > Soil >... | reverse complement strand
GGGCGCTCCCGGTTGCATCATGGTCGCGCCGAGGGCGGCGACCTGACCCGCTTGCGCGGCGGCGAGCTGCGGCGAGATACCGCCACTCGTCATTGCAATCGTCGCTTGCGTTTGCTGCGCGCGATTTGCCGCTGCCGTCTGCGCGGCGGCGATATTGGCCGTCGAAAGCTGCCCGGTAGGGGGAACCGGGTCGGTCGGGTCGTTGAGCGTCCCGTCGCTCGTGATATTGCCTGCCGCGTCGTATTGCGGCAGCTGCACAGGCACCACGTTGCCGGCCGTGTCTTGCGCTTGACCGCCAGGACCGTTCACGAGATACGCAATCGGCTGGCCGCTCGCTTTCTGATTGGCCATGGCCGTATCCGCGTTCTCTTGCGCCGTATACGCCTGCTGCAGCGCAGCGAGTGTTCCCGCGCCGAGTAGGCCATTGACAATGAGCCCATGCGCGGCTTGGAAAAGTCGAATGGCGGCGACCATCGACGCATCGCTCTTGCCGTTCAAGAGCAAGTTGCCATTGGCGTCGCCGGGCAGCGCCGCCGTTTTGCCGGCTCCCGCACGCTGGCCGTAAAGGAGCGTATTGAGCTGCGTCTTGACCGTGTTAATGTCCGCCATTGTTTCTCATACTCCTTATCACTCAATCACGTCTTAGCGATGTCCAGCAACTCACTTTGCCAGGTCTGGAACCTTTTTGCCGAGTTTCTTTTTCTTGGCCGCTTGCACGGCTGCGATGCCTCCGAACGCCACCAAGCCAAACCCTCCCCACGCCCACCAGGGGAGTCCGGACGGGGGCGGCGTATACGGAACGATGTTCGCGCCCCCTGCGTTGAGCGGCATGCCAGGAGTACCGCCAGGCATACCTTGCAGGCTCGGAACACCAGGAGCCGCGGGAGCGGCCGTGGCGGCATCCGCAGCCGCTTGCGCAGCGGCGCCTTGCGCTTGCGCCTGCTGCAAGAGCGCCTGTTGTTGCGCGGCAGCCTGCGCGGCAGGGCTCACACCCGTCGAAGCGCGCGCGGCAGCGTCGGCGGTAATCGCAGCCGTGAGCGGTGCCCGATTGCGAATCAGTAAATCCGCGATGGGGTCGCCCGTACTGCCTGGTGTATTGGACATTGGATTACCTGTTGTTCCTACCGTTGGGGGGGGTTGAAATTCTCGTTGACTGTCGGCAGGTATGGGTTGGCCCGAGCAATGTCTGTCGGTTCGCCTGGAATTACAACGTGAACTGTCGGTAAATTGGACATTGCCTGGACTCCTTATTGCAGGATAGGAGGAGCTATCCGATAGTCGGTTGAATTCGTTTTTTCGAGATATTCCAGAGCTTGTCGTATACGGGCGAGGTTATCCCCGAATAACCCAAGTCCGGTATTGCAATCTCGGCAGAGTATACCACGAACGCGGTTTGTAATGTGACAATGGTCAACGTTGACGGAATCGTTCGTGTTACCCTCTCGCTTTGGATTCAGGTTCAAAGTCTTTCCGCAGATTTCGCATTTCCCGCCGCACGCTTCAATCATCCGCGCAAAGGTTTCGGGACTAATTCCGAATTTCTTTTTGAGCGAATGCTTTCGGCCGCGTAGCAGTTGTTTTTCCTTACCTTCTGCTGATTGACGGTAAGCAAGGTCGTAACTTGTTCTACCTTCGTTTTTCGATTTGGCTGTAGCGTTCCACTTGCGCATGTAGCCTGCACGCGCTCTGCGATAGACTGCCGCGATTTCTTCCGGGTCGAATATGTGCGCTTTGATGATACACAACATCGAACAGTAGTTTGGCGGTTTCGGTACAGACTTCCCAACGGAAAACGGTACTCCGCAAGCTAGGCACTTACGTTTTACCTGCAGGTCTGAGCGTTCTTTCCCTTTCCGCGCTTCACCGTGACAAGCGTGTGAGCAGAAGAACGCTGCGCGTCTATTCGCGCGGTCATACACGAACTTAACGCCGCAATGTTGACAGGTTGCTGTCGCCATAGCTCACCCATCAATCCCTAGAAAAACGGTGTAGGTTACTGGCGGTTGGCCTATTGGCATCGCGTTGAAAAGAGTCATACGGTTGGCGCCAGGTGCAATTGGTATCCACCCTGGAAATTTGCGCGGGTCATAAGACGAAAACTCTGTTGTTCCGGTGTTCCCGGTAACAACAAGCAACATATCGTCAGGCACAACAGGAGCCGTTCCTTGCGCTTGATATCCAGCTGTTGGAACTGTTGGGCTTACTAGGACGAGCGCAGAGACTACACCAGCATCGGTCGGTATTGGAATGGTAATAGACCCATTACCAGCGCCGCCCGGAACTGGATTTGCGGTGACAAGATAGTTCCCTTGTTCGAAAGGTTGAGTAACCGGAACAGCGGCCAAGTCATCCACGAACGGGTGTGGAAGCAAGATTGGAGGAAGCTGCGAATCTGCGCGAATACCTCTCACCGCCTGAATAGAAACGGTGTACGGAACGCCTTTTGGTGTACCAGCAAAAGGTGTTACATCGAAAACGCGAATCTTGACGGCTTGCGCCACACCGGAAATAGTGGCGCCATTTGTGATAGTGAGTCGCCTTGTGACATTATTTCCCTCGACACTCCAAGTAATGAGAGCTTCCGTTTGCGCAATAGTCGAACCGTCTCCCGGATTTGTGGGACTTACCGAAAATTCAACGCTGTAGTTACCGCTCTCGGGAAAGTCCGCCTGACAGTTGACGATTTCATTGTACAAGAGCGTGTGCAAAACGCCGTTTGCGCTCCACCCGTCCGGCCCCTTCGTCATCTTCGTCGGCTGATTCGACATCGTGTCCACGCCTTCCGTGTCGTCGTCCGTTCCGTTCGTAGGTAACGCGCATCCACCCGCTACCAGTCCGGAAACTATGAGAATTACTAGGAAAAAGAATGTCTTAGCCACCTGCTGAACTGCATTTTTCGTCGCCTGCTTCGCCCTTTTCATCGTAGACCCCTTGTCGTCATGCGGAATATTCCGCTACTGCACGATGACCACTACGGTCGGGGCGCGCTCGAAAATTAGTCCCTGGTCTCAGAAATCGGTAGGTGGGTCTCCCGGCTTGACTGGCGAAAACACACTTTTCACTACATTCGCCATCTTGTACCAAAAGTCGACTTTTTTCACTGTCGCGACTGCCGTTGCTGTAGTCCCCACGGCTTGCGCTACGGGCGTTGCTGCTTTCAGGACTGCGACTACTTCGTTGACCATACCAGCCTCTTACTTCGCCGCTAAAAACGCCTGCAACGCTTTTTCGGCTTGTGCTCGCGTCATGTAGTTTCCGTCCGCCGTAGGATGCTCGATTGCAGTTGGGTAACTGCTGCCGGGTTTGAGTAGGTCGTATCCAAGCCGCAAAATCGAACCGGGACCGTTCCACATGACTTGAAGTTTGCTGTCAGGCAGTTGCCAAACAACGCCACCGGTTGGCATGCGGTAAATGATGCGAGCGCGCTTCATTGTTCTAAGTTACCTCACCATCAGTTCGTCAGCGGCATCCTCTGTTGCACGTTTCTGCGGGCCCCTTGGCCCCCCCCCGGCCCGGCCGGTTTATGTGTACGCCAGACTCGTCTCCCCAAGCTCCCACCCAACGTTTGCATCGAATTTGGACACCGCATTGCGCGGCATCCGCACCGCTTGAATCCGCCGTGCCATCCCTACCGCCTTCCCCGCGTCGCTCGCCGGGTCCTGCCCGACCATCGCCGGGTGAAAAGCGCCCGGATTGCGGAACGCCGCCGAGAACGAATCCTGGCAATTCTGCGGGAGCAAAGCCATCATTTGCCCCACGCGTGCATTGGTGAGTAAGGGGCCGTTTGCGATGGCCACGCACCCGGCGTACAAGGCCGGATATCCGCCCGCTTGCCCCAATTGCGAGAGAAGCTCGAGAATGCTCTTCACGTCCTCTTCGCAGCCCGGAGCAAAGTAATTGTACGGCGGGACGTCGGTGTGCGGCATCCGCGCCCCGTCCCAGTCCCCGCCTTGTGGCTCGACATTCTCTGTCCCGTAGTCCGACCGTCCTTCGTTGTCCGTCCCGAACATGGCATACGCTGCCACGCCCGCCGCCCCTACCCCAAGCGCGCCCAAAGCATACTTCCACCACGGGCGCCGGTACGGCGTGACAGGCGGCATGGCCGCTGCCGCTGCCGCGGACGGGTCAATGGGAGGCGCAGCGGCAGCCGCGCCAGGCGCCAAAGGCAATCCCGTATTCGGGTCCAGGAGCTGTCCCGTCGTCGGGTCGTAGGGGTAGCCCGTGGACGGGTCCGTCGGATAACCGCTTGCGCCCGTATCTTGCGGTTGACCTCCACCGCCGCTTGTATCTTGCGGTTGCCCACCCCCGCCGCCGCTGTCCCCGCCTCCACCCGAAGAACCTCCACCGGAAGAACCGCTTCCGCCAGAACCTTGTAGCCAATTACCGTCTTGAATTCCGACGCCGGCTCCCGCTTGATTACCAGGCTTACATGCGCCGGTTCGCGGTTGGTAAATACCGCCCTGATTGGTACAGGCGGTTTCTTGTGTCGCAAATTGTTGGGACTGTTGTAGATAACCTCCAGGCGTATTTTGACTTGCGCTGATTTGCGCTGCCACTGCCGCGACCGCGGGGTTGTACGTGGGGCTCTTGGGGTCCAAGGCGCCCGCAAGCTGTTCTGTCGGAACGCCCGTTGCCGCGGACACTTGCGCCGCCAGCCCTTGACTTTCCTTTGCGGGCGCGCGCTTGCCGGTTGCAGCAGCGGGCGCCGGAGCTCCAGCAGCGCCTCCACCACCCGTCAACGCCGAAAAGTTCAGAACGGGCGCGGGCGCCGCTGGCGCCGCCGCATGCAAAGCAACCGCCTGCGCCGCCGCTTGCTGCGCGATGCCGCTCGAGACAGCGCCGCGATTGGCAAGGAGCGCGGAAGTGAGCGATACCATTGCAGCATTCGGTGCAGTCGGAGCGGGGGGCGGATTCGCTGCCGTGTAATGCGGCATGCCGCCGCCCGTAGGAGCCGTGGGAAGTCCAAGATTCGGCGCCGCTGCCACGCTCCCGCCCGCACCCGTACGCGCGCCAACTCCCGTAAGACGAATCGTAGGAACGCCTACGACGTTGCCGCCCGTATTGGAGCTGTACCGCGAGCCGGTAGATGTCCCCGCGCCGCGAATGGTCGGAGGCGCTGCGGACCCTTGCCGTGCGCCCACAACCCCAAACGTCGCCAGGCCCCCGAATGTCGTGATTCCGTGAATCTGAGCCAGAACGTCTCGAGCGCCACCCGTCAACCGCGACTCCGCTCCCATCGAAGCGCCCGGAGCGGGATTGGCTTTGATGTACGCGTTCAGGGCCGAGACGGTATCCTTTGCCCGCGCCACCCCCCGGTCCGCGTTCTGTTTCACCGCCACAATCATGCCCATTGCGTTCTCATCGCCGGCCCTGGCGCGAACTACCAATTGCTGCGCGGCTAACGTGATTCTCGGGTCAATCATGGCGACCAGTCCTTTACTCAATATGTCCCAGCGACATCGTACAACGATATCCGACTTTACTCAAACGGTCCTGGCGGTGGCGGCGACCCAACGGGCACACCAGGAGGCGGAATCTGCGCGGCATCGTCCACCGTCCCTTGCGCCGCTGCCGCTGCCACGTGATTGGGGTCGGGGGGAGCAGTGATATCCGCAACGGCCGCATGAACATCCGCAGGCATGGCGCCTAGCGTCGCGTTCGTAGTGGCCATGGCATCGGTGGCAACGGCTGCCGGGTCGGGAGCGGGGGGAGGCGAGACGATGGCTGCCGCCGCTTGTGCCGCGATGGCATCGGGAGTCGGGGGAGCCGCTTGCGCCGCTGCCACCGCAGCGTTCTTCGCGAGCGGAAGCGATGCCACGTTCGCTCGCAAACCTTTCGCGTATTCGCGCAGCTGCTGCGCGGCGCCCGTCGCACCCTCGTTTTCGAACGTTTGCGCGCCGGTTTCGACCATCGCCGGGTCGGTCGATGCCATGAGTTTCTTGAACACCGCACGCCGCGCGAGGACCGTCTCACGCGGCAGAGAACGCAGGTTCGCGCGCTTGCGAAGTAGCGTCGCCTCTGCGGACAGACCTTGCTTGTCGAAAGCGTCGGCGAGGGCGTTCAACTTCGCCGGGTCTTTCAGCATTTGCAGCGCCGAATCGAATACCACCTTGCGCTCGGCAGTCATTTGGCCCTTGTGCTTTCCGCGCGTGTAGGCGAAAAGCGCAAGGGCGATGACCGCGGCGGGGACCAAAAACTCCATTGTTCACTCCAAATTCAGGGTGAAACTTCGTGCCGCAAACTGCAAGAAACGTGGACGTGTCCTAGCCATGAGAGGCTAAGACGTGTGGAGTTATGGCGTGATGAGAAGAAGCAATGCTTCGGTGTAGAGCGCCGCGCACGCTTGCGCCGTGGCAGCGTAGTTCGCAGCGACCGTCGACAGACCCGCAATGCCGACTGTTCCCGAGACGCCGGAGAAAGCCGCTCGACAGATTGACTCGGCGAGCTGACCACGAGCCTGCTCGTTTGCGGCAATCGTTGCCGTCGTGATTGCGAGCTGCGTTGCGGCGGGAGCTGCCGAAATCAGACCGTCGTTGATGATGAAGGAGTCGAACTCCGTTGCGAACGCTGCCGCCGCTTGCGTCAGAGTCACGTAATCGGCTGCCACCGTGTCTTTGATGGCAACGCCGTTCATGATGCCGCCGATGAATCCGCGGTATGCAGCGTTGTAGAGAATGTTGTTGTTGATTGCCATGTGCGTTTCTCTCCTCTATCGAATGTCGGTTGTTGTGCGTGCTGCAAACCGCCTAAGCGGCTTGGAATAGACAGGACTAGGGACTAATTTTCAATACCACGTGGCGTGTGGACTAGTAACCTGTCGTCATGCTTGCCCACGGGGTATTTTCGTCACTGCCCATTCCAAGGCGCTTTGAGGGGTCTTCGAATCCGTAAGGGGTTTGGACTAAGATATGAAACTCGGTTCCACGGATGGGTTTCCTCTGCCACCGGAAGACTGCTTTCGCCGGCATCCGGCCGTTCGGGAGGAGCGCATTGTTGACACCGTTGGGGTCAATCCCTAACCGATACTGCGCTACAAGTGCAGCCGTGAGACTCTTGCAATCGCCATGCGGGTAGGGAATCTCGGGAGTGCGCCGTGTGTAGAGAGCTGGTATTGTGTCCCAAATCTGCGTGCGTCCGTATCTCACCCCGCTACGGTATAGACCCGGAGCGGGGTGGTACGTCAAAAACGCCTCATTGAGCGAGATGAGGCAAGCCATGAGTCGCTGCAGTGCAAGCGCATTCTCTTCGGGCGATGAGGCACCGCGGAAAACGTGCGGGAGGTCGAATCCTATTTGCAATGGTCAGCCGACTGGGGTGTGGCGGGTTTCTAAGTGTTTGGGTTAAGATTTCCACTCCGCTCATTCGTTACTACGTTTTTCACCACTCGATTCGCGAGCCAACGAAAAGAGCGATGCGCGAAGTTGGCCTTACGCCACCATCCTGGACGGACCCTTGAACGCGACGACGAACGTGAAGCTCGCGCCTCCGGCAAACGGCGCGGGAGCGAATCCCGTGTAGTTGCCGAGGACGGTTGCCTTGTTCTGCGGTGAAAGCGTCGGCATGTCCATGTGCTGGCCCACGCCGATTGCCGAGTAGTTCACCGCATCGTCGGATGCTCCGGAAGTGACCGAGACGTTCGCCACCTTGATTTCTGCAATCGTGCAGAAACCGGGGGTGGGAGCGTTCATGGTCACGCGCTGCGGACGGAGCTTGAAGTCCGGTGCCCCGCTCATGTTCAGAACGACGGGCGTTCCGAGCACGACGATTTGATTCAAGACGAACGAGTACCGTTCGACGTTGATGGTCGAATTGGCATTCGGGTCGAGAAGCTGCGCACGTTGCTGCGTGTACGCCTGCGTTGCGTGATGCGATTGCCACAAGTTCATCATGGCACTCGCGGTCGGACGGGGAACTACCGTCCCTGCGGGCATCGGAGGGGGAGTGGCGACGGTGGGGTCCGGGTCGACTCCCATTTCGTCGTATCCGAATCCACCGCCGAAACCGCCTCCGAAATTGGCGCCATCCGCGGCGCCAACACTGTCATGTCCGAAGTCGGACGGAAGCGCGCCCAAGAGAGCGGCCAGTGCCGGGTCCCTCATGGCGAGCTGATTTGCGTTGGGTTTCATTACTACCTTGTTTCTTTCCGCGGCAGAGGCAAAGACTACGTTTCGCCTTTGCAAGCGCCGCAAACTGCATGCGAGAGGTGCGGGAGGTCCCATCGGCGAAACGGAGCGCGCACTCCGCAATACCAAAAGAGAAGCGTCCTATCGCACGCAGTTTGCGGCACCCCTGCCACTTACTACTAAGCAACCTAAGTAACTACAGTGACATGTCCTAGCCACTTACTGGCGAAAAACCGATTTGCCCTATGCCGGGAAAGCATAAGGCGAAAGACAAGGTGAAAGACGTGTTCCTGTTAGAGCCTTTTCGCAAGCGCGATGATGGGGTCTTCCCCATGCGCTGCGACGGTTGCGCCGGCAGCTGCGGGCGCGGCGGGCATGACGGTGGGCGGCGCCATGAGCTGCGCGGGCATGCCGCCCTGATTGCGCGCGTTCATGTAGTCCTGCGCCTTGCGGTACGCGAATACCGTGAGCGCGGCAGCGCCGGAATTGCGCAAGTCGTCGGACACGTTTTCGTGCGCCAGAACGACCGCCGCGCCCACGCCCACAACGCCAATCACGGCATCGATGGGAATCTCGTGCACACGTCCGCCCATGCGCAGGTGGAAGTCCAGGGACCCGCGATGGGAGTTGAGCGCGCCGAGTGCACCGCCGACAACGATGGCTTCACCCGATTGCCGAATGGCGTTGCCGCCACTGACGACATGCACCTTTGCACGTTGCATGGCGCCCTGGTGGCCACCGATTTTTTCGTACCACTTTCGCAGAGCGCTTTTCGGCTCCCCGCCGTACAAAGACATTTGGTCGTCCGCCATGTTCCTAGTTGCCTTTCTTTATGAGGGAGCCGTAACGCGAAAAAGCGTCTTTCGCTACAGGCGAGTCCCGCGTCAATAGGCAATATACAGTATAGGAAATAGGCTGTCCAGCAGAATCGTTACTACAATCCGTACTAGGGACTAGTCATAACCGTCGCTCCACCAAAATAGCCAACAGACGAAAGCCGCAATCGCGGCTCCGACGACGACGCCTGAAAGAAAAGAAAGTACGGTCATGGGTTACTCGGCGGACCCGGCCAGTTGGTACCTACTGCAATGCCTACTAAGAGGCATATAAATGCGCAGGCGGTTACGAATCCGTAAACGAATGAACCGATATCCAATGGTCAGTAACCTCCGGTGTGGCACATTAGCACTTCCCGCACCGCTGGTGCGTGGCTTGGGTTGAGCCTATTCTGCGACTCTTTTACCCGCCTCCGTACGCGCGCGAAATGCGTACCCCTTGTTCGTATGGGACGGACGCGGGCGCGGGTGGAAGCTCGGGGGACGGTTCTGACGGTTGTGTAACCTGCCCTTGTCCGGCAGCGGGGACCGGGATTGCATATGCCACTCCAGGAGGCAGCTGCGGACCTTGCAGGGCGGCGCGTTGCTGCGCGGCGACGTCCTCCAGCTGTTTGACCTTCATGGCCAGAGCCGCGTCTGTCGTCGGCGGTGAGGACATGGGGTGCGGGGGTGGCGCGGAGGAAAACGGCCCTGCCGGCAAATGGGACGGTACTGGCGACGCGATGGTATCGCGCGGCGGGCCGTGTGGCGCGTGCGGCATTTGCGACGCGTGCATCGCGGGTTGAAAATTTGCCGCGATGGGTTGGACCATGGCAGCGAAATTCGCGCACGCATCGAAATACATGCGGCGGATGATTTGCAAAGCCAGCGCGCAGCCTCCCGTCTCGTCCAGGTGTTGATTGGGCACTTCGCTCATGGCTTTGAGCGTGAGCGCAAGGTCACGCAGTTTCGCCGCCATGTCGGCAAGCAGATTCGCTTGATTCGTTTGCATACTCATGTTGTCTACACTCTCCCTTTCCTTTGGCACTATCGTTCCGAACCGCGCGGCTATCGGATAGCCCGATTCGTGCAGTCTATCGGCTTCCGATTTCACTCCCTATTCCTCTTTCTTCTCTATCGTAATCTTCGGGTCCGTAATCTCGTCAGGTCCCGAGGTCGGAAAGTCTTCCACGTCCTCATCCGGCAAAACGTCCGTGACCGGTTCGAATCTCGTACGAAGGAAACTGCGCCCGTTGACGATATACATCTCGGGATTTGCGCTCTCTTGGGCTAGGTAAATTGCGCCTTTGATAAGTACGTCGTGCACGTCACTCGCGTCTATGCAGCGTACGCGCAAATTGGGACGACTGTACCGGGGGCGGTCACCAGGTTTCACGGGGCGGATAGCTTAGTATCTTTCGGTGGCAAGTACAATCGCAATTTGTCGCATATTGTCTGCAATGCGATTGCCTTTTTCTTTACGTCCTCGGCACTCCACGATTTGCTCGTCTCGATACTCGCAAAGAGATTCTGCGCTTTCTGGAATACGATGTTGATGACGAGCTGCAGTTCATTCTCGGTAAGCGCGAGATGCACTAGGATGTCTCGTTCGTCTTTCGGGTCGGTCATTTGCCTGTCCCGATAATACCGGGTCCGCCGTCCCCGTCGCACGGAACATCGATTGGATTCGTCGAGACTTTCTTGCTCAGAGACGTTATTCCCAACGCAACTGCTAGCTCGTCTCTTAGCATCGTGTAGTTCGTTAGCGTTGCCGCGCGCTGGTACTGAAACCGGGACATGAAGTTGACGAGCGTCCGCGTCCAGCGTGTGCGTTTTTCGAATGAGTAGTAGTGCGCAAGAAAGTCCCCATTGCGCTCGTCACACGAGACTGCAAAAAGAAGGTACTCTCCACCCTTCTCGTGCACGTAGACGCCGAGAGGCACGCCTTCCGCAGCGAGCCTGCGTTGCCATTCGTCTTTCTGGTCAGTCATTGGGAAGGTCCTTTGCAATCTCCATCACGCGCCGTTCGTATTCTTCCAATGAGACGCCGTGTTTTCGCAGAATGTAATCCCTGTATTCCGCCATGCCTACCGTTTCACTCTTGGGATGATGTTCTCCGCGAAGAGTGTAATGCTCGTCCAGCATCGCGAGCGCCTTGCGCAGTACCTCACGCAAGTCCCG
>Ga0210405_10005840_pt1 | contig 11119 bp, 12 predicted proteins | sample IncBWH11MmetaG_FD_155492 | JGI IMG/M metagenome (GOLD analysis project Ga0210405, IMG submission 155492) | Forest soil microbial communities from Barre Woods Harvard Forest LTER site, Petersham, Massachusetts, United States - Inc-BW-H-11-M | ecosystem: Environmental > Terrestrial > Soil >... | reverse complement strand
CCTGTGAGCAATGCCACTGGCCGCAGCGTTTTACGGGCGACAAATTTGTCGTGAACACCAGCTACAAGGACGACGAAAAAAATACTCCTCAGACGGACGTATTGCTACTGAAAGTCGGCGGACGCACTTCGCAGGGTTCCGTCGGAATCCATGGGCGTCACCTCGCCGACGCGGCGCACATCCACTACATTTCCACCGATGCCGAGCGGCAGGTCATCCCGGTCGTGTATTACACCGACGATCAGGGCAAGACCACCGAATTTATTTCCAGTGATGCCAAGCCAACTCAACAGCAATTGGACAAGGGAGAGCATCGGGTCATGGACTGCGTGGATTGCCACAACCGGCCCACCCATGCTTTCGACCTTCCTGATAACGCAGTGGACAAGCGAATGTCGCTGGGGCGGATTAGTCCGGATCTTCCTTACATCAGGAAAAAGGCGGTCGAGGTTCTGAAGGTGAATTATCCCACCCGCGAAATGGCAAAGCAGAGCATTACGGAGGAAATCGACAATTTTTATCGGACGAATTACCCTCAGATCTATCAGACGCGACGGCCGCTGGTGCAGCAAGCGGGTGAGGAAATTTCGGAGATCTACCTGCGGAATGTTTTCCCGGACATGCGCGTGACCTGGGGCACCCATCCTAACAATCTTGGGCACAATGATTCGCCGGGCTGCTTCCGCTGCCATGACGGCAGCCACACCAGTGCCGATGGGCAGACCATCACCAATGACTGTTCTGCGTGCCATCAGGTTTTGGCGTCGGGCGAAGAAAATCCCAAGATCCTGACGGGCTTGGGAATGAAGTAGGGAAAGCTGTCGGAGTATTCCGTGTTGAAGGGGATGCAACGCGCGATGTGACCATCAGGCGATCGAATCCCTGTTATTTGCTGTTGCTGGTTTCGGCAAGTCTTCTTTCAGTGGCAGGCTGATACCTACTTCGTTCCTTATAGCGGATGTTGCTGCATTCAAGCGACGGTACCGCATTCCCAAATCGGGACCGCGTTTACTGTTTAGTACCGGGTACCCCCCCTCCCCCCTTTGGCTGCAAAATCCAGAAAGCAAACGACATAAATCTCGACTATGTGCTAGATCTTTGAGTTTAAAGGAGTTACACGCAAAATCTAGAGAACATGGGAGTTATGGCGGGGCTTGAGCCCGCGCGGTCTCCGTTTTGGGACTAGAATTTGTCAAGACCATACATTATCATCCAGATAATATTAACAGTTATAGATTATCCGATTGGGAAAGCGCTGGTCAAGCAGAAAGTGCAGCCGGAAGTCAGGCGACAATCAAGTGAGTTTCGATTGCGTGTTGCACCAAATCGGCATAGGTCCGGGCATGCAATATTTTCTTGATCCGGATCTTATGAAAGGCAACCGTGGAGGTTGATACGTTTAAGACGCAGGCGACTTGCTTCATCGTCTTGCCTTCCGTCCCTTTCATAGCTGGCGTCCTTACTGTCTCGATTTCTCCAAACGGTACAGGAGATCTCGACGATCCATAAACCCCGCCTTTATCAGCAGACAGATGTGCATTCGTCGCTAGTGCATCACGAGTGGCATCACGGCCAACTGTCACTGGTTACAGGCGTATTCATGAAGAAATCGAACGCCGCTTCCACGCTGCGCGAGCGAAGAGAAGCGCCAGCACACCGTGGATAACGACAACCGGCCACAACAGAATTCCAGAAAACCCGCGAGCCGCGCCGAGATCAGCAAGGTAGGCCGCCACCAGCGAGTTGTACGTCAGCATCGCTAGTAAGGATTGGACTCGGGGTGCCAATGTCCGCGCCTGGCCAGCAGGCTATTCCCAACGACAACAGCCCGAACCCAGCGACACGCCCAAGAATGGACCCTGTCTCAACGACGTCGGCGCCCAACAGCAAATGAACAAAAACGGACGGAGAGAGGAACAAAACAAGGCCCGCCGACACTTCGAGGACTGCCGCCAGGACAAGCAAGGTTCGGTCCGCCATCGCAGTTGTCTCCCCGCGCTTGCCGGAAAATCGAAAACAGCGCGTTGATTAGGTAAGTAAGGAGGCGAGCACCCTTTACGGGCGCTCGCCTCAGTTTCGTTCCCGTTAGTTGCTGGGGCCTTTGGACGCTGCCTCCGCCTGGGCCATCTTGGCGGCCATTTCGGCTTTCAGCGCATCGAGGTTGAAACTCGCGCCACGCTGCATTGGCGGGAACTCCAGGAAGGTCTGGATTTCCTTGCCCATCACTTGCTGGACGAAGACAAAACGCCAGAATTGGTACATGTACCAATCGCCGAAAAACATCAGCGACCCATTCTTCGTCAGCTCTTCTGGAAAGCCCATTTTCTCGTACGGATCAAGGCGCAGATTGGTAATCACAGGCACGTCAGGATGGGTCTTGGGCCCAAGCCAGCCTTGGGGTTGGTCGATGAAACGATACTTGTAGTCGTCAAATGCGCACCGCGCCAATCGTGCTTTCGCCAAGGTAGAAGATTTCGTGGCGATTGGACGAGCCTTTGCCGGTGAGCATGGCGGTCTGGTCATAGCCATCGAGATGGTTCTTGTAAGTCCGGTCGCCGATTTTCACCCCTTTAAGCAATTGCTAGGTGATGTTCGGGTTTCCGGCCAAAGAGACGAACGTGGGGAGCCAGTCCAAGCCGGACATAATGCCATTCTGAACGGAATCCGGCGCGACATGGCCGGGCCAGCGGATGATGCATGGCACGCGGAAGCCGCCTTCCATGATCGTTCCTTTCGCCTGCGCGAACGGCGTGGTGCCACCATCAGGCCAGGTGAACGTTTCGGTGCCGTTGTCGGTGGTGAAAACGACAATGGTGTTGTCGTCCAACCCCGCATCCTTGAGGTGTTGCATCACGAGGCCGACGTCATCGTCGAGTTGCGCCATGCCGGCTTCTTCGATGGACCAACCATTCTCCGAGTTCATCATTGCCGCGTATTTGGGCGAGAGGTGGGTGACCACGTGCATGCGCGTCGGGTTCATCCAGACAAAGAATGGCTTGCCATCGGCTTTGGCTTTGTCGATAAACTTCAGGCTGAGGTCGCGGATCGTTTCGTCGACCGTCTCCATGTTGTACTTGATGCCGGCAGTGGGGTGCGGCGGCAACGGCCCTTCATCTACGATCTTCTGTTTGCCGATCTTGCCCCAGCGCGGCATCTCGGTGGCGTCATCCGTGTCAGTGGCCCAGGAATGAACCAGGTTGCGCGGGCCAACGACATTCAACAGATTCTGCGGATAATTGGGGTGGAAGGGGTCTTCCATGGCGTCCAGGTGATACAGATAACCGAAGAATTCGTCAAAGCCATGGACGGTGGGCAGAAATTCATTCTTGTCACCAAGATGATTCTTGCCGAACTGGCCGGTCTCATAGCCCTGCGCTTTCAGCAGGGTGGCGATGGTGACGGCCTCCGCCGGGATGCCGATCGGGGCGCCAGCCTGGCCGACCGTGGTCATGCCGGTGCGGATAGGCAGTTCGCCGGTGATGAAGTTCGCGCGACCCGCCGTACAACTCGCCTCGGCGTAATAGTCGGTGAACAACATGCCTTCCTTGGCGAGCTTGTCGAGGTTCGGCGTCTTGCCGGCCATCATCCAGTGGCCATAGACGCCGATGTTCGTTGTCCCGATGTCATCGCCCATGATTACCAGGATGTTGGGTTTAGTAGAGGTTTGAGCATGTGCGGGTGCACCGGCGCCCATGAAAACAGTTGAGACGGCAAACGCTCCCAGTACCAGGTTTCGAATGCTTGTACCTAAGTCCATACTCTTCTCCATTCAAATAATGTGCGTTCACTCCCGCGGGGGAGTTAATGCTTCTTTTGGCGCCGATGCTGACTGATTGATCTGTGCGGCTATAGGAAGGGCGGAGCTATGAGAATCATAGGTCTTTCCTAACCAGACGTACTTACACGCGAGCGAGTCTATAAATACTGCGCCGCTGCGGTAACTAGCTAAACCACTAGTTCGCGGCGTAATCGTCCGACTTTGCGAAATGTTTCCGAGGTGCTTGTGTTCGCCTCGTTTTTTTTCGCCTGAAAGGCACGGCTCTTTCCGGAATAGATCGGTAGGAATGACAAGGGGTTTCCGCGGTAGTCATGTCACCGTGCGATTTAGTTGTCATCGGCAGGAATGGCAACAGGATCAGTCACGTTTCGTGACAGGCATCTTAAGTTCAGACCAGAAAACTACCAGTAGCAAGAGGACTTGAGCCGGTGGGGGGGATGAGCCGGCCCTTGTCGAGCGGTTTTGCTCTACGCCGTGATCAGGGATTCCAAGGCCACCCGGTTCGGGATCACCAGGGTGCAGCCGTTCTGCCGGATGAGGTGTTGCTTTTTGAAGCCCGCGAAAAGCCGGCTCACGGTCTCGCGCGAAGTGCCGATCATTTGCCCGATCTCTTCGTGAGTCAGGGCCAATTTCACCTGTGTAGGGTTTGTGGCTGCCGCGTTCTGGTCGAGCCATCCCACCATTAATCGAGCCAGCTTTTCGCTGGCGGAGTCGGAAAGTATGAGGTCGCGGATTTCGCGGCAGGTGCCGGCGTAATCCTGGCTGATGTGCTGAGTTACCCACAGGGCAATTTCGCCGTTCTGGCGCATGAGGCGCAGCAGATCGCATTGCCGTAGGAAGCTGATCTCGGACGGTTCCTGTGTCTCGGCAGTCGCTTCGTACGGACGTCCGGAAACTACAGCTGCGACTCCCAGCGGGCAACCGGGATCAACGATTCGCAGAATCAGCGTTCTGCCGTCGCTGCCACAAATCGAAAGCTTCACTCGGCCTCGACGGACGATGAACACTCCGCGCGGAGCCTGGCCTTCGGCGAATAAAACCGCTCCCGTAGGATAGGTGGTAGTAATGGCTTCTTGCTCAAGGGCATTGGCTACGGATGGAGGAAAATCGCAAAAGGTCTTGACTGCTGGAACAGGTTTTTCTGTGTCATTGATGATATGTGCTGCCATATAGTGCCTCCGCTCACAGCTACTTTGGCAAGTGCCTCGCCACACTTGAACCGGGTCCGAGGGGCTCAGTTGGGCTCTTCTAAGCTAAACAAAACAAATAGGTTGATTGAAATGACAAATTTCTGGCGATGCCGACTGCCTGCCGAAGCTGGGCCCGAAGTGCGTGCTTTCACACAGCTCTGTGTGATCTCCATCACCGATTGATTGGTTACATGGACCAATAGGATGGTTACTTGTTGACGAGGCTTTTTCTGCGTTTCACGAGGCACTCAGACGGGCGTCCCGAGCCATGCGCGTGCCTCGCCCGACTCTCGTGCCAAACTTGCGTGGATCGTGTTCAGAAGAGCGGTGCGGGTAAAAGGTTTTTCGAGGAGCGTGATGCCGCGCTTCACCATTTCGCGTTCCGCGATCAGCTCGCCTGTGTAACCTGACATGTATACGACTTTCAGGTTCGGGCGAGAGGCGTGCAGGCGCTCGACTAATTCGGGACCGCTCATGCGACGCATGACCACGTCGGTCAATAACAGATCAAATGGATCCGGATGAGACTCTGCCCATTCGAGCGCGGACTTGCCGTCATCCGCCTCGACCACCGTGTAACCGTGTTCTTGAAGAAGTTGGCGAGTCAAGCTGCGCATGATTTCGTCGTCTTCGACGAGCAGGATTATAGCGGCTCGCCTTTTTGGGCTGACCGTCTCGACTTCAGCGTCGGATCCGATCCCGATTTTGTGCTCCGCGCTGGGGAGATAGATCTTGAACGTCGTTCCGTGTCCCGGTTCACTGTAAACCAGAATGTGCCCTGCGCTCTGTTTGACAATGCCATATACGGTGGCCAGGCCCAAACCGGTTCCTTTGCCGGTCTCTTTGGTGGTGAAGAAGGGCTCGAAGATGCGCGACATGGTGGTTTCATCCATGCCAGTGCCGGTATCACTGACCATGAGCAGGATGTATTTTCCGGATGCCATGGCTTGATGCTGGTCAGCGAATTCCTCGTCGAGTTTCACTGATCCAGTTTCGAGAATAAACTTGCCGCCATGCGGCATTGCGTCGCGGGCGTTGACCGCGAGGTTTACTACGATCTGGTCGAGCTGGCCCGGGTCTGCCTCGACCACTGCCATGGGTGACTTGGGTACGATGAGAATCTCGACATCGTCTCCGAGCAGGGGACGCAGGAGCTTGCTGATATCTCTTAGCCGTTCGTTCAGGTCGAGGACGCGGGGCTGAATTGCGGAGGTTCTGCTGAAGGCAAGCAGTTGTTTGGTCAACGCCCTACCCCGGTCGCTTGCCTTCTTGATGTTCTCCACGTAAAGCGACGGTTCAGCAGCGGGATCGATGCGGTCGCGGAGAAATTCGGCGCAGGCGTTAATGATGCCGAGAATATTGTTGAAGTCGTGCGCAACCCCCCCAGCGAGGCGCCCGATCGCTTCCATCTTCTGTGCTTGACGAAGCTGGCCCTCCGACCGCTTCTGAGCTGTGATGTCGCGTGCAATCACTGACGCCCCTACGATTTTGTCGGTCGCATCGCGCAAAGGAGACACAGAAATGGAGACGTTTAATTGTCGTCCGTCCTTGGTCACCCGGACGGACTCGTGATGGTCGACGGTTTCACCCCCTCCAATTTTCCCTAGAATCTCGGGGATTTCTTTAGTACGATCGCTGGGCGTCAAAAGGGATATGTGCTTTCCGATGGCCTCTTCTGGCGCGTAGCCATAGATATGTTCAGCTCCGCGGTTCCAACTTGTAATAATACCGTTCAGGTCCTTGCTGAGGATGGCGTCTTCAGAAGAATCAATGATCGAGGCCAGTCTTGCCCGGTATTCGCCAAGCTGCTCGGCTGTTTTGCGATGCAGTTCTTCATTCGCCCGGCGGAGTTCTTCGGCGATGCGCTTGCGATCGCTGATGTCACGAATTGCGCTAAACACGAACGTTCCCTTCTCCGTCGAGACGGGGCTCAGGCTAATCTCGACGGGGAATTCTGAACCATTGCGTCGCCTTCCATGGAGATCCAAATCTGCTCCCATGCGTCTCGTCTTCGGCACTTCCGCGAAATTTTGGCGGTGATGTTGGTGCTGGCGGCGGTAACGGTCGGGGACGAGCATTTCAATCTTCTGACCCATCAGTTCGTCGCGTCCATAGCCAAACAGCTCTTGCGTTTGTGAATTGACTTGCACAATCGTCCCATTGTGATCGACAGCGACGATGGCATCCGGAAGGGTCTCCAACAGATCGTTAGAAAGCAAGACTTCAGCCACGGTTTTGGTCGAGGGCGCAGGCTGCTTGCGTTTAGGGGAAGGTCGCGACATATAAAATTGCCGTTTGAAGCGTCGTCTAAATCTATGTCGGGAGCGGCGTTTCTGTAAAGGAGTGGAGGGAGGATTTTAAGAATGGACTTCGATGACAAAACTTTTGCAGGCCGCTATTGTTTCGCTACTTTCGAGGTTTGCCTACGCGCTGCGCGGTAGCGAACATCAGGGCAACCGTATCGAGGTCTTTCGGTTGCACTTTTCCTGGAGGGATGCGCGTGTGGGTGAGATCTTCGAGCCTCTGCAACAGATCCACCAGGGCCATCGAGTCAATCAATCCAGATGAAACCAGTGGTGTGTTTTCGTCGAGCTCCAGGTTCGGTTTTCTGATCAACCGAACGATTTGTTCAATCATCTGCTGTGCTTCAGGTGTCATGTGAATTGGCTTTCCTCGGACTCCAGGTTCAGCTCCGGATGTTCATGCAACACCTTTTCACGCGTGGCGCGGACCGGTTCAGAGCAATTGATCAAGGCACGAACGGATGAAAGATCGTACTGCGCCCATCGGCTCCGAGGCGTGCGGCGAGGAACAAATTGGAAGGCGAAGTTCGGCATCCATGCCAGAGTGCACCTGCATTCGCTGATGATCTGGAGCATGGTTTCAGGATGCATTACCCAGTCCAGCGGCGATTGCATCACGACAGTCAAGTGGCAAACCATTGGCAACATAAAGCAGGCAATCAGGCCCATGTCGTGATAGAGAGGGAGCCAGTTATAAATGCGGTCCGTGCGGGGATCTATTTTCAGCACCTGCGCCAGGTGTTCGAGTTGCCTCAGTACGGCGCCATGAGTAAGGGCCACGCCCTTCTGCAGTCCGGTAGTGCCTGCCGAATGCTGAATGAATGCCAGGGCTTCAGGCGGATGTTCGAGCGTAGGGATTTCAATCTCTCCAGCGGCCACTTTGCCATCGCCGGCGCGCAGCACTGTGGTCTGGTCGTCGAGAGATACATAGCTGAGCAGTTCGTTGGGAAATCCTTCGTCGATCACGACGAGTTTGGCGCTCAGGTTGGCCGTTACTCCGGCCAGTCCGGAGCGGTACTTGGAAGGTTCTACCTTGAAGTTGGGGTAGGCGATCCCTCGGTGGTTTGCCCAGTTATGGTAGAATGGTAGAACAATAAGGTAGAATAGCCAACACTATGAGTCTCAACATCAAAAACAAAGACGCCCACAAACTCGCTCAGCAGCTCGCCCGACTCACTGGAGAGAGTTTAACCGAGGCCGTGACCGAAGCGGTCCGCGAACGCCTTAAGAGGGTTCAGCAGAAACATGCTGCCAAGCTCTCCGATCGGTTGCTCGAAATTGGCAAGGACTGCGCCACACGCCTAAAGGAACCGTTTCGCTCGGCCGAACATGGCGACCTGCTCTATGATGAAAAAGGGCTGCCGAAATGATTCTGGACACTTCCGCCCTGATCGCCGTTCTCCGCTTCGAAGCAGAAGCGTCCGAGTTTGCCAGAATCATCGAGCGCGCCGCGCAGCCTCGTGTTTCGGCCGTGAGTTATGTGGAAGCCGGGGCGGTGATTGATGGCAGCAAAGATCCGATTGCCAGTCGCCGTTTTGATGAATTGATGGAGGCGGCGCAAATCGCGATTGAGCCGGTGACTGAAGCGCAAGCTCGCTTGGCGCGCCAGGCCTATCGCGACTTCGGAAAGACCAGCGGCCACCCTGCCAAATTGAATTTTGGAGATTGCTTCTCCTACGCGCTGGCGAAATCCAAAGGTGAGCCACTTTTGTTCAAAGGCCATGACTTCTCGCGGACGGATGTGAAGTCGGCGCGGGCGTGAGTTGGTTACGCGGACAAATGAGGGAATGTATCCCCTGGCGCTCATTTCGCCTGGGCGAGGACGGCAACGTCGAACTTTGAATAGTACTTCTTCACGTCGTTCGCCCCGTACTTGGAGCGGAATTTCTCGACCACGGACGACACCTGCTTCGCGTCAGTGATTGGAAGCGCCTTAAATTCAGCCTCTGCGCCCGCTGCCTTGATGTGAATCGACGGATTCTTGATGACATTCTTGTACCACTGTGTATCCGAGCCCTGCACCGGCAGCAGGTAAAGCTTGTCATCGTCAAATACGAACCAGACCGGGATTGAGATGGTGTGTCCTGACTTTCTGCCGATCACGCTGATGTGAATTTCGCGAGATCGGGAAAGGCGGGCTTTCAGAGTATCGTTCTGCGTTGGCTTATTGCTCATCTAAACCTCCTCTATTTCCCGGCGCGGTATTGTTCGTCGCTGACCTGTTCCATCCACTCGACAACCTTGCCGTCCTTCTTTCCTGAATGGCGATGTGCGTGACGGCGGTTGTCGGCGTGGCCCCATGCCGGTGCTTCTCGCCCGGCGAGAACCAGACCACATCGCCGGGATGAATTTCCTCGACCGGCCCGCCCAGCGCTGCGCCCGGCCGGAGCCAGCCGTGACGATGAGAGTCTGGCCGAGCGGATGCGTGTGCCAGGCAGTTCGCGCCCCAGGCTCGAAGGTCACACTGGAGCCCTGAACAAGAGCCGGATCAGGCGCCTGAAACAGCGGATCGATCCGTACGGTGCCAGTGAACCACTCTGCCGGCCCCTTCGCGGAAGGTTGCGTGCCAACTCTTCTGATTTCCATAATCAGACTTCCTTTAATTAATCGCTGAATAAACTCACTTCGATGTCTTGTTCATCCAAACACTCCAAGTGACTGGACCGGCTTTGTCATCCGCTCAATGTGTTCGGGATAACAAGCCCCTGCACCGCGATCTTTGAGGCGGCGCTTTCGATCTCGCGGAGGTCGTCGGCCTAGTAATGCTCCCAGGCAACTCTCCAGTGTTCATTCGGACTCGAAGACTTCACGATGAGCTGTTTGCCCGACAGCTCGAACATGCGCGGCAGGTCTTTGCCGATAAGGGTTCGCAGCAGTGCACCTTCGACGTGATAGGTAAAAGTGTGAGCGCCGTCGTCGATCGCATACGTGCCAAAGGAAGCCTCGTAGCCGCCCTGCGAATACTGCTCAGGGGCAGCTGGGGCTTGTGCCTGCGGGTTGCGTTCCATCACCTGGACCGACATGTGGCCGTCGCGGGTGAAGACAAGCAGCCCAGTAGAGTCGGCCTGGTGAACCTTCCCGTCTGCGCCTTGCTGTTCGAGCGAGACGAGCCGCCATGCTCCGACAAACCGGTCACGGATGCTGTCATTTCCATGATCTTGTGCGCCGGACAGAGTCACGGTTGTGACACCGATAAGCAAAGAGACTATGCAGAGCGAAAGCAGTTTCTCCATGTGCAGATTCTCGTCACTCGCATCTTACATTTACTCGCTTTTGAGAGAAGCCATGTCAATCGAGAAGCGGTACTTCACATCGGACTTGAGCAGTCTCTCGTAGGCTTCGTTGACCTTCTGGATCGGGATGACTTCAACATCGGCGGTGATGTTGTGCTTACCGCAAAAATCGAGCATCTCTTGAGTTTCGGCGATGCCGCCGATGTTTGAGCCTGAAAAACTGCGACGGCGCATGATCAGGCCGAAGGCAGAAACGCCAAGGGGCTTGGGCGGCGCGCCCACAATAGTGAGGTTGCCGTCGCGACGGAGCAGGTTGATGTAGGCGTTGATGTCGTGGTCGGCGGAAACGGCGTCGAGAATGAAATCGAAGCTCTCCGCGTGCTTCTGCATCTCGTCGGCATTGCGGGAGATGACGACCTCGTCTGCTCCGAGGCGAAGAGCGTCTTCCTTTTTCTTCGGCGAAGTCGTGAAGACTACAACGTGGGCGCCGAACGCATGTGCCAATTTAACGGCCATGTGGCCCAATCCGCCGAGACCGACCACGCCAACTTTCTTGCCCTTGGCAACGCCCCAGCGGCGCATGGGCGAGTAAGTTGTGATTCCAGCGCAGAGCAG
>Ga0210405_10005839_pt1 | contig 11119 bp, 12 predicted proteins | sample IncBWH11MmetaG_FD_155492 | JGI IMG/M metagenome (GOLD analysis project Ga0210405, IMG submission 155492) | Forest soil microbial communities from Barre Woods Harvard Forest LTER site, Petersham, Massachusetts, United States - Inc-BW-H-11-M | ecosystem: Environmental > Terrestrial > Soil >... | reverse complement strand
CGCCGCTTCGTCAAAGAGCACGAAATAAACTTTTTCGAGCGAAGTTTCGCCGCGCAAATGTTGCGCCGCCTCGCGAAGCATGATCTCCGCGCACTCTTTCAACGGAAATCCCGCGATGCCCGTGCCCACCGCCGGAAACGCGATGGTTTTCAAACCACGCTCATTGGCAATTTTCAAGGAATACGCCGCGGAATGCCGCAGCGACTCTGCGCTCGTCTTCCCGCCAAGCTGCATGCTGGCGGCATGAATCACGAATCGTGCCTTCAATTTCCCGCCTGTAGTAATGGCCGCATAGCCGACTGGGATGCTGCCGATCGCATCGCACTCGCGCTGGATCTCTTCTCCCCCTTTGCGGCGAATGACGCCCGCGACCCCTGCGCCCAGCACCAAATCGTTGTTGGCCGCGTTCACGATCGCGTCCACGTCCATTTCCGTCAGGTCGCCCTGCTGAATTTTAATTTTCTCTGCGAGTGCGCTCATGCTGAATTCAATCCATTCCTTCCGGCGGGGCTACGCTTTCTTCTCCGCGGCTTTTTGTTGCGGGTAGTCATAAACGCCGCGTCCGCTCTTGCGGCCCAGGCGTCCTTCTTTCACGTACTGCCGCAGCAGGGAATTCGGCCGGTATTTTTCGCCCAGCGTTTGATGGAGATACTCGAGAATCTTCAGCCGCACATCCAGGCCCACCAGATCGGCCAGCTCGAACGGGCCCATCGGATGATTCAACCCGAGTTTGAGCGCCTTGTCGATGTCTTCGGGTGTCGCGATTCCCGCTTCGAGCATGTTGAACGCTTCATTGCCAATCAGCGCGTTCACGCGTGTGGTGATAAACCCGGGAGCCTCGTTGACGACCACAACTTCTTTGCCCATTCGGCGGGCGACTTCGCGGCACGTGGCCACCGTTTCGTCCAAAGTATGCGGCGTCCTCACCAGTTCGACGAGCTTCATTTTCGGCACGGGGTTGAAGAAATGCATCCCGATGCAGCGGTCGCGCGCAACGGTCACATCCGTGAAATCCGTGATGGAAAGCGAAGACGTGTTGCTCGCGAAAATCGCCCCGGTCTTGGCGAACTTGTCGAAGATGGTGAAGAGTTCCAGCTTCATTTCCAACTCTTCCGGCACCGCCTCGATAATCAACTCCGCGTCGCGGATGGCGTCTTCGACGTTGCCCGCCGTCGAAATCAACGCTAGCGCCTTATCGGCAGCGCCGGCTTCGACTTTGCCGCGAGACACTCCTTCCTCGAACGATTGCCGAATCCAAGCGATGCCTTGTTCGAGCACCTGGCGCGAAACATCTTCGAGGACGGTGTTGTATCCGCCAAGCGCAGCAGCGTAAGCAATTCCGCGCCCCATCGTGCCCGCGCCAATCACCGCAATCGTCTTCACATCCATTCGTTGCTCTCCAGCGCGAATTTAGTTTTCATCTTTGGCAAGGCTCTTGCACCGGGAAATGTTTGTCGGTCGTAGGGGCGCAGCATGCTGCGCCCCTACAGGCAAAGTGCTTTCAATATCGCGGAACTTTCGGATCAATCTCGACAGACCAACGCTCGATTCCGCCGGCCAGCGACTTTGCCCTCTCGATTCCCTGAAACCGCAGCCACGCCGCTGCGTCCAGACTGCGCATCCCATGATGGCAATAGTAAATCACTTCGTCCACGTCCGGGAGCGTCTGCAGGCTTGCCGCCAGCGATCCGAGCGGCACGAGTTTCGCGCCCTCGATGTGGCAAACCTGGTGCTCCCAGGGCTCGCGCACATCAATCAAAACCAAATTCTCCCCGCGGTCCAGCCGCGCCTTCACGTCTGCGGGCGTAATTTCCAATTCATCCATCGATTCTCCCTTTCAAATCGGCGCGCGCTGTTCGATCCGCGGCTGCATCTTTTCGAGGCCGGTGTTCATGATCGTCGCGGGCTGGAACCGGGAGAGCTACTTGCCCTGAAACTTCGGAGGCCGCTTGTCGAAAAACGCGCGGATTCCCTCGCTGCAATCTTCCGAAAGATAACAGCGGACTTGCTCCTGGACCTCATGCTCGAGAGCTAGTGAGAGTTCCTGCTGCTCGCTCCCAAAGAGAGTCTTTTTGACCGCCCGGATGGCGATGGGCGGCCCCAGCGCAATTTTCTGCGCCAGCAATTTTACCTCCGCCTCCAGTTGTGCGCCCGGAACGAGGTGATTGACGACGCCGAGGCTCAGCGCGGTTTTCGCGTCGATCATGTCCCCGGTATAGAAGAGCTCGGCGGCTTTCGCCGGCCCGACAAGCTGCGGCAGGAAATACGTCCCGCCGTAATCAGGAAATAATCCGACCTTTGCAAAATTCTGTCCGAAGGTTGCTTCTTCGGCCGCGATACGCATGTCGGCGGCCAGCGCGATGTTCATGCCCGCGCCCGCCGCGGGCCCGTTCACCGCGGCGATCACCGGCTGGGGAATGGTTCGCATCCGGAGAACCGCTTGCATGCCCGAGCGCAGCAGAGGCTCCAACTCCTGCGTTTCGCGGCCCCGCCGGCCTTTGCCGATCGCCGCGAGATCCCCGCCCGCGCAAAAGGCGCGCCCCGCGCCGGTGATTATTACTACATGAACGCCATCATCCCCGGCAATGCGCCCCAGCGCTTCATTCAGGGCGGTGGCCAATTCGTTGTTCAGCGCATTCAACCGGTCGGGGCGATTCAGCACCAGCGTCGCGATGCCTTCGTGCTTCATTTCCAGAAGGACTGGTCCGGCTTGCGCGGGTTGTGGACTGTTGCTCATGCGGAGCTCCCTTCAGTGGCTGCGGACGTCGTGTTCCTTGCCGATGCGCGCCACCAGTTGCGCCAGTTTTCTAAAATGCCGCAGCTTCTCGCTCCTACCGATGGCATTCGCGCCGCTGGTGGAAGGCAGGACGTACACGCGCGCGCCGTAGAGCAGCTCTTTCTGCATGCCAAATTTGCATTTTCGCTGCGAAAACTGTTCGTACGTCAATTTCCCGTTGAACGCCACGACGTGCGGAGCGAACTCCTCGAGCTTCTGCGATAAGACGATGCGGCCTTCCGCGTAATCTTCGCGCTTCAATTCCTCGATGCCTTTTGTGGGACGCTTCACCAGGTCGGTCAGCCCAACGCCGAACTCGATTACCCGCTTGTCGTCGTGGTAATCAAAGGGCTCCGGAACAACCCCGCTCTCATACAGCATGGGCCAGAATTCGTTCCCGCGCCCGGCATAGTAATGCCCCACGCGGACCGAAGACTCGCTCGGATTGCACCCGACGATCACCAGCTTCATGCCTTTGCGGAGATGATCGGGAAGAGTTCGCATGGCGCAATCTTACTATGCGTTTTGATTTTACTACTTATCTGCAAAGCAGGAAGCGCGCTTTTCTATCCAGGCTCCCAGAGCGTCATGGGTACTCTGGTCGCCAATGAGAAACGCCGGGATTCCCCGCCAGGCGCTCTAAGTAGCTCACGATAAATGACTTGAACATACTTCGCTGTGGCGGCCATCCGGCTGCTTTTTGAAACGCAAAGGCGCGGTAACTTTCCTTCTTTTCCTGAATCCCATCGCCAGCAGCGACATCAAAACAGGAGGAAGGCGGAAGTGTTCGATGCTTTGTGCTACCTTAATACATTCGCAAGCGAGGACGCAGCCGCCCTTCGGCATGCCTAAGACATTGAACGCACCAAATCCCCACCGACTGCCTTCCGCCGTGGCGCGCGACGACGAACACCTGTTGGTGGCCGCCGCCAAGCGCGGCGACGTGCATGCCTTCGAGGAACTGGTGAGCCGCTACGAAGCGAAAATCTTCCGGCTGACCATGAACATCACGAGGAATCGCGAAGACGCCGAAGACGCGATGCAAGACGCTTTCCTCAAATCTTACGCGCATCTCAAGGATTTTCAGCAAGACTCGCGCTTTTACACCTGGCTGGTGCGCATCGCCGCAAACGAAGCACTGATGCGCCTGCGCAAACGCCGGCCAAACCAGTTTTCGCTCGACGAACCCGTGGAAGGCGACGAAGACCTCCTGCCGCGCGAGCTTGAGGATTGGGGGCCCAGCCCGGAGCAGCGCTTTGCCCAGACGGAAATGCACGAAATCCTGTCCGAGGCCATCGACAAGCTCGATCCGGACTTCCGGGTTATTTTCACGCTGCGCGATATCGAAGAGCTTTCCACGGAAGAAACCGCCAAAGTGCTGGGCATTTCGATTCCCGCGGTAAAATCCCGGTTGCTGCGGGCGCGCCTCAAACTCCGTCAGAAGCTGGATCGATATTTTCGGCGAGGTGACACAAATTGAATTGCAAAGGCGTCATTCGCGAGATTTCCGATTACCTTGATGGCGAGCTTGAGCTGCCGGTGAGGCAGGAACTCGAACACCATCTGGAGGACTGCGGAGACTGCAAGATGGTGGTCGACCAAACGAAGCTGACCGTGGATGTCTTCTGCGATGAAGAACCGGTTGAATTGCCCGCCGATGTGAAGTCCCGGCTGCACGACGCCTTGCGCCGCCGGCTCGTTGAAAAAGGCAATTAGGCCGCTTCCCTAGCTTTTCCCGACTTCACTCCAGAGCGGCAATTCCCTGCCAAGTTTTTTGTCGCGCGCCATGGCATACACTTTCATCGCCACGGCGAGATCCCACGAAGCAATCCCATTCGATTTGAAGAGCGTGACTTCCGTGTCGCTGGTTCTTCCGCTGGCTTTCCCGGCGACAATTTCGGAAAGCTTTTTGACTCCCGTCCAGCAAATCTCATCGCCGTGAAACGCGATAATCAAATCGCCCGCTTCCTGCCGCGATTGTTCGACGGAATCGACGACGATGATGTCGGCGCTGGCGACGGCCTCGTCGTCCAGCTCGCGCTTGTGCGCGTGATTCGCGCCAATGGCATTGATGTGCACGCCGGGCGACAGATCCGCGCCGCTGACGACCGGCTGCGCGGAAGTCGTGGCGGTGCAGACGATGTCCGCGCCGCGCACCGCTTCCAAGGCGGAGGCGCACGGCTGTACGGGGATCTGCAACCGTTGGGACATCTCTGCGCGGAATTTCTCGCGCTTGGCCGCATCGCGTCCGTAGACGCGCGCGGATTCCAAATTGCGAACGGCGGCAACCGCTTCGAGCTGCGTCCTGGCCTGGCCTCCCGTGCCAATGATGGCCGCGACACGGGAGTTCTTGCGCGCCAGGAATTTTGTGGCCACGCCTGAGGCTGCTCCGGTACGCAGTTGCCCCATGTAATCCGCTTCGATCATCGCCACTAAGTCGCCGGTGGCCATTTCGTAAAGTGGAACAAGAAAGCGCAGGTTGCCACGTACGTAGGTGTACTGCTTCATGGCCACGAAGCCCAGCGAGAAATCCGCCGCGGCCATGTAATGAAAAAAACCGCCACCCGGTAATTCGAAGCGCCGGCGCGGGTGCACCACCACGTCCCCGGTGGCCTGCTTGCGCGAAATCTCTTCCACGGCTTCCACCGCCAGCGGCATGGTCAAGACCGCCCGCACTTCGTCTTCGCTGATATGCAGGGTCATCGTTTTTACTCTCTACCTCAGTCTGCTGCTCTCAGTTCGCGGCATCATTGAGCATTTCCAGATTCCGTGCGGTTGCCCTGTTCCAATCACATTCTTTTGCAAAGAAATTCCGAACCAAGTACGTTATTTTGCCGCTGGCTTGGCCGGTTTCGCCGGGGCGCGCTTTCCGGAAGCTTCGCCCGGCTCGCGAACGCGGCGAACAACTGTCTGGTTCAAGCGATAGACGCGTTCTTCCTTGTTCGCATCCATCACGTGAAATCGAAACTCGGGTTCGCCCTTGGGCCCTTTGCCGACACGAACGGGCAGTTGGCCGCACAGATTATTTTCGATGAACGCCGTTTCGTAGCGGCTCTTCTTGACGTACCAGGTGTAAACCCGCAGCGCAGTGAAGTCGCAGACCTGGCCTTCCGGCCCCCGCGCCGCGGCTAGAAGATACTGCGGCTTGTCGCCGGCCGGGTCGCTCACGCGATTCAGTTCAAACCACGCCAGCGGGCGGATATTCGCGGAACTCGCTCCTTCGCGGACGGGCTCCGGCAGATCCAACTCGACGAAACGGGCGACCACCCAGCCGGCGATGGGCACGGTCTGATCGCCGGGTTGCGTGGTGTTGGCGGAGTCGGCTCCGCGAGCGGAGTCTTCGCTAGGCGGGCGCGTGGCGACCCCACGAACCAAAAACCAGTCCTCTTTTTTCGTTTCCTGCGGCTCATTCGAGGAGTCTTTCTCATCCGTGACTTGCGCCCAATCGGCCACCGCGCGCCCCACAATCTCCACCGGAACGTTTCGTCCGAATTTATAGAGACGCGGCTCGAATCGCCCGGGCTGCACGCGCAAATTGGTGGAGACCTTGGTGCGCCCGCGCGCCTGTACCGGCATTCCGTGGGTCTGCTCGAGCAGCTTGATGCTGCGCTGCCACAGGGCCGGCTCCATCAGCTTGCGGCTCTCCACCCAGCCTACCGTGCCTGCGCTGGTGCGCACTTTTACGTAGTCGTTGCGTTTGCCCACCACGTCGACGCGCTCGCCGTAATGCAGCATTCCCACGGGCTCGCGGACTTGCGCGATGCCGCTCAGGAGAGGCGCGGCTTTTTCGCTGACGAAAGCCTCGCCCAGCGTTTCATGCTTGGGCCGGAGCGTCCAGGCCAGCAGAGTTACCAGGGCCAGCAGCGGCACGGCAATGAGGAGTTTCCGCTTCATGCGCGGCCTTCGAAGGAAATGCCGCAGCCGACGCCCATCGTCTCGAACCTGATCATGATTCTCCGCTGGTCTTCATGATTCGCTAAAGTTGGCAATTCGCTAAAGATTGTACCTGAATCCGACAACGACAAGGCCGCCGGTGAGCGCTTTGCTTTTCTGCTAAAATTGCGCAGCGTTCGAAGCAAACTCTTGCACCGCATCGTGGAGGATTTTTCATGAAGTCTCTCAATGCGCTTCAGCCGCTGGGGTTGCTGGCTCTCCGCGTGGTTCTTGGGCTGATTTTCTTTTCCCACGGTTACCCGAAGCTGGCGCATGCCGGCGCGGGAATGCAGGACTTCTTCGTGCAGCACGGCCTGCCGGGGTACTTTGTGTACATTTCCGGCGTGCTGGAAGTCTTCGGCGCGGTGCTATTGGTCTTGGGATTGTTTACGCGGGCGGCGGCGCTGCTGCTGGCCATCGAAATGGGCGTCGCCATTTGGAAGGTCCACAGCACCGGCAGCTACCTGGCGGTGCACAATTACGAGTTTCCCCTGGCGATGCTGGCGGGAAGCTTCGCGCTCGCCACGGTTGGCGCCGGGCGGTTGTCGCTCGACCATCCGCTGTTCGAAGGCGGTGGCTCCCGGCCTCCCAAATACTCCAGGCTCGCCAGGTAAATCCCTGTCTCTGACGGATCAAGTCTGACCACCACTGCCAAATGCCCGAGAATGCGCCCGGAATGTGTCCCGCAGGAACGGCGAGTCGACGTACAGCGTCATACCGCCAACAGCGTGTCGCTTCTTCTGAATTCGATGCTTTGTGTGCTTTAGAGGACATCTATCCGCTTGCCCAAGGTGCACAATCGTGGCTCCCGCGATTCAGAAAGCGGACATTTTGAATTTGGAGGATTACGACATGCACCGTACACATGGCTACATCGCTTCGCTGTTACTGGCCACCGCCCTTGTGGCGCCAGTGTCAATTCTGGCTGCCCCCGTGCCTCAAGAGGCCCGCGTTCAGGTCCGCGTCTACGATAAACAACATAAGGATTATCACAACTGGGATAACAACGAAAATCGGTCCTGGAACCGGTACCTTGCGGAAAATCACAAGAATTCTCACGAATTCTCGAAGGCAAACAAGAAGGAGCAGGGGCAATACTGGAATTACCGCCACTCTCATCCAGACAATAACTAACCAAGTCATTTAATCAAACAAAGAGACTAGGACCGCACGAAATACGTCCCCTCCTTGACGTTGAGGACGGGACGTCGGAGTGGGCGTAGCGATTCCAAAGCATCGTCCAAGGGAAAGTTCAATACCAGGTCTAAACATATGTACGCGTCCCGTTTACACATTCTGTCTGCCGCCCGGTTTCGATTGCTTGCGCTTGCCTTTTGCGTCTTAGCGCTGGCCGGTTGCACGGCGCAGGTAGCCAACACCCCTCCGCCGCCCGCGCAGAGTGTGCGCTTTGGCCACGTCTTCGTTGTCGTCGAGGAAAACGCCAATTACAGTGACGTCATCGCCAATCCCGCGATGCCCTACTTGAACGGCCTCGCCAGCCAGTACGGCCTGGCGACAAACTACTTCGCCAACGCGCATCCCTCGAGTCCAAACTATTTTGAGCTCACCACCGGACAGACTCTCGCGCCTCTCTCGCTCACCGACCTCGTCACGCCGCACAACTTTCCCGTCGATGCAAACAACGTCGTCCGCGACCTCCTCGCCGCGGGCAAAACCTGGAAGTCGTACGCCGAAGATATTCCCTCGGTCGGCTACGCTGGCGGGGACACCGGACGCTACGCCGTCCGCCATAATCCGCTCGCCTATTTCACTGACGTGCAAAACGATGCCAAGCAAGCGCAAAACCTCGTGCCTTTCACTCAACTCGCCGCCGATCTCAACACCGCCAACCTACCCAACTACTCTTTCATCGTCCCCAATCTTTGCAACGACGCGCACGACTGCTCGCTTAGCTTCGCTGATGCCTGGCTCAAAACCAACATCGACCCGCTCATTCACAGCCCGCAGTTTCAGGTTGATGGCCTGCTCATCATCGTGTTCGATGAGGCCGACACTCTCGACATCACTTCCGGTGGCGGCCACATAGCCGCCGTCATCGTCAGTCCGCTGGCCAAGCGTGGCTACAAGTCCATCGCTTTCTATCAACATCAAAGTGTGCTTCGCCTGGCGCTCGAAGGGCTAGGTGTGACGCAGCTGCTCGGAGAGGCCGGCACAGCACCAGCCATGTGGGAGTTTTTCAATACGCCGTAGAACAGCGCTTCAGTTTGGTTCTTGACGGAAGTCTAGGAAACGGCTGTCGCCGAGCTGCTGACCACGCCGGTTGGCCCTTCGGGCGCGGCGATCCAGATGACGATGTAGGCGATAATATTCGGACCGGGGATTAAGGTCGCAAGGGCCCAAAGGACGCGAACCAGAGTCGGGTCCATATCGAAATAGTCGGCTACACCGGCACAAACTCCGGCGACTTTTCTGTCGTTCGTCGAGCGCACAAATTTTTTCGGTGGGACATAGCCCGGAGGCACCGCAGTTGAGGGATTCTCCGGCTGTTTTGCTCCGCAGCTATAGCAAAACTTCGAACCGGCGGCGATGTCTTTCTGGCAGCTTACGCAAGTCATTGGGTCACCCCCACAGGACTATTTTGGCTTCGCTAGCTGTAAGTACGTAAATGCACCCGGAAAAGTTTCCTGGCGGAATAGTCTAAAGCCAACCGGCTCAATACTCCAGAAGCTGCTTCACGGCGGCGGTAATGTGGCTGGTCTGGGGGAGGATCACGTCTTCCAGCTTGGGCTGATACGCGCAAAACGTATCCATGGCCGCAACACGCCGGACCGGGGCGTCCAGCTCCTCGAAAAGTTCGTCGGCGATGCGCGCGGCGATTTCCGCACCGTAACCCCAGCTCAACATGTCTTCGTAAGCCACGATGACGCGGTGCGTCTTTCGAACGGTCGCGGCAATAGCCTCCCAGTCATAGGGCGAGAGCGAACGCAAGTCGATAATTTCCACGGAGACGCCTTCGCGCTCAAGCTGCGCGGCGGCGACTTCCGCGCGGTGGACCACGGCGCCATAAGTAATGATGCTGAGGTCGCTGCCCTCTTTTACCGTGCGCGCTTTGCCGAAGGGAATCGTAAAATCGGGCCCGGGATGCTCGGAGCGGTTGTATGGCTGGCGGTAGAGATGCTTGTGTTCCAGGAACAACACCGGGTCGTCGCTGCGGATGGCGGTTCGCAAAAGGCCGGCAACATCGAGCGCCGTGGAGGGCATCACCACGCGCAGGCCCGGGCAGTGCGTGAAAATCGATTCGCCGCTCTGGCTGTGATAGACGCCGCCGCCGGTGAGGTAGCCGCCGATGGGCACTCGCAGGACCACGGGGGCTTTGAAGGCGCCGTTCGAACGCCAGCGCATCACGCAGAGTTCATCGCGAATCTGCATCATGGCCGGCCAGAGGTAGTCGAAGAACTGGATCTCCGCGACGGGCTTCAGGCCGCGAGTGGCCATGCCGATGGCGCGTCCGACGATGCTGGCTTCCGCGAGCGGCGTATTGAACACCCGGTCGCTGCCGTACTTGCGCTGCAGTCCCGCGGTGGATTTGAAGACGCCACCCTTGCCCTTGACGTGCTTGAGGGTGTCTTCGCGGCTGGCGTCGGCGACGTCTTCGCCAAAAACGGTGATGCGCTCGTCGCGGGCCATTTCGTCGGCGAGGGTCAGAGCGACCATTTCCACCATGGTTTTTGGCGCGCCGTGCAAATGGGGTTCCGCGGCAAACTCGGGTGACGCCGGATCCACGTCCGGGGAATACACGTTCATGCGAATCGAATCGATGGAGGGCTCTTCGGCGGCCAGCGCCTGGTCGGCGGCTTCGCGGACTTCATCGTCGATTTCCGCTTCCAGGCTTTCGATCTGCTTTTGATCGAGAATGCCTTCGCGCACCAGAAAGAGCGCGAACTTGGAAATGGGATCGCGGCGCGCCTCGTCCTCGCGTTCCTCGGCGGACTTGTAGAGTTTTTCGTCGTCGGAAAGCGAATGCGAATACGGGCGCGTCACGTGCGCGTGGATCAACGCGGGGCCGCGGCGCTCGCGGCAGTACTGCACGGCTTCCTTGCATACGGCATAACTTTCGATGGGATCGGTGCCGTCGCATTCGGCGACGTGCAGCCCAGGAAAGCCGCGCACGAGTTTCGAGATGCTTCCGCCGGCGGTTTGCACTTCCACCGGCACGGAAATGGCGTAACCGTTGTCTTCCACCAGATACAGCAGCGGAAGTTTCTTGCCGCAAGCAATGTTCAACGATTCCCAGAATTCGCCTTCGCTGGTCGCCCCGTCGCCGCCCGAAACATAGACGATTTCGTCGCGCTCGTGGTGAACATGCTCGCCGAGTGGCGCTTTCTTCGCTTGCGTCAGCGCTTTGGGACGCCCTTCGTAATATACCGTAGCTTCGGCGGCGCCCACGGC
>Ga0210405_10005836_pt1 | contig 11120 bp, 8 predicted proteins | sample IncBWH11MmetaG_FD_155492 | JGI IMG/M metagenome (GOLD analysis project Ga0210405, IMG submission 155492) | Forest soil microbial communities from Barre Woods Harvard Forest LTER site, Petersham, Massachusetts, United States - Inc-BW-H-11-M | ecosystem: Environmental > Terrestrial > Soil >... | reverse complement strand
GCCACCGGCCTTGAACTCATTCCCTCGGAAAACCTCGTCTCCGAAGCGGTCCTCGAAGCCATGGGCTCGATCTTCACGAATAAATACGCCGAAGGCTATCCGGGAAAGCGCTACTATGGCGGCTGCGAGTACGCCGACAAGGTCGAGCAACTCGCCATCGATCGCGCCAAGGAACTCTTCGGCGCGGAACACGCCAACGTCCAGGCGCATTCCGGCACTTCCGCCAACGTGGCTGTCTACATGTCCGCACTCCAGAAAGACGACGTAGTTCTAGGCATGAATCTCTCCCACGGCGGCCACCTCACCCACGGCCATCCCCTGAATTTCTCCGGCCGCATGTACAAATTCGTCGCCTACGGCGTAAAAAAGGAAGACGAGCGCATCGATTACCACGAAATTGAAAGGCTCGCCAACGAGCACAAACCAAAGATGATCGTCGCCGGCGCCAGCGCCTATTCGCGCATCATCGATTTCGAGCGCATCGGCAAAGCCGCCAAGTCCGTCGGCGCGCTCTTTTTTGTCGACATGGCGCACATCGCCGGACTCGTCGCCGCCGGCCTGCACCCGAGCCCCGTGCCGCACGCGGATATCGTCTCCACGACGACTCATAAGACGCTGCGTGGCCCACGCGGCGGCTTGGTCCTTTGCAAGGCAGCTTTTGCCAAGGAATTGGACAAGCTCACCTTCCCGGGCACCCAAGGCGGTCCGTTGGTACACACCATCGCCGCAAAAGCCGTCTGCTTGAAGGAAGCCATGGAGCCCTCCTTCAAGGAATACCAAAAGCAAGTGGTGGCCAACACCAAAGCCATGGCCGCGGCCGTCGCCAGGCACGGCTTCCGCATCGTCACCGGCGGCACGGACAACCATCTTTTCCTCATCGAAGTACACCCCCGCGGCATCACTGGAACTGACGCCGAAAAAGCCCTCGATCGCGCCGGCATTACCGTAAACAAAAATTCGATCCCCTTCGATCCCCTGCCCCCCATGAAGGGCGGCGGAATCCGCCTCGGCAGCCCTTCCGTCACCACGCGTGGCATGCGCGAACCGGAGATGGAACAAATCGCCAACTGGATCGCGGAGATTCTCTCCAACATCGGCAGCGCCGAAATCGAACAACGCGTGCGCCAACAAGTCGCCGACCTTGCCGCGAAATTCCCGATTTACGAAGCCCGTTTGCGAGGCGGCCCAGCCCGCATCGAACACGCCCATGTCTAGCCCAAAGGAGTTTCCTAACGGCGCGGCATGAACATCCTCAAAGCCACGGCCGATTTCGAGCACTGGTTGGCCGGGCAACTCCCCATCATTCGCCAGGATCTCGCCCTCAAGCATCAGCACATGGCGGAAGCCGCGTTCCCTTTTTTTCGCGCCACCTTCTACCGCTGGCTGCAGCTCTGGCCGGAGCATTGCGCCCATTTGGCGAAGGCCCCAACGGTATTGGGCGTAGGCGATCTGCACATCGAAAACTTCGGGACCTGGCGCGATGAAGAAGGACGCCTCATCTGGGGCGTCAACGATCTCGACGAAGCTTGGCCCACCGCCTATACCCTCGATCTCGTTCGCTTGACCACCAGCGTCTACGTTGCCATCGACGAAGAACACCTTAGCCTCACCAAGCGCGCCGCCGCCGAGGCCATCGAAGAGGGTTATCGCGACGCCCTCGCTGAGGGCGGCAAAGCCTTCATCCTAGCCGAAGACCATCGTTGGCTGCGCTTGCTGGCCCTCGGCAAGCTGCGCGACCCCGTGCAATTCTGGGATAAGCTGGAGCACCTGCCGCCGTACACCGCTAAACCGCCGGAGGAGGTTCGCAAGCTGCTGGAGAGTTCGCTTCCTTCGGCGCGCGAAGGATATGCATTGAGAAGAAGAATCGCCGGACTGGGAAGCCTCGGGCACCCCAGAATTCTCGCTTTGTCCAGATGGCGCGGCGCCTTCATCGCCCGGGAAGCGAAAGCCATTCGGCCTTCGGCCTGGGTTTGGGCCAGGAAGGCCTCTTCCACGGAGATTTGTTGCGAGAAGCTGGTGCAGCGCTCGATTCGCGTACCCGATCCCTGCGTTCGTTTCCACGGCCGCTGGGTGGTGCGGCGTCTGGCGCCGGACTGTTCGCGTATCGAGCTCGCTTCGATTGCGAAAGACCGCGACGAAGCGCGGCTGCTTTATTCCATGGGCTGGGAAACCGCCAACATGCATTTCTCCACGCCGCAGGCCATCGCCAAGGTGAAACAAGACCTCGCGGCACGCCGCGGCCGTTGGCTGCACAAGGCCGCCAAAGCCATGCTGGCAGCCACCAGGAAGGACTGGAAAAAGTGGCAGCGCGAGTGGAAGCGCTCCGCACCGCGCTAGGCGCTGGCGGCAGACCTGTCCTTCTGAGTGACGCTCCCTCTTGAGTTCCGCTGGCCCAAGACTGTCCTCCGGGTCAGTAGATTCCGCCTGCGACTCCGAGTAGCTTCAAGAAGAACTGGAATGGGAAGCCTACTCGCCACCGTGTTACTCGCTGTTCCGCTCATCGCCTGGCTGCGCGGGACAGTTCTTTTTGATAATTCGTTGTTGAAGTTGGCGCGATTCTCCAGCGCGCCGCGCGGGGTCTCGCCCATTTCCAGAAAATTCAATACTCCTGCAATCGCCTCGCAGCCGGACTCCCAGCAGGCCACGCGGCGATGAACGAGGTGAGTCCATGATGGATACCGAAGCCTTCCGTGAATTCAAGACTGGGTTGACACTTTTGCGCGACAATTACGCCTTAAAGGCTCTGCCGCACATGCGGCGCGCGGTGGATCTGGACAAGAACAATCCTTATTACATGTCCTACCTGGGCGTGGTGCTGGCGCGCTCGGAGGGAAAATGGGGCGAAGCGGAAAGGCTGTGCGACTCCGCCGTTCGAATGAAGCGGAATCAGGCGCAGCTGTACTTGAATCTCGCGGAAGTGTATGCCACCGCGGGACGGCGCGAGGATGCCGTGGACGCTCTCGAGACCGGACTGAAATTCGCGCGCCGCGATATCCGGCTGACCATTGCGATGAATAAGCTGACGTCGCGCCGGCCTCCCGTGCTCCGTTTCCTCGGCCGGACGCACCCGCTCAACCGGCAACTGGGAATTATAAGGCATCGCGCGATGCGCATGTTCGCGCAGTCCGCTTAAACAAGTTTTCTCCACCCCCCAAACACAAGAACGGGCGTCCCGGTCATCCAGGGCGCCCGTTCTTGCTTTTATCGAATTAGTGGAGCGGCTTTCGAATCGGCGAAAACTAGCGCGGCTTGGCGCCGCCAAAGTTGTAGGTGTGCTGGATTCCCATTTCCATGAGGATCTTGATCCCGATGCCGAACATGCCGGTGGGAAGAGCGTCCCTGCGAACGACTTCCGCGAGGTACTCGCGGGCCATGGAAGCGGGATCTTGCGAGTACGGCATGGTCACAAACAGCCGCATGCCAACTTCATAGCCAGATTCGCTGGATTGAAAGAAAACACCGGAGCGGGAAACGCTGACTGAGCCGCGCATGTCTTCAAAGTGCTCTTTGTTGGGGTCGGAAGGACGGATGCGCATGAGCTGCGTAATCTTGCAGCGGCGCGTGCCGCGGCGCTCCTTGTTCGAAACCGCCTGCTTTGGAGAATTGCTTGTCGGGAGATTTTTCGTCATGAGATCGTGCTGGGCCGCCATGGGAAGACCATCTTTCCGGAAAAATACCACGCGCTATCTGGAAAAAGTGTATCCCGAGGCCGACACCTAAACCTATAGTGGAAACGTACCCCGAACGAAGTAGGACGCTCCGGCAAAATGGTAGTACGGAAGTACTAGAAAAGAAAGCGAGCGGTTGTGGAAAGTGCTGGAAATTGATCTCTCGATGTTATTCTTACCTCCTAGCATCCGCTGCTTATTCCCTTCGTCTATAGTTATCCAAAATTGCCCTGACAATACCCCTGGCTCCGGCCCCACCTCCGCCGCACTGCGCCCTGCTTCCATCTGTTTCAACGCCCCAATCATCTCCACTTCGCTATACTTCCTCTGCGTCATGCTTCTCCCTTCCGCAAATACGAAAATCATATAGCCTCGTGCGCGGATTTTGGGGAGCAGGTCAAACACAACCTTACAATCATATGGTGGAGGCATCGTATTATGCATAATCTCGTATATAACCGGCAACGGTATCCATACTACGGAATAAACTACCTCTAAATTTCCAGTTTAGATTCCTTCCCGCCTTGCAAAACAAAAGAGTTAGTCAAGATTCCATGAAAAACTAAAAAAGTTGCAGGTTGGAGAGCACCTTGCATCTGTTCTGCCTGGTTGTGTGGCAAGCCACAGACTTTTTCATTCTCTAGATGAGATTGACGAGGGCAAACAATATGAAGCTGTATGCAAATACTCAGATGTTAGCCAAGGGTGGTTCGAGCGCGGAATCGAAGTTTCGTACGCAGCGACTGTGGTCAGCATTGTTGGTGAGCCTATTTTGCTTGTTGCTCGCCGCTGCTGGGTTTTCGCAAGGCATTGCCACGGGTTCGATTTCGGGCACGGTTGCAGATCCAACGGGTGCGACTGTCCCTGGCGCCAAGGTGACCGTAGTGAACACAGCAACGAACCAAGCTTCTAGTGCGGTAACTAGCGAAGGTGGCTTCTTCGCCTTCCGCTCTCTTTCCCCGGGCGCCTATAAGGTGACGGTCGAATCGAAGAATTTCCGCACGGCGGTTCTCGATAAAGTGGAGGTTGTAGTTGCACAGGACTCCGCGCTTGGCAGCATTAAGCTGGAGCTAGGGCAGGTGGGGGACGTCATCCAGGTGGAGGGCGGGACGCCGCTCATTGAAACCAACACGGCACAAGTAACGACGAGTTTTAACACGAAAGAAGTTGCGGATTTGCCTTTGAGCGGCAGTTTTGACGCGCTGGCACTGTTTATTCCCGGGGTTGCCGACTCAGGTGACAACACCTTCAGCAACAACAATGGCGCCACTTTTTCCTCGAATGGATTGCGTGGGCGTTCCAACAATTTCCAAATCGACGGTCAATCGAACAATGACAATTCGGTCGCGGGCCCATCCATCTTCCTGGGAAATCAGGACGCCTTGGAGGAAGTTTCGGTGATTACGAACGACTTCGGAGTGGAGTACGGCCGAGCCTCGGGCTCCGTGGTGAACTACGTTACCAAGAGCGGGTCAAACGAATTTCACGGCAGCGGGTTCGAGTATTACGCAGGGTCATTCGCGGATTCACATGCCAATGAAGAAAAGAGCACAGTGCAGGGGTTCTGCGCCCCGGTAAACCCCAAAGCGGGATGCACGCCGGTGGGCCCGATTCCCCGGTTTGTTGAGAATAAGTTCGGCGGCTCGGTTGGCGGGCCGATCAAGCGCAACAAGGCCTGGTTTTTTTTCACACCTTATTTTGACCGGCAACGGACAGCCGGTGCCCCTACCTCGTCGTCGAGTTTGACGCCGACACCCAATGGACTGACGCAATTGGCGGCTGCGTTTCCGGGCAATCCCGCAGTGGCTGCATTGAACGCCATTGGCCCGTACGCGGTAAAAGCCGGAAACCCGCAGCCTTTTGGCACTCCCACCTCCAGGTTGGTTACGGATGGCAATACTTCCGCTACGATCGAATTCGCAAGGGTAACTCGGAACGTTCCCTCCCTGTTCAACGACCGCGAGTTCACAGGCCGAGTGGACGTGCAAATAACCAGCAAGGACCGGATCGGCTCGCGTTATATCTTTCAGCAGAACATCCTGACCGGCGCCACCGGACTTTTTGCTAATGGCGCTTGGGTTGACATCCCGGCCAGGGACCAGCAGATCGCGTTGGACTGGACGCATACCTTTAGCGGTTCGTTTCTGAACCAGGCGCGGTACAGTTTCTCCCGAGCCGGTTTCGGGTTTGAGGGCGGATCTTACCCGGCTTGTACGCGCCAGACGATAACCCAGTGCCCGACGAGTATCGGATTCCAGTCTGCCGATGTCAGCTTCGGCGACCAGAACATCTTTCCCCAGGGTCGCACCATCAACAATACGCAGGTTCAGGACAACGCCTCGATGATCCGCGGGAAGCACACATTCAAGTTCGGCGGGGAATTTTACAAACAACGTTCGCCGAACACGTTCCTGCCGAGCATCAATGGGAGCTATTTGTTCCCGGATTTCAACAGCTTTCTGCAGGACTCGCTCGGGGCGAGCGGGCACTTGAGCTTGACGGATGGTCCTCCGAAATTCGGCTTCAAAGAGTACGACATCGCGGCGTACGGCGGAGATGATTGGCGGCTAAAGAATAATCTGACCGTCAACCTAGGCCTGCGCTGGGAATTTTCCAGCCAGCCGGTCAACTTGCTGCACGCCATTTCAGTGGCGAACCAAGCCGGCTCCACGCCGTTCTGGAGCACTGCGGCCCCGACATCGGTAACGACCGTGCCAGAGATTCCCAATGATTACAAGTATTTCGGTCCCAGCATTGGATTTGCCTGGAAACCGCATCTCTTTGGAATGACCAAGGAGAAGACTGTGATTCGCGGCGGTTATCGCATCACTTATGACCCGGCCTATTACAACATGTTCCTTAACGAGGCAACGGCAGCACCGGTCGTCAATGCGGGCACTATCGTTAGTCCGAACTGCACTGCACCGTGCCTTCCGACGTCCGGCTTCCACGGGACTGACGTCCGAGCGGCTCATTTGAGTGACATTCCGCGGGGCGTAAATCCGGGGACGCGCACCAATACGCGTGTAGGAAACAATTTCCATGAACCGTACACTCAGGAATGGACGCTGGGCGTACAACATGAATTGACGAGCAAGATGGTCTTGGAAGTCCGCTATGTGGGCAACCATGTCGTGGGCAATTTCCAGACGGTCAATGCCAACCCTTCGCTGAATGGTCTGATCGCCGATGGCTTTGGCTCTTTCATTCCATCAGGCGTGACGCCTTGCGCCACTGCTGGAGCTCCCGGCCAGCCCACCGGGCGGGTCGACTGCAATTTCCGAAACGAGCGCATCCGTGAAAACTCCGCCTGGTCCAGGTACAACGGATTGCAGAGCGAATTCCGCGTGCAAAACTGGCACGGTTTGACCGGTGCAGGGTCATTTACCTGGAGCAAGACACTGGACAACTCCAGCGAGATCTTCTCCACTGCGGCCGGCGGCAATACGGTAGCGGGCGCTCAGAACCCATTCGACACTTCCGCTGGAGAGAAAGCGCTGAGCGGGCTTGATTTTCCGAAGACCGCTTCCCTCTATCTAATCTACGAACTGCCGTTCTACAAGAACCAGCACGGGTTCCTTGGAAAACTTCTGGGAGGGTACCAAGCCAATACAACATGGCGGTACTCCAGCGGGCAACTGTGGACACCTGCTCTAAGTACGGCATTTGTGAACTCCGCTTGTCAGAACAGTTTCGACGGAACCTTCTTCGGTCTTTCCGCTTGCCGTCCATTCTTGGGGAGCAAATCAGCCCCTGTTGATACGGTAGGTCAGTGCACGAACGCGGCTCTGCCGACTTGTGGACTAGTGGACTACTACACTGGTAATCCCATAACAGCAGCTCGTTGGATCTACAATGACAACACAGCTGCAGCTTTCTTCAAGACTCCATATGGCAATGTCGGTCGGAATCCGGGGGTTCGCGGTCAGGCGGTGAGCGCAGTGAACTTTAGTATGTTTAAGACCACGAAGGTTAGTGAGAGACTGTCTTTGCGCCTCGAGGCACAGGTCTACAACCTTTTCAACCACACATTCCTTGGCGTACCCGATCCGGTTATCGATGACGGTAACCTTGCCAACGGCGGATCATTCGGCAACAACTTCTTTAACCAAAGTGGTGGTGTAAATCCCAACGCCCTACAAAGCGGATACACCAACCCGGTTTTGACCGGTCTGGGTCGACGCCGGATCATCCTGGGGTCGAAGATCACCTTCTAACCCGCAGGGCTAGCACTCACGCACTCAGCGGGGCTTGGCCTTCGGGCCAAGCCCCCTTTTTCTTTCGGCGGATGGCCGCAATCGTCCGTTCGGGGTCCCACGATCTTGGCGGTTGAGGGAGTGCCGCATGCTAACAAAAAAGCGGGCGGGTAGCCCGGAACACCGACTCCGAATTTCCCGCTCCCCTCGATCGAACGAGGTAGTTCTCGCACATTTGCGAATCAAACCGACACGGAGGGTGCCCCAGGTTCGTCGTTTGAACTGGGTCTTGGGTTTGCCTTCCCTCCTCACTCGAATCCACAGAAACCATTCATGCAGCCTAATGACCGTTCGACCTTTATTTTCGACCATTCACTGCAAAGTACTTAACATCTTCATTAAGATGTGCTATCCTCTTCCGTGTTTGTTTACTGTGAGCCTCGATCGAGGATTCCGACCCTGTCGGAAAGGGTCGAACCCCACCCTCGCCGATCTCCGAATTCCTTCCTTAACCTAATCCCTATTCCCTTTTCCCTATCCCCTAACTCCGACATTCCCCCTGCTGCCTTCTCCCCCCGCTCTGCTATCCCCTTAAGCCCTTTAGAATGCGCAGTTCCGGACAAACACCGTGTTTTGCTGGTTTTTAGCCGCAATCGTCCACACTTAAGTCCTTTAGAATGCGCAGTTCCAAGCCCCCTCGTAACTACTCATTCCAAAAGGGTTGCAGAAAACGCTAACTCCTTTAGAATATACACTTACAGAAAACAGGGGGGTACCTCTCTCGCGTCAGGAGTTTTTCTCCCCGCGCTCATTCTTCGCTCTTTTCGCTCTTTGCACCAAGAGTGTTTCACAACTCTTTTCCTCACAGACAGTTCCGCACTCTTTCCAAAAACTGCCGGGTGTACCCCAACTCTTGGTGCCAAATTGAGGCTGAGGATGCGATTTGGTACCAATTCGGGACCATGTGGGGGAGAAAAACTCACAGCCGGAAACGGAAATGGCTCGTTTGTGAAAATTTGTGGAAAATTTGCTAAGAAAGGAGGGCATGGAGGAAGAAAGGGTCGCGGCTGCAAAATTGCACTACTGAAGGCAACGCTTGGGGCTCCAACAAATCGCTGATCATGAAGCAAGGCTTGGACATGAAAGCGGAAGATCAGGGAGGGTGTCCCACAATGAATGCAGGAACGCGACAGATTTTGCAGCTAGCAGAGCAAGCCCAAAAGAGAATTCATTCGAGCGGTGATCGCCGGACGAGCACCATAGTAATGGAAAGTGCCGCACGCATGAACAGCGGCGCGGGCGTTGGGCGGAAGCCGCGCGTCTTTGTGGCTGCCGAGAATCGCCTTCTGAGAGAGGCGCTTTCACGGATGCTGGTGAAAAGCGGGGAGGTCGAAGTGGTCGGAACGGACGCTGAGGAACCGTTCCAGACAGAAGATCTGCTGCAGGAAGAAACGGACATCCTGCTGCTGTCTTCGCGCGGAAACCGCAATGAAGATCTGACGGCGGTTCGCAAGGTGCGCACGACCGCTCCCAAGGTGCAAATTCTTCTGATTGGCGTGACCGGAGAAGAAGCCGAGTTTCTGCAGTGCGTGCGGGCGGGGGTTCGCGGGTACCTGCCGCGCGACGCGTCGGCGGAAGACGTGGTGGAAGCGGTGCGCGCGCTGCAAGGAGGCGAAGCGATTTGCCCCGGCACACTGTGCGCCAGCTTGTTCCGGTATTTCGAACGCGAAGCGACCTCCTTCCCTTCCGCGAGCGTGCACCAGCGGCTGGGATTGACGCGGCGCGAACAGCAGTTGATTCCCTTGATCGCTGAGGGGCTCACCAACAAGGAAATCGCCAATCGCTTTTGTCTCTCCGAGCAAACGGTGAAAAACCACCTCTATCGCATGAAGCACAAGATCGGCGCGGGGGATCGCCTGGGTATCGTGCAGGTCTGCCGGACGTCAGGGTTCATGCCGTAGGCGAGTGCGGAATCGGCCCATAGAATTTTTCAGCGGATTCTCAACTCGTGACGCGAAGCGCCTGGTCTGTCGCGTGCAGTAGTGGCGCCTCGCGGCCGCGTGCCGATACTTTCTCGAGCGACTCGATCTCGCCATTGCGGACGAGCAGCGCGTAATCGAAATTGTTCACGGTGGGGCAAACATGCCGCGGAAGCAGAAAAAGCGTTTCGCCTACTTGCGGACCCTCGGCTCCCACCCGAACGGCCATAGGCAGATGCTCTTCGCTCGGGGGGAGCGGCGTCAGTTCGGGATGTCCGACGACGACGCACGTGGGAACGCCGGCATCGGCGGATACGGCCTTGTGCCCCGCTTCGCAGGTGACAATCCCCGCGCGCGGCCTGCTAACCACGCGTGTCAGTACGAGCACCGCCGGCCGGTAGCCGTACTCGCTGGGAAGCTGCGCCAGACTGGTAGCGTCGCAATAAACAACGGTTCCTGGGGAGACGCGGTGGATGAAACTTCCCGCGCGAAAGCCTTCGAAGGCCAGCGAGCACCGGAAAGTCGCCGTTCCGGCGGTGATTACCTCCGGCACGTTCGTGCCAGTGCTCTCGATTTCGCTCACAACTTTCAGCAAGCGTGCGTAGCCGGCGTGCGCCACGGTGGTTCGTTCGCGCTCCTTCAGGCCGCCGTATTGGCCGTCGTAGTAGTGCAGCCCGCGAAATTCCAGCCCGAAGCCGGCAATCGTCCGCGTCAAATCGACGATTTTGTCGCCATGGCTTTGCTCGATGCCGGTGCGGTCCATGCCGGGATTGATGTCGAGAAAAACTCCGACCCGGCTGCCGCGCCATTGCCGCAATTGTTCTTCGTTCTCGGCCAGGACGGAAATGCGCACCTGCGGGAATTGGTCGGCAATTTCCCTCACGCGGCGCGCGTTGGCGCCCACGGCCGGATAGGCATAGAGCACGTCTCCTGCATCGCTGCGGCAACCCTCCAACAATTCCAGAGTCGTGGCGCATTTGAAATTGCGGACGCCGCGCTCAACAAGCACGCGCAGGGTGTAGCCCAGCTTTGCGGTCTTGATGTGCACGCGCCAGCGATCCGCGTCGCCACCCAACAAATCCAAGGTGCACTGGATGTTTGAAGCGACGATTTCCGGATACACCACCAGCGCAGGGGTAAGCACATCGCTGACAGTGGAAACGCGGTAGCGCTGGTCCCAGGCGAATTCACTCAGAATGAATTTCTGTGCAGCCATAGCGAACTCAATGATATCGCGTAAATGGCAGACGGGGCCACCGAACCGACAGTTTCGATGG
>Ga0210405_10005835_pt1 | contig 11122 bp, 11 predicted proteins | sample IncBWH11MmetaG_FD_155492 | JGI IMG/M metagenome (GOLD analysis project Ga0210405, IMG submission 155492) | Forest soil microbial communities from Barre Woods Harvard Forest LTER site, Petersham, Massachusetts, United States - Inc-BW-H-11-M | ecosystem: Environmental > Terrestrial > Soil >... | reverse complement strand
CCGAAAAATCACTGCATCACTGCATCACTGCATCACTGCATCACTGCATCACTGCATCACTGCATCACTGCATCACTGCATCACTGCATCACTGCATCACTGCATCACTGCATCACTGGCGCCGCCCTGCTCAGTGCGGGCGCGCAGGCCGGGCCGATGTCGACTAATGTGGCGGCGATGAAATCGATGATCGACCAAAGCACGACCGAAGTGCGTTGGGGCGGCGGCGGCTTTGGCTATCGGGCGGCTTTGGTGTCAATCGGCGTTCAAATTTTGGACGCCGATCCCCCAGCTTAGGGGGTCAATATTGCAGGCCGAACGACACTCACTGAGATCGACGCACATTCCGTAATCGAGCGGGCGAGCTGTCTTCTGTGGTCTTCAGCATCCGCGTAAGATCGTCATATGGTGTTCGAGCGAAGCATCTCATCTCAGGATCAAGGGCCGGCAGCGAGAAAGTTGACGCTGTCGAGCATATGACGACTCAAGCAGGTCAGGGCTCGCTCGGCGCGGCCGTCGGGCGGCGGCGAGATTGGAGCAGCCGTTCGACTTCGCGTCCTTCGATGCTTCCGTGCTCGAGCAACCGTCGGGCGACCGCGACAAAGGCCGAGCGATGCGCCTCGAGCAACGTCCGACAAATCCGTTCCGCTTCGGCAAGTTCGATGCCGGCCGCCTCGCGAACCTCCGCGAAACGCAGGAAGTCCCGCGAACGATGACTTGGGCCGAAATAGGTGAGCGGGCTGGGCCGGCGAGTCCGAAACTTCCGGTGCTGCATCCGAGTACGTAGACGCCCTCTGACGCCCTCTCTTTTCGCTTGTCTGCTTGGTGCACCGGCGGTCGGTTCGCCGAAGAAATCGGCGAGTTGATACCTGTCAAGGCTGCGATCGGTTGCCGCGCGCGAGAGCCTGCCAAGTGCCGCGAGGCATCCACCGATCGGCCCGCTGAGCTGCGTTGGGCACAGGTACCAACGGGCATATCTCTAACTAGACACCCGGCAGCCGTCGGAGAAATTGGTCGAGATCGCTCTCAAGGATTAGAGTTCGCACACCGCATTTTTTTGCGAGCAGATTTCTTTGGTCGATCTCTTCGTACAGCTTAGTTTTAGATAGCCCCGTGCGTTCCATGACCTCCTCCACCGAAAAGGCGCGGGTTGCGGGCGGAACCCTGGCACCGCTTCCACCGTCGCCGTTGGAAATCGATGCGCCGACGCATTTCGACACCCCCAGCCAATTGTCGAATTCCGCTTTCATCAGGAAGACGGGATGGGACACTCCGTCCAGCCGGCAATCAGGTCCCGGGGTGCGCTGGTCGGTGTAGTCGCTATGGATGCCGACTGCTTCGCCGGTTCGCCCCCATTCCCGCCCGTGTAATTCGAGGTCGATGCCGGTCCGGAAGTTATGAACGTAGGCTCGTAGGTTGCCATCCCTGAGTGCAGTCCGAAACACCATCTCCGCGCGATAGGTGGCCGCGAAAAGGAGAGGGTAGGGGTCTTCACCTCGCTCGTCGATATCGTCTTCGAGGTACTCGTCCCACTGCACGCAGCGCTGCTGAAGATCTTGCCACTCCGGTTCAAGTCGACAACATAAGGCTTCGAAAGCTTCGCTAAGGCGGATTGAGCCTCTCGGCACAAAGTTCGGAGCTCTCTCTGGCTTGTCCATGTATGGTGTCTTTCTCAGCGGAGTTTGGGAGCGCCTTGCTCCACGAACTTGCGTTTCTTTTCGAATAGGACCTTTGCGTACGTTTCCTCGATTATTCGGACGCTGGTTCCGCAATTTTCGGCGATGACGGTTAGCGGAACGTTTTTTTCGATCGACTCGGAAATGTAGGCGTGCCTCAACGCATAGAAACAGCCCCTCGGGTCGAGATCCGCCTTCCGGATGGCTTTCTTCATGGGGCGGACTTGATCGGACGGTTTCCAACGCGATCCGTCTTCCTTTACGAAAATGAACGCGTCGCCGGGTCGTCCGGCTGTGACGCGAGCAAGCATTTTCACGGCGCTTGCCTGCAGAATGATGGGACGTGATCCCGTCTTGCCCGAAACGTTCAGTACCTTCCCGCCCCGATCGAAATGCGCAACTCTGGCGCTGATCAACTCCTCGTAGCGGCCGCCCGTGGCGTAGCCGCCTTCGACCAAACGTGCGAACTTCGGATCCTCGATATTTTTGATCAGTTTCTGTGCCTGAGGTGGAGAGAATCGGACCTCCCGCGGACGGGCTGCGTCCTTGAAGGGTTTCACCTTGCGCCAGGCCTGGTCGCTAGGAATCGCGTTCTTCTCGTCGTTCCACGCGTGATTTAGAAAAGCCTTTAACATGGTAAGAACCCGGTTGGCCGAGTCCTGCGATTTCCTAACGACTTCCTTGTCGTCGGATTTCTTGACAAGCGATGCTTTCCAGCCGTCCAGTTGGGTTTTGGTCAGGTCGACTACTCTGCATGCTCCCAGTCGCGGAAGGATGTGCTTTTTGACACGACCCTTCGTAGTACGCGCGCTACGGGCGTTCTTCGCCTCCAAGGTGGGGAGGTAGTTGTCGAACGCTTCCTGGACGGTGATTGAGCCAGCCGCGGCGGCGCTATTGGGCTTCCCCAACTCTCTAACTTTATCCACAGCCTGCCAGTAGCTCAATACTTTCTCGCCGTCGGCGTCAACGTAGTCGTCGGCAATCCCAATCGCCTTCGTATGCATTCCCCCTTTGCCGTCGGCCTTCCGGAAGACCCAGGTTCCTGCCGTCTTGTTGCGCCGGTATCCCAAGGACAATCCTTGGCCGACTGAGGCGAAAATGGGCTTTTTGCTTTGCGCGAGCTTCAAACGCGCGTTGCGGGAGTCCAGCGCGGCGCTCCTGATGCGTCTAACCATGCGGCTCTCAACTCCATTCCGACTAGCGGGCAATCTAGCGAAGTGTCCAGCAAGTGTCCAGTTGACGTGCGCTTTCGCCAGCAAACGCCTACGAACGCCCACATGCAGCTGTGTCCAGTTACATCAGCAGTTACAGAGGCTTATGCGAACGTGGGCGAACGCCGGCGAACGCGACGAAACATGAACTTTAGCCCTCTCAAGGCTGAAACAGGGGTTCGATTCCCCTAGGGAGCGCCAAATTGCCACCATCCAGAATAAAACTGCGAACTATCCAACCGCGAATTTGGCAAAGACGGCAGCAGTTTGCACGTGCACGCGTCGCGTCAGGGATTGTGGGATCAACCTCGGTACCCGTCCCCTCCGCACATCGCCGGGCCCTCGGCTGAATACCGAAGGACAAGAAAGCATACACAACGACGCTTCTCCAGCGTTCTCCGCAACCTGCCTAGGCCGCCCGGCTGTACCCCTCGTCGCCGAACAGATGGACCTTGTTGCGGCCGGCGGCCTTCGCACCATAGAGCGCGATATCGGCTTCCGCGAACAATTCGGTGATCCGCCGGCGATGCGGGCGGCCGACGAGAGCAGCTCCGATCGAGGCGCCGACCTCGAGGCGAAGACCATTCCAGAAAAGCGGTCGGCTCAACATCACGACGGTCTGCTGCAGCACATGCGCGATCCGGGCAGGGTTTGTCGGAGCGCGCAGGATGATAGCGAATTCGTCGCCGCCGAGCCGGGCGACCAGACCGGCCTTGTGGAAGGCCCGCCCCAGACGCCGCGCGACCTCGCACAAGCACGCATCTCCAGCCGGATGGCCGAGCGTATCGTTGAGGTCCTTGAAACGATCGAGGTCGATCAGGGCGAGTGCCGACGCGAAGCCATGATTCAGGCTGTCGCCGACGACCTCGCGATAACGGGCCTGGAAAACGGAGCGATTGGCGAGCCCCGTGAGCGGATCGGTTTCGGCTCGCCGCCGCAGGCTCTCCATTGCTTGTCGGTCGGACGTGATGTCCTGTTTGGAGCCGAAGATCCGCACCGGCCGTCCGCTCTCTCCCTCCGTGTTGATCGAGAGGCGCATCCAGCGCCTTTGGCCGCGCCAGGTCCTGATCTCGGCATCGAGCGTTACCGCGCGGCCGCTCCGGATCACCTCGGCACGAGCGAGTTCCATGTTGCGCCGCGACTCGTCGATATAGAGATCGACGATGCTCGCGCGCCGCAGCGGGTTGCCCATCGGATAGCCGAAGATGTCGTGGACGCCCGGAGTCCAGGTCAGGCGCTCGGTCTCGAGTTCACATTCCCAGGCGCCGATGCGAGCGAGATTCAAGGCCTGATCGTAGAGGCGCACGCGAGCCTCGTCCGACAGAGCCGCGGCAGCATGGTCTGCTTCATCTCTCATCGATGTTCCGGCAGCATTCCGGGATTTTGCCCATGTGTCTATGGATTAGGGCGACCGTGTTAACGAACTCTATATTTCCGCCTGCAGCCGGCCGGTGTGGGCCGCAGATATCGAGGACGGACGCCTTCCTCGACCACCGCTTGGCCGCTATGAGTGTGCGGAATTCTACCTGCGTCTTTCAGGAGGAAGCGGGGATCAGCCCGGCGGAATTCGTCAAGGTGGTGCGCGTCGACTGGGCGCGACTGTTGCTCGAATACACCGAAAAGCCGCTGCAGGTTTGCGTTCCGACACCGTGCGGCGCGTACGGACGTATATAGAAGTCGTGCCTAAGTGAACTGCATATTCTGAAAATTTACATAAAAATTTCAATCACATAAGAGTTCGCAGTTTTATTCTGAATGGCGCGCCACTTATCAATGACTTAGGCGTCGTCGAAACACACTGTTACCGGAAGCATTAACGAAACGATTGCCCGCTACTTCGGCGCTTCAGCGATATCGATCAGCACATCGCGCGCCACGACCTGGAACATCCTGGCCGATGCCGCCGTAATGCGCTCTCGCGCAAAGAAGGTCACGTCGGCGCAGTCGCATTTAGTGCCCTTCGACTGCAAACAGGATATCGACGAAGCCGGGCACCGTTTCCTTGCGCAGCCAGTCGCGTTGCAACTCGCAGATCAACTGCACCCAGCTCGTCGGTTTCGCACCGGCCTGAACGATGCGCTCCAAACCAGCGCGATGGGCTTCGGCGGATGTGCCTGCGACGGCATCCACCACCGGATAGACCTCATAACCTGCCTTCAGGGCGTCGAGCGCCGGGAATACCAGGCAGACCTCGGTCCAGAGTGCCGCCACGATCAGCTTCTTGCGACCCGCCGCCTTTACGGCCGCGACGAAGTCGTCATCTTCCCAGGCGTTGATTGCTGTGCGATCGATAGGTTCGACGCCGGGCAAGATGTCCACTAGCTGGTGAATGAGAGGCTGATTCAAGCCTGTCTTCACGTTGACGGTCGTAACCACGATCGGCAGACTGTACAACTTTGCAGTTCTTGCGACCGCGGTGATGTTTGCCACCAGCACGCGGCGGTCCATGGAGGCAACTGACGTAACTTGCACCGGTTGAAAGTCGATAATTAACAGCGCGGCGTTCTGCGGTGTGAGCATGTGATCGGCGAGCGGGTCGCGAATGATTTTGGGAGAGGTCATGGCAGTCGGCCTATCGATAGTGAAATAAGGTTAGGGACGTCGCGGATCGGCAGCGGCATCGATGTAGTGTGTGTCGGTGGGACCAAATCCGGTGATGTAGATGGTCGCAGGCTCATCCCGGGTTATGGCGAAGTGCGGTGTATCGGCTGGCTCGGTGTAGAAGCTGCCAGGCTCCAAAGCCTTGACCTCAGTCTCGTCGGTGTTGGAGCCGTAGCCGAAGAACCACGTTCCCGAGATGACCACCGCGACGCGATCGTCCCTATGCGTATGGGCCGCGATCTTGGTATGCGCCGGAACGCGAAGCGCGATGCAGTAAGGCCCCGCTGCCGTTGGGTCGCCGGACAACACCGTGGTCTGGATTCCCGGGACACCCGAGGTAGCGGCGCCTGTGCCGCTCTTGGCCATAGCTCCGATGTCGGACGGCGTCAGCCGGCGTTGCTCTTCCCGCGAGCCGGCGAGCGCGGCGGTGGCAATGGCGAGCGCAAGGATCGCGCTCACGGCCGTGCTCTGCATGCATTCTCTAAGTGTCATCATTGCAGGAAATCCTTGAGCAGCTTGATGGTGTCAGCTGGATTTTCTTCCATCAGCCAATGTCCAGAGTGGGGGATTACGGCCTGCTGCACATTCGTGGCTGCGAAACGCATGACGGTTGCCATCATCGGACCGAACGATTTCTCGCCGCCCATCGCCAACACCGGCATGATCAGCATGCCTTTGGTCAGAAACGCCTTGTTGTCGATGGCGTCCTGATCGAAGGCCTTGAACTGCTCGAAACCGGAATGCATGGCTCCGAGGCGGGCATAGAGCCTGGCGTAGTGTTCGCGCGAGGCTTCATCAAACTTCTTCGGATCGGCCGAAAACTCGTTCCAGAAGCGGTCGAGGTAGATGCGCTCGCGGCCCTTGACCAGCCGCTCCATGTCCGGACCGCCGAAGCGGAAATGCCATAGCAACGGATTTTTCAGAATTTCTTCCCACGGGCCGACACCGGGCAGGGGCGCATCGAGCAAGGCGAACTTTGTCACGCGGTCTGGATGCTCCGCCGCAAAGGCGTAGCCGACCATGTTGCCGATGTCGTGGGTGACGAGTTCGACCTTGTCGATATGCAACGCGTCGAGCAGGCCTGCGATGTCTTCGCCCTGGGTCTTCTTGTCGTAGCCGCCTGCCGGATGTGAGGATAGGCCCATGCCGCGCAGGTCGGGCACGATAACCGTGTGGTCATGCATCAGCGCGGCGGCGAGCGGCGCCCACATGTCGCCGGTCTCGCCATACCCATGGAGCAGAACGACCGCCAGCCCGTCGCCGCCGACGCGAACATGAAGTGTTACGCCGTTGGTCTCGATTTCCTGCGTGCGGAATGATGCAGGAAAGGGCTGCACCTGCGCCGCCACCGGGAGCGCAATAGCGAGCGCCCCAAGAACCCCGATGACAAAGCTGAGCATCGCAGACCTCCCTCCATTCGGGGGCGGTCGCTTCGACCGACGCCATAAGCCCCGCTGGACGAAACGTCGGTAGCATTCATGCATTGTCTGGATTAGACTTACATTGGTGGAACTAATTTCCGGAAAACCCGAACGATGCTGAAGCTCGATGGCTTAACCACTTTCGTCGCGATCGCTGAGGCCGGGTCGATCAGCGAGACCGCGCGGCGGCTGCGATTGTCCAAGTCCGTGGTGAGCGACCGGCTGACCGAACTCGAAAGAAGTCTCGGCGCCAATCTTATGCACCGCAGCACGCGCAAGCTGACGCTGACCGAGGACGGGATCGCCTTCCTTGAGCGGGCCTCCCGCATCGCGCAGGAGGTTGAGGAGGCCGCCGCCGATATGGCGGAGCGGCGCGGAGCCTTGGTAGGCCCGTTGCGCATCTCAGCGCCCGTCACCTTTGGTCGCATGCACCTGGGGCCAGCCATCTACCCGTTTATCGCCAAACATCCCCGCATCGAATTGACGCTCGATCTCGACGATCGCCGTGTCGACGCAAGCGCCGGTGGTTACGACGCCGTGGTTCGGCACGGTCCAATCGCGGACTCGCGTCTGATGGCGTGGCGCTTGGCATCGAGCCGCCGAGTTCTCGTCGCGTCACCGGACTATCTTGCGCGACAAGGTACACCCGGCTTGATGACCGATCTCGATGGTCATCGTGGGATTTTCTACACGAACCGGGGCGTCGGCGACTGGCGCTTCTCAGGATCGAATGGAGCAACGATCGTGCGCGGCCGAGCAGCGCTGCTCGTGAACAACGGCGACATGATGCGTGACGCGGCACTCGCTGGGCTGGGCATCGCGCTTCTGCCGATGTTTATTGTGGGCGCCGACATAAAGACTGGCCGCTTGCAAGTCGTCGACGTCGGAGCGCGACCTGAGGAGGAGTTTATCTTTGTGGCCCACCCGGAGGGTCGGCGGCCGTCTACCAAGTTGAGGGCCTTCGCCGATTGCTTGCGCGATGCGTTTAGTGATCCGACCTATTGGGAGCGATGAAAACTCAGCTCGCTCAATCTTTCGGACGATGAGGCCGATGTGTTCGTGGTTTTATTCTGAGTGGCGCGCCAACAACTCATTGAAACGAAGCTATATTTCAGCTTTCGAATCTTTGGCTCTATTTCAATCCCGCGCGGCGTAGCCCTTCCAGATAGTGCTCCTTGTCAACCTCGCGCCCCATCGGCATCTCGGTTGCGATCCAGGCCAGCGAAATATTTGGCTGGGCCCGGCGGAGCTCTTGCAGGGCAACGGAGCTTGCTTCTGTCTGCCCGGCCATCCCCGCGGCGGCCGTCAGCACCCGGTGGGCGCCGACGAAATCGCTGCGTTGCCGGATGGCTTCGCGGGAAAAACGCATGGCCTCGTCGTAATTGCGCCCGATGAACTGAGCGTAGGCGGCGATGCCGCAATAGATCGCTGAAAACGGATCGCGCGGGCTCAACCGCAGCGCACGCTGAGCGGCGAGGTCGGCTTCCTCCCAGTGCCCGCAATACGACAGCGCCAACCCGTAATAACCCCGCGCCAGGGAAAAATTTGGATTTAGCTGCAATGCCAATTCAAATTCGGCAAGCGAATCGTCAAAGCGCCGTGTGAACAGATAAACGCAGCCCAATGCGTGATGCGCCCAGGGGTCCTCGCTGTCAGCCAATATCGCGGCCAGCGCCGCACGCTCGGCAATCGGTGTCGTCGTCGCCATTTCCGCCCAACCCATATGGGCGCTGAAGGTCTGGCTGGTGGCGAGAACGCCGAGCGCCTGGCCGTAATTCGGGTCGATCGCGATCGCTTTCTCAAGCAGCGCCTGCGCAACGACATTGTCCTGCCGTGTCACGCGCCAGTAATACGACAATGCCCGCATCACCAGATCCCAGGCATCCATACTATCCGGCGGTTTGCGCCGCGCGCGAAAGCTTTCCGCGGCATAGAGCTGCGGCTCGATCGCGGCAACGATGGACTCGGTTATATCGTCCTGTACGGCAAACACATCCGTGAGGTTGCGGTCGTAGCGCTCGGCCCAGATGTGGCTGCCGGTCGTGACGTCGTTGAGCTGCGCCGTGATACGCACTTGCTCGCCGCTCCTGCGCACGCTGCCCTCGACCACGTAGCATACGCCAAGCTCCTCGGCGACCTGCTTCAGGTGAACAGCATTGCCCTTGTAGACAAAAGAAGAGTTGCGCGCGATCACCAGGAACCAGCGCAACTTGGAAAGCGCGGTGATGATGTCCTCGCTGATGCCGTCGGAAAAATATTCCTGCTCCGGATCGTCGCTCATGTTGATGAAGGGGAGCACAGCGATGGCCGGCCGTTCGCCCAGCGGCAAAGAGATTGGCTGGGGATGGACTTCGTCAGGCGGATCGGGGAGCCGTACCGGTTCAACGCCGGTTGACTCCTTGTGCACGATTCCGACGAAGCGAAGGCCCTTGCGCGCGACGGTACGGATCAGCTTCTGGTCCTTGCCGTTGTCACCGATCGCAGTTCGCGTGGCGTTGATTCGGCTGGTCAGTGTCGATTCCGATACGATGCGCCCCTTCCACACCGAAGCAATGAGATCATCCTTGCTGACGACGCGATCGCGATTCTGCACCAGATAGACCAGCAGGTCGAATACCTGCGGTTCGACGGCGATGGCCTGCAAACCGCGGCGCAGCTCACGCCGGTCGGTATCGAGCGTGTGATCAGCAAAGAGAAATTGCACGTCGTGCCTCAAATCCGGGCTGCCCGCCCCAAGGAATAATCAAGGCTGTCTCAAGCCCAAGTCAAGCGCAGGACAAAGTCATTTGGTCGCGGCCCCGGCATCATCTGCCACCCAATGCACTCTACAGGAGCGAACATGGCCACCACAACACATGCCGCAGCCAAGCCCACGGCGCCGGATACCGACACGAGTCACGCCCTCGCGGAACTCAAGACCAGGCAACATGCCGCCTGGTCGTCAGGAGATTATGCCATCGTTGGTACGACATTGCAGATTGTCGGCGAAGAGCTGTGTGAAGCGCTCGACATAAGGCCAGGACAGAAGGTTCTGGATGTCGCGGCCGGAAATGGAAATGCTACCTTGGCCGCCGCGCGTCGATGGTGCGATGTTGTGTCTACGGACTACGTGCCGAACCTTCTTGAACGAGGGCAACTTCGTGCGAAGGCCGAAGGTCTGCCAGTCGAGTTCAAGGTGGCGGATGCAGAGGCTTTACCCTTTGCCGATGCCGCTTTCGACATCGTGGTATCGACCTTCGGCGTCATGTTCACGCCTGACCAGGATAAGGCAGCCACCGAGCTGCTGCGGGTTTGCAAGAGCGGCGGCAAGATAGGCCTGGCCAACTGGACGCCGGAAGGCTTCATCGGTCAGCTCTTCAAGTCGCTGGGCAAGTACCTGCCGCCGCCAGCGGGCGCGAAGTCACCCGCGCTTTGGGGCACGCCGTCGCGCATCACCGAGATGTTTGGAGCGAGGGCCACATCGATCAAGGCCGAGCGCCGCCATTTCACGTTCCGCTATCGCTCGCCCGAGCATTTCCTGGAGATATTCAGGAACTATTACGGCCCGATGCTGAAAGCCTTTGCGGCGCTGGACGAAGCAAACCGGCAAGGGCTCCGCCATGATCTGCTGGCTTTGATCGGCCGCATGAATGCCGCGGCCGACGGCACAATGATCGTTCCAGGGGAGTATCTGGAAATCGTCATCACCAAACGCTGAACGCATTCATCTCGCTAACGGGAACGACGCGGGTGGTTGATCGCCGAGTGGCCGATCAGCCACCCGGCTGTCGCCTCTGACGATGCGGTCGACGCCGTAACGAGTCAAAGATTGAAAACATCATGATCGAAGACAGGCGCGGAAATATTGACTACGACGAGAGCGGCCAGGGGCCAACCATCGTGCTTGTGCCGGGGTCCTGCAGCACCGGCGCCGCGTGGCGGCCAATCATCTCCCAGTGGCAGAACCGCTTCCGATGCGTGACGACGAGCCTGCTTGGCTACGGAGGGACAGCCGAGCGCCGTACGCTTGTCGATAGCGACATCAGTCATGAAGCCGAAATTCTTGAGTCGGTCATTCGGCGCGCGGCTTGTCCCGTGCATCTCGTCGGCCACTCATTCGGCGGGCTCAGCGCGCTTGCCGTCGCGCTCCGGAACAAGGTGCCATTGCTCAGTCTGGCGATCCTTGAGGCTCCCGCGCCGGAAATACTGCGGCAGTCGGGAGAGTACTCGCAGT
>Ga0210405_10005834_pt1 | contig 11123 bp, 8 predicted proteins | sample IncBWH11MmetaG_FD_155492 | JGI IMG/M metagenome (GOLD analysis project Ga0210405, IMG submission 155492) | Forest soil microbial communities from Barre Woods Harvard Forest LTER site, Petersham, Massachusetts, United States - Inc-BW-H-11-M | ecosystem: Environmental > Terrestrial > Soil >... | reverse complement strand
TCGGCAGCCGAGGAAGTCCACGGGGAGACCTTGGCGAAAGCGTCGAGGCCTCTCTGCCGGCCGGCAATTTTGTTGTTCTGCTGGGCAGTCTGTTCGTTGCTGAACGACAGCACGTTGCCCGTGCCGGCGTCCGGATCGAAGGACTGCGCCAATGCCGGCGTCGCCATGACGCTGGCGGTGAGAGCAACAATCGCAATGAGCTTCTTCATAGTCTTTCTCCTGGTTTGTGTTGACCTGCACCGTTTTGCTAGTGCGCAGCATCTGTCTGCAGCATGGAAATAGGTCGGTGGCTTCGCCGCACCACTAAATTGGGGTTCAGAAAACTAAATTCGATTTCATCCAAACAGCTTGGCGCGCAAACGCGATCGCGGCGGCGGCGGCGGCCGTTCAAAACATTACATTTTGTTTAGCCGGAGGATCGAGCGCGGCGAGGGCAGCTTCACGCGCGGCACTTGTCGAGACGCTGGATTCTAACAGCGAATTTAATGACGTAACAGGCAATTTAATGGAGCCGGCATCGCCGCGAGCTCATTATCCAATCAACAGACCGCGCAATGAGAGTGGATGCGCGGGTAATGTGGAGAAACGCGGTCATGGCCCAAACGGCGGCATTACCGATTTTATCCGGCGAAACCGGTCTCTCCCGGTATCTGGAAGAAATCAGACGGTTCCCGATGCTGGAGCAGCAGGAAGAATTCATGCTGGCCAAGCGCTGGCGCGAGCACGGTGACGACAATTCTGCGCACCGGCTCGTCACCAGCCATTTGCGGCTCGTGGCCAAGATCGCCATGGGCTACCGCGGCTACGGCCTGCCGATCGCCGAGGTCATCTCCGAAGGCAATGTCGGATTGATGCAAGCCGTCAAGCGCTTCGAGCCCGACAAGGGTTTTCGGCTCGCGACCTATGCCATGTGGTGGATCAAGGCGGCGATCCAGGAATACATCTTGCGTTCGTGGTCGCTGGTTAAGATGGGCACCACCGCCAACCAGAAGAAGCTGTTCTTCAACCTGCGCAAGGCCAAGAGCCGCATCTCGGCGCTGGACGAAGGCGACATGCGGCCCGACCAGGTCAAGCTGATCGCCAAGCGGCTCGGCGTCACCGAGCAGGACGTCATCGACATGAACCGCCGGCTCGGCGGCGACGCGTCGCTCAATGCACCGATCCGCGAGGACGGCGATTCCGGCGAGTGGATGGACTGGCTGGTCGACGACAGCGTCAGCCAGGAGAGCCGGCTTGCCGAATCCGAGCAGTCGGACAACCGGCACAAGGCTCTGGGCGAAGCGCTCACGGTGCTCAATGATCGCGAGCGCCGGATATTTGAAGCACGCCGCCTTACCGATCAGCCGCGCACACTCGAGGAACTTGCCGAGGATTTCAGCGTGTCGCGCGAGCGCGTCCGCCAGATCGAGGTGCGCGCCTTCGAGAAGGTGCAGAAAGCGGTACGGCATCGAATCGCAGCCATGCAAATGCCGGCAACGGATCCGAACACGGCGCCAGCATTGTGGCCAGCAGCTTTGTCAATGTCGTAAGCTAATGGAAAATGCTATGTTGTCGATGCATGATAGATGGGGGAATAATTCGCATAGCAACGGCGAATCTGATGGCCGACGATTGTGGGCTCCGGACGCCGTCGGGAACGAGACTGCCGCGCCAGTAGCTGAGAACGAGCCGATGCCCAGATTGCTCCTCATTGAGGATGACAAGGAAACAGCAGACGAGATCGCGGCCGAGCTTGGCGATCGCGGTTTTGACGTGAGCTGGGCCGCAGACGGCATCGAAGGATTGGCTAAGGCGCGTTCGGGCGGAGCGGACGTTATGGTCATCGATCGCTTGCTGCCGGGAATGGACGGCCTCACCATCATAGAGACTTTGCGCGGCGAGGATATTCGAACGCCGGTCCTGGTCTTGAGCGCGCTCGGCGCGGTGGACGAGCGGGTCCGCGGATTGCGGTCGGGAGGCGACGACTATCTGACCAAGCCGTTCGCCGCGGTCGAACTCGTCGCCCGGATTGAGGCGCTCCTACGCCGGCCGACGGAAAGCCCGGATACGGTGCTGCGGGTTGGACCGCTCGAGCTCGATCTCATCAAGCGCACCGCCAAACGTGGTGAGCGCAAGATTGAGCTCTTGCCGCGCGAATTTCGCCTGCTGGAGTACATGATGCGCCGCAAAGACCAGATGCTGACGCGCGCCATGCTGCTGGAAGAAGTCTGGAACTACAAGTTCGTGCCGCAGACCAACCTCGTCGACGTTCACATGGGCCGGCTGCGGCACAAGGTGGACGAACCGAACGAGCTGCCGATGATCACCAATGTGCGCGGCGTCGGGTTCATCCTCCGTGCGCCTGCCTGATTTCGCGCGCACCACCACGTTTCGCTCGACGCTCATTGTCGCCGGCGCATTCTTTCTGTGCACCGTGCTGCTATTCGGCTTTGTCTATTGGCAGACGGTCGTCTACGTGATGGACAAATACGACCAGTTGCTTACCGAGGAGTTGCGCGTCTTCGTAGCAAATACGCCGGAGCAACGGCTGCAGGAAATCGACGATCGATTACGCAAGGACCCCGGCCGCATAAAGGTCGCCGGCCTGTTCGGGGATAACGGTCATCGAATCGCGGGCAACATCGAAAGCCTCCCAACCGGACTTGTGCCTGACGTTCCCACCGACGCCGTGGTCGTTCGCCTCGACGGCGGCGGCCGTGAATTTCAGAAGGTGCGGATTGCCGCGCATCCGCTGCCGAGCGGCGAAACGATGGTGATCGGCCGTAACATCGACGAGATCGTTCAGATCGCGGAAATTGTTCTGCGGGCGCTGGCGCTGGGCCTATTACCCGCGATTGCGCTGGCGGTCGTCGTCGGAATCGTATTGAGCCTGCGTGCCCGCCGTCGGATCACGGAAGTCAACCAGCGAATCCAACGGATTGTGACCGGCGATTTGCGCGAGCGCCTGCCGGTCCGCAACAACAACGACCCATTCGATCAACTCGCCGTCAGTGTCAACCGGATGCTGGGCGAGATCGAAGCGCTCATCCAACAGATCGCCGGCGTCGGCAACGACATCGCGCATGACCTGCGAACGCCGCTCACCCGCGTGCGGGTGCGTCTCGAGCGCGGGCGTGCGCGCGCGGCAACGCTCGATGAATTACGGGCAGCCGTCGATCACTCGCTTGCCGGCCTTGATCAATCGCTGGCCATCATCACCGCGTTGTTGCGCATTGCCGAGATCGAGCATAGCCGCCGGCTGGAGGGATTCAGCCAGGTGCAGCTCGCCCAGCTGGTGCGCGAGGTGGGCGAGCTCTATGAGCCGATCGCCGAGGATAAGCGCGTCATGCTTCAAGTCGAAGTTGCCGACGAGTCGACTGTCCATGGTGACCGTGACCTGCTTTTCGAGGCCGTCGCCAATCTGGTCGACAATGCCGTGAAGTTCACTCCGGAAGACGGACGCGTGGCGCTGGCGTTACAGCACCGCGACGGCGAGAGTGTCATCCAGGTGAAGGACACCGGCCCCGGCATCTCCGACGCCGAGCGTGAAGCGGTGCTCAGGCGGTTCTATCGCTCGGATAAAAGCCGCAATACCGAGGGACTCGGCTTGGGTCTGAGCCTGGTCGCCGCGATCGTCAAACTGCACGGTTTCCGCCTCACGATTGCAACGGGGCCGGGTTTCACGGCGGAGATCGCGTTCCCGTCGCGTTGAAGCGACTAACGAACCGTAAGATCGCCTCAACTTTGCAAGATTACGCACCCACCGTTTTAGGGCCTAGGGCGCCATCGCGACCGCAACGGCTCGTAAAGCGCTCAGGATAAAATCGAATTTAGTTTTCTGAACGGCAATTTAATGGTGCCGGCGGGCCGTTAGCTTATCTTTGGTGCAGCGAAGGGATGCGTATCGCGGCGCGCACATCAACGCAAGCGCAAACAAGACAAACGATATGTGTCATGACAGAACTTTTCACGATGATCGTTCTTGCCGCCAACATCGTCGCGGCGTCGGCTTTTGCCAAGTTCGCGCCGATGGTCGCCGATGTCGCCGCGGCGCACGAGCAATTTTCGGACGCCGACACTTTCGAAGGCCGCGTGGTGGCAAAAAACCAGACGCGAAATGCACGTAGCGCAGTCTTGCGTGACATCGGCGAGTCCACCGGTGCGTACTGGGGATCACCTCTCTTCTGAAGCCCGGAACCGGATCGTCAGTAATGGAGGCTACGGTGCGACGTGAACTGATCACAGCAATTCTGGCAACACTCCTCGGCTGCAATCCGGTGTTCGCCCAGGTTGGCGGGATTGGAAGCCCGACCCCCGGAATGGGACTGACTTCGCCATTTGGCATGAGCCCTGCCGCAGGCTCAGTCGGCCCCGCCGGCGTTCCCCTGGGCGCAACCGAACTGGCGACGCCTGGATTGAGTCCTGCACCGCCCAGCACATTGGGATCGGGATTCACGATCTGCTCGGCCGTAGTCGGCGCTCCCACCACTAATGCGACCGGGACGTTCGACGGTGGGGGCGTCGGAACTTCCGTGGAGACATCACAAATGGGAATGGCCGGAACGAGCTCAACCTCCGGCTCTTGTAATCAAGCGTCGGGCGCAGGCAGCGCTGGCACCTTGCCGTCGACCACCTCATCGCCGGGTTCCAATGTGCTGCCCGGCATCGGCACGATTCCGATGGGTTCGACCGAGCTCGATAGAGGTGGTGTTAGCCCATCGCCTTGTCCGTTGAGCGGCCCCACTTTGCCAACCAACGGCAGCATTGCAGCGCAGGGCTCCTGCTGAGGCCCGTAATGGAGGATCAGACAATGCGACGAAAGCCCGTCATGCTCGCTGTCCTGCTGATCGTCGTCCTTGCCGGCAGCGGCGGATTCGCATTGATGCGGGGGACGGCATCGAAAAGCTCTGCGGCACCGACGTCGCCCCCGGTGCCGATCGTTGCCGGCACAGTCGCTCAACACGACGTGCCTATCTATCTGACCGGCGTCGGCACCGTTGTCGCTTACAATACGGATGTCGTGCGCAGCCAGATTCAGGGCCAGCTCGTCAGCATCAACTTCACGGAAGGCCAGAACGTACACGCCGGCGATCTGCTCGCGCAGATCGATCCGCGTCCCTATCAGGCTCAGATCGACCAATTGACGGCGAACCGAGATCGCGACCAGGCGCAGCTGACGAATGCGCTGGCCAATCTCGACCGCTACAACTCGCTCGCCAAGACGGGCGACGCCACGCCGCAACTGCTCGACACCCAGAAGGCGCAGGTGTCGCAGCTGCAAAACGCCATCAAATCCGATTCTGCGCTCATCGATGCCGCCAACATTCAACTCAGCTACACGCGGCTGACGTCGCCTATCGACGGCATCGTGGGCATCCGTCAGATCGATATCGGCAATGTCATCCATCCGACCGATCCCAACGGCCTCGTGGTCGCCACGCAGGTCGAGCCTATCTCGGTGATATTCACGCTGCCGGAGACCGATCTGCCGGAAATTCAGCAACAGCAGCTGCAGACTAAAACTCCGCTCACGGTTCTCGCCTATAGCCAAGACGGCAAGATCCAGCTGGACCAAGGCAAGCTCACGCTGGTCAACAACGAGATCCTGCAGACGACTGGCTCGATCCAGCTCAAGGCCGAGTTCCCCAACACGGCGCATCGGCTGTGGCCGGGCGAACTCATCAGCATGCGGTTGCTGCTCGATACGCGGCATGATGGCCTGACCGTGCCGGCGTCCGTCGTGCTGCAAGGGCAGCAAGGATCCTATGCCTATGTGATCAATGCCGACAGCTCGGTGGCAATCCGCCCCGTCAAGGTCGCGCAGATCTGGGAAGGCCAAGCACTTGTGGATTCAGGACTTCAGGCCAACGAGCAGGTCGTGGTCGACGGGCAGTACAAGCTGCAGCCCGGCACGCACGTCACGATCCTGCACGGCCAGGCTGCCCAAGAAGCGATCGCCCAAAGCGCGCAGCAGGCACCAATCCCATGAACATATCCGCACCATTCATCCAGCGGCCGATCGCCACTGCTTTGGTGATGGTCGGTTTATTGGTGGCGGGCCTCGTCACTTACCGGCTCCTGCCGGTGGCGGCGCTGCCTGAAGTCAACTACCCGACGCTGCAGGTCACGGCGCAGCTGCCGGGCGCCGATCCGCAGACCATGGCGTCCTCGGTCGCGACGCCGCTTGAGCTGCAGTTCGGCGAAATCCCGGGCCTCACCCAGATGACGTCGGCGAGCGCGCTCGGCTACACCCAGATCACCCTGCAATTCGATTTGAGCCGCGCCATCGACGGCGCGGTCAGCGACACGCTGTCGGCGATCAATGCGGCGCAGGCGCAATTGCCGCCGAACATGCCGTATCCGCCCATGATCCGGAAGGTCAACCCGGCGGATACGCCGATCCTGGTGCTGGCCGTAACGTCGGACAGCCTGCCGTTGACCACCGTCGACGCCTATGCGGAAAACATTCTGCTGCAAAAAATATCGCAGATTTCCGGCGTCGGCCTCGTCGGCATCGGCGGACAGCAGAAGCCCGCGATCCGTGTGCAAGTCGACCCGCAGGCGCTTGCCGCGCGCGGCATCAATCTCGAGGACGTGCGCGCGGTGCTCGGCCAGGCCAATGTCGATCTGCCGAAAGGCACGCTCAACAGCCCGCGCCAGACCTATACGCTCAACACCAACGATCAGCTGCTCACGGCCGAGCAATACGACAATCTGATCATTGCCTACCGCAATGGCGCGCCGGTTCGCATCAGCGACGTCGGCCATGCCATCAGCGCGCCAGAGAACGATCTGGTCGCCGGCTGGTTCAACCAGCACCGGGCGATCATCCTCGGCATCCAGCGCCAGCCTGGAGCCAATGTCATCCAGACCGTCGCCCGGATCAAAGCCATGCTGCCGGTGCTGGAGGCGTCGATCCCGGCGGCGGTGAAGGTTTCGATCATTTCCGACCGCACCCAAACCATCCGCGCTTCCGTCGCCGACGTTCAGTTCACGTTGCTTCTCACCGTGGCGCTGGTCGTCATGGTGATCTTCCTGTTCCTGCGCAATTTCTGGGCGACGGTCATTCCCGCCGTCACGGTGCCGCTGTCGCTGATCGGTACCTTCGCGGTGCTTTATGAACTCGGCTACAGCCTGGACAATCTCTCGCTGATGGCATTGTCGATCGCGGTCGGCTTCGTCGTCGACGATGCCGTCGTCGTGATCGAGAACATCGTGCGCCACATGGAGGGAGGCGCCTCGCCGTTCGAGGCCGCGCTCAAGGGCGCGGGCGAGATCGGCTTCACCATCGTGTCCATTACCCTTTCGCTCATCGCGGTCTTCATTCCGCTGTTCCTGATGAGCGGTTATGTCGGATTGCTGTTCCGCGAGTTCGCCGTCACGGTGAGCGTGGCACTCGTGCTGTCGCTGCTGATCTCGCTGACGCTGACGCCGATGATGTGCGCGCGCCTGCTCAAGCCCGAGACCAAGGAGCATGGCTGGCTGTACCGATTTTTTGAACGCGGCTTCGACAACCTGCTCAACGCCTATGAGGCTGGGCTCAAAGTCGTGCTGCGGCACCGCTTCATCACGCTGATGACGATGCTCGGCACCATCGCGCTCACCGGATATCTGTACGTGGTCATTCCCAAAGGGTTCTTTCCGCAACAAGACACCGGCATGATCATCGGCCTGTCGGAAGCGGCGCAGGACATTTCCTATCAGGCCATGACGCAGCGCCAGCAGGCATTGATCGATGCCGTCGTGCGCGATCCGGCGGTCGCCTCGGTCGGATCGCAAATCGGCGCCGGCGGCGGCACCACCACGGTCAACAACGGCCGCATGTTCATCGCGCTCAAGCCGCAGAACGAACGGCCCCCGGTCGATCGGGTGATCGCGCGGCTGCGCACCAACCTCGCCAAGATCCAGGGCATCACGCTCTACATGCAGGCAGCACAGGACATCACCATCGGCGGCCGCGTGTCCAAGACCCAATATCAATATACCTTGGACGACGCCGACCCGGGGGAGCTCAACCATTGGGCGCCGCTCTTCCTCGACAAGATCAGGGCGATACCGGGGATCGTCGACGTCACGACCGATCAGCTCAACGCCGGGCCGATGCTCGACATTACCATCAAGCGCGACGTCGCCGCGAGCTTCGGCATCCAGCCGTCCGCCATCGACAACACGCTCGATGACGCATTCGGTCAGCGCATCGTGTCGACGATGTTCACAACGCTCAATCAGTATCACGTCGTGCTGGAGGTCGAGCCGCAGTTCCAATACGGCCCCGAGGCGCTCAACAGCATCTATGTCTCATCATCGAGCGGACAGCAGGTGCCGTTGGCGACCCTGGTCGACAGCGTCACCAAGGTGGCGCCGCTCGTGGTCAACCATCAGGGCCAGTTCCCCTCGGTGACGATCTCGTTCAATCTCAAGCCCGGCACGGCGATCGGTCAAGCGGTCGCCGCCATCCAGCAGGTTGCCAAGCAGCTCGGCAAGCCGCTGTCGCTGCAGACCAGCTTTCAAGGCAACGCGCAGGCCTTCACCGCGTCGCTGTCGAGCACGCCGATCCTGATCGCCGCGGCGCTGTTCGTCATCTACCTGATCCTCGGCGTCCTCTACGAGAGCCTGATCCACCCGATCACGATCATCTCGACTCTGCCATCGGCCGGCCTCGGCGCGCTGTTGCTGCTCATGGCGGTGCACTACGACCTGAGCGTGATTGCCATCGTCGGCATCATCCTGCTCATCGGCATCGTCAAGAAGAACGGCATCATGCTGGTCGATTTCGCCTTGCACACCGAACAGAACGAGGGCCTGACGGCGGAAGAAGCGATCTACAAGGCCTGTGTGCTGCGCTTCCGGCCGATCCTGATGACGACGATGGCGGCCCTGCTCGGCGGTGTGCCGATGATGATCGGGACTGGCGCCGGCTCCGAGCTTCGCCAGCCGCTCGGCTATACCATCGTCGGCGGCTTGCTCGTGTCCCAACTGCTGACGCTTTACACGACGCCGGTCGTCTATATCTATCTTGATCGGTTAGGTCATCTTGTCGGTCGGCTCCGGCGCGGAAGACAAAGCTCATCCAAGATGGTGGCCGTGCGTTCAGCCTAGTAACCTCTGCGACGGCGTGGGCAGATCGGCCCTCGCCTCACCGCTTCACGGATGACATCGCGCCTGCCTTCGGCCGCGCCTAAATAGTCTGCCGGCTCGGTCCTAACCCCAACTGCATTATCGACATCACCCAATGCAATTCAGGATGATGGCGCCTCCGGTTGCGAGCCGGAAATGGCCGCGTCACGGGGACGGTGGCGCCTGACCGCCTCGGGGTGCGTTGAATCGGCGCCCATGTATAGGCCGCGGTCCCAGGAGCGTTTGAGTGGATCTACGACCTTGAGCGACATCCGACCGATGCCCTGGATCTCGATTTCAACCGTCTCGCCATCCTGCAGCGCCCCCAATCCCTCGTGATTGGTGCCGCAGGCAATGATGTCGCCGGACAACATGGTCATTACGGTGGTCGCGAACTCGACCAATTCGGGCACGTGATGTTCCATATCGTCGGTATTGTAGTTGTGTCGCAGCTGTCCATCGTTCCAGAAGCGCACGATAAGATCGTTGGGATTTTTGATCTCGTCGGCGGTGACGATGCAAGGACCGAGCGGCGCAAAGGTATCGAACGACTTGCCGAGCCAGCTCATCGGCTGGCTGGCGGGCCAGGTGCGCCGGCCCTCTCCGCGCGCCGTGACGTCGATGAAGCAGGTGTAGCCGAACACGGCATTGCGCCAGCTCTCGCGCTTGATCATCTTTGAGGGCCCCTTGATGACCAATGCAAGCTCCGCCTCGTGCATGAAGATCCAAGGGTCGGTATATGCCGGTAGTCGAATCGTGTCGCCGGGCCCGATGACGGCGTCGGGATTCTTCATGAACATGTTGAGCGGCCGAGGCGCGCGTTGCGCGTGCTCCCAATAGTTGGCGAGCGCACAAAGTATCTTGTGGGGGCGCGGCAAAGGTGCCCGCAAACTCACCGACGACAGCGGCAGCGCGGTTGCGGTCTGGGCGAGCGTCTCAAGCGTGGGACGCAGCCTCTCGAAATCATCGATGATGCCTTCCATCACCAGCTGCGGCGTATAGCTCGACCTGACCACACCAGAGATATCGACCACGCCACGGTCGGTGAGCATGCCGGGTAGCGGCGGGCCGGCATCACTTTGTTGGAATAGTACGAGCTTCACAGGTTTCCCCTCGCTGAATGTATCCACGAGCGGCAGGCGGTCGAGCAATACGCCACGCGCCACTCAAAGAACCCAAAGTAGGCTGATTTTATCTGCCTACGTCCGCGACATTCTGCGACGAATTTGTGCAACCGTCGAGGGGATGCTTTTCAAAGAGCTGACGCCACAGCGAATGCGTTCCTCGGTCGCGCGCCACACGGCGTCGCCGTCCTAAGCGTTGAACGCGAACTTGCTCCATATTCTGGCCTTATGCGAACGTCACCGAGGATTTTTCTCTCAACTTGGCAAAACATAATTGGAAATGACGATTTTCTTGCAAGTCCGTATCGCGAAGTAGAGACCGATAATGAACTAACCCAAGGGTATGGAAATGAGCTCGCGCCATTGATGGGAACCCTATTCGGGTCGAGCGGTTTACATCGACGTGCTGTCGGGGGATTTGGTTTAGCACGCCAGCTTGAGCGTTGCGGAGTTCCGAATGCCGCCCTCTCATCCCCTTGTTATCCTTATTGATGTTGACAACACTTTGCTCGACAACGACGGGATCCAACGCGACCTCAAGGATCATCTTGAGCAAACCTACGGCCACGCCGCCAGTGAACGCTACTGGAGAATCCTGGAGGACCTGTTCGCAGAGCTCGGTTATCGCGACTATCTTGGAGCGTTGCAGCGCTACCGGGCGGAACATCCCCGCGAGGTGGAACTGCTGGCCATGTCATCCTTCCTCATCAACTACCCTTTTGCCGACCGCCTGTTCCCGGGGGCCTTTAAGGTATTGAAACGGCTGGGTCGGCTCGGCCCGACGGTCATTCTCTCGGACGGTGACGTCGTTTTTCAGCCCCATAAAGTCGAGCGCGCGGGTCTCGCTGATGCGGTCGATGGCCGTGTACTGATCTATATTCATAAGGAAGAAGCCCTCGATGA
>Ga0210405_10005833_pt1 | contig 11126 bp, 12 predicted proteins | sample IncBWH11MmetaG_FD_155492 | JGI IMG/M metagenome (GOLD analysis project Ga0210405, IMG submission 155492) | Forest soil microbial communities from Barre Woods Harvard Forest LTER site, Petersham, Massachusetts, United States - Inc-BW-H-11-M | ecosystem: Environmental > Terrestrial > Soil >... | reverse complement strand
CGAGTGAGATCTGGAGAGTGACCAATGACGTGCGGAAGCGCGCAGCCGTTCGCGCGCCCGAGATCTGCCCCGCATTGGCCCGGATGGTCGTCACCAGGTCTCCGCGGGTGTTGTGCCAGGCGGGGAACAGCCCAAACACCAGCCCCGTCCCGACGGTGAGCGCCGCCGAGAACAGCAGGACCGGCGGCTGGAGGGTGAAGGCGAGCCCCCCGCTGGCGCTGGAGGGGATCAACGAGGCGATCCCTGAGAGCGTCCACTTCGCGACCAGGAGGCTGGCGAGCCCTCCGAGGCACGCCAGGGCGAGCGACTCGACCAGTAACTGCACGATCAGCTGGGCGCGGCTGGCGCCGAGGGCCAGCCGGAGGCCCATTTCCAGCGCGCGTCCCGCGCCGCGGGCGAGGAGCAGGTTGGCGATGTTGGCGCAGGCGATGAGCAGCACGATCCCCGTCACCCCGAAGAGCAGTAGGAGCGGGGTGGACGTCGACTGCGGCAGGAGGCTCTGCCCCCGCGAGCCGGGCTCGAGGCCGATCTTCTTGTCACGGAACTGCGCCAGCGTCGCATCGCTCATTCCCTGCTGCAGCGGCACCTCGACGTCGTTGATGATCGAGTGGTACAAGCCGTTCAGGCTGACCCCGGCCCGTTGGAGCGTCATACCGGGCTTGAGGCGGGCGAAGAGGTAGACCCAATAGTCCCGCCGGTCCTCGAAGTCCTCGCCAGTGGGAATCAGGATCCCCTGCATGGTGATCGGCACGTAGACCAGCGGCTGCAACCCGAGCGTCGTGCCTTCGAACCCCGGCTCGGCGACGCCGACGATGGTCATCGCCCGGCCGTTCACGAGGATGGGCTTGCCGAGGATCGCCCGATCCCCTCCCAGGTGGGACTGCCAGAAGGCGTAGGAGAGCACGGCGACGAAGTTGGTACCGATGCCCTGATCGTCGCCCTCGGACAGGAGACGTCCGACGGCGGGATGGACGCCGAGGGTCGGGAAGTAGGACCCGGAGACCAGGACGGCGTCACCGGTGACCGGCTGATCCTGATATGCCACGCTCGCGTTGAAAGGGACCTGGCCCGCCAGTCCCGAGAACACGTCCTGCTGCCGCTCGAGATCCCGAAACATCCGATAGCTGAACACCACCTCACAGCCCCCCGCTTGCCCGCACGACCCGTATCTCGGCTTCGGTCCGGGCGCGGAGAGGTTGACCAGGCGGCCCGGGTCCGGGACGGGCAGGGGGCGCAGGAGCACTTCATCGAAGAGAGAGAAGATCGCGGAGCTCGCACCGATGCCCAGCGTGAGGGAGAGGATCGCGACGGTGGTGACAAAGGGAGTCCGGAACAGAGTACGGAAAGCCAGCCGAATCGTGCGCATTGCCGGGCCTCAGCGTGCCAGGGGGGTGGGGAACGGCAGCATAAGGGCCCCGAGGGCAAGCGCTGTGCCCCGATGCAGGGCACCGAACTCGTTGGGGAAACGCGGGTTAGGGCTGGAACTGACCCGGCTACCCGTCCGGTCGTGGGATGGGCCGTCCCGCGAGCGGACAGCGTAGGTGGCTCCGCGAGGCCTTCCCGACGGATGTGTGCGCCACATCACGCCGGGATGGGTCGCTTGACGGCGGGTGCCTGCGGGGGCCAAGACCCCGGCGCCAAGCCGCGCCCCCGCCCGAGCTTGCGAGTGCTCGTGACGCCGAACACGGCCGCCCGGACCCCGGCATGCGAGTCTCCATCCGCGCCCTAATCACCTTCTTGGAGGATGTAATGCGCGTTCCCCTGCTCGTGCTCGGGCTCGTTTCGGCGCCGGTAATTGGAGCCCTCGCCCAGGGCGCAGCGGCCGTCAAGGACCCTGCCCAGTGCGCGGTCGCTGACGAGCACCGGTCACCGACGTCGTACAGTCACGTTCGTAACGCTGACCCCCTCGGCCGCCCGCGGACGGGGTGTTCGCCTGTGGCGCCGACTCCTCCCCCCCCGCCGCCGCCCCCTCCTTCTGGCGGATCGATCTCGGGGACCGTGCGGAACTCGAGCACCGGCAGCGGGCTGGCAGGGTGGGTGGTGAACGTCTTCGGACCGACGACGACGAGCGCCACGACCGACGCCAACGGAAACTACCAGCTCACCGGCCTCGCGGACGGGACGTATACCGTGTGTGAAGTAGTGGAAATCGGATGGAGCCAAGCGTCGCCGATGTTTCCGGCATCGTGCCCGTCGGGGTTCGGTTACACCTTTGGGGTCTCCGGCGGGAGCTCCACTGGTGTCAATTTCGGGAACATGCAGCCGTAGCCACCGTTCGACATCCTAGGGAAGAGTAGTGCACAAAGCCTCACGCGCGTGATGCGTGAGGCTTTGTGTTGGCGGGCGCCCTCTACTCCGCGTATCGCAGCAGGTCTCCCACCGAGTCGTCCACCAGTGGTACGCTCTCCAGCACCACGCGCACCGCCGCCTCCGGAAACCCCGACTCCAGGGTAATCGTGAACCCCGCGAAGAGGTCGTGTGACCCGTCCAGGGCCCAGAACATGAAGTTCTGTTCCGAGAGCCGGAGCGCTTCCTGCATCAGTCCCTGCGGGTCCCGCGCCTGGTCGAGGTCGATGTAATCGCCCGGGCCGGGGCTCTCCCAGTGGGGAAAGACCCGGAAGCCGATCGTATTCTGGCGGGTGACGTTGATCACGATTTCCAGCTGTGAGGCATACCGGAGATCACGATCGTAGAACATCTGGATGGCGAAGGGATTGTCGTCGCTCCGGTACCAGCGGCGGAACCCGAGCGTCTTGGCGTAGGTAGTGAGAAGAGCCTCGAGCTTGCCCCGCGTCTCCACTCGCGTAGCGGTAGATACGGTGTCGGTGGGCGTCGCGGCCGCCACGCGGCCACCACCCAGACTCAGAATCGCAAACAGACCGAGGGACAGCGCTGCGCGCATGAGCCCACCCCCTTGAAAAGCCACGGACCGGGTCACGGCAGGAGCTCAAGATCCGAGCTGAGGATGGCCCCGCTGGCGTCCGGGGGCCCCGAGATCTGGAGCCGGGTCGGATACCCGAAGACGGGATCGAACTCCGCGGCCACGAGACTGCCATCTTCGCGCGCGGCAATCGCCACCGCGAAGAGGCGATCGATCGTCGGGAATATTGCCGGTGACGCCGGCACGGAATCGTTGGTGGCGACGAATTGGGCCGTGCGGACGGTGTCGGCCAGGACCACAAGGCGAATCGTCTGCCCGTCGAGGGCGTTGAAGAAACCCGTGGTCTGATACCGGTAGGCGTACTTGCTGAGGTGGTGCGATGCCCAGGTGGCCTGGGCCTGCTGCAGCTCAATGAGCGAAGGACCGCTCGCGTTCTGACAGGACGCGGCGCTGGTCAGGCATCCGACGAGTAACAGACGAATCGAAGACATTTCGGGCCCTCCCCAACCGCACGATTCTCTAAGGTAGGTCGACGCCGGTAGAAGGGAAGTGGTTCGAGAGCCACGGCATCCCGGCGAGGGAGTCCGCCGCCACCCACATCGCCGCGCCGATGACGCAGGTCCCGAGCATCTCCGTCCAATTGAATTGTACGCCGGGGCTCGCGATCACCCTCGGGACCCATACCAGGATCGCAAACGACATGAGCATCCCGGCTTCCATCAGGGCCGCGAGGCGGGGGAGCACGCCGACGAGCAGCCCCAGGCCCGCCGCGAGATGGCCTGCACCAACCAGATAGACCCAGAAGAGACGCATCGGCAGCCAGGCAGGCACCAGATCGAGCGTGATCTGCACGTAGAAGAAGTGCGACAACCCGACCGGGATCAGTGCGGCCCCCAGGATCGGCCGAAGAGCGCGGAGCGGACGCAGGCCCTCCTGGCCCGTGAGCAGCCACCCCGCCACCACGACGACGGTGAACATCCCGAGCTCGAGCCAGGCCATCTCTTCGAGCGGCGTCATCACGACCGGAGGAACTTCGCGCAGGACGCCCAGGAGAATGAGATACGCAAACAGCACCCGCGATGCGGGCCTCCGGAATCGCGCGGAGAGGAGACCCACTCCTGTGACCACAAGAAGCACGCCGGACACGGTGGCCAGAATGGTCCGTAGCGATGGACCGAGGCCGCCGGCGGGCGCCTCCTGCCACATCAGGATGTTTCGATACACCAGGCTCGCGATGCCGAGCGCGATGAAGCTGGCCGCAAAGAGCGGACGTCCCAGGGGCTTGTTCATAGGACACTACCCTCGCCGCCGGACGGACCAGTCGCAACCTCGGTGCGCCGCCTGGATGCTCCCGCGCGGCGAGTCGCGCCTAGAACTTGGACCAGAGGTACTGGTTCGTGACCTCGTGGTGGAACTGGATCTCGGACGCCTTCACCACCGCGCCCAGCGCCTTGGGGCATCGCTCGGCCTGCATTTCCTTCAGGTCCGCGTACTTCGCGTGGACCTCGGCCCCCAACATCTCCTTGAGGAAGGGGCTGGACCGGTGGAGGCGGATGGCGTCGTAGATGTTGTCCGACAGGAACCGGGTGTCCGTTCCCTTGCCCTGACTTGCAGCCACGGGGCCTTCGAGGCCGGTGCGGAAGATGGTGTAGATGGCGAGATACGGGTTGGCGTCGGGCGCGATCGAGCGCACCTCGACCCGCTTGGACCGTTCGTTGCCGAGCGGAATCCGGATCATGGAGCCCCGGTCGATGGGGGAGGCCTTGATCTGATTCGGCGCCTCGAAGTGCGGATCCAGACGGCGATACGAATTGACGCTTGAGTTCATGAGCAGACAGATCTCGGCGCCGTTGGAAAGAATCCGCTGAATGAACTCCCAGCCGGCCGCGGAGAGCTGGTCCTGTCCCTTCTCGTCCCAGAACAGGTTCTTCCCCTTCCGCGCGATCGACACGTTGGTGTGCATGCCGTTGCCGTTGACCCCGGTCAGCGGCTTTGGCAAGAACGAGGCGGTCATGTCCATCCGGGCCGCCACCTGGCGGGACAGCAGCTTGTAGAGCTGCACCTGGTCCGCCGCGACGCACGCCTCGGCGTAGCCGTAGTTCATCTCGAACTGGGAGGGCGCCACCTCGGGGTGATCTTTCTCATTGGCGAACCCCATGGCCCGCTGGACCTCTGCCGCGGTGTCGATGAACATCCGCAGGGCGTCGCCCGGGAGCGAATGGTAGTAGCCGCCCGTCGAAATGAAATCGAACTTGCCGGTTTCGTGATACCGCCGCTCGGCGTCCCGGCCGTTGAACAGGAAGCCCTCGATTTCGTTGGCGGCGAAGCAGACCGTGCCGTCCTTGGCGAACAGCCGCTCGCCGTACTGCTTGAGCAGTCCCCGCATGTCCGCCGGGTACGACGATCCGTCGCGCTCCAGGACGTCCGCGAAGACCAGCACCTTGCCGGGGCCGAAGACATCGGCCGGCAGCCAGTAGAACGCGGGCCAGTCCACCCGGAGCCGCAGATCGGATTCCTGCTGGCGGGAAAAGCCGCGGATGGAGGAGCCGTCGAACGTCAGGTTGTCCACCGAGCCGAGGAGGAACTTCTTGTCGTAGTCCAGCATGTGGAACCGGCCTTCCAGGTCCGTGAAGCAGACCGTGACGGCCTTGATGCGCTTCTCGTCTCTCAGGTACTTGAGTCGCTCTTCCTGAATCTGGGCCACCGGCACCCGATCGATCCGCTGCTTCTTGGCTGCGAGGTTACGCTCTTCGAGCTCGTCGTAGGGGATTTCCAAGAAGTCACGTAGGGCGGCGGTCATTCCCGATCCTCGGGGCAAAAGGTGAAGGGGCTCTTTGCGGGGGCGCTGTAATGTAACCGGGCCGGTCCTGGTTCACACTTGCTGGTCGTTGATCAACGGTTCTCCGCTTGCGACCCTTCCGGGGTCGAGAGCCTGACATAGAGCGGTACCGAGGCTTCTTCCCGACCGTCGACCGCCAGGTTGATGGCATAGCTGCCGGGCTGGTGGAGCGGGAGTCCCTGGATGCCGAGAATGAAATTCACGGAGGCCGTCTCATTCCCGGGGCCGAGCGTGACGGACAGCTGCGCATCGAGGCTGGGCATGATGAGGGCGCCGTCCTGGTCCACGACATGGATGCGCAATGCGTGGGTTCCCTCTTCGATCCGCGTAAACCGGAGCCGCATGGCGATGGCGCACTGCGGGTGGGTGGCGGGGAATGAAGGGGCCGTAACGGTATCGAATGCTCCCAGCAGCGAGAGCTTGTTCTGATAGTCGGCCGCGGCGTCACAGAGCGTCAGGATTTCGAGCTGCATGGGTCCTCAGGATTGGAGCCGGTCAATCGGCAATCACATACTCACTCTGGACCAGGCCACTGGCATAGTGGCGGGTCGCGACGTGCTGAAGAGCGATATCACGTTGTAAGGCGCCAAAGAGCGGGATGCCGCTCCCGATCAGGACCGGCACGCGGGTGATGACGAGGCGCTGGATGAGGCCCGCGTCGAGAAAGCGCTGAATGGTGATCCCGCCATCCACGTAGATGTGACCGATTCCGCGAGCGGCGAGCTGCGACACGATGCCGGCCGGCGCCCCCGACATGCGCTCGACCCGGGCGCCCGAGGGGACCGGGGGCAGGGGACGACTGCTGAGCACGACCACCGGCTTGTCCCCGTACGGCCAGGACTCGAATGCCAGGACGATGTCGAACGTGTTCCGGCCAATAACCAGCGCATCCACCGTGGCCATGAACTCCGTGTAGCCATGTGGCTCGCCGCCGTCAGCCGGAAGGAAATCGAGGGCGCCGTTCAGCCGTGCGATGTACCCGTCGAGGCTGGTGCCGACAAAAACGGAGGCCTTCACTTCACGCCGCTCCGTTCGGCACGCGGCCACCACGAAACATCGCAGTCCACTGATCACGGTCGCCCGGGCTCAGCACTCCCAACTCGGCCATGATCTCCCGGGCGAATTCCACGTCGCCCAGTCCCGCAGCCGTGATCAGTCCCCGATCGCGGACCGCAGGTGCGTCCACGTAGGCTGCCTCATCGGCGTACCCCGGCACCTGCTTTCGCAGATACGACAATCCATTGCTCGTGTGGCGTCGGCCCCGGAGCAGGCCCATCCGCGCCACCGCCGTCGTCGCCGCGCAGATGGCCGCGATGGGCACCTCCCGCTGGTCCAGTAAATGGAGGAGCTGTGCCAGCTCCGGCTCGACCCCGTCGCGCTCCCAGCGATCGCCCCCAGGGAGAATGAAGACCGCTACGTCGTCGAGATCCACGGCGGCAAGCGCCTTGGTGGGGAGGACGGTGACACCACCCATGGACCTGACGGGGTCGCTCGTGAGTCCCACGACCTCGACGCGATAGTGACCGTGCCGGCGGAGCTCCGCCACGGCGTGCGCGGGCTCCCAGTCCGCGTACCCCGGGACCACGAGCAGGTAGACCGCCTTGGCGCTAGCCGCCGATCCGACGCTCATCCCGGGCCTTGCCGAGCAAGCGCTCGGTGAAATCGAGCCGCTCGTGGGTCTCCGCCAGCTCCTGCTGCACGTCCTGTACGGTCCGCTCGAGCGCGTCGAGCCGGGCGGCAGTGTCCGATGGCACTGACTCGGCGCGCTTAGCGCGCAGCCGGGCGACCGTGATCACCGTAAACGCGGGGATCCCGAAGAAGATCAGCAGCGCGGCGAGAAAGACAGGAGGTTCCACTAGTGCCGCCCTCGCGTGTGGGTCTTCACTCGTTGATCATACCTCTTACCCACCCAATGCGCTCGCGGGGTCCTGCCGGTAAAAGCCCCTCAGCTGGCCGTACAAGGCGGAGTCTTCTTCTTTGAGTTCTCGGGCCCGTTCGAAGAACACCTCCGTCGCCACCGCAAAGAACTCCACCGGCTTCGTCGCGCCATAGCGATCGATCACGCTCGGTGTCCCCGCATCGACCCTGGCGGAGAGGCGCTCGTAGCTCTCCTCGAGCACCCGGCGCCACGTGCCGGCGTCGGGCACGTTCGGCCGCCACTCGACTGGCCCCTCCGCTCCGCCCCACCGCATTCTCGGAAGCACCGAAGCGGGGAAAGCCGGAGGCGTCAACTGGTACTCGGAATCGAGTTCGTGCGCGAACTCGTGCAGGACCACGTTGTGGCCGTCCCGCGCGTCGGCGACGCCGGACCGCACGGGCTCCCAGCCCAGAACGATCACCCGTTGGCCCCAAGTCTCTCCTAGTAAGGGCACGGCCCGCTGCGGCTCACTGGAGGCCAGCCACTTGCGGGGGTCGCACACGTGCTGGGGCACGAAGGCGGCGGGATAGACCAGGATCTCGCGCAGGCCGGGGAAGGGCTCCCCGGGAATGGCCAACGTGAGGAGGCAAGCCTGCGCGGCGATGACGAGCTGCATGTCCGGCGTCAACGCAAAGCCGCCGCATCCTTCCCAATGGAGCGTCTCGATCAACTCGCGTGCTGCCTGAAGCAGCTTGATCCGCTCCGGCTCGGAGAGCCGTCGCGTCAACGGGACGGACTTGTCGAGGAATGCCATCCAATGCGCGGGCAGCGGCCTCGACTCGTCCTGGCGCGCTTCGATGGTGAGCAGACGAAGTATCAAAGGGCGGACGGCGAAGATGCCGCCGGCGAGCACGAGGCCGGCGGCCGCGATGATGACCAAGTCTAGCACTTCATGCCTTCGGGCTCTTGCCCGCGCAGCTCACGAACACTTGATAGGCCACTGACTCCCAGGCGTCCAATCCGATGCGCCCGCCCGCGACGACCCCACGATGACGTTGAAGCGGTCCCGCTCATTAAGGAATGACATGCCGCGAAAGTACCGATTGGCCCCGCGGCCGGCCAGTCGACCGTGCGCCGGAGTGCGTGGTGGGCGCGCCCGAAGTGACGCAAAACGGGGCGGACCGGAGAAACCGGGACGCGACCCGGCTCGTCAGTCCCGGGATGTAACCCTGCGTCCCCACCGTACCCGCGAGGAGTCCGCCCGTGTTTCGACCGCTGACGCTCTGCGCGCTCGCCCTTGGGTTTGCGTCCGCCGCCTCCGCCCAGGCGGTTCCAGCCGATTCGACCAGCTGGAGCCTGCAGGGGCAGGCGGACATCGTCGACTACCAGGGCAGGAGGAGTATTCACCTGGATGGCGGCGCGGCGATTCTAAACCACCAGGAGCTCCGGGACGGCGTGATCGACGTGGACGTCTCGACCCCCGCCAGCCGCGGGTTCTTCGGCATCCAGTTCCGGCTCGACTCCGCCGGCGCCAATGGAGAGTGGGTCTACCTTCGACAACATCAGTCCGGCTACCCCGACGCGATGCAGTACACCCCCATCCTCAACACCGGTGCCAACTGGCAGCTGTACAACGGCCCCGGCTTCACCGGCGCGCTCGACATCCCGCGCAACGAATGGTTTCACCTCCGCCTGGAGGTGACCGGCGCTCAGGCCAAGCTGTACGTGAAGGACATGGACAAGCCCGCGCTGGTCATGGACGACTTGAAGAGCGGGGTGCAGAAGGGGCAGGTGGCGCTCTACGTCCTTACCGGCGCGACCTACTTCGCGAACTTCGAAATCCGGCAGACCCCCGACGCCCCGTGGGTGCGGCACTGGCCGGCGATGCCTGGGGGCACGTTGACGCAATGGAGCATCTCGCCGTCCTACGACGGGCTGGCGCGGAACCTCGAGCGGCCGCTCTCGAAAGCCGACGAGGATTCGATGCACTGGCAGAACGTCGAGGCCGAAGCGCCCGGCATCGTGGCACTCTACCGGTATCGCGAGGCGCCTCACCTCCACGTCACGTTCCAGTCGGACTTCTCGACCCGTCTGCAGCCCCAGCCGGGGATGAAGGTGCTGTACGCGCGGACCACGATCTCGTCCGACCGTGAGCAGGTCAAGAAACTCTATATCGGCTACAGCGATGACGTCAGCGTTTTTCTGAACGGACGGATTCTGTACCGCGGCCGGAGCGCCCAGGGCTTCCGGGACCCGCGATTCCTGGGAATCGTAAATCCGGAGAATGACGCGGTCTACTTGCCTCTACGAAAGGGCGCGAACGAGCTGGTGTTGGCAGTCAGCGAGCTGGGTGGCGGGTGGGGGTTCAACTGCAGGCTGGTGGACGTCGGGAACTGACGTCTGGCTGAAGCCCGGCCCGACACACCACCACAGGATCGATCGGCCCCATCGAACCCAGGCTGAAAGCCTGGGCCCGACAGAGCACAACGCTTCAAGCGTAATGTCTTACCGGGCCCACCCTTTAGGGTGGGAACGAGCTGGAGGCCTGGGAATGGAGAGGTCCTAGAATCTCACCCGGCCTCGTCGAACCCAGGCTGAAAGCCTGGGCCCGACGGAGCACAACGCTTCAAGCGTACTGTCTTACCGGGCCCACCCTTTAGGGTGGGAACGAGCTGGAGGCCTGGGAATGGAGAGGTCTAGAATCTCACCCGGCCCCGTCGAACCCAGGCTGAAGTCTGGGCCCGACGGAGCACAACGCTTCAAGCGTAATGTCTTACCGGGCCCACCCTCTTAGGGTGGGAACGGCCAGGGCGGGCTGACTTGGATTTTCGGGATGGTGATCTGGATGCTCCGGAGGGCCGGACTCACTTGGATCTTCGGATGGCTGATCTGGATGCTCTGGAGGGTTGATCGGCCTCGTCGAACCCAGGCTGAAAGCCTGGGCCCGACGCAGCACTACGCTTCAAGCGTACTTGGATCCTGGGGATGGTTGATCTGAGGGTGACAGGGGGCGGCTAAGGTGCTCTTGATGCCTGCCCACCGTATCTACTTTCACATCACTTGGTCAACTCGGGATCGACGGCCGATGATTGACTCGGCGGTCCGTGACTTTCTCGAGCCTTTCATCCGTAGGACCTCTATTGCGAATCACGTTTCGGTGTTGGCCTTGGGGATCCTGCGTTCGCACGTGCACCTCGTCGTTCGCGCGAAGCCGAAGCATGACCTACCCGAACTGCTCCAGTACCTCAAGGGCGGCAGCAGTCACGCCATCAATCGCCTACCCGGTAACGTTCTTGGCCTCCGGTGGAATCCCGAGTACTCCATCACAACAGTGAGCCCAAGGCTCCTTCAGGATGCAATCCGGTACGTGGAGACCCAGGACCGGCGTCACCCTGATGAAGCGATCCCGGCCCCCTCGAACCCAGGCTGAAGCCTGGGCGGACACAGCACTACGCTTCAAGCGTAACGCCGTATCGGGCCCACCCTCTTAGGGTGGGAACGAGCTGGAGGCCTGGGAATGGAGAGGTCCTAGAATCTCACCCGGCCCC
>Ga0210405_10005832_pt1 | contig 11128 bp, 10 predicted proteins | sample IncBWH11MmetaG_FD_155492 | JGI IMG/M metagenome (GOLD analysis project Ga0210405, IMG submission 155492) | Forest soil microbial communities from Barre Woods Harvard Forest LTER site, Petersham, Massachusetts, United States - Inc-BW-H-11-M | ecosystem: Environmental > Terrestrial > Soil >... | reverse complement strand
CGTAGGAGTACTCGCGACGTCCGTTGTACTCGCGCCCACCATTTGCCTCAAAGCGAGCATGATGGTTTGGACCAAAGTGACTTTCGTTATATACGTGCCCTGAGCTGTCTTTCTGACCGTTGCGCGCGAACTGGCCCTGTGATTGTTGCGGTTGAGCTTTGGCTTCTTGTTGATGCTGATTTTTCTCTTCGGTTTGCTGACTCTTGGCCTGCTGTTCCTGCTTCTGGGGTTTTGCTTCTTCCTGCTTCGCAGTCTTTGGCTGCTCTTCCTGTTTCTGTGGTTTGGCTTCTTCCTTCTTTGTAGTCTTTGGCTGTTCTTCTTGTATCTGAGGCTTGGTTTCTTCCTTCTTTACGGTCTTTGGTTGCTCTTCTTGTTTCTGTGGTTTGGTTTGTTCCTGCTTCGGAGCGGGTTTAGCCTCCTCCTCATGCTGCGCTGGCTTAGCGCAGTCTTCCTGGTGCTCTTCCTGCGCGAACGTAGGAATAGTCGCTCCGAGAAGCAAAAACAGGGCCGTTGTGCTGATGACGCCGAATACCTTCATGCGTGTTGCCTCCGTTACGAGAATTCTGGGTGGACCTCCGATTAGCGAGAGGCACAGTTGAAATCTGTACCGTTGTGAACACATCTCGGGATGGTACGCCAAAGAGTCGAGTCACCCGAAGAAATTGCTCGTCATGGCTAGCGCAACAGTCGCCAGCAATCGCCAAAGGGCTGATTACATTGGGACAATTCTTGGCCCGTGTGGAGGTCGAGATGCACAGCTTAACCTTGAAAGTGCCCTAGAGAAGATGAACTTAGTCAGGCTGGAGACTCAAAATGGCGTCTAAATTTGATATTTTCAAACAACTTAGAAATGGAACTTCGATTTGGATAGTGGCCGTTGAAGGCCTCGAACAAGCGAGGAATCGGATCGCTCGTTTGGCTGTTATTGGTCCTGGGCACTATCTGATTTACTCCCAAGAAAAAGGACTCATAGTCGAGCGCGTTTCCAGATAACAAAAGATCCGCCGGGACGCGAAACGCGAATAGAAAGCATTTTCCCCCGCGTCAATGGTTCCACGTTTCCCGCCCAGCTCTCCCGGCCCTCCCAGGAGAAGGATATGGAAAACCCAAATACTCATCGGAGGTCGATTGGTTTGATCGTGGTTTTTGTCACTGTCTTGACGCTCATCGCAATCTGGAACGATCCCGATATCGAGACAAGGCGTGCTTCCGCAGGAAGCTAGGATTTGCTCTGTACGCGGCTTCTGGCGCGTCATCTTTGGCGGCGAGACAGGTACTTGATGAATTTGCACTGGACGCGTTATACAATCAGGCATGGAAAAGTCAAAACAATCCGGTTTACTGCCAGCATTGCAAACAGAAACAGATTGTTCATGTCTTGTACGAACGGGACGAAGTGCGATGAATCACCAGACCGTCAACTGCACAACCTGCAAGAAAGAATTTGACGTGTTGGTTTCCGATCCGATCATCGGCGGGCCATTCCCAGAATAAAAGTTCTGCGTCGCTCAGGATTTTGGAATGCCTCTGACATGGGCGCTCGCATCGCGGCAAAATTGAATGAGAGGCTGTTATTACGTCACCGTGTTCCACAACTTTTGAAACTGGTCAATCGTGCCCGGTGCGAAGCCCGCATAATGATTGTTTACATAAACATAGGTCGGGATGCCGCGCCGTACCGTGCGCTGGCAAACGTTGACCCAACTCATTAATTCCCGCGAACGATCCACGATCACCTTGTCCCAGATTCTGGTCTTTTGTTCGATACCTTTGCGATCCCCGAGCAAGCGGATATATGTGAAGTCTGCGGTGATCGGATCGAATTTCTCGAATAGTTCAGTCGCGCGTGGCATCCACACCTGATCGATCAATGCAAACGCCACGTTGTGCGCGCGCAACAGATCGAAGAACTCCGCGGTCAGCCATTGCTTGTTGCGAATCTCGACAGCGAAACTGTATCCCTTGGGGAGTTTCTTCAAAAACGGTTCGAGCCTAGCCAGAAATTCCTGCCCGCTCTTGAAAGCGGACTTGTTGAAATATCCGAATTGGAAAAGCAGCGGCCCTAGTTTGTTCCCCATTAAATCCATGTTTTCAAGATAGCCTTTTAGGTCTGCATCACAGTCCTTCAAAACCTTGTTATGTGTGATTAGCTGCGGAACTTTCGCCGCGAGTAAGAACCCATCGGGGACTTTGCGCGCCCAGCCGTTCACCGTGGCAACGGATGGCGTGCGGTAGAACGTAGAATCCACTTCAACGGTGCCAAACTTCGTAGCGTAGTAGGTCAGGTAGTCAGCGGGTTTCATGCCTGCCGGATAGAACGCAGTTTCCCAGCCCGCCGCCGTGAACGCGCTGGTGCCGATATGAATCTCAGCCATGGGGACGCGATTCTACACCGAGATTGCCAAGGCGGATCGTCACGCGAGTATCCTCGTTACCGTGTCACGAATCCCAGATTCGATCTTTGATTTGAACAGCGATGCGGCGAACGGTAGCTTGATTTGAACTGTCACATCTGACGGATTCACCGTGACGTTTCCCGACGCCTTCTGCCCCATCCCGGACACCTCGAAGGCTCCGACATAGCCGTTCCAATTGTCATGGAGATCATTGATCTTGTCCGAATACTGCACCTTGGCGTGAGCGACCGCTGCTCGAATTCGCCGCAAGACTTCATCCTGCGAAAGCCGATGGCTCAAGGACACCATTAAATCCGACATTGCTTCCCCCGCGATGAAAGCAGAAGTTCCTATGCGAAGCTAAGTCATGTGCGCAGATTCTACACCGAGGTGACTACCCCGATCCTGATTAGTGTCGCGAACGCGGAGATGTGAAGTAACGCTTTATTTCTCCGGTAAGGGCTGCGTTAACCAGGCATGTGGACGAGTTGTGTTGCCGCTGTCTCGATGATCCAGCTGTTTTTGGAAGACTTGTGTATAGTTGTGGCCTATCTTGCTGAATCTTGCGCAATGGCCAACTTTGAGAGGGTGATCGGGTGAGATACATTTGGCGCTACTTTCCGGCTCTTCTTTTCATTCCAACCGTCTTTCTTGCTCAGACAAATTCCTCGCTTTGGACTCTGGAAAGCTCTGGTGAACGAATCTTCTTCCATGCCAAGGTCTTCACCGGCGACACGCAGAACCCTTATGCGGAAGCGGTTGCGATTCGTGGCGACAAGATCATCGCGGTTGGCAATTTCCCGGAGGTGGCAAAATCTGTATCAGAGAATGCTGAACGCATCGACCTGGAGGGTAAAAGTCTTTTCCCCGGTTTTATCGATTCGCACAGCCACTCAATCGATGGAGGACTCGCGCTAATTTCTGCCGATGCCAGCGAGAAAGTTCAATCGCTCAATGATCTTCCGCCATTTGTAGAAGATGCGAAAAAGACGGGCGTCGGCATACGGGGCGATATTGTTGAGATTCTTGGGATGCCGCTGGAATTCTGGTCGCACCTCGATGTCCTCAATGCCGACTTCAGCACCGGAGTTTATGAGAAGCAAAGCGTCCTTCTGCGCGGAATGGACGGACACACCGCGTGGGCGAATCGTGCGCTGTTGGAACGCGCGGGCATTACAACTGATTTCCTCAAGAAACTTTCCGCCGAGCAGCGCAGTTACTACGGTGTAGACAAGGATATGCGTCCGAACGGCTTTCTGGTCGATGCGGGAACGGAGAAAATCGAGCCTTTGCTTCCGCAGCGTACGCCCGACGAGTTGCTGAAAGCAGGACGCGCTGCGCTGGCATATAACTACTCCCTGGGGATCACGGCATGGCTTGATCCATTGGCCACCGACTACGTACTGCAGACCTATAGCTTACTGGCTGAACACGGAGAACTGAATTCTCAGGTGGTGGCATTCCCACAGGTGTTTGCGAAGGAACCTGCGTCGGAGCTCGCTGGCGTTCAGAAGACGCGCGAGGTTTACAGGAACGTCCCCAATCTGTACGTGAGCGGGATCAAAGTCTTTGCGGATGGAGTAGTGGAGTATCCGTCACAGACGGCGCATCTCAGCAAGCCGTACAAAAACACGGGGCGGAACGGTGATCTGCTGTTCGATCCGAAGAACTTCGCCGCTCTCTGCGTGGAGGCGGATAAAGAAGGATTGATCATTCACGTGCACGCGATCGGCGATCAAGCAGTTACGGAAGCGTTGAATGGGATTGCGGCGGCGCGAAAAGCTAATGGAAATTCTGGGTTGCCGCACACGATTACGCATGAACAGTTCGTGCAGCCGGCTGACTTTCCTCGGTTTCGGGAATTGGGCGTGGTGAGCGCTTTACAGCTTTTATGGGCGGATGCAAGCCAGGACACGATCGAAATAGTGAAGCCTTATCTGGACTCGAATATCTACAAGTGGCAATATCCGGCGCGGTCAATCCTCGATAGCGGCGGGATCATCTCAGGTGCGAGCGACTGGCCCGTTTCTAGCGCAAACGTGTTCTGGGCGATTTATCAGGCGGAAACACGCAAAGGACCGGAAGGAGTGCTTGACCCATCCCAAGCAATGCCACGCGAAGCGATGTTCTATGCCTACACGCGGAACTCGGCTCACGCCATGAATATCGATTCCATTGGAGAAATCGCCGCCGGCAAGCGTGCAGATTTGGTTTTGCTGGACCGCGACGTTTTGACGATTTCTCCGGACGAGATGCGGGACGCGAAAGTGTTGTGGACGATGGTGGCTGGAAAGACAGTGTACCGGGCACAGTGAGGACGGCTGGCTTTCAGACGAAAGCTGCTCGGGAGTTTAGTCCTAATACTCATTTGTCTGATAGGCGACTGATGTATTCAGGGCTTACGTAAATGAAGTGAATGTGACCATCACTCGTCGTAAATCTAAGCTCAGCTCTTCCATCCTCGTCGTATTGCTCTAACCGAACGGGTTTTCCAACAATCTCGGACCAGCTGTTTTCGGATCCTGGGCGGATGACGAGCAAACCGAAGTTATCGAGCGTTACCTGACATCTCAATTTGGGGCAATTCTTCCTGTCGGTCATGCAGAGTACCGATACATTTTTTGCAAAGGCTTTTTCAGATTCGCATGCACGCTAAGCACGAACAAAGAGGACCCGTTCCGTGGGGAAATCCGGTGCGCGTCTGACCGAGCGGCTAAGCCACTCTGATGAAAGGGACGGCTGCCAAAAGTCATTGAACAATCTCGTGTCGATTACCTGCGTGAAGCTGCGTCCTCATCTAACGCACAATTTCGATCCGTGCTGCGCGACTGTGATCTACTCGTTATCGGTAGCGCCAGTAGCGGAAGTAGCGCACTCACGGAAAGCTTAGCGCCTCTGGCTGAAGGACTCCTTGGCTTGTTTATGGAAATCCTCAAATTAGCACGGAAGTCCGATGCTAAACCGCTACGAGCGCTACGTCCGCTACGTCACTTTTGCTCTAATCCGTATCTTTCAACCAATCTGTCCAGAGCTTTTCTAGAAATGACATAAGCTCTCAAAACACGTTTCCCAAATCTCACTCTGTCTGACCTAAATCCAAATTTACGAAGTAGCCCTTGGGCCTGCGATTTCGTTTCTACTCCCGGCACGTCTTCCCGAAAAATGTTCAGTGCATTGTCCGACCGTAGACTCCAGGCTTCCACATCCTTTGGATAATTTTCCCGGAGCGCTTGAATGCCGAGCACGACAGGATTAGATTCTCCCTCATTCGCCCGGCGGTCCTTGGCGAGGCGTTTCGTGCCCTCCAACAACATTTCATTTATCCATTTCGGCATCACCGAAGCAATGGCAAACAAAGGTTCCATCATATCTTTTAGCCGATCATCGGATTCTCGTGGAAGGGCAGGCCCGTGATGGTAGGCAGCAAGGATTCTTATCCTCTCTCGCACTGCCCAAGCGTCAATCTGATTACGAAGCGGTTCCATTCTTTCAATCGTGCTTGGCATAAATCGTTCGACAACGTCCGATTTCCTTTTTCGGTGAAGATAGATTTTTATGCAACGGTCTTGAAGCGTATCTGGCAAGTTTGTGATTCCAGCAATGACCTTCGGACAATAGACATTCAATTTCTCCATAACGTAGTGCTTATCCTTTCCAGGTACGTTTCGCATGACCCCGCTGCCGGTCTTGTAGCTGTTCAGCACACTGATTACAGCGGACTGCTTTTCTGGATCGAGTCTGTCTATCTCATCCAAGAGCAGCGTTCCGCCAATGCTCGACTGAAATCGAAACAATACTGCGGGCGTGGGATCAAGTTGTGGTTCGGTCGCTCGACAGCAAATCGCCGATAGAACATCCAGCAGCTTGGTCTTGCCCGAATGCGTCGTCGGTGAATTGAGCCATAGGTGCCCGTAACACGGAAAATTACTGTGGAGGTACGTCCCCATGGCCCATAGCGTGACGACTACGGGCTGCCAGCTTTGCGTAAATTGAATTTGGCTCGTGACAAATCTATACGTTTTGTCGAAGATTTTATCGCTCGACCACTCCTCGCCTTCAGGAATCGTCCGCTCCCTCGGAAATCTCTTAATTTCCGAGGCAGGCGGTGAAATGGCCAGTCTCTTGCAGAACTCTCGCAGACCACCTCGTGCTCCGCACGCCTCAGCGAAGCATTTCCAGCGTCCTGTAGTTACGTTGATTGAAAACGATCGCTTGTGATCATCGTGGAACGGACACAACGCCCCGGCCTCGGAGCTACCCTCCGCTAACGTAAATTTCGTCAAGTGCTCGCTAAAAAACTTCGCATACTTTCCAGTTCCGATCTGATTGGGCTGCTTTGATTTGCGTTCCTGATCGAGCGTAGGCCGGTTCCACAGGGCCTCAAGCTTCTTGAGACTGTATCCACGCCGCGAAAAATAACGAACCCGCGCCAATTTCTTGGAGCCTGTTTTCCAATTGTAAGTATTCGGAACGCGCATCACACGTGTAGCACGGGCGGCCGCCGTATCGGCACGATACAACTTCGCGAGCGCGCGCAACAGGCGCTCCAGTCTTTGCTTCGTAATCTTGCGCGGCTTCCGAAGCATGTAGTACGGATGTGCTCCCGAACCGGATAGAACGATCATGTTTGGAGTTGGTTGCAAAGCATGGATCTGTTCTAGCGCCGCTCCTAAGCTCCGGTGCGGCTTCGCTTCACCGACATCGAGATCCGACCAAATCACCGAGACGACCGGTTTGGGCGGCAACGGATGTTCTTTGCTTCCGAAGTACCCGCTAACCCGCGATACCACCGCGTAATGAACGTCGTAGCCTTTCGAGTTCAAGTCCGTAATGTCCGACCAGCTCCTTTCAAATTCGATTAGATTCCGAAACCAAAACATCCTTACGGGCTGATAAGCTGGGTCTTCTCCGTGATACAAACATCGCAATTCAATAACAACATCGAATGACTGAAGTGTGCCTCGGAACACTCTTCTAAAGAATTTCTTGGGAAATTTCATTTGTCGTTCTCCCTTCGCTGGTTTGGGAGTTCCAGAGGGCCACTGCCCAGCGAAGGCTGCCTTTGCGGCAGAGGCTAGAATTCCCCAGCAGCCCCACTGGAACGTCCTCTATAAGTTACTTTCCACCTCGATCGAGTCAGTCGGTTTTTGCGCTTGTCCGTCAGCCTCGTTCAAAATCATCAACTCCGTCTGGCCTCCCGAGTAAATAAGAAATGACGGTTGGCGGGCCCTGAAGATCCTCGATTAGAGGCCCTCGCGGTCTGTTACTTCAGGGATTCGCCAAACCAGCGAAGGGAGAAACCAAATGAAAATCGAAAAGCAAAAGCTGCATCTGTCGCTGTGGAGAAAAGTACTTTTTATCTTTCGCTACGACCGAAACGGGAACTGTATTGATGATTGCAATCTGCGGGACCCGAGAGCAGTGCTACCTAACGTCCTCGATAAATTAATCAAGAACCGAATTCAACGCCGACTGCGATCAATTCATGGAGCCCGCTCAGAAGCTCGCAACGCAATCTTCGCTGGCTTGAGGGAGGCAGCGGAATACTGCGCGCGACGAATCGCCGATTACGGAAAGTAGCGATGTGCTCCCGAAAGCCATCGACTCGGGAGCGTCGCAGTAACTCGCGATTTGAAGTTTCCATTGGACGGAATGGGGAAATGCAGTCAAGACGGGCCAATTCGGAATCGTTTGATGGTCCACTGACCCGTTCCGAGAGCACTGTCTCGGCCACGTCTGACCTTACTCCTGCATTGAATGGAAATACGTCTACCGTCGGAACCAAGAATCCAGGTACTCTTCCGCCGCGCGCCGTCGATGGGTTTAGGAGAAAAGCCTTGACCCGAAAACGGCATCAGGACGGTCAGTTGATAGAATTGCAAAACGGCTATGCGGTTCGGTATTACGAAGACCACGAGGGGCAGCGTGTGCGTGTGCAGAAGTTCCTCGGAGAATTTGGCGAACTGCCCACCGAACGCGCTGCCAAGAACGTCATGCAAGCCGAGATGGTGAAGGTGAACCAGCAGACACCCATTCCATCTCGGTCAACCTTAACTTTCCGAGTAGCAGCCAAGGAGTGGATCGCTGAATGCGAATCGCGGAAACTGAAACCGATCAAGGCCAGTGTCGCTCACAACTGGAAGTGTATTTTGAAGAATCACCTCAACCCGCTCATCGGAGAACTGTCGCTTTCGGATGTGGGCAACAAAACGCTGAGGTCGGTAGTCGCAGAATTGTCGGCGAAGAAACTCGCACCCGCCACGATCAAAAACATTACTTTGGTCGTGAAACTGGTCGTGGCATCGGTGACCGATGATGATGGAAATCAGATCCACCTTCGGCAGTGGAATAAAAAGGTGATTGATGCTCCTGAGGTAGACGAGAAGGCCCAACACACTCCCTCGTTTACCTCCGACCAAGTCACCTCCATCGTCAAAACTGCGACCGGCAGAATTCAGATGGCAGCTATCCTGTTCGCAGCTACCGGGCTGCGAGCGGGAGAACTGCTGGGGCTAGAAGTTCGGCACTTCGATGGAGCATCTGTCCGAGTCGAGCAATCCGTCTGGGGAGGCAACAACAGGGTCGGCACGCCAAAAACGAAAAACGCCTTCCGTTTCCTAGACTTGCACCCGGACGTCGCTTCCCTTCTCAAATCGTTCATCGGCAACCGCAAGGCGGGCTACATCTTCCAGACCAGCGGCGGAAAGCCAGTGACGCAGACCAACCTCTTGCGACGGGAACTCCACCCGCTACTCAACAGCATCAAAATCTGCCTATGCGGCTTTCACGCGTTCCGTCGCTTTCGGAATACGTTCCTTCGGCAGTCGCATTGTCCCGATGCCCTTCTGAAATTTTGGATGGGACATTCGGCCAAAGGCATGTCCGATTTGTATGACAAGTCTTCCGAGGATTTGACGTACAGGCGGGATGTCGCGAAGGCCATGGGCGTGGGTTTCGAGCTTCCGAAGGCGCTAACACCCAAGGCGAAAAAGCCTCTTATCGGGCGTAACGGACGTCAGGCGAAAACAGCACCGATGGAGGCAGTCGCTTGAAAACTACGGTAAACACTGGTGAAAAGTTGGTAGGGGCGGTGGGGATCGAACCCACGACCTTCGGCTTAAAAGGCCGCTGCTCTACCACTGAGCTACGCCCCTAATGTGGTTAGTTTACAGATACTTGAACGACAGTCGATGAAACCGCCGTTTGCTCGGTGTCACTTGTGGTGTCAGTTGCCTTTAGAAGCGACACCACCTCATGCAACCGATTCGGCCCCAAATGCGCGTAACGCCTCGTCATTGTCATGCTCTTGTGCCCGAGAAGCTCCGCAATGTCTTCTAGCGGCGCCCCTTTCATCCGCAGCCTGCTGGCAAACGTATGCCGCAGGTCATGCCAATGAAAGTTCTTGAGGTTGGCGTTGGCAACCGCGTCATCAAACCAATGCCTCGAATTTTCGAGCGCTTCGCCCGTCTTGCTAGATCGAAAAACGCGCCCTCGTCCACTGCCACGCTCGAAGACTGCTTTCAAAGCCGCCAGCGCCATATCGTTAAGCGGCACATGTACGGCTTCGTCATTCATCGTCCGTGAGATGTTAGGCATCCGAGATTTCCAGTCTACCATGTCCCAAGTCAGGCCGTATTGGCTTCCCTTCCATTGGCGTCGGCCTTCCCCGAAACCGGGGCGGGTCGGCTCCTGCATCACAGTTTTCGGGGCCGGCTCAGCGTTTACGCACGTTACGGCCTACATGCTTGCCGAATCGCCTATGCGACCTTCTACACCGAAGGCTTCAGCAGCTTCGTTGCCTCCGCCGCTGCTTCGATTGCTACCGGGTGGAGCGAACCAGTTCCCGGGCGGGATTAACTCCCGCTGTGGACCACCACCTTTTCACGGCGCACCCGGTTGGGCGTTAATCAGGCGGGCAGAACCAGGAGCAGCTGAATAGTTCAAAACGAATTGAACCTTCCAACGCCCGGACAACGCGCATTGCCCTCCTTTCCGCGCCCTTGCCACCCATCCTTTGAAAAATGAATCAGAATGGTGATTTGTCGCATCGCGCTTACAATTGGCGCGCCACGATTGGCGGGCGCGTCGGTCTAAAACTGCGGCACAGAAATTCCAAGGCGTGAATTCGCTCGGGGGATGCAATGGATACGTTCTGGAAACAGATTATCTGGCAACAATTCGGCGCAGCCATTGATATGCTCGAAAACGCCATCCTGGCTTGCCCAGATGAAGTCTGGAGCGATCCGTCAAAACCGCCGCAGTGGGGGAGCAACGACGTCGTGGGATTTTGGTATCTCGTCTATCACACACTCTTCTTTCTGGATTTTTATCTCTCTGGCACCTCGCAAGGATTCGTGCCCCCGTCTCCGTTCAACCTGGACGAGCTGGATGCGACCGGTATACTTCCCGAACGGCCCTTCTCAAAAACTGAGCTTCAGACTTATCTAGTGCATTGTCGGCGGAAGTGCCGCGCTGTGATCGTTAATTTGACGGAGCAGGGGGCACGCGAACGTTGCGGCTTCGCGCGGCTCGACCTGAGCATCGCCGAACTGCTCCTCTACAATATGCGGCACACCCAACATCACACCGCTCAACTCAACCTGATCTTGCGCCAGAAGACCTCTTCGGCTCCACGGTGGGTTGCCAGGACGAGGTTCGCGATCGCGGGCGAATAGGGAATCGCAGTGTTCGTGCCGCACCATCAAGTTTCAGAGCGCTGTTCGTCGCGGCTG
>Ga0210405_10005831_pt1 | contig 11130 bp, 6 predicted proteins | sample IncBWH11MmetaG_FD_155492 | JGI IMG/M metagenome (GOLD analysis project Ga0210405, IMG submission 155492) | Forest soil microbial communities from Barre Woods Harvard Forest LTER site, Petersham, Massachusetts, United States - Inc-BW-H-11-M | ecosystem: Environmental > Terrestrial > Soil >... | reverse complement strand
CGGCCGAAGCAAGGTTGGTCAACTGCGACTGCGCCAGGTTAATGGCATAGTTGAACTGGTTCTCACCCTTGCCGACCACGGCTTGTGCTCTTCCCAGAGCGCTCACGGCGTTCGCCAGCGTATTTACCGCCGCTTGCGCCGAACTCTGGTTGGTGATGTCGGCGGTGGCGCCATTGCCGTTCACGGCAGATGCTACGAGCGCACCCTGCTGGGAACCGAGCGCTTGCGAGCCGTCCGAGATACCGACGGTGGTGGCAGCGGCGGCGTTGCCGTTGGCGGTGGTGCCTAGCGATGCCTGGAAGCTCGGTGCGCTACTCACGAAGCGAATGCCTTCCGTATTGGAAGTGGCGTTATAGTCTTTAACCGCCACAACGGACTGCAGGGTCGAATCGTTAGTTTGCTGCAATTGCTTGTTGATCGAGGCAACGGCCGTATCCAAATTACTGGCGTTTGTGGTGTTGAGTGTGATCGAGCTGGAGTGAAGTGTTCCCGACTGATCGGTAGCTGAAATAGTAACGGCTTGCGTGACGCCAATGGTATTGATACCGTTGAAATTCAGTAACCCGGTCTGTGATTCACCGCTGGCCTCGACGCCAGGCGCTACCGCATAAGTCCCGCTCAGAGAGCTAGCTGCGCCTGCCGCTCCAGCGGTCACGCCTACCGCGAAACCGAAGGTTGTTGCTGCGCCACCGACCGTGTTCAGCCGGAAGTTATCGCCGTTCAGCGATGTAATCTGGATCTGTCCGGCGTTATCGGAAGCGGTCAGCCCTGATGCGCGCGCGCTGGAATTTGCGGTGAGCGCAACATTGAGGGCGGCAATTGCGGTGGTTTCGGACGCGCCGCTTACGACTGCGCCGAGGTCGACTACCGGACCACCGTTAATGCTGACCTGGAAGTTCTGGGTCGCCGTGGCAGCGACAAAACCAGTCCCTGTAATGCTGGTGTAATTGAACGTACCAGTGCCTTGCGTGGACGCCTGAAACGTGCCGAGTCCAAGAGAATTGCTGATATCGCCGGCGGTTTGCACGTTAAGACTGGTCGAACCGGTATTCGATTTGAAAACGAGGTTGCTCGAGCCATCCAGCGAGGCAGTGATCCCGCTAGTCGTCCCGAGGGCGGTATTTACCTTCGCGAGGACTTTCGCGGCCGTGTTGTCCGTTGTTGCCAGACCTACGGCGTAGTTAGTAGTAACTCCATTCAAGCTGACGCGTAGAGTGACAGCTTCAGTAGCTCCGGGAGCGGTAGCGCCGGCCGCAACACCACTGGCCGTGGTAGCGGCGAAAACGGACTGGCCAACAGGCGATGTGCCGCTGACCGTATTGCCCAGCAGCGCGCTGGCGACGTTATCGCCCGCCTGAGCCTGAAACGCCGTGGCGCTGGAGCTGAAGGCCAAATGCTGGCCATTTGCATCCGTCACCAGGGAGGCAGTCACGTTGGCATTCTGGAATGCTGTCGCCTGCGGGGAACCCGCCAGTCCGGCAGCCTGGATGGCCGAATTAACTGCATTTACGAGAGTCGTCGCATCGGTAACGCTGCTTAGGTTTACCGAGACTGAGAGCTTGCCTGCGCCACTGGTATCCGAGAAACCCTGACCGAAGAAATTGAAAGTAGTGTAACCGCTCACAGCCTCGGTAGCCGTATTGGCAGCCGTGGCGAGAATAGTAGAAACGTTGACGGCCTTGGCGTTATTGCCAATATCTGTCGTGGTACCCACGGCCTGAAATCCCGTCAGCCCCAGGCTCTTGGCATCCACCGTCGATTTGCTCAGATCCAATGCGACTGAACCGTTGTCGTTCGCGCTAATGGTGCCAGAGGTCCTGCCGCCGCCGATGAAAACGCTGAGGGACTTCGCGAGTGTTCCACCCTGATTCAAGCCGATGGCCTGCGCCTGACGGTTGATTTCACCGACGACGCTCTGGAATTCGCTGTTCAGCACTCCTCGGTCGCCGGTGAAGGTTCCGGAAGCCGATTGCGTAGCCAGCGTGCGGGCGCGATCGAGAAGCTGTGAAATATTGCTGATGCCACCGTCGGCGATCTGCAATTGGCTCAAGCCGTCGTTGGCATTGCGCACGCCCTGACTGATGACAGCCTGGTCGGAACGGTAACCGTTGGCGATGGCCAGTCCGGCGGCGTCATCGCCACTGGATACGATACGTAGACCCGAGGTGACCTCATTGATGGTCTTAGCCTGGAAGTTGCTGTTAGTCCGCAGGTACTGTTGCGCCTGCAGGGATGCGATATTAGTGTTAATGTCAAAAGCCATGATTCTCTCCTTGAATGTTTAGCCAAACCCGGGATTCCTTTCCCAGGCACCGATAACGCTGTCTGCGCTAGCGGCCGTACGAAAAAGCTTATCGGCGATGTTTCTGTTCTCTTGAGCAATTCATCGCGATGGATGCAATTTACCCGCAACTATGGCTAGCTCTTGAGGAGATATCTCCCTCGAGGCGGCCTGGTTCTGCTGGCGGGTTATGTGGACTTCTTTACGTAGAATCGAGATATTCCTGGGCGCCACAATACCCAGTTTCACTTGTGAAGAACTTATCTCGAGTACTTCGACCTCTATATCGCCGTCAATCAGAAAGGACTCGCCAGCGCGGCGCCGGATTACGAGCATAAGGCCTCAGCCAACGAACTGATACCGGCCGGCGGCAATGAACTGCCACTGCGACCGTTTGTTGCCACGACCGTCGCCGCCACGCCGCGACACTCGCCGGCGCGAGAGCGGATTACGAACATAACGCCTCAGTTAGCGCATGCTGGTGCGAGTAAACAGTATCGATGCGGATAGCCTGAACAGCAGTCCGATTAGCCAGATTGACGACGATCGGCGCTAATAAATTGGCGCTGATGTGACCGTTTTCCGCCACTACGATGACAGCGAAGCAACCGATCTCCTGGCCGATGCGAGGTTGCTGGCTGGTATCGAGATGCAAGGAAGCGAGGTCTTCTCGCGTAATGGCCAGGCGGTAGTTGGGATCTACTCCTTGCATCGGCAGAGCAAGAAAGCAAAGACGCGGAAGGCGAACACTTTGCAAGAAAGTCAGCGGCGCATCGGCCGGCGGTTCGATCGCCAGGAATTGCGACTGCTCTTCAAATCCGGGGAGGCCCGCCGGAAACTGAAGGATGTCAGCTTCACGATATTCGACGGTTCCGAAATACTTGGTGAGGATCTCTGGCATGGTTGGGACGTTGTCATAAACATTGCAAGTCTACGGCCAGAAGAGACGGTATCCCATTGCGGATAAGCGTGATAGAGTAGGCCTACTGATGAGCGATATACGGTCCCTGGCGGTAGCGTCTCTGGCGGCAGAAAGTTGCGTCGCGAGCTTAGGCCGATTGCCAATCGGCCGCAGGATTCCATCCTGCCCCACAAGGCGGCAGTGCCGCAACACGACGCCGGCTAGAGCCGGCGGGTTGTCTGAAGTCTACACACGGCGTCAACTGTTATCCGGATTGGGCGTGGCCGCGCTCCATCCTTTCTTTGCGCATGCCTCAGCGCCGGATAAGCCCATGCGCGGAATTTTCATCATTATGGCGACGCCTTATACGGCGTCGAAAGCGGTGGATTACGAAGACCTGGCGCGCGAAGTAGATTTTCTGGATCGCTGCGGCGTGCAGGGAATGGTGTGGCCGCAACTGGCCAGCGAGTACTCGCAGCTAACCAAAGAAGAACGCATGCGGGGCATGGAGGCGATTGCGAAGGCGGCGAAGGGCAAGACGCTAGCTCTGGTTCTGGGCGTCCAAGGCCCTAACAAAGCCGCTGCGCTGGCCTACGCGGAGAAGGCGCAATCGCTTGCGCCCGATGCGCTGATCGCGATTCCGCCGACGGAAGCGAAATCGCTCGATGACTTTCGCGATTACTATCGGGCGCTGGCCCGCTCGACGAACCGGCCGCTATTTATCCAGACGACGGGCGGCGCAAAGGGCGTACTGCCCGAGGTGGAGTTTCTACTGGAGCTGGCCAATGAGTTCCCCAATTGCGGCTATATCAAGGAGGAGCACGAGCCGGTTATCGAGCGGATGAAGGCCCTATCGCAACACCGGCCGGCGGTCAAGGCGGTATTCAGCGGCGCGGCGGGCAAGGGCATGCTGTATGAAATGCGGCTGGGCTTTGACGGCACAATGCCCGGGGCGCCCTATTCCGATATCTACGCGCAGATCTGGAGCCTGTACCAAAACGGGAAGCAGGACCAGGCGCGAGACCTGTTCGGCCGCCTCATGCTCATCATCAATACGGATCAGCAGATCCCCGGGACCCGGCCGTACATTATGAAGAAACGCGGCGTGTTCAAAACCACGGTATCGCGGCAGAAGACAGTGGAGCTCTCGCGGGAAGCAATCGCGGAAATCGAGTTCAACTTCGAAGCACTCAAACCTTATTTGAGAGCATAACGGAGAGCTTTTAGCGGTTAGCTTTTAGCTGTTAGCTTGCAGCGGTCAGCGAAACCGGTTTGGCTGAAAGCTGACAGGTTGACCGCTGACTGCTTCTAGTACTTAGATGTGGAGTAAGGTAAACCAGATGTGGAGTACGGCAAAGCCCTTCGTTGACTACCACTAATGGCTCCGTTACGCTTCTCTTGAGTGAAGTTTATAGCTATCGCTGTTTGGGTATCCCTATTCTTCGCCCTAGCCTTTTTTGCCCTGCCCAAGTACGAGGTCAGTGAGCGCTTGCAGGCGGGGGCGCTGGGGAAAATCGAAACAGCGAATATCGCGCGGATCTGGTTCTCGCCCGCCGGCGAGCTGGTGAGTATCGGCCAGGCCGGCGCGCACGTCACCGTCCATGTGTGGGCGGGCAGCAATGGCGCCCCTTTGCGAGAGCGCACGCTGGAATTGCCGAGCACGAAGAAAGTGCCGGATCCCATCTACGCCGTCTCGAGCGACGGATCCAAAATCGCCTGGATCGCCAGCACCGGCGTACACGTCGAAAACACTTTTCCAGCGGCCCAACCGGTTGCGTCCGACCACCCTTTCCGGAGGCCTGTCCCGATTACGTCGCTGACGCTGACCGGCGCTGGTGAACTGGCCACGCTATACCGTGACGGCCAGCTCGAGTTATGGGATCTGAACCGCGACACCATAACGGTGTCCAAGCTTCTTTCGATCACCGAGCCTGGCCCTCTGTTATCCAACGGCGCGTATCTGGTGGCCTCGTCGCTCCTCTCGCGCGATGTGTTTGTATTCGATACAGGATTGGGCGACAAGCTGTCCGTACTGGAATACACGAAGTTTCCGCCCGATATGCTGGCGGTGACCTTGTCGCCGATGGCTCGCCTGGCCGCGGGCACGAGCGACAAGTTACAGTTGGAAGGGCATCCTATTCCGGCGCCGGGCCCGATTCGCGCGCTGGCCTATTATGACCGTCACCGCGTGCTGGTAGGCGGAGACTTTCCGGGGATTTTTCTGATCAGCCCAGGCAGCGGACCGCTGCAGCAGGTGACCGCCGCCAATCCGGGCACGACGGTCTTGGCCGCCACCGAGTCGCTGCTGGCTTTCGGGACCGTCCGCAACATCAGCCTGTACTCCCACCGGATGGTCCAGGTGCGCACCTACAAGGGGCTCGGGATGCCCACGCCGTGGCTGGTGCTGTCGATTCTGGGCCTGATTTCGCCGGTGACAATCCCGTTCTTCCAGGGTGGTTTGCATGCATTAAGGCGGTGGATACTCAAGTTCCGGTTGGCCGAACCGGCGACGAAGACTCCTATTTCCGGGGAAGACAACTCGATGCCGAGCTTGCTGGTTGACGCGTGCTTGAACGGCGACTGTGTTTTGTATGCGGGCGCCGGACTCAGCGCACAAGCCGGCTTGCCGCTCTGGGGCGACTGTGTGCGCGAACTTGTGAAATGGGCCGCCGGGAATAATTTGGCCCCGGCAGACGTGATCGACGCCGCTTTAGTTGACCTGTCGCGAAGCCAGCCGGGCGCAGCGGCCGACCGCATGGCAGCCGCTTTTCAAAATAATGAGGAAGCTCTAGACGGCTACCTCCGTCTGCGTTTACGCCTAGGATCGGATTTATCGGCGGCGCACTTGCTGATTAAACAGATCGACTTCCCGGCTCTGATTACAACCAACCTGGACAATCTGCTGGACCGCACGTTCCCGTACTCCGGCGGGCGCGTTTACACCGCAGGCGATTGCGAAACCTTGCTAAAAGCTGCGACGCGGCGGGATTTCTTCATTCTGAAACCGTTCGGCGATCTGGATGAGCCGCACACGATCCGATTCGGGCCTGCCCAATGCGAAAATGTAATTCAGAGCAACTCCTACTGCTCGGATTTTATGGAACAGCTTTTGCAAGCGCGGACATTCCTGTTTCTGGGCGCGAGCCTGGAGGGAATCGAGCGGGACTTAGGATACCTTCCTCTGCAGTCCAATATCGACCACAAGCATTACGCATTGGTTCCGGCCGCCGGTGAGGAACAGAAAGCCGCCGCCGAGCGCCTGAGCCAACGCTACGGCATTTCGTTACTGACCTACACGCCCAGCTCTGCCAGCCACTCGGAAGTAGTTGACTTTCTCACGAAGCTGCACACGGCCATGCGCGAGAAGTTGTCCACTGCGAAGCATTTAGTCGCCACGCGATAGCAAAATGCGGGTGGGAATTGCCGGACTCTTGCACGAGTCCAATACCTTTCTGCCCACCCCTACCGGGTACGAGGACTTCGAGTCCACCAGCCTGACTCGTGGCGACGGGCTGATCGAGCGATGGCAGGGCGCGTCGCACGAGCTGGGCGGTTTCATCGAAGGCGCCCAGCAGATCGGATTCACTCTCGCGCCGGCGCTGGCCGCGTATGCGGTGCCGAGCGGCGCACTGACCGCGGAGGCTTTCGAGCGGTTAGTCGCGGAGTTGCTGGAGGCGATTCAGGCAGCCGGTCCGCTGGATGGCCTGCTGCTGGCGCTGCACGGCGCGACCGTCGCCGTCAACTTTCCCGATGCGGACGGAGAAATCCTGCGGCGCGTGCGCGCTCTGCTCGGTCCCCGCTTGCCGATTGTCTGCACGCTCGATCTGCACGCGAACGTCTCGCCGGCCATGGCGGCTCACTCGACGGCCCTTATCGCGTACCGCTCGAATCCTCATCTCGACCAGCGCGAGCGCGGCCTGGAGGCGGCCGGACTGATGGACCGCATTCTTCGCGGGAAGGCGAGTCCGGTTGAGGCGCTGGAAACTCCGCCGATGTTGATTCGGATTTCCAGCCAGTACACCGCCGAGCCTCCGGCGAGCGGGCTTTATCTGGATCTGCAAGATGTTCTCGGGTGGCCCGGCATTCTGTCGGCCAGCGTGGCGATGGGCTTTTACTATGCCGATGTGGAGGAGATGGGCGCGTCGTTCCTGGCGGTGACGGACGGCGATGCGGCGCTCGCACGCCGCGCTGCACAATGGCTGGCCCGCCGAGCCTGGGATCGCCGCCACGAATTCGCAGCGCAATTGCCTGGCGCCTGCGAGGCCGTGCGGCTGGCCGCGCTCTCGAATCGCACACCGGTGGTTCTCATGGATGTGGGAGACAACGTCGGCGGCGGCAGTCCTGGCGATTCGACCGTGCTGTTCGCCGAGATTTTGCGGCAAGGCGTCCCGAATGCGCTGGTGGTCCTGTATGCTCCGGAAGCTGTGCGGGCATGCGCCGGCGCGGGTGTGCGCGGGGAGGTACGGATTGCGTCGCCCATCGAGCTGGCAGGGTCGGTGCGAACTCTGTCCGACGGCCGCTACATCGAAACGCAAGTTCGCCACGGCGGCTGGAAGTACAATGACCAGGGCATCACAGCGGTGGTCGAGACGAAGGAGCAGCATACCGTAGTGTTCACCAGCCGCCGCATGGCGCCGATGAGCCTGGAGCAGATCCTGAGCCTGGGGATTCATCCCGAGCGAAAGCGAATCCTGATTGTGAAAGGAGCAGTGGCACCGCGCGCGGCGTATGAGCCGATCGCAGGGGAGATCGTATTGGTGGATACTCCCGGAGTCACCGCCGACGATCCGGGGAGGTTTGAATATCGGAGGAGAAGGCGTCCGCTGTATCCGTTGGAGAGGGAGGCGGAGTATTAGAAGTACAAGCCGCTGCTACCTACAACAAAGGCCGGTATAATACATTTGGATGTCGAAGCTCAGAGTGTCTAAACCGGCGAAATCTACAAGTGAGACGCCCATTCTCCGCGCGCTTCGAGGCACGTTGAAGCACGCAGACCTCGATCGGTACAAGCGGTACCTCAGCAGGAAGTACAGATAGTGTCGTGAGTTGGAAGTTCCTTGAGAAGTCCCCAGGTGGGGCGGTCCCCCTGGACCGCGGCCGACGCCCTTGTCGGCCTCCGTTTCGAGGGCGTTGGGATAGCCGGACCGGGGGGTCCGGCGCGGACGAGGGCGTCCGCCCCACCAGCGAGTGACGTGTCGAAATTCTAACTCAGGACACGAGCCTTACTTCAAAATATTCCGCAGCGCCGGCCCCAATTCCGGATACTGAAATCGATACCCCGCCGTTTCGGTGGAGCGCGGAAGAACGCGCTGGCCGCCGAGCAGCATCTCCGCCATTTCGCCGAACATGGCTTTGAGCGCAAAATCGGGCACGGGAAACAGCGCGGGCCTGCCGAGCCCGCCGGCCAGCTCCGAGGTGAACGCGGCATTCGTCACCGGATTAGGCGCGGTTCCATTGAAAGCTCCGTTCATCGGATTGGCGAGCGCATGGCAGATGATGCCCACCAGATCGTCTAAATGGATCCAGGACATCCACTGCTTGCCGGAGCCGATCTTCCCGCCGACAAACGCTTTGAATGGCGGCAGCATCTTCTGCAGCGCACCGCCGTCTTTTCCGAGCACGACGCCCGTGCGAATCCTCGCCACGCGAATCCCTAACGATTCGGCGACTATGGCTTGCTTTTCCCATTCCTGGCAGACTTCCGCCAGATAGTCGTTTCCGAAAGCTGACGACTCCGTGAGAACCTCGTCGCCGCGCGACCCATAGATACCGACGGCCGATCCGCAAACCAGAACGGCGGGCCGATGCGGGAGCGCCGACAGCGCATGCACCAGGCGCTGTGTGCTGACCACGCGACTTGCGCGTATGTTGTTCTTGGCCTCGGGCGTCCAACGCTGCGCCACCGGCTCGCCGGCCAAATGCACGACCGCGTCTGCGTTGGCAAGACTCTCCTCGGGCGGATCTTCCTGCAGGGGGTCCCACTTCGTGATCCAGACCGCCGTATCGCCGAACTGGATATTGGTCCGGCGGCTCAGCGCGTGCAACTGATGCGGCTCGGCCCCCAGGCGCTGAATCAAGCGCCGCCCAATAAATCCGGTCGCGCCGGTAATAGTGATATTCATATCGATCCTGTCTGTTCGACCGCTTGCGGCGCAAAGCTCTGCCGTACACGCCGCGCCGCGGCTGGGCCGATCACCTTCGCCAGCGCCTCTTCCGGCGCCTGCCGGACCATCTCCAGACTACCGAAACTTTTCAGCAGCTTCTGCACGGTCCTCTCGCCCACGCCAGGAATCTTGTGCAGCTCCGAGGTCAGTCGCTGTGCGTTGCGCCTGGTCCTGTGGAACGTCACCGCGAACCGGTGGGCTTCGTCGCGAATCGTCTGGATGAGGTGCAGAATCGGCGAATAGCGGTCGAGCGCGATCGGCTCGTTCTCCTGCCCCAGCACATAGATCAACTCTTCACGCTTGGCGATCGACGCCAGCGGCTGATTGATAATGCCGAGCGACTCGAGCGCGTCGGCGGCCGCGTGAAGCTGGCCGATGCCGCCATCGATCAGGATCAGCCCGGGCATCGGCGCGTTCTCCGCTTGCAGCCGGCTGTAACGCCTCGTGACAACTTCGCGCATGCTAGCGAAATCATCGTTGCCGATCACCGTCAGGATGATGAATTTGCGGTAATCGGATTTCTTCATCTTGCCGTCCTCCCACACCACCATACTGGCGACCTTGTCGGTGCCCTGGATGTGGGAAATATCGAAGCACTCGATCCGCTTCGGCGCTTCGGGCAAACCGAGCGTCTCCTGAAGAGTGGCCTGAATCGCTTTGGAAGATGGCTTGAGCACGCGGAAGCGCGCGTCGAAGCTGTGTTTGGCGTTGGTAGCCGCCAGGTCCATGAGCGCTTTCTTCTGGCCTCGCTGCGGCGTGTGGATCTCGATGTGGCGATTCCGTTTTTCCGAGAGCAGCTCCTCCAGTGCCTCGCGATCTTCGAAATCCACCGGCACGTGAATCGTGGATGGCACATAATCCTGCTCCAGATAAATCTGCTTTAGCAGGGCACTGAAGAATGCGGATTCCTCGAAGGATGCCAGGTCCTCCCAGAAGAACTCGCGCCGGTCCACGATGCGGCCGTTGCGTAGATGAAACAGGTTCACGGCAACCAGCGGAGGCTCGGCATAGCAGGCGAAAATATCGGTATCGTTGCCACTGGCCGCGGCCATCTTCTGGCGCTCCGCCATCTCTTCGACCGTCACCAGGACGTCGCGCAGCCCGCCGGCTTCCTCGAAGCGCATCTGGTCGGAAGCCTCTTGCATACGCTTGCGAAGCTCACTGGCCAGGTCGCCGTGACGCCCTTCCAGAAACAGCCGGACGTCCCGCACGGCGCGCGCGTAGGCTTCGTCGGTCGTCAGATTCTCGACGCAAGGGCCCAGGCAGCGGTGAATGTGAAACTGCAAGCAGGGCTTGGGATGATATCGCGTCAGGTCCACTTTGCACGAAGGCACCAGGAAATACCGGTGAATGAAATGCACCAGGCGGTGCGCCAGATTTCCGGGGAAATACGGGCCATGGTAGGTTGAGCCGTCTTTGCGCAAGCGGCGCGTTACGTACACGCGCGGGTATTTTTCGGACGTGAGCTTGATGTAGGGATAAGTCTTATCGTCGCGCAGCAGTATATTGAAGCGCGGCTTCCACTGCTTGATGAGATTATCCTCCAGCGCCAGCGCCTCTTTCTCGTTGTCGACCAGAATGTAATCCACATCGCGAGCTTCGGCGATGAGCGTATCGGTCTTGACGTCCGCCAGCCGTTCTTCGGAGAAATAGCTGCGAACGCGGGCTCGCAGGTTCTTGGCCTTTCCCACGTAGATCACCTTGCCGTGCGCGTCTTTGTAGAGATACACGCCGGGACTCAGCGGCAGTTGGATTACCTTTTCCCGGATATCCATGGGAAGAAA
>Ga0210405_10005828_pt1 | contig 11134 bp, 9 predicted proteins | sample IncBWH11MmetaG_FD_155492 | JGI IMG/M metagenome (GOLD analysis project Ga0210405, IMG submission 155492) | Forest soil microbial communities from Barre Woods Harvard Forest LTER site, Petersham, Massachusetts, United States - Inc-BW-H-11-M | ecosystem: Environmental > Terrestrial > Soil >... | reverse complement strand
CCGAGCACGCCGTCTTGTTGAATCTGACGAATCACCTCGCGCAGACCGGGCATATAACGCAGTTGCTGTCCGATCTGTAGAAACGCCTTCGAGCGCCGCGCCGCGTTGAGCGCCATCTGCACCTGCTCGGGAGTGATTCCGAGAGGCTTCTCGCAATAGACGTACTTGCCGGCGTCGAGGCAGGCCGACGCTATCTCGGCGTGCAGGTAACACGGCGTGGCGACGATCACCGCATCCACGTCCTTCAGGTCGAGGACCTGGCGGTACTCGGTGAACGAGCGGGGATTGTCGCGGCTGGTCCTGGTCAAGGCTGCATCGCGGGCCTTGGGGTCGATGTCGCAGATAGCCGTGATGCGGACATTCTCTTGCTTCAGAACCTGGCTGGTGAGTTGCGTCCCGCGATTGCCGATGCCGATGAAGGCCGTGCGGATCTCGCGCTGCTCCGGCGCCGCGCGGACTGAAGAAGCCGCCAGGGCCGCGATCGAGCTGGAGACGAAGGCGCGTCTGTTGTTCATGGAGCCTATGATCGCACGGCCTGCTATGAAAACCGTATATAATCTCCGCTGAGGTGAGCCTCAGAATGCCGAAACGATCTTCCACCCTTGCCACGCTGGCGCTGTTGTTTTCACTGCCTAATCTGTTCGCGCAGGGTCTCGCCACCATCAGCGGCGCGGCCACCGACGCTCAGGGAGCCGCGATCACCGGCGCCAGCGTCACCGCGGTCGATGCCGCCACCGGCGTGCGCACCGCTGTCAAAACCAACGACGCTGGTTTTTATTCCATTCCCAATCTCCCCGTCGGCTCCTATACGGTCATCGTCGAGCACGCCGGTTTCCGCCGTTATGTGCGCGAAAAGGTCAATCTCTCCACCGGCGAAGTGCTCGGCCTCGACGTGCGCCTCGAAGTCGGTGCGGTAAGCGAGACCCTCAACGTCACCGCCGAAGCGCCGCTGGTGGAATCCCGCACCTCCGACGTGTCGCAGCTCATCGAGTCGAAAAGCATCTCGGATCTCGGGCTGGGCGACCGGCGCACCATGAATGCGCTCGCCCTCGTCAGCGGCGCTGTGTTCAACGGTTACGATTCCGGGCAGAAGCCCAATTTCAGCCTGGCCGGCGGCCGCACGCAAAGCCAGCAGTTCTGGATCGATGGCGGCACTGGCGAGAACATGCGCATGGGAATCGGGCAGATGGACCTGGACCCGCCCATCGAAGCGGTGGAGGAAATCAAGGTCCTGGTCAACAGCTATTCGGCGGAATATGGCGGTTCGGCCGGCGGCGTCATCGTCGAGACCACCAAGTCCGGCACAAACCAGTTTCGCGGGACTCTGTTCGAGTATTTCCGCAACAATAAGATGGATGCTCCCGGCTTCTTCGCGCCGATCGTGAACGGCGCCAAGGTCTCGCCGGAGCTCCGATCGAACGTATACGGCGTCACGCTGGGTGGCCCGATCCGCCACAACAAGACCTTCTTCTTTTTCGCCTATCAAGGACGGCCTCGCCGCGTCGGCGCCGTGCAAACCGTAATCGCCCCGACGCCGCAGCAGCGGATCGGAGATTTCTCGCAGGCCTTAAGCGCCGGAAAAGTGGTTCCGATCTACGATCCGTCCTCCACCTCGACAGCCGGCGGCGTCACCACCCGCACGCAATTTCCGGGCAACATTATCCCGTCCAGCCGCATCGATCCGGCCGGCCTCAAAGCGATCTCCTTCTACCCGCTGCCCAACGTCGCCGTCAATACCGAGCAGGGCAATATCGTCAACGGCATCAACGCCAAGTTTCTCGAAGGCAAGGTGGACCACAATTTCAACGACAGCAACAAGCTCACCGGCCGCTACATCTACGACATCGAGGACACGACTACCACCAGCACCTTTCCGGATCCGGCGGCCGATCCCAACACGTTCCTGCCCGCCCATGAGAACGTGTTCCACGCTGCCTGGACCCGCGTGCTCGGCCCCACCAAGGTCAACAACCTGCGCTGGGAATTCAGCGATCGCCTTTCGCACGCCGAAAGTCACGGGCTCGGCCAGAATTACGCCGGAAAGATCGGGATTCCTAACCTGCCCGCGAACTCGTTTCCCAACTTCCAGCCTTCCGGTTATACCTCGCTGGGCGTCACCAGCCAGGAGCGCCGCCAGTACCCGATTTTCCAGAATCAAATTGTGGATGACTTCTCCTGGGTAGTGGGCAAACACGCGCTCAAGTTCGGGTTCGAATCGGACCGCTCCGTCAACCACGAGGTCAACCTGCCGACCGCCTCCGGCTCGTTCACCTTCGCCACCCAATCCAGCGGATTGCCCGGCACGGCGGCTTCGGGCAACGGCCTGGCTTCGATGCTGCTCGGAATCCCCAACACGTTCGCCGAAAATCAGACCGACGTCCTGAACCGCGTGATGTGGTATCTGGCAGCCTTCGTACAGGACGATTGGACCATCAGCCGCAGCCTGACCTTGAATCTCGGCGTGCGTTGGGAGACCGACACCCCCATGTCGGATTCCAACAATCGCTTCAACGGCTTCGACGCGACGCAGATCAATCCGGTCTCGGGCACGCCCGGCGTGGTGAAATTCATGGGACTGAACGGATTCCGCACCACGGCCTATAACGGCGACTACAACAACTTCGGCCCCCGCGTGGGCTTCGCCTGGAAACCTTTCCAGTCGGATAAGACGGTGATCCGCGGCGGTTTTGGCGTCTTCTATACCCATCCCTTCGACGCCGGCGTTCCTAACCAGGCGACGCTCGGCTTCAGCACTTCGATTTCCGTCACCAGCCCTGACAACGGCCTGACCTTCCCGTTCACGCTGAGTCAGGGACCGCCCGCGTTCCAGCGCACGCCGCTGAACGATTCCTTCGGCGCCGTGCCGTTTGGAAAGACACCCACGACCGCCGTCACTTACTTCGACGAAGGCCGGCGCGCCGGTTACGCCGAGCAGTTCAATTTCGGGATTCAGCATCAGCTCCCCGGTTCGTCGGTGGTCGAAGTCCAGGTTCTGGGAAATGAAGGCCGGAAGTTGCCCAACGCCGCCCTGCCGATCGATCAGATTCTGCCGCAGGTTCTCGGGCCGGGGCACAGTTCCCAGTCGGACCGCCCGTTTCCGCAGTTCAGCGGCGTATCGATCATCTCGCCGACACTCGCCACCTCGAACTACTATGCGGGCGTCATCAAGTTGGAAAAGCGCTTCTCGCACGGACTCAACCTGGTCACCAGCTACACGCGGTCGAAGTTCCTGGACAACTCCTTCGAGGCCGGAAGCACGGCCGGCGCCAACAACGGTCCTTACTCGAACTACTACAACCGCCGGGCCGATTACGGCGCCTCGGCCAACGATGTCGAAAACCGCTTCGTCTTCAGCACGGTGTATGAGCTTCCTTTGGGCGCGGGCAAGCAATGGGTGTCGCAAGGTGTGGCGGCCAAAATCGTTGGCGGATGGTCGCTTTCGAATGTGACCACGTGGCAATCGGGCGCGCCGCTGACCGTAGTCGCCCAGACCAACACCACCAACGCGTTCTCCGCCGGCGCGCTGCGGCCGAACGTCCTGCGTAATCCCAACCTCAGTAGCCCGGGCGTGACGGAGTGGTTCGACGTGACGGCATTTGCCCAGCCCGCCACCTACCAGTTCGGCAACGAAGGCGTGGGCGTCATTCGCGCGCCGGGAACGTTCTCGAGCGACATCTCCATTCAGCGGCGATTCCGCGTGCGGGAGCGGGCCAACTTGCAGGTCCGCGGCGAGTTTTTCAATTTCCCGAACCATACGAATTTCGGCCTTCCGAACACGACGTTCGGCGCGCCGACCTTCGGGCAGGTGACGTCGGCGGGATCGCCGCGGCAGATCGAGCTGGGAATGCGCCTGGAGTTTTAACGGCTGGCCAGAAATGAAACAGATTATGAAGACTCAAACAATCATCGCCGTGCTGTTTCTTTCTTCGCGGCTACTTTCTGCCGCCAGCCTGTCTCCACTTTATGAACGCGGCTACGTAGTGATGCCCGAGCCGCAAAAGGTGGTGCTGGGCGCTGGCGATTTTCGATTCGGTCCGGAATGGCGGCTCGAGGTTAGTCCCGGCGTTACGGAACCGGCGCTGATGGAGGATCTGGAGTCGCGGTTTCATTTGAAATTCAGTGCGCACGGGACCGGCTCAGGCACACTCCGTCTAAGGATGGCCGCGAATTCCGTGGCCGTCGGGCCTGCCCAGGACAAGGACAAAAACGCCATTGCCGAGCAGGCATACAAGATCGATCTGGCGCCGAATGCAGTCACCATCAGCGCCAACGCTCCAGCGGGATTGTTCTACGGCGTGGAGACTTTCGTCCAACTGTTGAAGCCGCGCAATGGCGCACTCTGGCTGCCGGAAGGGCGCCTCGAGGATTGGCCCGACCTGCAGCTTCGGCAAATCTACTGGGACGATGCGCACCATCTCGACCGGCCGGAGGCCTTGAAGAAAGCCATCCGCCAGGCCGCATTTTTCAAGATCAACGGATTCACGCTGAAGCTGGAGGGACATTTTCAATTCAAGAGCGCACCGGCGCTGGTGGAGCCTCAGGCGCTGAGCGCCGCCGAGTTTCAGGACCTGACCAACTACGGACTGAAGTACCACGTGCAGCTCATTCCGTATCTGGATGCGCCTGGACACATCGCTTTTATCCTCAAGCATCCGGAGTACGAGAAGCTGCGGGAATATCCCGATAGCAACTACGAGCTGTGCGCCACCAATCCCGATTCGTACAAGCTGCTGTTTGGGATGTTTCAAGATCTGATGGATGCCAACAAAGGAGTGAACTATTTCTATCTATCCACGGACGAGCCTTATTACGTCGGGATGGCTGATAATCCTCAGTGCCACGAAGGTGTGCGCGCCAAGGAACTGGGCAGTGTAGGCAAGATGCTGGCGGAATTCGTAACCAAGACCGCGGGCTATCTGCACGATCACGGTCGAACGGTGATGTTCTGGGGTGAGTTTCCCTTGAAGCCGGGGGATGTCGCTTCGCTGCCCCCGTACATGGTCAACGGTGAAGTGTACGGCCCGCTATTCGATCCCGTTTTCAAAGCGCACGGAATTCGGGAAATGATCTACACTTCGTCGGAGGGCGAGGAGAAGCTCTTCCCGCAGTATTTTTCGCTACCCGCCTCCCGGCGGCTGCATCCCGATTCGCGAGTCGCGCAGCGCGTCGCCGATACGTTCCGAAAGATTTCTTATGACACGGCGCGTCGGGACGCCGATCTCATGGGTGAAGTCAACGCGGGCTGGGCCGACATGGGCCTGCATGCCGAGACCTTCTGGCTCGGATACGCGACATCTGCTTCGACGGCCTGGCATCCCGGCTCGCCCGATCCACGCGAATCCATGAGCGTGTTTTATACCTTGTACTACGGCTGGCATCTCGCCAACATGGACCGCCTCTATCAGCTCATGAGCACTCAGGCGCAATTCTGGACCGACAGTTGGGACACGATCCAGTCGACCGCGCGCAAGGGCATCTGGGGAAACTCGAATTCCATTTACGATAAGCGGCGTCCGGCGCGCGATCAGAGTATTCCGCTGCCGCCGGCGCCGGGCGCCGACCTGAGCTATCGCTCCGATTGGGCGGAGAACAACGCCAGGCGGCTACAGCTTGTTGACGACTTCGTTCCCGAGAACGAAGAGCTGCTGGGACTGGTGTATCAGAATCTCAAGGAAGTGGATCTGAACCGGTACGGCATGGAGGTGTTCCTTTCGATTGCGCAGCTATACCGGCAGAATCTGGAGATGCTGCAGTCTATTGCCGGGATCGATACGCTGCTGAAGAGCGCCTCGGCGGCGGCGGAGAAGAATCAGGCGAGGCAGGCGCTGCAAGCGGTCGATCGGGCTATCGATCGGGCACGGTCGATTCAGTGGTCGCGAAATCGGGCGCTGCGCGATGCCCAGGAGACATGGTACAAGAGCTGGTATTCACGCGCCGCCGAGGCCAATGGACGCAAGTTTCTGCACGAGGTTGACGACGTCAAGGACCATCTGCCGGATCGCACCACCGATATGAGTTATCTGGTTTACCGCGAAATGCTGCTGCCCTTCAACGAATGGATTGCGCAGATCCAGAATGCCCGCAACCAGTATGCGCGGGCGCATCAAGCGCAGGTCCGCAGCGAGAAGTTCGATTGGAAAGACTTGCAGCCAGTATCGGGTTCGGAGGTCGGGGTTATTTCGCTGGAATAGCTGATAAGGGTATTGATGTCGAGTGAAACCGTCCCTTCAGGCGAGGGAAAGAAAATGCCGGCCAATCGCCCCCGCCGTGTAATCAGGACCGGGACTTTCGATTCGATGCCCTATCGCGGAATTCGCGAACAGTACTTACCCGCATGTGGTCATAGTAGCAGCATGAGCTCAGTGTTGGCGGGCAATTGATGTGCGATTCGATGCTATCGTGAATCAGGAAGCCAAGGTCGCGCAAAGCTCCGGTTGCCAAGCGCCGTACGACGTTGCTCTACCGGCAGATTGCCTGGCGCAGGCCAAGCGCATTGCCCGAGCCCGGCATGTCACTCTCAGCGCAGTCATTTCCCAAGTCCTTTTCGACGGATTGCGACAACACTCCGAGACAGAGCGCAGTGAACAGATCCTGAGGCAGTACAAGCGTGCGTTTGCGATGTTCTCCGATAAGGAAATGTTGCTTCTGGACGGAGTCACCGAGCGCTAGACGATGGTCGATCCCTTTTAGGGACAGCATTGTCGCTTTATCCGGCTTAGACTGGTAGAATGGAGTAAACGGATGACTGCCACAAAAATGAGCTTAAACAAGACCATCCACAGCCGCTCCAATAAGAACGTCGGGGACGTCATAGAGGAGAGGTGGGAAATCACCGCCCGGACGGTGATCGCTGAGCCACAATCGGGCGATCCGCAACGGGGCGTTCCTCCTCGCTTCGGAATCTACGAATACGAGGTCAAAGCGCTTCCCACAGCGGCGCCAACCACACCGGCTAGTGGAAAGCGGAAGCAGCACGAGCCCAGTGTTGGCGGGACTCGCCGCGAAGCCTCCTCAGTCCCGATAACCGTGCGCAGGTTATCCTAGGCACGGTTCCAGCCGATGCTCTTGTGGGGCAGGCTGGGCGCCTGCCGCCGATTGTCAATCGGCGCTCCCGTAAGTTGCACTTCGCTGCCTGAAGGCCGATTACCAATCGGCCGCAGGATTCCATCCGGCCCCACAATTTCGATTTATCGCGGCTTCCCGGCCAGACTGTCGAGAAATGCTCGCTCGATCGGCCATCGGCCGAGTACGCGGGCGTCCTCCTGGTGGAATACTCCGGCGGTGAGGATGCCGGCAAGGTCGGCGGGCGTTGGCTTCTGCTTCTCCTTCTCAATAAGCTGTCGCAGGACTTCGGTCACTCGCTGTAGCTGCGCGGCCAACACGGATGCTTCCTGCGCGCTGCGGCAGACTACCACGAGCTGCGCTTCGATCGACTTCCCCTGAGGCGCAAGCGAGAGGGTGGCGCTCTCGGCGCCCTCCATCGCTTTGGCGAACAGTTGCGTGCCTGTCGGGAATTCGCTCGACTTCTTCAATGTGGCGGCCGGCAGCAAAAGCCACACCGGCTGTTTGAGGATAGCCATTGGCCGAGCGGGCTTGGCGGGCTCGTTCATGCGGGTGGCCGCAAAATCATCGGCGCTCACCGCCATCGCCAGCAAGTTGGACTTGAGCGGAAAAAACGAAATCTTGCGCGGCGGCACACTGCCCGGCATACGGCATAAGGTGTTGAAACAGCCGCCGCCTTGCTCCCGCGCGTAAGCTTCCAGATGCTTCCAATCGAAGCGGCCTTGAACCAGAAAGTAAATGCCGCTGGGATGAAAGGCGACGAAAGCATGATCGAGGTCGCGGCGGTAATCGAAAGCCGTCTTCTCCACGAAGACCTTGTATTCCGGCTCCTCTTCCACTACTGGGCCCGAGAGCAGATCGAGAATTCCACTTCGGCGAAGTGAGGCGAAGTCAATCGACAAGATCGGCGCATCGTCAGATGGGAGCCGGGCGAGGATCGATTCGATCGAGCCGAGATCGCGTGTCTTGAAGTAAGCGATGGTTCCGATCGCAATTAGAGAGACGGCGAGAATCGAACCGATCAGCAGACGGCGTTTCATTTGCTACACGACGGCGGCGACCTCCCTCGCGCGGGACTCCTTCCAGAGGCCGATGTAGGGCTTCAGCTCCTGCATCAAGCCGCGGAACTGGGGCAGAGTGAGCGACTGCGCGCCGTCGCTGACAGCCTTCTCGGGGCAGGGATGGACTTCCACAATCAGCCCGTCGGCGCCGACCGCGACCGCGGCGCGTGAGATTGCGGGAACCAGGCTGCGCTTGCCTGTAGCGTGGCTGGGGTCGAGAATCACCGGCAGGTGGCTGAGCTCGTTGAGCACCGGGACGGCGGAAATGTCGCAGGTGTTGCGGGTGGCAGTCTCGAAGGTGCGGATGCCGCGCTCGCAGAGCAGCACGTTCGAATTGCCGTGCGCCACCAGGTATTCGGCGGACATGAGCAGCTCTTTGATGGTCGCGCTGAGCCCGCGCTTCAGCAGCACAGGCCGGCCGCAGCGGCCGAGCGACTTGAGCAGCGCGAAGTTTTGCATGTTGCGCGCGCCCACCTGCATGATGTCGGCGTGATCGGCCACCATCTCCACATCGCGGTCGCTCATCACTTCGGTGATGATCTGCAGGCCGGTAGCCTGCTTGGCTTTTTGCAGGAGCTTGAGGCCGTCGAGCTCCATGCCTTGGAAATCGTAGGGCGAAGTGCGCGGCTTGTAAGCTCCACCGCGCAGAATTTTGGCGCCAGCGGCGGCCACTGCTTCCGCGGTTTCCATGATCTGGCGCTCGGATTCGACCGAGCAGGGGCCCGCCATCACGATGAATTCGTCGCCGCCGATTTCCAGGCCGTTGATTCGCATTTGGGAGTGCTCCTTTTTGAACTCCTTGCTGACGAACTTGTACGGCGCCGAAATCCGCACAGCCCGCTCCACACCGGGGGTGGCCTCCAGGGACTCGAGACAGGCGGTGACATCGCCGCCGACGCCGACGACGCCGATCACAACCCGCTCCTCGCCCTCGATGGAGTGGACCTTAAACCCAAATTCGCGAATGCGCTCGCAGACGTAGTCGATTTCCGCTTTCGGGGCGTGAGGCCGCATTGAGATGATCATGAGAATGTTCCTTTCTTCGCCAAATAAAAAACCCACTCTTTCGAGTGGGTTGGTCTTGCTGAACTGACTTGATTATTCCAACGCCACTCTAACGAATCTGGGTAAAGCGCCAGAATCGAAATCCAAAAAAACTGGAGTAGGCGAAAGGCATAGAAACCCGATTATACCGGTTCCGGGGAAGTTTTGCAAGAAAAAATCCTCGGTTGTGTTGGCTTCGATAGCTATCAAGTTGAGCGTCCGCATTGCGGGCCGTTGCCGCGCATGTGTTGGACCGGAACCGCGTGGTCCCACGAAATGTCGTCCGCCGGAACGCCTAGGGCCGCAGCCAGGCGTTGGCGCTGCGACGGACTGGGGGTGTAGTTGCCACTAACGATGGCCCTAACCACTTTGGCATCCAATCCCGTGGCTGTGACGAGTTGGCCAACGCCGATTCCGGTCTCTTCCATGTAGTGAGCTATAGACTTCACCACGGACGCAATTTTATCACTGTTCTGATCCATCGGCTGACATTCGTTGCCACTGGACTTAGAATCGTCCAACTCGGAATCGTGGGCCTTCCTGTGTGCCGTGAACTAGTTTAATCTAGTTGATGGAGAACAAATGGAGACTATAGGCTCTTTCGAAGCGAAAACCCATCTATCGTCTTTGCTCAATCGGGTAGCAAAGGGGGAAAGGATCACCATAACCAGACACGGTATTCCCGCCGCGATGCTGGTACCTATCGGAGAAGCCGAGCGAAAACTGACGCACACGGAAATCGTGGAAGGTCTGCGAGCGCTACGCAAGCGTGTAAAGCCCGGCAAAATGACAGTGCGTGAAATGGTCAATGAGGGGCGGCGGTTTTGAAGGGTGTTGTTGTCGATGCTTCCGTAGCGCTCGCCTGGTGCTTTCCCGATGAAGCGAGTAACTATGCTGACGGGGTTCTGGTGGCGCTTGAAGGGCACGCCATACTGGTTCCGGCGGTGTGGGGACTGGAAATCGCCAATGCAGTCCTAACCGGTGAACGGAGTAAACGCTTGCGCCAGCCGGAAATCCGGCGTTTCACGACGTTGCTGGACAGTCTTTCGCTCGTTCAGGACATGCAGTCAGTGGGTGAGCACGTGAGCAATATTCTCCCGCTGGCGCGCCAGTACAACCTCTCAGCTTACGACGCCGCTTATCTGGAACTCTCAATCCGGCACGGTACGCCGCTCGCGACACTTGACGGGAAATTGCAGAAAGCGGCCCAAGAGGCGGGTATAGTAATCTTCGGATGAGACATTAAATTACGCATGCCGCAAAGCGTCCACCGCAGGAGCGGCGCCGCGCCTCTACTGTGCCGGCTGTTGCAGCGTCAGGTCCATTGGCGGACTGCAAATCGGCTGGCTCGGATTCATCATGCCGTAGCCACATACCGAAACCTGCGTCGTCATGGCGGGCAGGTCGCTCGGAATAATCACATTCACCTGGTTCACTCCTGTCTCCCCGGGCGCTGGACCGGCGAATAAGGGGGTCAGTTGCCGGTCGTGCAGCTTCACCATGATGGGAACCTGGATAGCCGGGATCAATCCGGTGGAAAAGATTTGCAGGGCAGTCCCTACGGTAGCCGGATTAGACTCGCTATTGACCGAGTTGTCTTCGTTGAAGACGCCATTGGCGAAGATGGCCGGGGCGAGATCCGATATGGGAACGGCGAGTGGTGCGCTCTTGTCCCCATCGACGGTGACTTGAAGCTGCGATGAAACGCCGGGAGTCAGCCCCGTCGGCAATAGCACCGTAATGCTCGAGTCGTCACCCGATTGCATCGCGGCGGCAGTGCCGTCGAAAGTGACGGTCACGTTCGCGCCCTTCAGATGCGCTCCCTTGACGATCGCCAATGATCCCGGTGAGACCGCTGTTGAACTGGGAAGAGCGGCGTTAGCAATGCTCTGCAATAGAACGCTGGAAGGCGTCGGTGTAGGTGTAGGTGTGGGAGCCGGCGTGGGCGTCGGATTAGCCGGAGGGAA
>Ga0210405_10005826_pt1 | contig 11137 bp, 7 predicted proteins | sample IncBWH11MmetaG_FD_155492 | JGI IMG/M metagenome (GOLD analysis project Ga0210405, IMG submission 155492) | Forest soil microbial communities from Barre Woods Harvard Forest LTER site, Petersham, Massachusetts, United States - Inc-BW-H-11-M | ecosystem: Environmental > Terrestrial > Soil >... | reverse complement strand
CCAAGTTGTCTGCGTCTAAGGTGAACTGTTTTGTATTTGCGTCCAAGCCGCCGGGCAACCTCCCGATCGGGAAGTTTGCCCAGCAACGCCACCTCCTGGCGCGTCCAAGGTTTGTGCACCGGCACGCAGGAGATCCGCATCTTCATGCGCTTGGATACCACGCTGGAACGAGTCCGGCCTGTCTGCCGGACTATTTCCGGGACAGGAAATTTGCCCAATAACGCAATTTCCCACTTCTGCCAAAGATTGGATGCGCGCAAGACGCGACCTTTGCGTGGTTTCAAGGGAATGAATCGCCTGCCCAGCAACCGCTGTTTTTCGCGAGAAGACTTTGCCTCTAAATACGCGCTGGTAGCTTTGCCCAAGTCACTTTTGGAAAGACGGCGCACGATACAGAGCATGGCAAACACGCGGACCAATTTCCAGCCCAAAGTCCCGAGGGCGGGGCTGCGGAGGCGGAGTCCTGGCAAGGCGGTTAATTTCGGCACCCGTCCAAACTTGGCCCATAGGCCTGCTGGACACAAAATTGAGTGAAGGGCAATTCCCCGGATCAGAAGTCTTCTTCGCGGCTTCGCGGGATTTTGTCCGGCCCGCGTGCGATGATTGGGTGTGTTCGAAGATTCAGAAATCAGAAATCGCGAAGGAAAATTCGACAAGCGCGATCCGCGCCGGGAGGATTTTGAAGATTTGTTATGTCATAGTATGACACGATATGACATAGTATGACACAGTGGTTAGACAACTCCCCTTCCGCGTGCAATTCTGGTGGGATGTTTGAGTCCGAAATAGGAAAGCCCTTGCTGGCGGCCACCAAATCCGATCCGTCTCCGCTTCGCTGCGACGCGACAAGTCGACCTTCGCCCACCGACCACTCCATTACTCGAATACTCCCGGCTTCTCTGGAGCATGCCGTTGGTCGCTTGGCGCTTCGGGCTTGCAAAGGCCGTGGACTCCGCGGCGTTCAACGTGATTTGCCATGCGCTGGCGGGAACCGGCTAAAGCTGGGACTCCATCCGCGTCCGACTCCGAGCGAGCGGAATCGGTCCCGAGAAACCGATCCGAACATGTTCGGCGAGTGTTTCAAACCCGTTCGCGGAACGGGTCTGAACGGATTCGAACGGATTCGAACAGCTTTGAACGGGTATTTTTTTATACAACAAACTGCAAGCACCGGCGCGGCGCAGTGCGCAGGCTGGCGATCGTTAAAACTTGAGCTACGTGCATGGTCGCGTTGCGGGCGAAGCCGGTCCAAACCCAGTCAAGGTGTGGCGCAAACCCGGTTTTTGACCGGGTCTGGCCGGGTCTGGCCGGGTTTGCCCGGCTTTGCCCGGGTAAAGTTTTTATTATTTTCCAGGTACTGCGGTCGCCTCTTATCTGGCCCGGAACTTGCGGTTTTCTGGCGCGTGAGAGACTGCCGAAGTCGGCCAGAAGATGACTTGGATGAAACCATTGCGGGCCAGTGACCGTCTGATAAAAGCGAGAGAAGCCGGGTCGCGGAGGGAGGGACCGGCTGAAGTATAAGTATATGAATATCAATGAACATCGAGCCAAACCCGAGGATTTCGCCATCAACCGCCGGCAGTTCCTGAACCGCTTCGGCATGGGCTTTGGCGCGCTGGGCCTTGCCAGCCTGTTGAGCGACGACCTTTTTACCAGCCGGGCGCACGCGGAACCCGACCTTTCGCCGCTGGCCCCGAAGAACCCGCCGTTTCCGGCGAAAGCCAAGCGAGTCGTTCACATTTTTGCGCAGGGCGCGCCTTCGCAAGTTGATACCTGGGATCCCAAACCTGAACTGGCCCGTTACGCGGGCCAATCATTGCCGAACATGAATGGCGTCGCGATGCCGTCGCCGTTCAAGTTCACTCCCATGGGACGTTCGGGCATCCCGGTCAGCGAAGTATTTCCACGGATCGGCGAGCACGTGGATGATCTTGCGATTGTTCGGTCGATGTACACGGATATCCCGGCTCATGAAGTCGCCACCGTCATGATGAATACCGGATCGCTTCGGCTGGCCAAGCCGTGCATCGGGTCCTGGACGGTTTATGGATTGGGCACGGAGAACCAGAACATGCCGGGGTTCATTTCGCTTCGTCCGGGCGGCGGATTGCCCCCCGGCGGCACGCAGAACTGGCAGGCCGCGTTTCTGCCTGGCGTTTATCAGGGCACCAGCATCAACACTTCGGCGGGATCGGTCGAGGAGATGATCCAGAACATTAAGAATCCCTACATCTCACTGAAGGAACAGCGCCGGCAGTTGGATCTCATTCATGAATTGAACGAGTTGCACTCCCAAAATCTCCAGAAGGATGCGCAGCTCGAGGCACGAATCGAGGCGTACGAAATCGCCTTCAAGATGCAATCGGCGGCCACAGACGCGTTCGACTTCCAGAAGGAACCCGCGAACATAAAGGAACTTTACGGCAACACCACTCAAGGGCGGCAGATGCTCATCGCGCGGCGGTTGCTCGAACGCGGCGTGCGTTTCGTCCAGGTCTGGGCGGGCGGCTGGGACCATCATAATGACATCGAGAAGCGGCTGCCGGAATCCGCGTCGGAAATTGACCAGCCGCTGGGCGCGTTCCTGACCGACTTGAAGCAACTGGGCTTGCTCGACAGCACGCTGGTGATATGGGGCGGTGAATTCGGCCGCACGGCGACGCGCGACCGCAACGGCAACGAAAACCCCGGTCGCGATCATAACAGCAAAGGTTTCAGCATTTGGTTGGCCGGCGGCGGAGCCAAAGGTGGAACGATTTACGGATCGACCGACGAATTCGGCGCGCGCGCGGTGGATGATAAGGTCCACATCCACGATCTGCATGCGACGATTCTTGCGCTGCTTGGTTTCGATCACACGAAGCTGACATATCGTTACAATGGCCGCGATTTCCGGCTTACAGATGTGGCGGGAAATGTAGTCAAGGGCGTAATGGCGTGAAACTGCTGTTCAGGATGAATCTACTAACTCGTCGCAGCCGACGTGAGGAGGCTCTAATTATTTCGGCGAAGAGGTCAGAGCCTCCTTACGTCGGCTGCTACGCCACAAGGAGAACCTGGCCCGCGGTCGCTATCGCTTTTGTCTGGCTTTCGCTGCCAGTTCTTGCAGCGGAGGTGAAACTGACCTCCGAGCAATTGAATTTTTTCGAAACCAAAATTCGTCCGACGTTCGTAAACAATTGCTATAAATGCCACAGCCATGAAGCCACGAAATTAAAGGGTGGCCTTTCCCTCGAGTTCCGCGAGACGTTGCTCAAAGGCGGCGACACCGGCCCGGCAATCTTCCCGGGCGATCCTGGGAAGAGCCTGTTGATCAAAGCCGTTCGTTACACCGATCCCGATTTGCAGATGCCGCCCAAGGCCCAAAAGCTTTCCGACGACCAGATCGCCAATCTCGTCGCGTGGATCAAAATGGGCGCGCCCGATCCGCGAACGACAAATTCCGCGGCCTACGCCAAGAACCTGGCCAGGTCCGACCGAGACCACTGGTCATTCAAGCCTGTTAAGAGGCCGTCGGTTCCCGAGGTGAAGGAGGCAGCCTGGTGCGCCACGCCGGTGGACGCGTTCATCGTGGACAAATTGGAGGAAAACGGCATGAAGGCCGCGCCCATGGCTGACAAACGAACGTTGCTTCGCCGGGCCACGTTCGATCTGACCGGCCTGGCGGCGACATTGAAAGAGCTCCAAGACTTTCTGGATGACACCTCAACCAACGCGTTTGCCAAAGTCGTGGACCGGTTGCTCGCTTCGCCGCAATACGGCGAGCGTTGGGGCCGTTACTGGCTCGATACCGCGCGCTACTCCGACACCAAGGGCGATGTGAAACGCCAGAAGGAGGATTTCCGTTATCCTTACTCCTGGACCTATCGCGATTACGTGGTCCGCGCGTTCAACGACGACATGCCTTACAACCGATTCATTGTGGAACAGATCGCCGCCGACAAATTAAATCTGAAGGACCACAGCGACCTTGCCGCGATGGGTTTTCTGACCGTCGGCGAACATTTCAACGACAACATCAATGACATCATCAACGATCGCATCGATGTGGTCACCAAGGGAACTCTCGGGCTGACGGTCACCTGCGCCCGTTGCCACGATCACAAATTCGACCCAATCCCGCAGAAGGATTACTATTCGCTGCACGGGATTTTTGCCAGTTCGGTGGAACCGGCGGAGGAACCCCTCCTGGAACCGCTCAAGATGACGCCCGAATACCTCGCGTTTGCGAACAAGTACAATGAGTTGAACCAGGAATTGGGCTCGTTGAGGCCTGTGCGCGGCGCGAAGGACAAGAACAAGCAAATCGTCCAACAGAGAGTTCAGCTCCGCCGGGAAATCGCGCAATTGGAATCCAACGACCCAGGTTCGCCGCCGCGCGCAATGGTGCTGGTGGACAAAGCCAACCCGGCCGATTCGCACGTGTTCATTCGCGGCGAAGCGGAAAATCTCGGGGAAGTCGTCCCGAGGCGTTTCCTGGAAATTCTGTCGGGACCGCGACGGCCCACGTTTTGGAATGGCAGCGGACGCCTCGAACTGGCGGCGGCGATTGTCAGCACCAACAACCCGCTCACCGCGCGAGTAATGGTGAATCGCATCTGGTTGCATCACTTCGGCGAAGGCTTCGTGACCACGCCGGATGATTTCGGAAATCAATCCGCGCCGCCCAGCCATCCCGAGCTTTTGGATTATTTGGCATCGCGTTTCATGGAGGAAGGCTGGTCGATCAAGAAAATGCACCGGCTCATCATGCTGTCGAGCGTTTATCAGGAAAGCAGCGAGAACAACCCGCGCTACGCTCAGTTGGACCCGGACAACCGATTGCTCTGGCGCGCAAACATCCGCCGGCTCGAGTTCGAGGCGGTGCGGGATTCGTTGCTGGCCATTGGCGGCAAGCTTGACAAAACGATGGGCGGCCATCCGGTGAATTTGGGCGCAACGCCTTATTCCACCCGACGCACGATTTATGGGTTCGTGGACCGCCGTAACCTGCCGGAAGTCTATAACCAGTTTGATTTTGCGAACCCTGACATCACCACCGGCAAACGGTATGAAACGATTGTTCCGCAGCAGGCGTTGTTCATGATGAACAGCCCGCTGGTGGTCGAGCAGGCGCGGAACCTGGTGAACCGCCAGGATTTTCTTAATGCGCGAGGTCCGGAGGAGCGGGTGAAGCTGCTTTACGATTTGATCTACCAGCGCGAGCCGACACCCGTGGAATTGAAACTCGGCCTGACGTTCTTGCGCGAGTCGCCGCCGATGGAAACGCCCGAAGTTAGTCCGGTGAGCAACGAAGAACGCCGCGAGCAGCGCAAAAAAGGCCCAGGCGGCAAGAAAAATGTGCCTCCCGCGATGACCCTCGCGACGATCCCGGCTGGGGGCCTGATGCCGGTCGGTTCCTGGGCCAAATATGCCCACGCCCTGCTGCAGGCCAACGAGGCGATGTTTATCAATTAGAGGTTGACCCGCTTTTTTTGGTCGACTTCCAGCTTTTTTTGCTTGACTTCCTTTCCGGTCCTGTGGTCTACTTCAGTAGAGTTAAGCGCGCCAAATGGATTACCGCCGATATGATAAGGAAGATCGTTGCCTGCCGTTCCGTCGTCTTTTTCCCCGGGGTTGTTTTGCTTTTCGCAATGCAATCCTCAGGAGTCCAGGGACTTTCCAAGCCTTTGCCTGTAATGAGTGTCACCGCTACGAATCCCAGCGTGGTGCAGCTTCGCGGAACTGGCGCGTGCGATTTCAAGTACGTAATTGAGGCCAACACCATCCTTTCGACCGGCAGATGGGTAAAAGTCGGCACGATTGCGACAGATTGTTCGGGTGTGTTCAGTTATGACTACACGAACTATCTAGGGAATACGCGATGCTTTTTCCGCGCCGCCTCGGAACCTCATTACGTTCAGAACTACATCCCCCCGCTCGGCTGGAATTCGTGGCAGCAATTCTCGAGCGGGATCACCGAGGCAGCAGTGACAAATATCGTTCAGCAGGTGAAGACAAACGGCCTTGGGGCATGGGCCGTCGCGAACGGGACGCGCTTTTTGATCGGACTCGACGATTTTGTAATTCAGGGTTTCGATCCCGTAACGCACCTGCCGTCCTGTAATCCGGCTGCATTCCCGCACGGCCTTCCGTGGCTGTTCAATTACATCCACACCAACGGCTTTTTGGTGGGCATCTATCTTGGCGGTTATGGTCCGACCAATCCGATTTACTCGCAGCCGTATCAGGGTGGAGTTCCGGTCGGCTATGAGGAAGCCAACGCGCAGTATTACGCCAGCAACCACATCGATTACATCAAGTACGACGCTTACGCCAACGCCGCGTATCTTGCCGATTTCTCATCTCCCGCCATCACCAACTTGTACAGCTCGGCGAAATTTATCGACGCACTGAAAAGGTATTCTGATTGGCCTGTTTTCATAAATGCACCGGACTACCCAACAGAAGTCTCAGCCCATTTCCTGAATTCCTGCCGGACAATTCAGTATGGACCAACCGTGACAAACATCGACGGCTTTTGGGTGGGAGGAGACGTGGTGGGCCCGAGCGCGTTCCTGAATGAGATGTATCTCCTGGATGCCATCACGAATTACCCTCAATACCAGGGACCGTGGCGGTTCCCGGATTTCGACGCAACCGGCGATGGAGTCGACATTGTCGACGACAGCTTTTTTAAACTCCGCTGTATGTTCGGGTCGGAAATCGAGCTCAGTTACATAGGGACCAATGCAAACTATCTCCTGATCACGAACAACCCCGCGTTAATGGCCATCGACCAGGATGCCGGATACCAGCCTCCTCACTGGGCGGGCATCAATAACGGCGTTTACGCGTACGTTCGGCCATTAGGCAGTTCCGCATCCAATTACAAGGCGCTCTTGCTGCTCAATCGCAATTACACGATGCCGAACCCCAATTTCTCGTATCTTTATACGACCACCAACACGACATTTTTCCTGACCAATGCCGGTTACTCACCGACGCAAATGGTGCTGGTCAACAACATCGGCGGTGAAGCCGGCGTATACGGTCGTGACTACGCGAGTTACGGAGCAATTCTTGTTAGCAACTCGTTCAGCATTCCGGAGTTGCTTGGCGACACAGGCGGCGGGGGAGCCGCGGTGGTGACGCTCCAGCCGACCAATGCACTGCCGCTCCCCTATTCCAGCAACACCGTTTCTCTTTTCGATTGGAAGCCGTTCTGGGCCACGAATTTCTTCGCCGGCAACTATGAAAGTTTGCAGACCCAGCCGTTCTATACCGCGCCGCGGCAAATCGGCGCGGCTGGGACCAGTTACGCCCAGGCGCTCTATTTCAATTGCACGAATGCATATCTGGTTTATGGAATTTATGGCGCCACCAACTTTAGTGCCGTGTTTGGAATGGATTATTTTCAAATGGTTAGATTTGCCGATACCAATCCCTGCCGGTTCGTTATCAAGGTGGACAGGGCGACGGCATACGACTCTGGCTCAATCAGCAGCAGCGATAACCCGATAAGTGTATCAATCCCGCTCTCCGGCACGGCGCAACTGATGACCATCTCGTTTTCGACCTACGGGACGAGGGCGTCCGGAGGGGACATTGGGAATCCAACGCTCACCTTTCGCAGGTAAGGGCAAAGCAGCGAGACGTCAACAAGGGGAACGGGGCTGATGTGCTTCGGGCTGCGGACCCGAATGGAGTTGTTCGAACTGGGAAACACGTACAGTAAAAAAGCTCCCGACGCCTGGCTGGCTCGAAACTTCAATGGAGCCGCCATGGGACTCGACAATAGCTTTCCCGATCGCCAGGCCGAGTCCAGTACGGCCGGCAGCGCGGGCGCGGGATTTGTCGGCGCGGAAAAACCGTTCGAAGACGTGTGGAAGGTCTGTTGGAGCGATGCCGATACCGCTGTCGCTTACAATGAGTATGGCGGCGCCATTTTCGATTCGTGTGCTGATGCGGATCTCGCCAGCGGGTTTGTTGTAGTGGATGGCGTTGGTGACCAGGTTGGTGACCACTTGCGCAAGCTGGTCGGCGTTGCCAAACGTCTCAGCGGGAGCAAGCTCGCACTGAACTTTGAGGCCGCGTTCCTGCGTCAATGGCCGAAGGCGTTCGACACAGGCCTTTGCCACTTCGGCCAAATCAACGCGCGCCCGCTGGGGCGAATCCTGTCCGGAGTCGAGGCGGGCCAATTCAAGCAGGGACTCGGCGAGCCGCTTCATTTGCTGTGCGGTGTCGAGGCAGGCAGCAATGCTCTCGCGATATTCGGCAGAGGTGCGTTCGCGGGCGAGAGTGGTTTGGGCTTCGGAAATCAGGACCGCCAGCGGCGTGCGCAATTCGTGAGAGGCGTCGGCCGTGAACTGGTTCTGTTGCGCAAACGCGGCCTCGAGCCGGGCGAAGGTCGAATTCAGGACTCCCGCCAGCCGGCCAATTTCATTCTCGGGCTCAACCGGGTCTATTCGTTCGGAAAGATTGCCGGCGGAAATCCGGCTGGCCGCTACGCTGATGGTTTCTATAGGGCGGATCGCACGCGTCGTCAGCCACCAGCCGCCACTGAAACCCACCGCGAGCACTCCTCCGCCCGCCGCCAGAAGGATCAAGGCAAAACTGCGCAGAGCATCCAGGTCAGCCCGGATCGAGCGGCCCGCCAGAACGCAATCACCCTTCTCCGTAAAGTGGTAGGCCTCGCGAAATTCGCCGCGCGTCCGCAAGTGGGGGCCGGTGTCGCCCGCCACTCTCATCGGCCGGGAAAGTCCGTTTGGAGCATTGGTGGAGACTTGCGGCCCCAATTGTTCCCGGAACCACACGGCATAGTAAAAACCACTGCTGCGACTGGCGTCAAACAGGCCGGCGACTTCGGGGCTTGGCTGGAACTCTCGGGTGATTTCCCGCAGGCCGTCTCGCGGTCGGCCCGGACCGGAATGCATCTCGTCCGGTCCATCCGGCGGACCGTCGGGAGGACCGTGGCCCATACTTCGTCGGTCGGTTGGATCATCATAGCTGGGACCATACGGTTCGCCGTCGTGTCGCGATCGCCAAAAATCGTGTCCGCGCGGCGGTTCACGAACCGCGCGGCTCAGGACAGACAGTCGGCTGCTCAAATCGTCATCGATTTGATTCAACTGACTGACGCGATGAAGCTGGTACACAGTGAGGCCGAATCCTGTTAGCAAGGCGGCGAGCAAGAATGCGAGCCACAATTGCAATCGCCAGCGGATGGATTTGGTGAACATGGTTGGTTCAGGTGTCGATACAATAACCCTGGCCGCGGCGGGTCGCGATTAAATCGCGCCCAAGCTTTTTGCGAAGGCTGAACACATGGACGTCCAGGAGGTTGGAAAGACTGTCGTCGTTTTCATCGAACAGATGTTCGTAGAGAGTCGAGCGGGACACAACCTTGCCGCGGTGCAAGGCGAGGTATTCGAGAATGGAGTACTCGCGTGCGGTGAGCATGACCGCTTCACCTGAGCGCTTGACAGAGCGCGCGCGAGGGTCGAGGACCACATCACCCAACTCGATAAACGGCCGCGCATGCCCTGCCGAACGGCGGATGAGGGCGCGCAGGCGGGCCAGCAATTCCGCGAGATCGAACGGCTTCACCAAATAATCATCAGCCCCGGTGTCGAGACCGCGCACCCGGTCCTGGCCGGCGTCTCGCGCGGTGAGCATGAGCACAGGAGTTTGCTTCTTCCGGCGCAAACGTTCCAGCACTTGCCAGCCGTCAAGTTGCGGAAGCATGACGTCCAGCACGATCGCGTCGTAATCGTAGCTCTCGGCCATATACAGGCCGTCGTCGCCCGCTTCGGCCGTGTCCACCGCGTAACCTTCCTCGCGCAATGCTTTGGCCAGATTGCGCAGCAAACGCGGCTCGTCCTCAACGACCAGGATTCTCATCGGTGCAATCGTTTCGATTCTAGCTGAATTTGGCCGCCAATCAAAGGATGCAATTGAAGTGCCAAATGGCAAAACCTAGTCCAGGAGAGATTAAGCCAGCATTAAGTTCAGCGCGCCGCAGCTCATTCTCCGCGCGAACATCGGCGAAGTGATGGCTGGCAAGTTTCTTAACGGCAACTTAATCTGACTCTGATAAACTCCGCGGCGTAAACAATTACAAAACGTAATCAATAACAATTATGATGAGACCATCGATAATTCTCCTGGCAGGCATCGCGGCTTCAGCGCTTGCCGCAAACGCCGCAGACAAATGGGACATCAGCAAAGTCGACGTGGCCAAATTGCCGCCCGTAGCGGACAAGACGGACGTCACCTACGCCAACGACATCCTTCCCATCTTCAAGACTTCCTGCTTGCGTTGTCACGGCGACCGCGAGCAAAAAGGCGACTTGCGACTCGACACACTTGAAGCCGTGCTCCAGGGCGGCAAGGACGGCAAAGTCGTGGTGGCGAATGACAGCAAGAAGAGCCTGCTCGTTGCCGCCGTGGCCCAGGCTTCCGATGATATCGCCATGCCCCCAAAACGCAGGCCACGCGGTCCGGGTGGTCCCGGCGGTCCAGGTCCGGGCAACGGTCCACCCGGCGGTCCAAATGGTGGAGGTCCTTCAGGAGGTCCGGATGGGGGCGGAAGGCCACCTGGCGGGCCGGGCGACGGAAATGGGCCGCCGCCGCAGGGCGGACCCGGGGGCCCCGGCGGTCCGGGTGGTCCTAATGGGCCGCGCGGCTTTGGTCCCGGCGGACCGCCCAAGCCATTGACGCCGACCCAGGTCGGTCTCATCCGCGCCTGGATCGATCAGGGCGCCAAATAGAAAGCCACGATTATGACTACCAGTCTAACAATCCCGCGCGCGGACTTTGGTTTCAATCGCCGCCGTTTCTTGCGCCGACTAAGTCTCGGTGCGGCGTTGTTCGCCGTTCCAGGCGCATTCGCCGAAGAACTGGCGCGAAAAACCGCCTCGGTCGAGGAAGGCCCGTTTTATCCGCCGAAACTGCCGCTGGATACCGACAACGATCTGATCATCGTCAACGATTCAATCACGCCCGCGGTCGGCGAGATCGCGCATTTGTCGGGACGCATCCTGGACGCGAAAGGCGATCCGATTCGCAATGCCACGATCGAAATCTGGCAAGTGGACCATTCCGGCATTTACCTCGCCGACGCGCAAAACCAAAGCAAATTCGATTCGCACTTCCA
>Ga0210405_10005825_pt1 | contig 11138 bp, 7 predicted proteins | sample IncBWH11MmetaG_FD_155492 | JGI IMG/M metagenome (GOLD analysis project Ga0210405, IMG submission 155492) | Forest soil microbial communities from Barre Woods Harvard Forest LTER site, Petersham, Massachusetts, United States - Inc-BW-H-11-M | ecosystem: Environmental > Terrestrial > Soil >... | reverse complement strand
GTTCGGAGCCGCTCATCGTGACCGTCCCGGGGCGCGGCTACCAATTTTCCGCCACTGTCGAGGAGATCGCCCCCGCCGATGAGGCGCCTGTGCAAGTCGCGCTCGTTGGTTTGCCAGCGACACACCCGCCAGCCCGTCGCCGGTTGTTACTCGGATTGGGAATTTCCGTCGCGATCTGCTCTTTCGGCCTAACGCATTATTTGCACGGCACCGCTCCATTGACCGGCCCGCGCCAACTGGTTCTTGCGGATTTCGAGAACCGGACCGGCGAGATGGTGTTCGATCATTCCTTAAGGAAAGCGCTCGAAATCGATCTTCAACAGTCGCCCTATTTCATGATTCTTCCGGAAGCCGAAGCCCGGCAGACTCTGAAACTGATGGAACACTCGCCCGATGACGCACTGACGACGGCGCTCGCGCGCGAAGTCTGCCAGAGGAACAATAGCCAGGCGGTTCTCAGCGGCTTAATTGCCCGATTCGGCGAGAAATATCTGATTACGCTGGATGCGACCGACTGTGCGAGCGGGAAATCGCTGGTGCAGAGCAAAATCGAGGCGGCCGGCAGAGACGGCGTGCCCCGGGCGCTGGACCGCATCGGCGCGGATATACGCGAGCGTCTGGGCGAATCCATGGCTTCCATCCGGCAATTCGACGTTCCTCTTTTTCCGGAAAGGACCGGATCGCTCGATGCGTTGAGGTCCTATTCGGCGGGCACCGCGCTGGTGAATCAAGGTAAGTTGCAGGAGTCGATTCCGTTCTTCGAGCACGCCATCGAACTGGATTCGGATTTTGCCGTGGCACACCTATCGCTTTCCGGCGTGTATTACACCCTCGGCGAGCGGGACCTCGAGATACCGAACATCTCCAAAGCCTGGGTCTTGCGCGCTACCGTGAGCGAGCGGCAGCGGCTTGCCATCGCCGCGCGCTATCACCAGAGCGTTACCGGGGATCTTGATGAAGCCGCCCGCAACTACCAGCTCTGGACTCAGACCTATCCTCTCGACCCGGTTCCCTGGCAACGACTGGCGAATGCCGAAAACTACATCGCTCAATACCCATCCGCCATCGACGCGGCGAAACACAGCCTTGCTCTGAACCCGAGGATGGCGGTGGTTTATGTCATCCTGGCCCGCGCCTATGTCCGGGCCGGTCAATACGGGAACGCCGACACGATTTGCCGGCAGGCGATCGCCACCGGGCTGGATGGAGCGGAGATCCACAGTCTGATGCTCGACACCGCGTTTATCCGGAAGGACGCGGCGGGCGTGGAAGCTCAGATGACATGGGCGCAGGGCAAGCCGGCCGAATCGCTGTTGTCGCTTGATGCCGCGATGATGGCTCTTTCACAAGGGAAGGCGAGGCTGGCCCTGGATCTGTATTCGCAAACGGCGGAGTTGTATCGAAAGCAAGGCCTGAAGGAACGCGGGAATCTGGTTCTGGCCAACAGTACGCGGCTGCTTTTCGATATGGGATTGACCGCGCAGGCGCGCAAGCTGGTGGATCGGCTGCCGCCAGTCGACGGTCAGACGGATTTGATCGTCGCGGAGGCCGAGTTGGGTGAAACATCCCGCGCGTCGACGACCCTCGATCGCGATCTCAAGGAATTTCCCTCCGATACGCTGTGGCAGAAGGTGCGGGGTCCGGAGATCCAGGCGGCCATCCTGCTCAACGGACACAAGCCGCTCGAAGCGATCGACGCGTTGAGGCCGGGCGTCCCCTACGATCTGCGGAATTTCGACCTGAATACAATTCGCGGGCGGGCGTACCTGGAGGCGGGCCAAGGCCAGGAAGCCGTCGGGGAGTATCGCAAGATCCTCGATCATCAGGGAGTCGATCCACTCTCGCCGGACTACCCGTTGGCTTGGCTTGGCGCGGCCCGCGGGTACGCGCTCGGCAAGAACATTCTCGAAAGCCGGGACGCCTACGAGCATTTCTTCGCGGTGTGGAAAGACGCCGACGCCGACGTCCCGGTTTTGCAGCAGGCTAAATTGGAATACGCCAAGCTTTCCAAATGACCCATCCCTCAGCCACGGCTGTCAGACGGGCGATTTGAAGAATCCCTGACGTACACGTCATCGAATCCTTGGGGAGCAACAGGCAATGGCTTGCCTTCCCGGACTGAATCACACACCAAACTGCCGCAAATGATGATCTACGTGCCGATAGCCCCACACATGCCAGTCACCTTGGGCCATTTTCCCGAAAAACGGATGCACTCCGAACGTCTGGCGCTCGGCAAACGAAAGGATCGACGCACGCAGCTCCGCGCAATCGCGCACCCAATCCGACGGCGGCGTTCCTCCTCGACCCTGCTCGATCTCCGGCCGCGTCTGCGACCCTCTAGGCCACGGAACTGGCGTGCGAAGCGCTATCCATTTAACAACCGTCCTGGTGAAAACATTCGTCGCCGGACTCGCATACATCTCGCCCGCTCCAACGCGGAACGAATCATTCAGATGGCACACCATCTGGTGCACAGTCATCCGGCCCCACTTCGGTTTGGCGCCCGCATCCAGCCGCGCTATCCGGTCGCAGCACGCGGCTCGAACTTTCGGATCGGCAAGCGTGCTCAAAGTTTCAATTCCCAACCCTCCCGAAACACCGGCTTCACGTATTTATTCGCTTCAGCACTGTTGGTGAACCGAAGATTCTTGCTGTCCCAGGCCAGCTTCCCCGGCACGCGGAACGCGATCAGGCCCAGCAGCATCCACTCGGCAAACGGTCCTGAGATTCCGAAATGCGAACACGGCGGATCGCCGCCTTTACAGGCGCGCACCCAGTCCAGCATGTGCCCCGGCGAGCGCGTCAGCAATTGAGGAGGCAGTACGTAATCCTTCCATTTCGCCGCCGGCAGCAGTTGGACTCCTTCACCGCGATTCACCGTCGCCATCAGACCCTTCGTGCCGACGAATACCGCTCCGTTGCCGGTGAGAATTCCGGGCTGCGGCGGCGTTGTATTCCCAGGCCCGAAGACCGGAACACCCGGTCCACCCGCTCCCCTCCGCGGCTGCGGTGGACCGCCAGTAGCGGCAGCGGACTTCCGCCCTCCGCCGGCGCCACCTCCAGTAGCCGACCTACCCATGCGCGGCCGGCCCTTATCAGTCAGGTTGTCGCTAGGCGGCAGGATGGTCTCATTCTCCATCCCCGGCACGTGATACGCTTCCGCGTCGTTCGGACGCGCCGAATCGTGCCAGTAGACCGACACCGGAACCAGGCCGCCGCGCGCCGCGAAATCAAAGCGGATCACGGCGCGGTCCGGGAACGTCAGTCTGCTCTTGTTCTCCACCTGGATCAGTTCCACGCTCGATGGAGCGCCCAGTTGCAGCGCCAGATTCACCGGACCCATCGTGTGGATACCCCAGTTGCCGATCTGCCCCGTGCCGAAATCGAAAAAGCCGCGCCAGTTATAAGGCGTATATTCGGTCGAGTACGCCCGCATCGCCGCGCCGCCCAGCCACAGATCGTAACTCAGGTTTGGCGGAACGGCCGACTCCGGGGGAGGCTCCTGCAGCCCGGTCGGGTGCGTGCCCGGCGATGCCGAAACATGCACCTCGGCCACATCGCCAATCGCGCCGGACCACACGATCTCGGCGGCCGTGCGAATGCTTTCGTGCGAGTATCCCTGGTTGCCCATCTGCGTCGTGACTTTATACTTCACCGCCGCGTCCGCCAGCAGCCGCGCTTCCCACGGAGTCCGCGTCAGGGGCTTCTCCACGTAGACGTGCTTGCCCCGCTGCATGCAGGCGAGCGCCACCGTGGCGTGCATGTGGTCGGGGATGCCGATGGTGCAGGCATCGATGTTCTTCCCTTCTTTGTCCAGCATGACGCGAAAATCTTTGTACTTCAGAGCCTTGTCGAAGCGTTGGAAATTTGCCGCGGCGCGGGTCTCGTCCACGTCGCACAGGGCGACGATATTCTCAGTCCGTGCGGCGTCGACCAGATCCACGCCGCCCTGACCGCCACAGCCGATCGAGGCTACATTCAGCTTGTCGTAAAAAGGTTTATAGCCCAGAGCCCTCAGCGAGGGGACCGATCCGAACCCGCCACTCGGAACTACCCCTGCTAACAGAGTGCCAAAAAAGAAATGTCGTCTGGAAAAACCGTCGTGCGCCATTGTTCAAAACTCCTTCGGAAGAGTCATCGCGAAAATCCGAATCCGGCTCTCCGATTTAGTATCCGACATTCCGTCGCTTGTGGTGCAACCGAGTGGATCAGTTTTCGACTTGGCACTCGGAGCGCTTGCTGACGTGCGCGGCTCTGTAGCGCCAGCGAGTTTCAGAACCGCGACTTGTTGCTCGACCGTAAGGAATCGGCTTCTGACACAGGCTGCTAGACTTCAAAGCGGCTCGCAAGTTCGTCGTAACCGGACGCGGTCTGGTGGCATCGCGCGCAAAAGCGCGGTCGAACCTTTGCGCGGCCGCACGACTTCTGGAGTACCTGATCCGCTCGGATCTGTCGCCCAAAACGATCCAGAAACACTGGATGTCACCTCCACGGCCGCCCTGGCCGCCGTGACGGTTCGCCGGAATACGGCGGCGCCGTTCTATTCGCTGGTTCCCGCGGCGCCGGCGCTCTCGCGGCGATTGCGATTCCTGCTGCCGCAGGTTTCCGATGGCGTAGGGCCTGCGTCTGTGAGTTTGTCGCTGACGCAGGCGGACGGCTCGCCATTCACGGTCACGATTCCCGGGCTGGATGACAACAGCAGCTTCACCGCCGGCATTCCTGCGGGCGCGAGCGTATTTTGGCAGACGGACGGCTCGACGGCCACGCTCACGACGGGGACGGCCGTGATCCGATCCGACCAGCCGCTGGCCGCGGCGGCCGTGATCGCCGCCTCCGACATGCAAGGCGCGTTTCTCTCCGAAACCGGTGTGGGGCCCGCGCCCATCGATTTCCAGTTCGTGCTGCCCTTCAACAACTTGAGCAACACCGTGGCGGGCGCCGCGCTGTTAAACGCCGGCTCGCGGACGGCCACGCTCACGTTGAATCTGCTGGACGCCGACGGGAAGGCAGTATCGGGCGCGAGCGTGCGGGGCGCGATCTCCGATTTCTTCCCTGCGGCCTCCACGGCGAGCGGCGCTGTGGTGTCGACATCAGCTCCGGGCGTCTCGATCGCCGCGGTCGGGCTGCGCCAGGCAGCGGCGGTGGCGCCGAAACCGCACCAGGCGAGCGCCAGCATTCCACCTGGGGGCGGGACGCTGACCCTGACCGACGCGAAGGGCAATCGCTTCACCCTGACGCTACCTTCGGGCGCGCTGCTGAATCGCGAGACAATCACGATGACGGCGATCTCCTCGGCCACCGGGATTTCGGGGCCGGGCTTGATCGCCGGTGTGCAACTGGAGCCTGAAGGGCTGGCATTGCTCGCGCCGGCGATGCTGAAGATCGAAGTCGCCGCGCAGCTTCCGGCGCCCTCGGCCACGCCCGACAGGCCAACCTGATGGGCGCGGCGCGGCAGTTGACGTTAACCGGCGGCGATGCAAGCGTTGTGGCAGATGCCGCCATGTCTTGTCGGCCCCGGCTCGATTTAACGTTCACGTCCGAAATCAGCGGTGTGATCCCAGTGGGAGTGACCGGCACGTTGCGACCCGACAATCAAGCCAAGACGACGCTTCGATCTTTGTCAACCGAACGCCAACCGGCGCGCAGGTTTTCAACTTGCCCCACAAGGCAAGATGTTGTAATACGAGGCCTCCACAACTTGGTTCGACCAGGCATGCACGAGGCTTGGATTTGTTAAGAGCTCACATCGACATCCCAGCCTAATCCGGGGCGCTCGGCCGGGCGGGTGTAGATGCCTTCGGGGCCACGCGTGATCAGGTAGTCCTCTTCGAAACGCTGGTACACTTCCGGCGGACCGCCGGGCGGGGGGATGAAGATTTCGGCCCAGGGGGCGTTGGTGGTCGCCATGATGAAGTGCACGCTATCGCGCTGGCCGCCGGTGTGCGGGATGACCGGGATATCATAGGCGGCGGCTAGGGCGGCGATACGGCGCAACTCTGTTAAACCGCCGCACCAGTGGATATCGGGCTGCCAGATGGACGCGGCGTGGTGGTCCAACAACTGGCGGAATCCGTAGCGGGTGTATTCGTGCTCGCCAGTGGCGATGCGGGTGGACTTGATTTCCCGGTTCAGGCGTCCGAAGCCTTCATAATCGTGGGGCTGCAGGCACTCTTCCATCCAGTAGACGCGATACGGGGCGACCATCTCGGCCATCTCGATTGCGTAGCGCTCGGTCCAGGACATCCAGCAATCGAGCATGATCTCGCCATCGGGGCCCAGCAAGCCGCGGGTGCGCTTGACTAAGTCCACGTTATTCTTCATGCCTTCACGGCCGTCGGCGGGTCCGTGAGGGATGGCTAGCTTGAGCTTCTTGAATCCGAATTTGAGGTGCTGCTCGATGTCGTTGCCGGTGCAGTAGGAGGTGATCCGCGGCTTGGTCTCGCCGCCGAGAAGCTTGTAGACGGGGAGGGCTAGCGCGTTGCCGACGAGATCCCAGAGAGCCAGGTCAACACCGCTGATGGCGTGAATGACTGGGCCGGTGCGGCCGTAGTACATGGTGGAACGCCACATGATGTCCCATAGGCGCTCGACGTTGAAGGGATCCTCGTTGAGCAGAAGCTTGGTGAGATGTTGCTCGACAATCTGGCCGCCGGCAATGCCGCCTGTGCCGATTCCCTTGACGCCCTTGTCGGTTGAGATTTCGACAGTGAAGCCTTCGAGCTTGCCTGGATCGGGCATGAACAGCGAGCGCATGGCTTTGTACTGCGGGTAGATCGACATCGGGTTGGCGACTTCGACGCTGCCGGTGGACCAGGAGCCGGGCGCGGGCGTGTAGCTGGGGACTGGGCGCTTGGGTCGGGTCCGCACCAGGCGGACGCTGGTGATCTTCATTTTGCTCGGGGCGGACTGGAAGGCCGGCGCGGGAAGGGTCAGTGCGAGTTTCAGGAAGTCTCTGCGATGGAGGGGCACGGGGGAACTTTTATCACAACTGGATTTGGATTTGCAATGGGAGGGCTAATTTCCGGAATGCCGGCATGAAAGCCGGCATAGCAGCCTTGAAAGGCCGCTCCACGTTGTGCTTGTTATGATGGACTAGACAACGTTAATCCATGATCGTGGAAACCCAGTCCCGTCGCTTCGATTCGATCTCGCTCGATAACGGCGCGACACTTGCGCCTGTCGATGTGGCTTACGAAAGCTATGGGGAGTTGAATGAGGCGAAGTCGAACGCAATTCTGGTTCTGCATGCTTTCTCGGGCGACGCGCATGCGGCGGGGGTGAGCGCGGAAACGGGTAAGCCGGGATGGTGGGACAACATGATCGGGCCCGGCAAGGCGTTCGATACCGATAAGTATTTCATTCTCTGCTCGAATATTCTCGGAGGCTGCCGCGGGACCACCGGGCCTGGCTCGATCGATCCGGCTACGGGGCGGCCTTACGCGATGAAGTTTCCGGTGATCACGATTCGGGATATGGTGCGGCTGCAGAAGATGCTCATCGAACATCTGGGGATTCAACGGCTGCTGGCGGTGACGGGTGGATCGATGGGGGGGATGCAGGCGCTGGAGTGGGCGGTGTCCTATCCGGAGTCGGTTGCGGCGGCGATCCCGATCGCTACTACAGCGCGGCACAGCGCGCAGCAGATCGCGTTCAATGAAGTAGGACGGCAGGCCATTATTGCCGATCCGGATTGGAGCGAAGGAAATTACTACGAAGGGAAACCTCCGGCGCGCGGGCTGGCGGTGGCTCGCATGGTGGGGCACATCACTTACATGAGCGATGAATCCATGCGCGAGAAGTTCGGGCGGCGGCTGCGCAGCAAGGAGAAGTACGGTTTCGACTTTTCGGTCGATTTCGAAGTGGAAAGCTACCTGCGTTATAGGGGCAGCGAGTTTGTCAATCGCTTCGACGCTAATTCCTATCTATACATCACCAAGGCGATGGACTACGTCGATCTGGCGGGCGAGGGCGGGTCGCTGGCGACTACGCTGGAGAAAGTAAAGGCGCGATTTCTGGTGATCAGCTTTAGCTCGGACTGGCTTTATCCAAGCTACCAATCGCTGGAAATCGTGCGGGCTCTGCGGCGGCGGAATTTAAATGTGGCGTATTGCGAGCTGCAGTCCAATTACGGGCATGATGCGTTCCTGGTGGACGTGGCCGAGGAGACGGATTTGATCCGGGGTTTTCTAACCAGCACGTTCAAGGACAAGGTCCGGGAGACGGCGGCGTGACGACGGCGGTGGCGACTCAGCGGAAACCGTTTGTGGGCGAGCTGCTCGGACGCAGCGATTACGCCATCATCGGCGAGATTGTCGAGCCGAACACGATGGTGCTCGATCTGGGGTGCGGAGAGGGCGAGCTGCTGGAATGGCTGGCGGAGAACAAAGGTGTGGACGCGCGCGGGGTGGAGATGTCCGGCGTGAAAGTGCAGCGGGCGATTGCGCGCGGGGTTTCGGTGTATCAGGGCGATATCGATGAAGGGCTCGCCGATTACCCGGATCAGGCTTTCGACTACGTGATTCTCAGTCAGACTTTGCAGGAGACGCGCACTCCGGTGAAGGTGCTGCGCGAGATGCTGCGGGTGGGGCGGCGGGCGATTGTGGCGTTTCCGAACTTCGGGCACTGGTCGGTGCGGATGTCGATGCTGTTCACGGGGAAGGCGCCGAAGACCAAGCTGTTCCCGCATGACTGGTACGATTCACCGAACATCCACGTGTTGAGTGTGGACGATTTCGAATCGCTGGCCGCCAGGGAGGGGCTCACGGTGGAGCGGCGATATTGCCTGGCGGGGCACCGGCGGATTACGATGCTGCAGAATCTGCGGGCGGAAGTGGCGGTGTTTCTGGTGAGGAAGTAGTGCCGGGGCGCTGGTACGAAGACACTACGCCTAAAGCGCTGGAGGTTTTCATCGAGCTACATCGTAGGATGACGCCCTCGCAACGGCTGTCGCATGTTTTCGAATTGACCGAGTTTCAGGAGGGGCTGCAACGCTCGTCGGTCCGCTCGATGTACCCGGAGGCCGACGATCGCGAGGTCTTCCTGAGGGTAGCGTCGCGGCGGCTCGATCGCAAGACTATGATCAAGGTTTACGGCTGGGATCCCGAGCTGCACCGGTGAGTGATTTATCGGCTGCCCTCAAAGAGCTGCTGGCTGCGCTCGACCGGCTGGCAATCCCATTCTTAATCGGGGATTCGGGCGCCAGCGGAATCGATGTGGTGGCGGGGATCGCGCCCGAGGTCGTGGCGGAGTTCTGCGCAGTGCTGGCTCCCACTTTCTACGCCGATGCCGATGAAGCCGGGCTTGCCATTCGCGGGGGGCGTGCCTTCAACATCATTCATCTGAAGAGCGCCTACAAGTTCGATATCTTCCCAGCCGGCCAGGATCGGTTCAGACGTTCGCAGCTCGCACGCCGGCGCTATACGACCACGACTGTGGCCGGGCTCGAGAACTTGGAGTTCCCAGTGGCGACCGCGGAGGATACGATCCTCGCCAAGCTGGCGTGGTTTCGCAAGGGCGGTGAGGTGTCCGATCAGCAGTGGAACGATATTCTCGGCGTGATACATGTTCAGGCTGGGCGTCTCGACCTGGGATACCTTCAGGAATGGGCCGGGGAACTTGGCGTGGTGGATCTGCTTGGACGGGCGCTCGACGGCGGCATTACTTCACGAACACAGTGACGCCATTCTGGCTTAGCGCCGAGTCGACGGCTAAGGACAGAATGATTGCGCCACTGCCGACTATGGTTGGGATGCGGGCGTCGATCTGTAGTATACCGGGGGCGCCGGAGCTTGCGGCGACGAACAGGATTTCGGCTGGGCGTCCGCCTACTCGCAGGTCCAACTGTCCAACTGGCTGTGGATAGGGATCGGTTGAGCGGGCTCCATCGATGCCGGTAGGGTTTGTCTGGCCTTCGCCAGTGGCGAAAATCATTACGACGGAGCCGGGATCGGCTGGATTGGTTGCGCTGTTGAGAGAGCCGTCCTGTAGGAAGACCTGCGCCGGACCGGTTCCGCCGGAGAGGGTGAAGATGCCAGGGGCGGCGGGCACGACTGGCAGGGTTATATCCACTTTGAGCTGGCCGCTATGAAACACTTGCACGTGCGTGGTCAAAAGGGCCGCCACCTCATAGGGGACTTGCACCTTGATCTGGGTCTGCTGGACGTAGATTAGCGGGGCGGGCAAGCCATCGAAAAGAACTTGCGTTTCAGAGAGCAGCGTGTCGACACCGAATACGCCGATGGGCGGGCCGATACCATCGGACAAAATCAAAAGGATCTCACCCGGCGCGATCGGGCCGGCGCTAAGCGAGGCGGCGTTCATGATAGTGGCGGTGGACGGAAGCGCGATTGGGGCGGCGATGCCGGGAGAGTTGGGAGTGAGTTTGCGGATACGGTTATTGTCGAAATCGGCGACATAGAGATTGCCGGCCGCATCCATGGCGAGGGCGACGGGATTGGTGAACTGGGCTGAAAGCGCATCGCCGCCGTCCCCGCTGAAACCGGCCGAGCCGCGGCCGGCGATAGTCGAGAGATCGCCCGCGGGGGTCAACTGCAGAATGCGTTGATTGCCGGTGTCGGCGATGTAGAGATTCTGGTCAAACCCGACCATCACCGAGCGCGGGAGGCTCAAGGGGAAAGCGCCGCCGCCGGCCACCGTGGCGATCAGGCCGCCGGGAGTCACCTTGCGGATACAGTTGTTGCCAGTATCGGCGATGAAGACGGTCCCGGCGGAGTCGACGGCTACGCCGCGCGGCAGATTGAGGGTAGCCGAAGCGGCTTGACCGCCATCGCCGCTGTAACCCGAGGCTCCCGTTCCGGCGTAAGTCGAGATCATTCCTTGCGGGGTCACTTTGCGGATACGATGGTTGCCCGAGTCGGCGATATAAAGGTTGCCGTCCGCATCGAGAGCAGTCTGATCGGGGGCCTGCAATTCGGCGGTCGTGGCGGTGCGGAAATCGCCATTGAATCCGGCGGTCCCATTGCCTGCCACCGGCTGCATGGTCCCGCCGGGCGGGAGCTTGTGCACGCGATTGCCGAAGTACTCGCCGATCCACAACGTGCCGGTGGAATCGAGTAGCAATCCCGCGGGCGCATCGAGCGGTGTCTTGGTGGGTGGCAAACCGTCTACCGAGGTGG
>Ga0210405_10005824_pt1 | contig 11139 bp, 9 predicted proteins | sample IncBWH11MmetaG_FD_155492 | JGI IMG/M metagenome (GOLD analysis project Ga0210405, IMG submission 155492) | Forest soil microbial communities from Barre Woods Harvard Forest LTER site, Petersham, Massachusetts, United States - Inc-BW-H-11-M | ecosystem: Environmental > Terrestrial > Soil >... | reverse complement strand
AAAACAGCGAGCTATCCAACTCCAACCGATGCTCGAACAGGCTGGTCTTGGACCCAATTTCGTAGTCGGTGACCGTTTCAGATTTGGTAGTCGACAATTCTTCAGGCAAGAAATACGCCTGCGCATTGAAGGAGCCGCCGCGATATCCGCGACTGTAAGTTGCATAAAGTAAAGTTCCACCGGACGTTTTGTAGTCGAGCCCAATTTTTGGCGAAAGATTATTCGTGGTGAAACTTCGGTCAGCCGTAGCGGAAAGATCGGTCGTGCTGCCCGGAATCAGATTCGCGATCACTACGCCGTCCGTTCCGATCTCTTGGCTCATGAAACCGCGCAGCGCGGCTTCATCATGCGTGAATCGTAGGCCTCCAAGAAGGGTCAGCTGATCAGTGATCTTATAGCTATCGTCCGTGTAGAGTGCAACGCTTTTCTTGTCCTGATGAAACTCGTTCTGGAAATTGCAGGCGACGGGAGAAGCGGCTTCACAATCGAGATGATTGACGACGCCGTCCCCATTGGTATCAATGTCGGTGAACAGAGGCAGTCCATTAATATTGAAAATTCGTTCGTCAAGGAAATAGGCGCCGATCAAAGCCTTAAAGGGGCCGTCGCCGGTGGTGGTTATTCGCAGATCCTGGGTGAACTGTTTGTCGTCGTCATAAAAATTGTCATTGATAACCTCCAACGGCGAACCGTCTCCATCCTCCTCATAGGAAAATTTTCCCGAATCGTATGAGGTAATAGCTGTCAGCGCGAGGCTGTCGGTGATTTCGTACTTCGTGTTTAGGGCGATCGCGTACGTGCGATTGTCCTGTCGAACCGGATTGTCCGATTGTGTGCAACGACGGCACAGCCAGGAAGGACGGAAATAGTCTGTGTTTGGATCCGTCAGGGGATATAGGCTGTGATAGTAGCCGTAGACTCCGGCGCCGATGCCGAGTGGTCCGGCTTGGGAATAAACGCCGTCATGAATCGGGTTTTCAAGGCTAGTTGACATCCTGAGGGTGAATGTCAGTTTGTCAGATGCCTTGAAGAGCACTGAGGCGCGTACTCCCCAATCGCGAGTCTCCGACATGTCAGGTTCGCCAGGTAGATAATTCTTGAACCAGCCGTCCGCGCGCTGAATGGTAAACGCGACGCGGACAGCCACCCTGTCCGACAACGGAGCCTGAAAAGCGCCCTGCACTTCTCGCCGCGCATAGTTGCCGCCGGTGAGATCCAAATAGCCGTCAGTCGTGAAGTCGGGCGCACGCGTAATCAAGTTCACAGCACCGCCGGTCGCGTTTCTGCCGTACAGCGTGCCCTGCGGACCGCGTAGAACCTCGACGCGCTCTAGATCGTAGAGAGATACGCCGAGAATGGCGGGATTGCCCTTGTACACTTCGTCATTGTAGGTCGCGACTGGCCCCTCCTGATTGAGGCTGTAATCGTTCATGGAAACGCCCCGGATCGCATAGATCGGCTGGCTCGCGGTGATTCCCCCGTTCGCTTGTAGCCCCGGAACGACTTGGACCAGTTCATCGGCGCGGGTAATCCGGCTGCTCGTGATGGAATCGCGATCGACGGCCGTGATGGCGATTGGCACATCCTGCAGGCGCTCTGAGCGCTTTTGGGCGGTAACGATGATCTCGCCCAACGCCACATCCGCCGAAGCAGGCGAAGAGGCGACGGCATCCGACGTTTGCGCAAAAGTAGGAGGTGAGGCGGCTATGGATAGAGCTACCAACGATGCGTAACTCGAACTCTTCATGTTGAGCATCTCGTCTCCCATTTCATGGCACGCTGCCAAAGCGGCAGGCCATCTTCTAATCGATGGGCGATGGTCACACGATTCTTTGCATGCGGTCTTTGCGCACCTTCAGGCATATTTTGCAGATCGACCAGAAGAGGAGATGATCGATTCGTCAGGGACCGGAGCGCAAGACATTAGTCTGATCCGCGCCGCCGCCTAGACGCGCTCGCGAGGCTCGTTCCGCCCGGCAACGGTTCATTTGGCCTGAACAGCAATCGCGGTGTGTGCCGTAACCTCGATCTCGATCATCAGACCGGGCATGAAGAGTTTACTCACCTCAACAGTCGTCGATGTGGGAAAAGGTCCATCCCCATAGATTGATTTACGGAATTCCATCGCGGGCATGAGCGCCGCCATGTCCGTAACATACATGTTCTCACGCACGACGTGTCCGAAGCCGAGTGAAAAGTTGGCCAGCGCCTCTCCGATGCGTTGATAGATAAAGCGCATCTGCGCCGGCAGATCGTTAGCATAAGCCGGCTCGAATTTTTCGTTCAAGCTGGCAGTTCCGGATACGTAGACAGTATCGCCCACCTTCACGGCCTGGGAATAACCCAGGGCCTTTTGGGTAGCTTCCCAGGTATGGAAAAGATCGGTTCGGTTGGCCATGTGGTTTTGTATGGACGCCTCCCGTTTGTAAGGGCTCTTCGGTGTGTGGCCAACAGATCAGGCGGGTTGACAGCCGGCCTGCTATGCAGACCTAGCGGGTGTCTACCATCACACGTTGTAGTCCTTGCGCAACCTTTTGGCGTACCTTCCTTTGTATAAAGTTTATCTATCGTACGCAATCCTAGGCGGATCGCCTCACATACCTAGTTGTGCCGTTTACCCAATTCTAAGAATTCAGTACCGCGTGTGCCGTGGTTACACGGCGAAGTCTGGTCAATTTTAGCCTCCGAAGGAAGGACATCTTTGCTGAGCCGCAATCAGTTTTTGCAAATCGGCCGTATCAATCGTGAGAGGCCGGAAACAGGCCGACCAAAGGAGTTACGATGACTGTTATGCACCGCAAAACATTCGTAACCGGCGACGGCGTCGCCCTCAGCTATGGGGACATCGGCAAAGGACAGCCGCTTGTCATGATACATGGCTGGTCGCAAACCGCGGACCAGTTCCGCTATCAATTCGACGCCTTTGCCGCTCATGCCCGCGTTGTTACCTATGATCAGCGCGGACATGGTCTTTCTGAACGTCCCGATCATGGTTATCGCATCCACCGGCTTGCTATGGATCTTCGGGAATTTCTGGAGAGCCTGGATATGGGCAACGCCATCCTCCTGGGGCATTCTATGGGCTGTTCGGTTATTTGGGCCTATCTTGAGCTTTTCGGTGAGAACCGGCTGGCCAAGCTTATTCTGGTCGATGAGCCCCCTTGCCTCACCATCAATCCCGCCTGGAACGATAGGGAAATCGCCGAAGCAGGTGCGCTCTTTAGAGCCGAAGCGGTCACCGACCTCTGCAACTCGCTAGCCGATGAAGGGCCAACCGGTGCGGTGAGCGACACCCTCATGACAAGCATGCTAACGCCGGGCTGCTCTTCGGATTTACGAACTTGGATGATGGAATGCAATCGAAAGATGCCGCGCTCACTGGCGGCCGCCCTAATGCGGCAGCACGCCCCTATCGACTGGCGCGATGTCATCCGGCGAATACGCCTGCCTTCGCTTGTAGTAGGTGCCGAAGCCAGTCTCGCGCCCGCGTCTTCGATCCGCTGGACCGCAGAACAGATTCCAGGGGCTATCCTTGAGATATTCGGAGCGAATGAAGGTGGAAGCCATTTCATGTTCGCGGAAAATCCGGAGAAGTTCAATCGCATGGTGTTAGACTTTCTGGCGTAAAAACACGCATGCGCAGCCTCAGATGTATCGGAACTCGGCTCATCTATGAACGGTCCCTAGCCGGAATTCAGGGCTGGGGATTTTTATATGAGCCGAGCGATCTGGCGCCTTGGCCGTATTCGATCCGACGTGATCGTAGCCACGTCCCTGATGCCCGCGAGAACGAGCGTGCGCTGGAATTCCGCCCGGAGAATTGAGAGTACGTGGTCCACGCCCCTCTCTCCCGCTGCCGCCAGCCCGTAGAGATAAGGCCGGCCAATCGAACATGCTGTTGCGCCCAGCGCCAACGCCTTGACGATGTCGGAGCCTCGCCTGACTCCGCCGTCGCAAATAATCTCGCCTCGGCCATTCAGTGCCTCTGCGTTGGCGGCGATCTGATCGATGGCCGCAGGCGCGCCGTCCAGCTGCCGGCCGCCGTGATTGGAAATCATCACCGCGCTCGCACCGTGTTGCACAGCACGAACGGAATCGTCAGGTCTCATGATCCCCTTTACCGCCAGTGGTCCGCCCCAAGCTGAGGCGAGCCGCTCAAGATCATCCCATCCGATGTGTTGATCGAACTGTTCATCAATATATTGAAATAGGGACATGGGGCCCTTTGAGAGCCTGTCGACCTTGTGCGCGACATTCACAAAGTTAAAACGACGTCCGCGCAGCGCACCCCAAGCCCACGCCGGGTGACGGGCAAAGCTCAACACGTTTTTAAATGTAAGGCGAGGCGGCAGACTGAGGCCATTTACTCGGTCCCGTTCACGGTTTCCCGCAACTGGAGTATCAACCGTCAACACTAGGCCGTCATATCTGCTTGCCTTCGCCCTAGCGACGAACTCATTAGTCAGGCCACGATCCTTAAATATATAAATCTGGAATAGCTTGGGGCCGGCCGTCGCGTGAGCGAGATCTTCGATCGTGGTCGTGGCCATGGTCGATAGGCAATAGGGCACGCCGTGACGTTCGGCCGCGCGCGCCACGGCTATTTCCGCATCGTCGTGAAACATCCGCGTCAGACCCGTGGGGCTGAGCAGCAGCGGCCAAGACAGTTTACAGCCAAGGGCTCGGGTGGCGACCTGAATCTCTTTAGTGCTTCCCAATACACTGGGTAGCAAGTCATACCCAGCGAATGCGTCGCTGTTACGACGCTGCGTTATCTCGTCGTCCGCCCCGCCGTCGATGTAGTCAAATATGGGTCTCGGAAGGGCCGCTGCGGCCGCTTTCCTTACGTCGGACACGTTATACGAGTGTTCCAACACCATGGTCTTCCGATTCCTGTGGAATTCAATCCGCATAGAGAAACCGGCAACGACTGGTATGGTCAAGCGGCCAGCGCAGATCGTGCGCTGTGGCATAGATCTCTTGCCACGGTGCACAGTCGAACCCTCGCCGGAGCGGCCAAAAGAACACTACCTATATTAGTGGTTGACTATACCTATGTTATAGGTTATTTATTTAGGGAGCTTGAGTAAGCATGGGGGGAACGAGTCGTGTTGCAGCCATTGCCTCTCAGTAAAATCGCGCCGGCGCCACCACCCTTTCAAGTCTTGGATCTGCTCGACGATGGCTTAAAGATCATGACTCGAATTGATCGCGGCTCGGCTGAAGATCTAATTTCGGCTGCTGACTGCAACACCGTGTTTCTACTTGTGGCGACTGCGCATGGAACCTCTTCTTCCGTGCTAGTTGTTGCACTGCGGGATCAATTAGCCTTGCTCTGGAACGAAAACCTGGATGCCATTCTCCTGTGCGAAGCGAGCGATGAATGGATCGAGGGCAACGTTGTAGCAGCCGATTCGCCGCTCTCGGGCAAGTGCAAGATAGTGACTGGGACTTTCTATCTGGGTCCTGAAATAGCCCGACTAACTGCGTCCATACTTGAGTGCCCTATCCCGGGACGGGTAGGGGGATTTTACCGAACCGCCAAATTTCGTGAACTCTTTTGTACCGCCATTCATCATTACTTGACGGGTGAACTCGTCCCGATGACCAGCGACAACCTATCCGTTGAAGACGCGCGGCGTCTGAATGCAGTCAAGCGCATGATTTCGACTCGCTTCTCCGAGAAGCTCACGCTAAGGTCGATCGGTCGTGCTTGTGGGCTAAATCGTACCAAACTAGCCAGCGGTTTTCGCGAACTATTCAAATGCACTATTGCCGAGGCGTTGAGCAAGGAACGGCTGAAGTGGGCGGCGCTTGAGCTGCGGCTGGGGAAAATGTCCGTTGCGCAGATCGCTTATGCTTCCGGGTATCTTAGCCACGCTAGCTTCACGCGCGCTTTTTCCAAACATTATGGAATCGCCCCCAAACAGTGGCGTAAGAGGGACGAACGGTCTGATCTGCCCTCCTTGTCCATGTGCTGAACAATAAGAGAGACGCGGTGCCAATCAATTGGCTATGCTTGGAATGAAAGATGTCGAGTACAGTGATGACGTCAGCGTCGCGGTCGACAGGTGAGCTAGTGGATATGCAATCCGCCGAATCTGGTAGCTTAGTCCAGAAGACGATGCATAGGATCGCTGCCCTTATTCGTGACCACAAGCTTCGGGTCGGCGATCAACTCCCGAGTGAAGGAGAGCTGGTTGACGCGATGGAGGTCAGCCGCACCGTCGTTCGCGAATCTATTGGGGCACTTGCCGCACTGGGCATCGTAGACGTTGGAAACGGGCGAAAGCCGCGCGTGGCGGCGGCGACAGCGTTCCCATTTGTCATGTCCCTCGCACATTCGGCGCAGACGGGCCAAATCACCGTGCAGCAGATATGGGAAGCCCGCAGCTGCATCGAGGTCAAGACTGGCACGCTGGCAGCTAGCCTCAGGACGGAGGTCCAGGCTGAACGGTTGCTCGATCTCGCCTATCGGATGGGTGATTGTGACGATCATGGTGACGGCATGACAAGACTCGAGATCGAGTTCCACAGCCTCATCGCGGTTGCTAGCCGCAATATCCTGTTCGAGCATCTTCTGGCATCTTTTGCACCGCTGATGGCAAGCGCGGTGCCTGCCGCCTGGAGCACCCGGCACACTGCGGCCGAGGAGAGAGAAGTGGTGGAGAATCACGTCAATATCGCCATCGCTATTGCGAAGCGAAACCCGAAGGCCACCGCCAAAGCGATGGAACTACATTTCGATCGCGCGATCGACTATTTGGTGCAGGCCAAATATAAACCGCCTTACGGTATGTGACCCTGGAAATCGAGGTTCACCTGCGGATCTCGGCAGCCTGCGACAGAAGCGGATGACGGTCGGGAATCGCCACCATCAGCGGATCACTCGATCACTCCAGGCTGGCTCCGCGATAATGCTATCGCCAACCTCATCGGCGCGTGCGAATCCAAGGTCGTAGGGGTGTAGGTGTCGTCCAGTAGCCCCTTGATCAACTCGAGTGCGGCGCGATGTACATATCGAGACAGCCCAGAACACACGTGTCTAGAGGCCGAGTGATCACGGTATGCTACCGCCGCACGGAATATTCCATCTCGCCTCTAAGCGAAATCATTGTGGAATCGAAACCATTGGCCCGATCGCGAATGTAGACGAGATATTCCTTATAGTTGCCGCGGAAACCACCGACATCGTCGGTCAACACTACGCCACCTGGCCGTATGCGCGGTGCCAAGAGTCTAACAAGATCGGCCGTTCGACTCGGGAGGCCATCATTCAAAACAAAGTCGATGTCTGACGGATCACTTTTGAGGTTTTCCACTGCGTCGCCAACACGAACTTCGATGAGATCCGCAAGTCCCGCTTCCTCGAAATTGCGGCGGGCGATGCGCGCCTTTTCCGGAACAAGTTCGGCTGTCACAACACGTCCGCCGCCATTAGCACGCACCGCGGCCGCTAACCACATGGTTGACAGGCCGAAAGAGGTACCGAACTCGACGATGGTGCGTGCTCTCAATGTGCGCGCAGTCAGGTAAAGGAACGCTCCCTGATGCGCCGAAATGCACAGGTATTTGTCGGCGTAGAAACCATGCATATCACTCTCTGGCAACGGAACGGTACGTCGAAACAGCATCGAGGGGATATGCGGCAGAAGATGGCGGACAATTGAGAACGTTTGCCATTTGGCTTTGCTATAATGACTTTGTAGCACCTCTGCAACGCGTTTATCTTCGAGAGAAGAAAATGGATCGTCGGCGCGAGGTTCAGACATTGTTATTTCCAACAAGAAAAGCGGCAATTCGATCAGCGAGCGATACTATCGGAATCAAATGCTCACTCGTCACTCTTTCCGACGCAAAACGCCGACATCCAGAAGATGTTGGCGCATTAGCCCGCAGCCCCGCTCGATATATCTCGCCACTCCTCCCAAGTTGCCATGCGCGAAGCGTAGGCACTTTTGAAGATCGGCATACAGTTCGGCCCGAGGAGCAAGCGAAGCGGCGGCTTCGGTGCATCCGCCGCTGCCAGAATGGCCTTCGCAGATGCCTTTGGCTCGCTACGCGGGGTTGAGGCTGGCCGACGTTGCATGTTGCCAGCACAGAGAGGACTTCTGGCGATGCCTTTGCGGTATTGTCGCTCGTGAAGGCTTTTTTCAAGCATCAATCTCCCCGCTCAAGTAGAGCGCGCAGTGACCTGCGATCGATACCCGATTGCCGCGATCCTCGCACCAAAGCTCCCCTCCGCGATTCGATAGCTGCTGCGCGTACAGCTGCTTTTTGCCCAGCCTCCGGCTCCAGTACGGAGCCAGTGTGCAATGCGTAGCCCCGGTTACGGGGTCCTCGGGAATACCGAGTCGCGGCGCAAAGAAACGGGATACGAAATCCGCCTGCCTACCCGGCGCCGTCGCAATGATTCCGTGCGTGGGAACGCGGGCCACTTGTGCCATATCTGGCCGCAGCGCACGCACCTCCTCCTCGGTGCTGAATACAGCCATTGTCGCTTGAGCGCTGTGAGCCTCAGCAGGTATGCTGCCCAGCGCCGAAGCCAGCGTCGGGATCAAATCCGTCGCAACGTGAGCAGGTCTAGCCGGAAAATCTAGCGCAAGACGATCCGCCTGACGCGAAGCACACAGAGGACCGCTTGCGCTCGAAAACTTGATCGAGTCGCCCGTAACTAGTCCGTGTTGGTAAAGGGAAAATGCACTCGCGAGGGTAGCGTGCCCGCATAGGTCCACTTCTACCGTCGGTGTAAACCACCGAATGCCATAGCACGCGCCATCCGGCACAACAAACGCGGTCTCAGCGAGATTGTTCTCCATTGCAATCGACTGCATCAAAGCAGCATCGAGCGTCGTACCCGCTATCACCACCGCCGCCGGATTTCCATGGAAGCGCTTCGCCGTAAAGGCATCTACCCAGTAAAGCGGCAACTTCATAGGATCTTATCCATTAACACCTTATTAAACTGTGGAGTAGAAGTGACGAAACTTCCCGAGAAGTCCTAACTGCTGGTAGCTCGAAGGCGCTCCTGATTCGAATACGCAAAAATGATTCAATAGCTTTCTAGCGCCACTTTCACGCCAACAAAGTCGCAGAGTTCCTCCATCTTCGCTATTTTTCCATCACGAAATTCCCAGAACGCCATATCAAGCACCGTGCCTGACTTTCCTTCCGCATCCTTAAAGTTGATTCGGTAATATGCGGCTGCCCGATCAGCCTCCTGCACCACAATCTCGAATGGTTGGATCTCAATTGCTTTCATTTTTCGTGCGAGATCTTCGAAGTGTTTGAAGTGCGCTTCCACTCCGCGGCATTTTACCGCGTCGTTCGTTAGCATGACGGCGTCGTCGGTAAAAAACCGCCTGACGTCGTCTCGTGTAACTGTTCCGGATTTCTTAACGAGGTCGTTATACCAATCGAAGAGACGCTGAACGATCTCGATTGATCCACCCGCTTTGGCCGACATAATACTTTCTCCTTTCGTGTGCGTTCTATTCCAATTTCGCCGCGCCCGCCTGCTGCCGGCGCAAGCAAAGACAACAATTATTTACACCTCTGGCGGCATGCTCTGCCTAAGCGCATCGTCGAACATTCTGCGTGCGTCAACAGAGGCCTCATCTGACCGAATCAAACGCTCTGGGGTTTTAGGCGAGCGTAGGCGGACGCGATGTTGCGCCTCCAACATTTCCTTGTCTTCCTGGACCGTGAATATTGTTCGGTGCTCCAACTCCGCAATGTCCTGCGGGCGCGTAAGTACATTCCAACTGCGAATGGGCAAATAGCGCGTTGAATTCTCATCCTGAGGTGTAAGGCAGTGCATTATCATGGTCATGGGCCCTGGGATTACTTCCTGGGTTTCCTCTTTACGAAGCGTTGTCGTCGTTAGACATATCGAAGGAAGCAGGTAAGCGCCGCCGACATCGAGATATGTGCCAGGCTTTACGCGGCTTCCCTTGCGGAGCTTGCGCGAGAAATAGACACCGTCCCCCTTGCGCCACACCTCCATTCGGTCAGCGTCATGAATAAGGTTGTCCGCGCCAAGTAATTTATGGAGGAAATGTACATGGGAGAGATCTAGCAGGTTGTCGACAATGGCCATCATCGGGACGTCGATAGTGAAGTCGAAATGAAAATGAGCGAAGTCCGGCCGCTCGAGCCACGGCCACTCGGGTATTAGCGTTGGGTCTGCGGCGTCTTTGTTACCCATCCATGTCCATACCATCTGATGCCGTTCGACGGAAGGAAACGCATCCACCCGCATAGTGGGCGGTACAACAGTTTCGCCGGGAATCGCTACACATTTTCCCTCGCCATTAAAGCGGAACCCATGATATCGGCAGCGAATTTCGTTACCGATTAGCTCCCCCATCGACAATGGAGCGAGCCGATGAGAACAGCGATCACGTAAGGCAACCACGCCGCCGTCCTCCGTGCGGTAAAGGACTATGTCTTCGCCGAGCACCCGTCGCGCCAAGGGGGTTCGTCCGACATCCTTCGAACGCGCGCTCACATACCAGTAATTGGAGAGAAACACGGCTTGTCCTCTTACGGGTTTGTCTATACGATTGTCAAACTCTACACGTGTTAGATTACAAAATGCAAGTGGACAACCCATGTACGGAATGCTTCGTGGAAGAGGCGGCGATACGTGGGCGAGTTTAATTGAGGGCTCCGCCGCGGCCCGACCCCCATGGGCTGTTTGGCTCACGACTTTTTCGCATCCTGGACGAATCTCGGTTCAACGTCGACGCAAAAGAGAGGAGAAGCCGATTATGATCGACTGCGTAATTTCAAATGTCTCAATCTTTGATGGCGTAGCTGCGTTATCGCCCGAGAAGAACGCGGTGTGGATTTCGAATGGACGGATAACCAAGGTGGCCAGCAGCGCGGAGATTACTTCTTCGGATAAGGTTATCAATGGCCACGGTGCGACGTTGATGCCCGGGTTAATTGATGCGCATTTTCATTGTAATTCACCTGCCGTTGACATCCACGTGGCCGACAAGATCGTCCCTTCTCACATGGCGCAATACGCTCGAATGTATCTTGAGGACATGCTCACGCGAGGATTCACAACGTTACGCGACGCGGGTGGAGCTGATATGGGCCTCGTGCGGGCGCGAAACGAGGGGCTTATTC
>Ga0210405_10005822_pt1 | contig 11140 bp, 6 predicted proteins | sample IncBWH11MmetaG_FD_155492 | JGI IMG/M metagenome (GOLD analysis project Ga0210405, IMG submission 155492) | Forest soil microbial communities from Barre Woods Harvard Forest LTER site, Petersham, Massachusetts, United States - Inc-BW-H-11-M | ecosystem: Environmental > Terrestrial > Soil >... | reverse complement strand
AACCCCCGACATGGATTCCTTGACGTGGCAGCTGACCGGACACCTCTTTTCCACCGGATACGAATGAATCGCAAACGCGGGAGGTGCTGCACTGGCACGGTATATGTCCAACAACGTGATCTGTCGAGGGGGACGCGCAAGCATGCTGGCCCCGCCTTTGCCGCGTCTTGTCACGACCAAGCCCGCTTTCGAGAGCTTGGAGAGCGACTTTCGAACGAAGGTAGGGTCGGCGTTCACGCTTTCGGCCAGGGTCGCCGAGGAGGTTTCCCCGCCGTGGCGGTAAGCCAGGGCAGCCATAATGTGCGCGGCAACCGTAAATTGAACGCTTTTCACTGACATACCTTCTCCTGGCAATATGTGATGCTCAACAGCACAATTGGTTATATCTTGCTTTGGCCTGAAGTAACACGCAATAACTGAAACTGGTCGGTCTCACACGGCATCGAAGGGCGTGTGCGTTTCGATCCAGATTGCTACATCGAGGAACTTGAAATGACAAAAGAACAGAGCTTCGTCTCCGCCGATCACATCGATCTTGATCCATTTAAGAGTTCCCAGACCCGAGAACGCACCCTAAATGCGGCCATCGCCCAGGCGAACATCAGCGAAACCTTCGAAGAGTACCTTGCGATCTTCGACGCCTTTTACGGCGACGATATCGAGGTAACCAGCGACACCGGCGGAGAACCGATTCGTGGAAAGGCGCGAGTGCGCTCACTGCTGGCTAACTTCCTGGCGCCCCTTCACGTGATGGCCGAACTCCATGGTCTGTTGATATCGATTCGACAAAGCGCGACTCCTGGAGATGTTGCAGGCCAGACGCAATCGACGTGGACGCTCGAGTTGGTCGGTGTCTCCGGTAGGACTGCACTGTGAGCTGGCGGGCTCTCCGGAAATGGAACCAGTCGCGCGTAGTGTACGAGCATCATTATGACCACCAGCAAAGCGGTGGACCACTGACATCCGATGACCTTCGTTTCAATGGGGCCCCGTCTGTTGCCGGGTTTCGAAGTCCCTCGTAAAAGAACTTTTTGGTATCCTGGCGGACGAGCAGCATGGCGTAGCGCAGTTTGACTTCATCACCATTCAAAACTCGCTCAAGCAAGCTACAAGCCGCGCGTTTCTCTCTGAAATCGCCCCCAGGAGGAGTGCCCGTTAGCTACGGTCGCGCAGCCTTTGCTGCCAGCTCAGACTGATCCGTACATTTTGTCTCGAAAAGATATAAGCGCTTGAGCGTTTGCTTGCGGCGAAGCGCGGCGACTCCCGCGTCGTCAACGGCGGTCGCGGTTAGATTGAGTGATTCCAAATGGCTCAGGCGAGCAAGAATCGGCACGCCAGCGGAAGTGACGGCGGTGTGCGCGAGATCAACTTCGCGAAGATTAGAAAACACTGCGAGCGTTTTCAGTCCAGCGTCAGTTACCTTCGTGCGCGCGAGTTCAGCATCCACGATCAGCGCCCCGATGACTTTTAGCCGAGCGATTGCGGCGTCGTCGCAGCGCTCCGGCGCACTTACGGTGCGCAATATCAATCCGTCTTCGGGATTCCGCGAGCGGGGCACGAGGCGCACGCCCAGCTCGTGCTCGAGTGAAGCGATCAACGGCAGTTGCGGACGATAGTCTCTGGTAAAAGGCGCGACGCGAAGTTCGGAGGCCAAAAGGGGTGGAGCTCCGTGGACTTCGATGGCAGGCAAGCTGTTCGATGCGCCCGAAGCGATCCATAACTCGATGACTTTGATTTCCGCGGCTGTCAGCGGCGGTTTGCCGTCTGTAGGCATGAAATCCTTTTCGTCTGGCGACAAGTTGATGCGACGGAACATTTCGCTGTGCTTGGGGTCGCCGGGTTTTACCACGACGCCGTCCTTTCCCCCACGCATGACGTTTTCAAAGCTGTCCAACCGGAGCTTCCCTTTTCTCTTTTCAGCATTGTGACAACTCGAGCATTTGTTCTCAAAGATGGGTGCGACCCGCGCAACGAAAAACGTGACCGATGGCGCCACCGGGACATTTGCGCCTGCCGATGACATCTTTGGCGATGTTACGCTCGATGTCTGGACCGGCTGCGCCTTGCTTGCTGCCGCCGACACACCTAGCAAGCTGCGCAGCTTGCCCGGCATGTACTTCGTCAGGAACGTTTCGCCATGCGTCAGCTTTCCACCCTTATCGCTGGTCCAACCCAGAAGAACCAGAGTGAGAAGGAGGGCGGGACCGTAAACGCGCTTATCCCAGGGGCGCAAGACAAAACAGAGCAGCACCGCAGCGGCCAACGAAAATCCGCCCCACATGTGACTCGTGACCAGCTTCCCTTCGTAGGCTCCGCTCCAGGCCAAGAGCCATCCCAGAAACGCGGCCACAAAGACGCTGATGACCGCGAGAGCCAAAACAAATTCCGCCGAGTCTCGCGCACGATTCCAGCGGCGAAGCAAGCCCGCACATTCAAGCAAGGGAACGAGCAGCAACAAGGCGATGGGCAAGTGAACTACCAGCGGATGGAAACGCCCTACAAATTGGGGCAGGTCGCCGTGTTCGAGGCCGTCAGGAGCGGCATGAATCAAAAGCCAGCGGAGAATCAGGAGGAAGACAGCGCCGATTCCAAGCAAGACCAACCGGGTGCGCAAAAGCATCAGCCTCAGACTCTTCGCAAGAGCGTGATGCGCCCGATTGGCAACCACTCGGCCACCAGGATGTTTCCGTCACGCAGGAAAATCGCAGCGTGTGGCGTGATGAATTGGCCTGGCGTAAATTCCCGTCGTGATTGTTTTCGACGAGAGCCAACCTCACCGTTTGCGGTTTTGCCATCGCCTAACTGGGCGATCACCTTGTGCTCGCGATCCAAGATACAGACCTGGCTGTCAAGATCGGGGCACACCATCGATTCGCCCTGAACGTGAAAATGGCAGGGCATGCGCAGATGGGCGTCATCCTGTATGGTACGGATATGAGCGCCGTTGAGCGTGAACGCTTGGATGCGCCGGTTCCCGCGGTCGGCCACCAGGAGCACGGGTTCTTTTCCGCGAGGATCAACCCACAGGCCATGCGGCGTGTCGAATTCTCCTTCTCCATGGCCGGGGCGGCCAATTTCGCCCAAAAAATTGCCGCTCAGCGAAAAGCGCAGCACGTGATGCGAACCGTATCCATCGCCAACATAAAAATCGCCATTTGGTGCAAAGGCGACATTCGTCGGGACAAAATCGATAGGCCGTTCGGCATAAGCCGCATCTTCGCGAGGATAGCCATGCGACCAGAGAGTCTTTCCGTCGAGCGTGGTTTTCACGATCTTGCAGCGGTTGATGTCGCAGTGATACAGGAATTCGCCGTCGGCTTCGCGGCGCAGGCTAAGACCATGAGCGCCGCCGCGAAATTCTTCCCCAAACGCGCTTACAAAGCGTCCATCGGCAGCATAGACGACGATGGACTCGCCACGCATGCTCGACTTATTGACGGTGTGGGCCACATAGATGCGCCCTTGCTCGTCCTGAGCGAGTCCGTGGGTGTCTCCCCAGACCAGCCCGTCTGGTGGCGTGAGCCAATCATGTACGCATTCATAGGTGTGAAGGCCCGAACCAACCACCGGCAGGCGCCGGCCGGACTTGTCCGATGTCTGCACGTAGAAACGCGGAATTGCAGCCGCAGCAGCCATTGCTGAGCAGCGAGTAAGAAAGGAACGTCGAGAGGAAGATTTCATGCCACTAGTTCCGGCACGATTTTCGCCGGAACAACCCCCGTCAATTTTTGTTCCAGACCTTGAAACTTGAACGTCAGCCTTTGGTGATCGATGCCCAGCAATCGAAGCACGGTAGCATTGAAGTCCCGCACGTGGACCGGGTCCTTCACCACGTTGTAACAAAAATCGTCCGTTTCTCCGTGGACGATTCCCGCTTTAGCGCCGCCGCCCGCCATCCACATCGTGAAGCAACGCGGATGATGATCGCGTCCGTAGTTTTCCTTGGAAAGGCCACCCTGGCTGTATACGGTGCGTCCGAATTCGCCGCCCCAAAGCACCAAAGTGTCATCCAGTAGCCCACGCCGCCGCAAATCCGTTACGAGCGCGTACGAGGCGCGATCCGTGGCGCCGCAAAGCTTGGGTAAATTAGGAACGGCATTCGAGTGCACATCCCATCCGCGCTGGTAGATTTGCGTAAAGCGGACCCCACGCTCGGCCATGCGCCGCGCCAGCAGGCAGTTGTACGCAAACGTGCCCGGCTGTCTTGCTTCGTCTCCATAGAGCGTCCAGGTACTGTCCGGCTCGTCAGCCATATCGGTGAGTTCCGGCAGCGAAGTTTGCATCCGGAAGGCCATCTCATACTGATGAATGCGCGCGTTGGTCTCCGGGTCACCCACTTCTTCAAACGTCACTTGATTAATTGCATTCACGGTGTCGATCAGCGTGCGCCGAGTTTCTCGACTCATACCCTTTGGATCGCCAAGGTACAGCACCGGCTCGCCTTGAGAACGGAATGCGACCCCAGCATATTCGTTTGACAAAAATCCGCTGCTCCACAATTTCGGCGCAATTGGCTGTAAGTCTGTGCCGGGTAACGTCAGCGAATTTAGCACTACAAACGTAGGCAGGTTCTCATTCATGCTGCCGAGCCCGTAGGAAAGCCACGCGCCCATCGACGGCTTGCCAGGCACCATATTCCCGGTATTCATCAACAAGATCGCCGGTTCATGATTGATAGCATCTGTCTGCAAGGACTGCACCAACGCCAGTTCGTCCACCAGCCTTCCCGTCCACGGAAGCAGGTCACTGACCCAGCGGCCTGATTTGCCCTGGCGAGTGAAACCCCAATGCGATGGCGCAATCGGGAAACGCGCCTGGCCGGCGGTCATGCCGGTCAGCGCCTGGGTACCACGCACGGAGTCTGGGAGATCCTTATCATAAAGGGCGGCGAGCCCCGGCTTGTAGTCCCATAAATCCATCTGCGGGGGCGCACCGGACATAAAAAGATAGATTGCGCGCTTGGCCTTCGGCGCAAAGTCCGGCACGTAATGCCCTGGCGAAATTGTGGGTGAGTCGCTTGCGGCGCGGGCGGCGCGCGGTGTCAGAGCGCCGCCGAATAACGTGCAGAGGCTTGCCCAGCCGAGCGTCTTGCCCATGGCGCCTAGAAAATGCCTGCGCGTTGCCAGCCGCCGCCATTCCTCGCGAAGTGAGAGGGGGATCGGAAGGTCGTAAACGGTGGGTCCCTGGCCACCGTGATCACAACAGCTTCCGCAGTTGTCGTGAATGTTCGATGTCATTGGTTTGGTGCTCATTTGCTTGACACTCATTTGTTTGACGCTCATTTATTTAAAACGGCATCGAGATTCATCGCCGCGCTAGCTACCAGCATCCATGAAGCCAGTTCATCCGGACGGATCCCGCTGTCCCGGCTGCTCTCGCCCACTTTCAGAACTTCCTCTGCGCCGGACTTGTCTTGTGCATAGGCACTCTGAAACTTTGTCAACGCATTTTCAAGGACCGACTTTTCCCGTGGTTCCCAGGGACGAGCGAGCAGCACTTCGCCAAGATAATTGAGGCGCGTGCCGGGGTCGGCGGATTGACGGATCACGCGCTCAGCGAGACGCCGCGACGCTTCCAGCCATTGAGGATCGTTCATCAAGACCAGCGCTTGCAGTGGAGTGTCGGTGCGTTGGCGGCGGGTGCATGCGGCATCACGCACGGGGACATCGAGGGCGTCCATATCGGGCATCGTTGCCATTCGTTTCCAAAAAGTGTAGAGGCTGCGCCGGTACAAAGATTCGCCATGGTCTTGCGTATAGCTTTTTGTGTCGCTGCCTTGATGGCTTCCTGCTTCCCATACTCCCGCCGGCTGATAGGGTTTTACGCTGGGGCCCCCAATTTTTTCTACCAGCAGACCGCTCGTGGCCAACGCCGTGTCGCGAAGCATCTCGCCGTCCATTCGATACCGTGGGCCGCGCGCCAGCAGACGGTTCTTCGGATCGATTTCGAGCAATTCGGGAGTAACCCGTGCGGACTGCCGATAGGTCGCAGAGAGCGCCAATTGCTTGTAAAAACGCTTTACGTCCCAACCGTTCTCGCGAAAATCCAACGCCAGCCAATCCAGCAGTTCCGGATGACTGGGCCGCCCACCCATCACTCCAAAATCCTCCGTAGTCTCGACAAGGCCTGTTCCAAATATCTCCGACCACATGCGATTGACGGTCACTCTGGCCGTAAGCGGATTTGAGGCGCTGACAGTCCACTCCGCCAAGCCCCTTCGGTCAAGCGGCGCATTCACGGGGAGAGCCGGCAAAAAGTGTGGCACTCCGGGCCTCACGCGCTCCTTCCGCGCTCCAAACGCTCCACGTGTGAGTACGTCTGCATAAGCTAGCCCCGGCGCTTCTTCACTTACCAGAGTGATCGGGCCATCCTTCGAGAGTCGATCAAGTTCTTCATTTAACGGTACGATCTGGGCGTTGAGCTTTTGGGTCGGTTCATCGCGCTGCGCAAAGTAAAACTCGCTAACCGCATGAAATTCATCTTCCGACCAACCTGACATCGGTTTTTGTACGATTTCCGCCACATAGTCCTCGGCGGGAAGTCTTGCCGCTTCGAGCGCCGAGAGTGCCCGTTGGAAGAACCGGAAATCCTGGTAGGCGGACTGGCGCAATGGATCCGCGTCCAGGTACGTTCGGCCAAATTCCAGAGGCGCGCTGGTGTGCGTGCTTCCCTGCAGAGAGTCCTTGGTGATGGCCAGCTCCTGCGGACGTCCATCCACGTACAGGGTGACACCTGCGGCCTTTCCTGAGCCGTCATAAGTAGCCAGCACGTTATTCCAGCGACCTTCCGCTAATACTCTCTGCTTTGTCTCCACTTGAATAGCGTTATCCGGCATTTCGTGAGTCAGAATAAATCCGAGCTTGCCCTTGCTCACTCTCAGTTGCCAGCCCTGCTGCTTTTGCCCCGCATCCGCGGCGGACAGAATGACTCCCGTGGGTTTTTCTTCGTCTTTGTATTCCAGCGGCCGCAGATTCGGTCGTAGCCACGTGCCCACGCTGAAGGCCTGATTCGCCTCTACCGCACCGACATTCGGCAATTCCAGTTTGGTGCTGATTTCCATACGCATGTACGGCCAGAACCAGGTGCCTTCGCCCCAGATTACCGGCGCTCCCGTTGCGGAGATATGTTTTTGCGATGCGCCGGAAGCTGAATCGACGAAAGTCGATCCCTTCTGCTCGTCGAAGCGCAACCTTACCGCGAGGGCTTCCGAGCTTACCGGAACTGCGATTGCGGATCGGTCCGGCTGGTCAATCCACGCGGCAATCAGTTCGCGAGCCTTTTCGCGGCGAAGTGTCGCCTGACGTTCGAGTTCCGAGCGTTTCGCGAGGACCTGCTCGTAGGCCTCGCGGTTCTCTGTTTTCGGAAGCCGGAGAAAAGGCGGCCAGTCGTTGCGATCGTCGTTCGACGGGATTTCTGTCAAATTGTTGAAGAAGGCGGTCAGCCGGTAGAAATCTTTTTGCGTGATGGGATCAAACTTGTGGTCATGGCAGTTTGCGCAGCCCACCGTTAATCCAAGAAACGCCGCGCCGTATGCTTCCGTGCGTTCCCTCTTGTTGTTAACGCGCGACTCTTCAATCAACGTGCCGCCTTCCCCGCTGCTGATTCCGGCGCGCAGGAATGCCGACGCCGTGAGGGTATCAAGGGTTTTCACCGGCAGCATGTCTCCGGCAAGTTGCTCGCGCACAAACTGATCAAAGGGCTTGTTCTGGTTATACGCCTGGATTACATAGTCGCGATAGGCCCAGATACTCCTGAAATTATCCAGATGCAGGCCGTGCGTGTCGCCATAGCGGGCTACGTCCAGCCAATAGTGCGCGCGATGCTCGCCGTAGCGAGGACTGGCCAGCAAGCGCTCGACAACCTTGTCATACGCGTCGGGCGCGGAATTGGCCACGAACGCTTCGACTTCTTCCGGCGTCGGCGGCAACCCTGTCAGGTCATACGTCGCGCGCCGGATCAAGCTGCGCCGGTCCGCTTCGGGAGAAGGCGTCAATCCTTCTTTCTCCAACCGCGCCAACACGAAGTTGTCAATTGAGTTCCGCACCCATTCTCCGTGCGCTACCACAGGAATCGCCTGACGCTTTGGCGGAAGGAAGGACCAGAGCTCCTCGTACTGCGCTCCCTGTTTCACCCACTCTTTCAGCAGGGATATCTGTTCAGGCTTTAATGTCTTGTGCGCCTCCGGTGGCGGCATGCGCTCTTTCGCATTCTTGTTTTCGATCCGGCGGACCAGCGGGCTTTTATCCGGGTTGCCAGGAATAATTGCCGGCTCGTATTTCTCGTGCGCATCCTGATGCGGTGCAAACGCAAATTCTCCGCGGTCCAGCCGCAGGCCCGCTTTCCGCCCTCCCGGATCCGGACCATGGCACGCATAACAGTTTTCCGAGAGAATTGGTTGGACGGCGTCGTTAAAGGAGAGCTTCTTGACGTTTTCTTCTGGAGCAGGAGCGGGCTTTGCTGTACCAGACTGAGCAGCGGCGAAGACGCTCAGGCAGAGCCATCCCGCGAGTAAGCATGGAACGCATGTGTCGTGCAGCGATATTCGTCTTTGACCGCGCTGATTCAGCACCACTTACTCACCCCGGGGCTCGCAACGGGCTGCGACGTAGCCATTCGCCCACTATATTACACCTACGCTTAGGCCATTTCTGCACTTCTGGATAGTCCTATTCGCAGTGGGACGACCGCAGAGGCACGTTAGCATTCGGGGCAAATGAAAAATGGTTTTGCCGGAAGACGATTCCAGCGGACTTGCCTGTTTGCATGCAGACGAACGTGGCGCGAATGGATGGTGCGGGGTGGCCTAATCGCCTCGGTGTTAAAAGTACCTGCACTGATCGGACGGGCGGTCACCGGGAGCAAATACAACTCGTAAAGACTCAGAGATGCGCCTGGAATCGCGAGCCTACTGACCTTTGGCCTTGCTTTCGGCGATGAGTTGCGCAACTTTCGAGTCCACACCGACCGGCTCGACGAGGACGATTTGGCTGGGGTTCAGGTACATACGGTCCGGTGAGTGCAGTTCCTTTCCTCTCTTGACCAGGACGCTCGTAGACTTCTTTGTTGCCGGGTCTACGCCTGTTTGCACGTAATAGACGTCACTCAGCACGGGAAACTTTGTTTGATAACCATCGAGCTTGCCAAAGTATACCGAGCCGTTGGTGAGCAGAACGGCTTGATAGGTCGTTTCAAATTTCGAGGATTGGTCGTTGTTACATCCCAGGAGAATCGCAGCGACTGCGATCAGCATCGTTGTACAAACGATCCCAGGAAAACCCTGGCTCCAGACCTTACTCTTCTGGCCGCGCGCGCTCCACATCCTTCTCACTCTCCTGGTGTGATATTTGTCGACGGGTCCTACGGGCTGTAGTACTGACTGGTATTCTAACACGCGACATTGGCGTGGCTAGTACGAGCTTTTTTGCGCCGGGTTAACCCGCCCAGACCAAGTAGCCCAGTGCCAATCAAGAGTAACGTACCGGGCTCCGGCGTCGGCGTCGTGGACGCGCTGATTTCGAAGCTGACGCTATTCGGACCGTACACGTCCGTGCATGTTGACCCTACCGGGCAGACAAAGTTAGTGAGCGTCGGAGGCTGGTCGGCGAATGTGCCAGAGACGCCCAGAGAGGCCAACAAGAAGGTGAAGGTTTCGCCGGCGCCTGGCGTGAATCCGCCTACAGCCGTGAAATCAATCATGCCATCGAGGCTGGCTGTTCCGGAAATGGACAGCACGCTGAACTGCCCGGCGCCTGTGCCACCCAGATCGATGATCAGAGTGCCGTTCGTGCCCTGCGCAAAGTTTCCATTGACCGTAAGGATAGAAGGCTTGCCGAGGTCCGTCGGAGTGATCGTACCACCTGTGTTCTGGACATTAGACACCATGGTGCCGCCACCTTGAACAGTGCCGCCCCCCACAACGAAGGTCGGCGCAGAAATGGTGCCGCCGAAGCGGACCGTCGTACCTCCAGCAGTTTGTGAGTAACCGCCCTTGGCATTCAAGGTCTCGGACGTACCGACAGTGACATTCCCGGAATTGGCAAAGGCCCCGGTAGCAGTCAGGGTGTCATTGCTTCCGCCGAGGTTCACCGCGCCACCGTTGTTGAATAATCCTGTAACCGACAAGCTGCCATTGGTTCCATTTAGACTGACCGAAGCGCCAGCATTGTTGTTGAAGTTGCCGCTTACAGAAACCTTGTCAAGGTCAGCGTTCAGGGCGAGTGACCCACCACTGTTATTGTTGAAGTCTCCCGAGTCCGTCAGCGAATCGCTGTTGCCGCTCAGAGCGATGGAGCCGGTGTTGGTCAGGTCGGCGCTCAACGTAGAGCCTGTTCCAGTCAAAAGGATCGTCCCTCCGTTCGTCAGCGTGCCGCTTATGGACATATTGGTGCCATTGGCTAGGTTCAAGGAGCCGCCCGACGTTACTGTGAAATTTCCTCCAACCGGTGTGTCGTTCAGAGTTTGCCCGTTGAGGGTCAGGTTTCCTTCCACGTTTGCGAGCTGCGCGAAGCCGCTCACGGATGGGTTACCGCCAAGCTCAAATGTTCCGGCCACATTCCACGATGATCCCGCCACTACATCCGTGACGCCAGATGCACCGGTGATGTTTAGCGTGGTGCCCGGGTTAATGTTGATGGTCCCCGCATTGCTCAGGGCTGCGACATTGGCGGCATCTCCTGAATTTATCAACTCAAAGAGGCCATTGGCGTTGTTTGTCAGTGTCCCGCTGACGTTCAGCACGCTGTTTCCGGATCCGCCGTTCCCAAGCAGGAACTGGCCAGAGTTGCTCAAATCTCCACTCACCGATAGCTTGGTGGAGTTCACTAGATTTACGAAACCACCCGATGCTACCGTCAACGTGTTGCCAATGTTCGTCGTCTGTCCGTCCAGCGTCAAAGATCCTCCCACGCTGGCCAACTTCGCCAGCGCGTTTGTTGTGCCGTTGACCACAAACGTCCCGGCTACATCCAGCCCCGCCCCTGCTGCTATATCCGTGATCCCGTCCGGCTGGCTCACTAAGTTCAATGTCGCACCCGAGCCGATATTCAACGTCCCCGCGGTCAGCGCCAGGCTGTTGATCGTTATGCTCGTGGGTGTCGAATTACCGTCCAAGCTAAGCGTGTTTCCCGGCGAGTTGATGTTG
>Ga0210405_10005821_pt1 | contig 11141 bp, 10 predicted proteins | sample IncBWH11MmetaG_FD_155492 | JGI IMG/M metagenome (GOLD analysis project Ga0210405, IMG submission 155492) | Forest soil microbial communities from Barre Woods Harvard Forest LTER site, Petersham, Massachusetts, United States - Inc-BW-H-11-M | ecosystem: Environmental > Terrestrial > Soil >... | reverse complement strand
TGGCTTGACCGGTTCGCTGGGGGCCGGAACCGGGTCGCAAGACTCATTCGCCATTCGAATCACCTCATCCAAATTGCCAATTCTCAACATACTGCATCTTCACGAAATTGCCTAGTGTGCGCCACGCTCTGGAAAGCGTTCGCACGCGGTTTATTACCCATTCACACATTTAAAGGTATAAAGGGGGGTTTGCGGAGAGCTCGAACCAGTGTGACAATACAACTATGAGAAAACCATTTTTAGCGGTATCAGCAGTTGCAGTTGGGATGATGATTCTTGGCTATGCTCAGGCGCAGCAGACTCCTCCCGCAACTGCTCCACAGACTCCTCCGGCAAGTAGTTCAAAAACTACTCCAACAACACCTGCCAAGCCCTCCGCGGCGAAGCCTGGTTCCACAGTGGCAAAGAAACCGACAGTGTTGACGCTCAAAACGCAGAAAGACAAAGCCAGCTACGCCATCGGTTTGAATATCGGCAAAAGCATGCACAAGGACTCCGTCGACGTCGACACGTCCATTCTCCTGCGCGGCCTGAAAGATGGATTAGCCGGCGCCAAGCCGCTTCTGACGGACGACGAAGCGCGAGCCGCGATGGTCACGCTCCAGGCCGACATGCGCAAGAAACAAGAAGAGAAGATGCTGGTGCAGGGGGAAGCCAACAAAAAAGACGGCGAAACATTTCTGGCCGAAAACAAAACGAAAGATGGCGTTGTCGCCCTCCCTAGTGGCCTGCAATATAAAATCCTGAAAGAAGGAACAGGTCCAAAGCCCATAGCCAGCGACACGGTGGTCTGCAACTACAAAGGCACGCTCCTCGACAACACCGAATTCGACAGTTCGTACAAGCGCGGCCAACCGGCGACATTTCCGGTGGGCGGCGTTATCAAGGGTTGGACGGAAGCCTTGCAACTCATGCCCGTCGGCTCGAAGTGGCAACTGTTCATTCCGTCGGAACTTGCCTATGGCGCCCGCGGCGGCCCCGGTGGCGGCATCGGCCCCAACGCGACCCTTGTCTTCGAAGTGGAGCTGATGTCCATCCAGCCCAAGGCTGAAGTCCAGGCTCCCAAGCCGAGCCCAACTCCCAATCCAAATCCAAATCAGTAATATGCATTTCTGCGTTGACGGTCTCTTCGCCAGCGGAATAACTTCCTGGCGAGGAGACCAATGCTCGCAGTTTCGACAGGAAAACCAAGTCCTGCTAGACTCCGTCCGCCAGTGTTGAACCGTTTGAAATACGCCGTTCGCGTGTTTTCTTACCCCGAAACGTTTATCATGGATGCCCCTATGGCACGGTCGGAGGTAACGCGCATTTGGCTGACATCACGACGCTGTTCTGGGACATCGGCGGAGTCATTCTTACCAACGGCTGGGGCCGGAGCTCACGCCTCGAGGCCGCCGCTGTTTTTAACTTCGACTACGAAGAATTTCAAGACCGTCACGACCTGTCCTTTCCCGCGTTCGATACTGGTCACATCACGCTGAATGAATATCTCGACCGCACCCTCTTTTACCGCGCGCGCCCCTTTACCCGTGAGGAGTTCACAGCCTTCATGTTCGCCCAGTCGAAAGAATATCCGGAAACCCGAGCGGTCCTCGCCGACGCCGCCCGCACTGGCAAATACTTCATCGGTTCCATCAACAACGAACCCTTCGAACTCAACCAGTACCGCATCGAAGCCTTCAACCTGCGCCGCGATTTTCTCGTCTTCTTTAGCTCTTGCTATGTCCGTTCGCGCAAACCGGAAGAGGCCATCTTCCGCGTGGCCCTCGAGGTCACCCAACGCCCGCCGGAGCAATGCGTTTTCATCGACGACCGGCCACTCAATCTTGAAAGTCCCCGCCGTTTGGGATTTAACGTGATCCACCATCAAAATGCGGAGCAATTGCGTTCAGAGCTGCGAAAACATGGTGTTGAGGTATAGTTTTTTGCGCCCTTCAGGCGCTCCAGGTGCTCAAACGAGTTGAGGGAACCCATGGCTGAGGATACCAACCGATCAGGAAGTCTTTATGGAGGCACGGCTGAACCCTGTGCCGTGGTTTTGTTTGGCGCGTCGGGCGATTTGGCTAAGCGCAAAGTCATTCCGGCGATGTTCGATCTTGCCACACACAATTCCCTCGGCTCACGTTACGTCATCGTGGGTTTCGCCCGCACTCCCATGAGCGACGAAAATTTTCGCGCTACTACTGGCGAAGCCGCGAAGACCATGTCCGAGCTCGGTGAGATTGACGCGAAGCAGTGGGACGACTTTGCCTCCTGCCTTTACTACAGCTCCGGCGACTACTCCGACCTGCAAGCCTACACGCAACTTACCAAGCGCCTCGCGGAACTCGAAGCAGAGAAAAAGCTGGGCGGCAACCGCCTCTTCTATCTTTCTACTCCGCCGGAAGTCTATCCTCACATTGTCGAGCAACTCGGCCGCGCGGGCCTAGCACGTCCGGCCTCGCCGAACTCCTGGGTGCGCATCATTATTGAGAAGCCCTTTGGGCGCGACCTGGCCACCGCGAAGGAACTCAACAAGATCGTTCTGAATGTTTTCGAAGAACAGCAGGTCTACCGCATCGATCACTATCTCGGCAAAGACACCGTCCAGAATCTGCTCGTGCTTCGCTTCGGCAACGGCATTTTCGAGCCGCTCTGGAATCGCAACTACGTTGATTGCGTCCAAATCACGGCAGCGGAAACGCTCGGCGTTGAGCGCCGTGGCGGTTTTTACGAAACCGCAGGCGCTCTCCGCGACATGATCCAGAGCCACGTCCTGCAGCTAACTTCTCTCGTTGCAGTCGAGCCGCCGGCCTCCTTCGACGCTAACTCCGTACGCAATGAAAAGCTTAAAGTACTGCAGTCCATCCGTCCGTTTAATCTCGAGATGGTCGCGCAGTCTGTCGTGCGCGGACAGTACGCGCCGGGCCAGATCGATGGCAAGCGCGTGCCAGGCTATCGCGAAGAGCCAGGGGTCAGCCCGACCTCTCGAACCGAAACTTTTGTCGCCGCCCGCTTGCTCATCGACAATTGGCGCTGGGCGGGGGTTCCTTTTTACCTCCGCACCGGCAAGCGCTTGGCCACGCGCAGTACCGAAATCATGATTCAATTCCGCTGCGCTCCACACATCGTTTTTCGCGAACGTGAGATCGAGCCGAATCGCCTCATTCTGAATATCCAGCCTGAAGAGGGAATCTCTGTGTCCTTCGGCGCAAAACGTCCCGGAACTGAGATGCGTATTGGCAACGTCACCATGAACTTCAGCTATAAAGAAGGCTTCGGCGATGTGTCGCGCAGCGCGTACGCGACGCTCGTCAACGATTGTCTCCGTGGCGACGCCACGCTTTTCGATCGTGGCGACAACGTCGAAGCTGCTTGGTCGCTCGTCGATCCCATTCTGGACGTCTGGAGCGCCGCGAGAACTGGCAAGGTGCCGGAGTACGCCGCCGGAAGCTGGGGCCCGCGCGAATCCGATCTCTTGCTCGAACGTGACGACAGGCAGTGGTACAACCCATGATTTTTGACCAGGGTAGCGTTAGCGCGCAGAAGCGCGACGGGGGGATTAGGTGATTCTTGCGGGCGACGTTGGCGGCACGAAATGCAATCTTGCGCTCTTCTCAGAAAAAGACGGCAAGCTCACTCCTGTCTTCAAGCAGCGCTTTGCAAGCAAAGACTTTGCGCAGTTTGACCTGATCGTTCGTGAATTTTCGCTACAGGCAGCGCCGCACCTGGCCATGGAACGCGTGCGCGCGGCAGGTTTTGGCGTGGCCGGTCCGGTGATTAACAATCGCGTGCGCGCCACCAATCTTCCCTGGACCGTTGACGCCGGAATTTTGGCCAGAGAGCTAAAACTCTCTGAGGTCGTACTGATGAACGATCTCGGCGCCACCGGCCACAGCATCGAGCATCTCTCGCCAGAAGAATATTGTGTCCTGAATCCCGGCCAACCCGAGCACGGTGGAACCCGCGCTCTTCTCGCTGCCGGTACTGGCCTTGGACAATCCATCCTCGTGTGGGACGGCGCCCGTTACCGCGTTGTGCCTTCCGAAGGCGGCCACTCCGATTTCGCTCCGCACACCGAGCAACAGATCGAGCTTCTCCGTTACATGCGCCGCCGCTATCCGCAAGTCAGCTGGGAGCTAATCCTTTCCGGCCGCGGTTTTCGCACCATTCACGAATTCCTCGCCCCAGATGTCAAGCACCACTCCTTCGAAGACCCCGGCATGGATCCCGCCCCTGAAATCACGAAGCTCGGCCTTTCCAAGGAGTGCCCCGTTTGCGCGGACACGCTGGATCTCTGGATTGCCATTTACGGCTCTGAGGCGGGTAATCTTGCTCTCAAAGTTCTGGCTCTCGGTGGCGTTTACGTTGCGGGCGGCATCGCCGTCAAAATCATCGAGAAAATCAAGGAGGGCGCCTTCTTCGCAGCCTTCCGCGATAAATGGAAATTCGAGGGACTACTAAGCAACATTCCCGTCTCCGTCGTGCTCAACGAATCCGCCCCGCTGCTGGGCGCGGCCTACGAAGCGCTCGCCTCGCTGCCGCCGCGGTAGCATTTCACATGTCATTGTTTTCCGAAGATTTCCCTGATTGGAAACCTGTCTCCCGCGTCGCCGGGATCGCTTGGCTCGTCTTCTACGTTCTCTTCCTGCTGTACGCCGCCGCCGACCGCGCCGGTTTTCTAATCATCGACTACGTCAACCTCATCATCCACGAAGGCGGCCACTTTTTCTTCAGCTGGTTCGGCCACACCATCATGATTCTCGGCGGCACGCTCGGCGAACTCCTCGTCCCATTATTGTGTGGCGGCTATTTCTGGTGGAAACGTGAAACCACCGCCGTCGCCTTCTGCAGCTTCTGGCTCTTCGAAAACTTCCTGTACATCGGCACGTACATGGCCGACGCCCGCACGTCCGCATTGCCGTTAGTCGGTTCCGAGGAGAGCGATTGGACAATTCTTTTCACGCAATGGGGAGTGCTCGCAAAGGATCAGCAGATCGGTGCCACCACACGCGCCCTCGGCTGGCTCGGTATGCTAACTACTGTCGCCTGGCTCGCCTACAAGGTACGAAGGATCGACCGTGGCACCGCCCACGGTCAGCAGTCGAATTGGCCATGATATGATCGACTTTCCGAGAGCGGGGGAGGCGCCATGGGCGGCCGAGGCGGAAACAAGAAAATCTACGAAGACCGAATCGTGAGAGACCCCAAGACCTGTGGAGGTGAGCCCGTATTCAAGGGGACACGCGTCACTCTCCGCACCGTTCTCGCCGGCTTGGCCACTGGCGACACGTCCGAGGAGATTCTTGCCGAGTTTCCCACCCTGAAGCCTGAAGACGTCCAAGCTGCGATTGCGTTCGCCGCCGCGTCAGCAGAGGAAGACCTACCGGTGCCGGAAGTGCCGCATATTCGATGAAAATCAAACTGGACGAGAATCTTCCCAGTAGCTTGGCGATTTCTCTGGGAAATCTCGGCCATGATGTTCATACCACTCAAGGAGAGGGTCTTGCAGGTCACTCAGATCACGAAGTATGGGAAGCGGCGCAGAAGGAATCGAGGTTCCTGATTACGCAGGACCTCGACTTTTCGGATTTGCGCCAGTTCTCTCCCGGGTCGCACCACGGCGTCCTCCTGGTCCGATTGCGCTTACCGGGCCCAAAAAACTTAGTCGGGCGCCTGCGGGAAATCTTCCAAACAGAAGACGTCGGTGACTGGGCTGGTTGTTTTGTTGTGGCTACAGAGCGTAAAATTCGATTGCTGAAGCCGCCGAACAAGCAGAATTCTTGACGTTAGCCGCAAGGAGCAAGTCATGAGCAGTGCCGTAACCACACAAGTCACCGAGCTTCAAAACTATATCAATGGCGACTGGCGCCGTCCTTCCTCCACCGATTTCTTCGACGTTACCAATCCCGCGACCGCTGAACTGCTCGCCCGCACTCCGATGTCTTCTCCGGCTGACGTAGATGCTGCCGTTCAGGCCGCCGTCGATGCGTTTCCCGCCTGGCGACGCACTCCTCCGGGCGAGCGCGTGCAATATCTGTTCAAGCTAAAGAATCTTCTCGAAGAGCACCTCGACGAACTCTCTCGCCTGATTACTCTGGAAAACGGCAAGACTTTCTCCGAAGCTAAAGCCGAACTCCGCCGCGGCATCGAAAATGTCGAAGTCGCCTGCGGCATCCCCATGATGATGCAGGGATACAACCTCGAAGACGTCACGCCCGGCGTCGACGAAATGCAAATACGCCAGCCGCTTGGCGTAGTGGCTGCCATCGTCCCGTTTAATTTCCCCGCGATGATTTCCTATTGGTTTCTTCCTTACGCTATCGCTTGCGGCAACACCTTCGTGCTGAAGCCTTCCGAGCGCGTCCCGCTCAGCATGATCCGCGCCTTCGAACTCTTGGAAAAAACCGGCCTCCCCAAGGGCGTCGTCAATCTTGTCAACGGTGGCAAAGACGTCGTCAACGCGCTCTGCGATCATCCGCAAGTTCGCGCGATTAGTTTTGTCGGTTCCACTCCCGTCGCCAGGCACGTCTATGCGCGCTCAGCTGCGAGCGGCAAACGCATGCAATGCCAGGGCGGAGCGAAAAATCACGTCATCGTTCTTCCCGACGCCGACATGGAACTGGCCACGCAAATCATCAGCGACAGCGCCTTTGGCTGTGCTGGCCAACGCTGCCTCGCCGTTTCCGTAGCCGTCACCATCGGCGAAGCACAAAAATCGTTCCGCGATTCCATCGCCCACTCTGCTTCAAATCTGCGCGTCGGCAATGGCCTCGAACCCGGCGTACAGATGGGTCCGGTTATTTCCGGCGAGAGCAAACGCCGCATCGAATCGCTAATTTCCGCAGGTGTCGGCGAAGGCGCCAAAGCCGTCCTCGACGGTCGCAACACCAAAATCCCCAATCACGAGTCCGGCAGCTTCCTCACTCCCACGGTTCTCGACGGTCTGCCACCGACCAGCCAACTCGCCAACACAGAAATCTTCGGCCCCGTCCTCAGCCTGATTCACGCCAATTCCATGGATGAAGCCATGGACTTCCTCCGCAGCAGTCCCTACGGCAATCAAGCCTCTCTCTTCACCACCAATGGCGCCGCCGCGCGCCGCTTCCGCTACGAAGCTCCAGCCGGAAACATCGGCATCAACATTGGCGTCGCCGCTCCCATGGCTTATTTTCCCTTCAGCGGCTGGAAAGAAAGTTTCTTCGGCATCCTCCACGGCCAAGGCCGCGACGCCGTCGAGTTCTACACCGAATCCAAAATCGTAGTCGAGCGCTGGTCGCGCCAGGAAACCCGCAAGTTCTAAGTGGCTTACTAGAAGACTCTCACTACTCGCTATTCCCTACTCATTCTCTATTTGCCCCGCTTCCTGGCTGCAGCCTTTGCCTTGTTGTTGTATTCCAACGCCAGGCCAACCCAGTATTCGAGCGCGCTCTTCGTTTTTACCGCTTCTGCGTCGACATACACATATCCTCGGTATTCTCGGCCCTTCATGACCACGGTCCGGCAGCCTTTGCGTTGCAGCGCGGCGTCGTGGATCGCCGGGTCGATCCGGCACATGATTCTGTCCATGCCCACGCTGACGCACATCTTTCCCCGGACCATGAATGCAACGCCGCCGAACATTCTTTTTTCTTCGATGGGGCGAATACGTCCCAGCGCGGTTTTCACCCGCTTCGCTAGAACCTCATCGTACGGCATGCGCTTCTCGCTACTCGCTTCTCACTACGCACCACGCACTCCAACTCTTCGCCTATCCAATGCCACACACGCCGTCGAATCACGAACCACGAACTCCGGCTCGATCGCGATTTCTGGAACATACTCCTCGCGCTCCTCGATCTGACTGACCAGCGTCTGCGCCGCAATCTCTCCCATCCGCAGCAGCGGTTGCCGCACCGTCGTTAATCCAGGATTCGCAAAAGCCGCGCCGGGAATGTCATCGAATCCCACGACCGAAACATCCTGCGGCACGCGCAACCCTGCCTCGCGCAGCGCCCATATCGCCCCAATCGCTGAAATATCGTTATACGCAAACAGCGCCGTGAACGGTTCCTTCCTCGCGAGTAGCTCCTTGGTCACGGGAAACCCCACCTCCGGCGTGGGAACCGAGATCTCGATCCGCACCGTTAGCTCAGGGCGAATTCGAATTCCCAGCTCCGCCGCCACTTCGTTGATCGCATTCCATCGATCTTCGGAGTCCGAGCTGAGAACCTGTCCTTTGATGAAAGCAATTTCTTCGTGCCCTAGCTCCTTCAGATGTTCCAGAGCGAACCGCGCCGCGCGTTTGTGATCGAGCACGATGTTCGTCACGCCCGCGGTTTGCCGGTGCCCCGCGACAGCCACCGTTGGCAACGACGGCTCCTCCAAAATCGAAGTGTCCACTGTGATGAATCCCTCGACGCCCCGTTCCACAAGCATTTGCGAATACGTTTGCAGCAGCTTGGGATCGTGCCGGTGCACCACGGTCAGGAAGAAATAGTTTTGCCCCGTCAGGTATTTCTCGATTCCACTGATCACCTGTGAACCGTAAGCGTCGCCGATCTCTTCCGCAATCACTCCGATCGTAAACGTGCGCCTCATCCGCAGCGTCCGCGCAAAAAAATCCGGCCGGTAATTCAATTCCTGCGCCGCGGCAAGAATGCGTTGCTTGGTGCGCTCAGGGATCGACCGCGCCGCAGGCGAATTGTTCAGCGTTGCGGAAACCGTTCCGGCGGCGAGGCCCAAATGCTTCGCCACCGTCTTCAGCGTTATCTTTTTGTTTTCTCTACGCGGCCCGGCCTTCTTCTTTTGGGACGGTGTCATTTAGACGCCCTCGACAATCTCTCGTGCTCTTCGAATCGCGTTGCGGGAACCCCGGGATCTGCGGAGCCGCTTCCAGCTCGGCAGCGCACCGACATCTTGTGTCGCGAGTATAGCAGGGACCACTCCACTTCGCGCCGATACCCCCTCTGTGAGAACCTCTCCTCATAGACGCACCCGTTCGCTTCCCGACTCTTCTAAAACGCAATGTTTGGGCCAAAAATTTCTTTGCGCTAGAATAAATCGAATGCTCCGTTACGTCCCTCGCCTTCCCGCCTTACGTATCCTTTCCATTCTCTTGTTACTAAGTTCCGCATCCCCGCAATCCTTGCTCGCCCAAAGCACCGCCGTCCCCCTCCCGCCTTCCGCAAAACTGCCGAAGCCAAAAGTCGACCGCCCCGGGTTTCCCCCAATCCCGAAATTTAAAGACATAGCCCAGGCCGTCGGCCTAACGGTCCCCCACCTCTCAACCGGCGAAAAACGCTACATCGTCGAATCCATGAGCGGCGGCGCAGGCCTCTTCGATTGCGACGACGACGGCCGCCTCGACATCGTCACCGTCAACGGCTCCACGGTTGACCGCTACCTAAAAGGCGGCGACCCCATGGTCACGCTCTATCACCAAGAGCCGGACGGCACCTTCAAGGACATCACCAAGCAGGCCGGCCTCACGCGCGCAGGTTGGGGAATGGGCGTAGCCGTCGCCGACTACGACAACGACGGCAAACTCGACCTCTTCGTCACCGGCTACGGCGGCAACGTCCTCTACCACAATCTCGGCAACTGCAAGTTCGAAGACGTCACCGAAAAGGCTGGCGTGCGTGGCGGCGGCTTCAGCACTGGTGCAGCTTGGGGCGATTACGATCGCGACGGCAACGTGGACCTCTTCGTCTCGCGCTACGTCCACGTCGACATCGCGCACATGCCCGCCCCCGGCAGCAACAAATTCTGCTTATATAAGGGTCTCCAAGTGCAGTGCGGCCCTTGGGGCCTCGAAGGCGAGAGCGATCTTCTCTACCACAATCGCGGCGACGGCACCTTCGAGGAAGTCTCCGTGAAAGCTGGCGTCCACAACCAAATCGGCTACTACGGGCTCGGCGTCATGTGGTCCGACTACGATAACGACGGCTGGCCCGATCTCGTCGTCGCCAACGATTCCGTCCCCAACTATCTCTATCACAACAATCGCAACGGAACTTTTTCTGAGATCGGCATGCTCTCCGGAATTTCTCTCAGCGGCGACGGCACGCAACTTGGCAATATGGGCGTCGACTTCGCCGATTACGACCACTCCGGCCGCTTCAGTCTCTTCATCACCACGTTTCAAGAGCAGCCCAAAGCTCTCTGGCGCAACATGGGCGCCAACGGTTTCGAAGATGTAAGCTGGTCCTCCGGCGTCGGCCGCCCGAGCTATCAGGACGTGTGCTGGGGCGCCAGCTTTTTCGACATGGCCAATACCGGCTGGCTCGATCTCCTGATCGCCTGCGGCCACGTCTACCCGCAAATCGATTCCCTGGAAAACAACCCGCACTACCGCCAGCCAATTTTTCTCGAGCGCAACAACCGCGACGGCACCTTCGACGAAGTCGGCAAAGAAGCTGGCCTCGCCGACCTCCCGCTAAAATCCCGCCGCGGCGCCGCCTTCGGCGACATCTTCAACACCGGCAACATCGACGTCGTCCTCCTAAACGTCGGCGAGCCGCCCAGTCTCCTCCTCAACCAAAACACCGCCCCCAATCACCGCGTCCTCTTCAAACTAGTTGGCACAAAAAGCAACCGCGCCGCCATCGGCGCCCGCGTAACCATCCAGGCCGCCGGCGTCCGCCAAATCGCCGAAGTCCGGGGCGGCGGAAGCTATCTCTCGCAAAACGATCTCCGCCTCCATTTCGGCCTCGGCAAATCCACAAAAATCGACACGGTAGAAATCCGCTGGCCCAGCGGCAAACTCGAAACCCTGGAAAATGTGCCCACAGACTCCATCTACACCATCGTAGAATCCTCCGGCATCCGCGACACAAAGCCCCTGCCTCCTCCAGGGGCATCGGGTTTCCCGGGCGGAAAGGAATGATTCCACGTGCTTCAAAGCCAACGTCCGGAGCCTTCTAAAAACAACCCCCCGACTACTTAGGACACCACCGCACCCACTACTTGTTTGCGTAGCTGTCGGCTCCGAGGAAATGTAGCGAGACGTACGGCGCATCGCCCACCACCCAACTGTCGTGACCGGGAGGTCCGGGTGGAATGTAAAAGAGCATGCCTGCGCGCAGCTCGTGAATTGTTCCGTCCTCCATCGCAGCCGTGGCGCAGCCGGAGAGCACCATCCCAACGTGCTCGACGTTGCAGCGCGACGCCCCCACGCCGGG
>Ga0210405_10005820_pt1 | contig 11146 bp, 7 predicted proteins | sample IncBWH11MmetaG_FD_155492 | JGI IMG/M metagenome (GOLD analysis project Ga0210405, IMG submission 155492) | Forest soil microbial communities from Barre Woods Harvard Forest LTER site, Petersham, Massachusetts, United States - Inc-BW-H-11-M | ecosystem: Environmental > Terrestrial > Soil >... | reverse complement strand
TTTTAAAAATAAAACCGGTAATATTCAAGTAATATAACTTATATTACTAGGTTTTTTATTTATAGTATAAAAATCTTTGAAATTATAATTAATATTAACAAAAGCGAATAGTATCAATAATAGTTCCAAATAATTATCTGGAGTTTTACCGTAATATAAAATAGAAATATAAAATATTAAACCTATTAAAATATATAAAGCATAAGAAGTTACTACACCTGTACTTAAACTACCTATAGATCTACTTAAGTTTGTTAATCTTTTTTCTAAACCATATGGTCCAAATAATTCTATTGAACCTTTATCCATTACTTTAGTAGTTTGGCCACCCAATTTAAGTATAATACCACTAATATATTTATTATAAAAAAGTTCTATTAAAAACCTTTGATTAAAAAAGCCAAAAATATTATAACCAATGTTAGATAATTTAAATTTTATTAATAGCTTAGGATAAAATTCAGTAAACATTATGGATAGCAAACTTAAACTTATAGTGAAGAAGAAAGGGAGCAATTTAAATAAAATAGGTACAGCAAATTCAGTATCTAACATTATTTCATGTAAAGGATGAATAAATAAACTATTATCTGAAAAAAAACCTGAACCCAATCCTAAAAATATATCTTTACTTAAGTAGCCAAAGAATATAGAAAATATAGCTAATATTATTAAAGGAATACTCATAAAGATATCTGCGTCGTGAGCGCTATGACCTTGTTTATAATTCACTAAAGGTCCATTAGGATTAGTTAAAAAAGTTAAGTATAAAACTTTAACAGAATATAAAGTAGTGAACATTGCACCTATAGTTGCAATAAAATAAACTATTATACTAGATAAATGATATTGTCCATATGCTGATTCAAGAATAAAATCTTTAGAGTAAAATCCTGTCATAAAAGGTATAGCAACTAAGCTAAGAGAAGCTATCAACATAACTGAATATGTTAAGGGTAAATAACCTATTAAACCTCCATATTTTCTAAAATCTTGATTATCAGCTACTGCATGTATTACTGCACCTGCGCCTAAAAAAAGTAAACCTTTATAAAAAGCATGATTAACTAAATGAAATAGTGCTATATTATAAGAAGATAAACCTACAGCTATTACCATCATACCTAATTGACTCATAGTAGAATAAGCTATAACTTTTTTTATATCTTGTTGAAATAAACCTATAAGAGAACTAAATACTGTAGTAATAGCACCTACTCATAAACAAAGAATTAAAACAGTAGAACTGTATTCTATCAAAGGTGATGTACGCATTAATAAATATACACCTGCTGTTACCATCGTAGCTGCATGTATTAATGCAGAAACAGGTGTGGGACCTTCCATTGCCATTGGCAATCAAACATGTAAACCTACTTGAGAACTTTTAGCCATAGCACCTATTAATAAACATATACCAATAATAGTAATAACATTTTCGTTTATATAAGGAGATAAGGAAAATACTGTATAATAATCTATATTACCAAATGATCATAATATAGCAAACATACCTATTGTTAAAAAACAATCACCTACTCTATTTGTTAAAAATGCCGACATAGAGCTTTGGTTTGCGGCTATTCTGGTAAATCAAAAACTTACTAGAAGATATGAACATATTCCTACACCTTCTCAACCAACAAACATTAATAGAAAATTATTTGCTGTTACAAGTGTGATCATCATGAAAGTGAATAAACTTAAATAACTAAAAAATCTTTGATTATGTGGATCATGACTCATATATCCTATAGAATATACGTGTACTAAAGAAGATACAACTAATACAGGTATTAGCATAGAAACGGTTAATGAGTCAAAATTGAATCCTCAAGATATGTTAAGAGTTTCTGAGTCTATTCATCTAAAAAGATATATTGTAACAGGTATGTTATTTAAACCTACTTCTACAAATGCTATTATAGATAAAAATGTTGTTATTATTACACAAGTACATGTAATTAATTGTGATCCGCTAACTCCGACTTTTCTACCAAAAAAGCCGGATACTATTGATCCTAATATTGGTAACACTATTAAAGCTAGATACATTATTTATATTCTATTGCTATACTTCCTCTTAATCTATAAAAAGCTACTAATATACCTAAACCTATCGCAGACTCTGCTCCAGCTATAGCTATTATATATATAGAAAAAGTTTGACCTAATATATCATCAAAGCTTAGTGAACTTATCAATATTAAAAGTGTTATAGATAATAACATTATTTCAATTGAAATAAGCATTAATATTATATTTTTCCTGTTTAAAACAAAGCCTAGTATCCCTATTAAAAACAAGATTAGTGAAAATTTCATTATATATATTACAGATTGACTTATGAACAAAATAAATTTTATAAAATACTTTCTAAAAACAAACACAGTTATTAGTGTATTTGCCTATGTTTTTTAAATTGTTTAATTAAATTTTAATTAAACAAGGAATAGGGAGGAATCGAACCTCTTCATAAGGATTTGCAGTCCAATGGTAAACCATTTACTACCTACTCCTTTAAATTTAAGGATATATATCCTTAAATTTAAAAAGATTTTTCTTGCTTAAAAATATAATTTAGTAAATTTATATTCTATAAAGTATTTAAATGTAAACGACTTTTTAATAAACGTACGAATCTAGGTAAAATATATTTAGTAAACATATATATTATTAATAAAAGCAAAGAAAAGTTAAATATAACTTGATTTACAAAAAAAAATGGTATTAATTGAGGCATATTTTTAATATTCTAATATTATCATTTATCTATCGATACCCTAAATGGGATATAATAAGGTATACTAATGAAATTGTGTATAATGTTATATGTTAGTCTATAATATTACTTAAATTAAATAAAAATTAGTAGGGATTAAAGATAAACTGTAAACTATGCAAGGTACTAATATGATAAATGCAATAACTATAGGTAATAATACAGTTCAACAATAAGACATTAATTGATCAAAACGAATTCTAGGTAAAGATGCTCTAGCTCAAATAAAAACAAAAATTAACAAACAGGATTTTATTCCTAGCATTAAACTAGAAATTAGACCATCTAATAATGTATTAATAAAAGTAATATTTGTTTCAGTGTAAATATTTTTAAAGTAATCTACGTTAATCATATCAAAAAAAAAGAATCCATTTATTAAAAAATCTAATGAAAATATTTTTAGATAACCTCCTAAAAACAATATACTAGTAAATATACATATTAAAACTATGCTTGCATATTCTGCAAGAAAAAAGAACACAAAAATTACGGCAGAATGTTCTGTCATAAAACCACTAACCAATTCAGATTCTGCCTCAGCTAAATCAAATGGAGCTCTATTTGTTTCTGCTATACACCCTATAAAAAATACTATAAATATTGGTAATAAAGGTAAAACAAAAAAAACAACTTTTTGTGCTTCTACGTTAATAGTTAAATTTAGATTACCAGTTAATAGAATAACTATTAATATAGCAGAACTTAATATTAGTTCATAACTTATTAACTGAGCAGTACTTCTTAATGAACCTAAAAAGGCATATTTTGAATTAGCTGACCAACCGGCCAATAATATACCATATGTAGCTAAAGAAGAAACAACTAACATGTACAATATACCTAAATTTAAATCTGCTATAGTAAGACCGGGACCATAAGGTATTACTGCATAACCTAATAGTGAAAAGATTAAAGTTATTATTGGGCCAAGAAAAAATAAAATTAAATTAGCTTGTGTTGGTCCTACGTATTCTTTTAATAAAAGCTTTAAGGCATCAGCAAATGCTTGTAATAAACCATAATATCCTACAATATTAGGACCCAATCTTCTTTGCATACTTGCCATTGTTTTTCTTTCCGCTATTGTTACAAATGCTACTGTTAATAATGCCGGTACTACTACAAGTATTACTTCTACTATTGCAACAAGTGATTGTATATTTAACATTCTTATTGCTTCATTTTTTTTTTATACATTTATATATATGTGATTACTAACTTTATAAACTTTTATTTAAAGTTAATAATCTACGTTATATATTTTTTGTATATATTTAATTAAAATATTTATTAACTATTATTGAAAAATATTTTATATGTAATAAGCTTTATTAAGAACCTATTTGATCATATAATCAATATAAAAATTTACCTAATTTAACGGATTGTATTGCTATTGGCATAGAGCTGTGTAATATTCCACATATTTCTGAACATTGACCAAAATAAGTTCCTTCTCTATTTAAATATACAGATGATTGATTTAATCGTCCCGGATATGCATCACATTTTATACCCAATGCTGGACAAGCATATGAATGAATAACATCTGCACCAGCTACAACAAAACGTGTATGTGTTAATTCAGGTATAATTACACGATTATCTACTTCTAACATTCTCAGTTTTCCTAACTCTAGATCACTTTCAGGTACTATATATGAATCATACTCTACAAATTCTTCATCATTATTTGTAAAATCTGGATATTGGTAACTTCAATATCATTGATGACCTTCACCATAAATTACTAAGGATGGATCTATAACCTCATCCATTAAATAAAGTAATTTAAAGGAAGGAAAAGCTATTAATATTAATATTAAGGCAGGCGTAATAGTTCATATTAATTCTACCAATGTACCATGGTTCATATATTTATTAGAAATACGTGATTTGGTATAATTTAATATTATAGACACAAATATTCAAGTTACAGAAAACATAATTATTGCTAAGTAAAACATAATATTATTATGTAATTCTTCTAACGCTTCCATTTGGGGAGTAGCATTATCTTGGAAAAATAAACCTCAAGGTTCAGGATTGTCATATTTGGTTAAAAAATTTTTGTACAAAAATGGAAAATTATTTTCATTTAAAATAGTAGTGTCTAACTCAAATAATAATAATTTATCACGGGGACTAGTCATATATTTATAATTTATTTTTTGTTCATTTTTTTAGGTTGTTTATTTAATTGTATTTGTTTAAGATATAAATATTTATTACAAATATTTAATTTAAAACATTTTGTAGAAATATATATTTACTGTAATATACTAAGATCCTCAGTAATAAACAGAAATATATAAAAATAATCATACTACGTCTACAAAATGTCAGTATAAAATAGCCGACTCAAAACCTAGATGATGATTTTCAGTTAAATGATAAGCTAATAAACGTCAGAAACCTACTGCTAAAAAAGCAGTACCTATCATAACATGTAAACCATGAAAACCTGTACCAAAATAGAAACATGATGAGTAAGTACCATCACTTATAGTAAAAGAAGATACTGTATATTCTATACCTTGAAGTGCTGTAAATACTATAGCTAATAATATTGTGTATATTAATCCATATAATGCACCATTTCTATTACCTTGTATTAAAGAATGATGTGCATATGTAACTGTAACACCCGAAGACAATAAAATTATAGTGTTAAGTAATGGTAATTCAAAAGGATTAATAGCTTGTATACCCATAGGTGGTCATTTTGCTCCTAATTCTATTGTAGGTGATAAAGCACTATGGAAAAAAGCTCAAAATATAGCAAGGAAAAACAATGCTTCTGATACTATAAATAAACCAACTCCCATACTTAAACCACGTTGTACTGCTAATGTGTGATTTCCTATATAAGTACCTTCCGATATTACATCTCTAAATCATAAAGACATACAATAAATAACACTTATAAGAGATACAAATAATAAATTAACACCTTTTTCAAAACCTTGAAAGCTTAATACCGCACTAAATGTAGTAGCTAATAAACAAAAACTTGTATTTAAAGGTCAAAGTGAAGGTGATACTAAATGAAAAGGATGAGCTTGAAACTGACTTCGAGTTAAGTTAGTCATATATTTATATTCATTTTAATAGTTACACTTTTAATAAATCTATTTAAATTAAAATGTAATAATATTAAGTTTAATATATTTTAATTTAAACTAATGGTTTCACTTAAAGAACTGGCTAATAAACTACATAAGTTTAAGGGTTCATTTGGCATTAATATGAAAAGCGATATGGCTAATGTTAATATAGCTATACTAATGGATAAATAATTTGAAAGTGTAACTTCTACAAATAAATAAGATTTTTTATAATCAGTTTTATCAAAATATATTGTTTTTACAACATTCAAATAATAAACAGCACCTATTACACTAGTTAATATAGCAATTATAACTAGTACGGTGTTATTATTATCTAAAGCACTAGTTAATACCATCTGTTTTCCAAAAAATCCTGCTAAAGGTGGTAAACCTACAAATGAAAACATACTAATTGCTAAACACAGGGCTAATACAGGATTAATAGAAAAATATCCTTTTAATTGACTAATTAATTGTATAGGAGAATTATTTTTTTCAGATAAATTATTATTTTCTGATATATTCGTATGATACAAATAAAAACTAAAACCTATACCAATTATAACAAGGAATGCATTTAAATTAGTTAGAATATATTGCATTATATAAAATATGAAAGCTTGATATGACTCTATATTATGAGCTATTAAAGCTAATAATATAAAACCTATATGAGATATTGTACTATAAGCTAGTAATCTTTTTATTCTTATTTGTGTTAAACCTAAAATAGTACCTATTATAAGAGAGAAAAAACAACTTATAGATAAACTTACAGTTCATGAATATAATTGTATAGCTGAATATATAAGTGTACTAGTATAATGAGATAATTCTAATAGAAGTACTAGAATAGCTATCTTACCAAATATTGCTATAAAAGTTGTAACTATAGTTGGTACTCCATCATACACATCAGGAGATCATCAATGGAATGGAGCAGCAGCTATTTTAAATAAAAATCCTACAGATATTAAAAGGAAAGAATAAAAGATATAAGTATGCATATATCATGTAGAAAAGTTTAAATATATCTCAGAATCTGAAATTATAGAATATATACCATCCAAATTTGTTAAACCTGAATTCGCATATATTAATGCTACACCTAATAATATAAAACATGAAGATAAGCCTCCTAATAAAAAATATGTAAGAGCAGATCCTGTAGATGATTCAGAGTTTCTATGCATAGCTGATATTATGTATAAGCTGAAACTCTGTAATTCTATACATAAATATATAGACCCTAAATCACCTGATGCTAACAAAAGTGTTGCGCCTGTTATTACAAATATTATTATTAATGCATATTCTATTATAGTAAATTGCTCTGATACTTTATTTATAATACTTGTATACTGTTTTACTTTCTTTGTAAGTGTATCTAATAAAGACGTTGAATCACCTTTATATTTTTTTCTCGGATAAAATCCTGTCATTAATAATATTATACCACACACTAACAAAATAAAAATTTGAAAGCTGTGAGTTATAGGTGTTACGTTGAATAGTCCATTATACAGACCTATTCCTTTTTGCAAATATGTTATATGAAAACTTAACATTGAAGATATAATACTATAAAATACTATTAATATACCTATTCTAGAGTATAAAATTGATGTATCAGGTCTTATTGTTAGACCATTTGAAAAAAGTAATAATAAAAGAAAAGTTAATATCATTTTTGTTTTTAATTGATTTTGTCTTATTTAAAGTACAAATTAGGTGCTTATCAACGTATAATAATTCATTATAAAAGAGAATAATAACAATAAACACTGTTTTATGTTAAAAAATTAGTACATTCTATCAGTTAAATTAAATTATCAAAAGTAAATAAAACAGAATAAGTAGAATAGTGTAAACCATCTAATATAGGAGCTGGATATATACCAAAAATAACAGTAAGTAAGACTAAAATTAAAAGAATGTTGAATTCACGTTTATTTAAATCCGGTATATAATTTTCTCAAAAATAAATAAAAAATGATCCTGCAAAAGCTATTCTGTTATACATAAATATAGTATATGCTGCAGAAAATATAATAGATAAAGATGCTAATGCTCCTGCTAAAGGTAATCTTTCAAAAACACCATATAAAGACATGAACTCTCCTAAAAAATTCAATGTTAAAGGTACACCACAATTACCTAAAGATAAAATAAAAAATAATATAGAAAATAAAGGCATTATTTGAGCAATACCTCTATAATATGTTATTAATCTTGTAGATGATCTGTCATATAGTATACCTCCAGCACATATAAATAGACCAGATGAAACGAAACCATGTGCTAATCCTAAAGTAATTCCACCTTCTATACCTTGTAAAGTATTACTAAATACACCTAAAAGATATACAGCTGCATGTGATACAGATGAATAAGCAATTAATTCTTTAACATCTATAGTTCTAAGTGTACTTAAACTAGCATATATAATAGTTAAAACTCCTATTAAAAATATTATATACGTATAGTACATAAAAGCTTTAGGTAATAAAGGTAAAATTAATCTAAGAATACCATATAAACTTAGTTTTAAAACAATACCAGCTAAAATTATACTACCAGATAAAGGTGATTCAACATGGGCTTTTAATAATCAGCTGTTTAGATAAATGACAGGTGTTTTAACAGCAAAAGCTATAAAAATACCGTAGAATAGAAACAATTGAGTAGTATATAAAAAATTTGTTTTAGATAAAACATCAAAATCCGTAGATCCTATTAAGGATAACATCGTTATTATAGATAATAACATAAATAATGAACCTAACAAAGTATATAAGAAAAAATAAAAACTAGCTCTTACTTTTTCATTTGAACCATAAAGTCCTATTAATATAAATAAAGGAGCTAATATGCTTTCAAAAAAAATATAGAATAATAATATATCCAATATTAAAAAAACTATTAATAAGGATGTTTCTAACAATAAAATTATTATCAAAAAAATAATTGTATTTTCTTTTATAGATTTTCAGTTAGATATTATTGATATAGGTATTATTATAGTTGTTAATAATACAAAGTATATGGACAAACCATCTATACCTAAGTAAAAATCAAAATAACTTATTTGATAATGTTCTTGGACAAATTGAAATTGTTTACTACTACAATCAAATAATATATATATTATTAAAGATATAATTAAATCTACAATTGTTACAGCCAAAGCTGTAATTTTCAATAATTTTGTATTATGTGTTGTAATATTATAAGTTAAAGCAGCAGATAAAATAAATATACCTATTAAAGGTATTAATACTAAAAGTAATAAAAACATAGTATATTAAATATAAATTATTCTTCTATTATATGTAACGCCTAACACATCTGCCGGCAAAGCTAAAAAGCGAAATCGGGTTATTATGATTCGAACATAACAATTCCTCAACCCAAATGAGACGCCTAACCAACCTGGCTCTAACCCGTATACAAAGAATATTTGATTCGAAGAAATCATAATCTATTAAAAATAAGTATATGTTTATAATTCAGAAAGTATGTGATTCGAACACATGAAAGATATTATCTTTAACTAGGCTCAAGCTAGTCGCTATAAACCGCTCAGCCAACTTTCTTGTAGGACCATTTATTTGTAATAAACATATTACTTAATATAGTCGGAAAAGAGATGAGTTGAACATCTAAGTGTAAAAATACACAATATATATACCTGTACATTTAATATGTACAGGACATAAGGTGTTTAATTTATAATTTAAATAACTAAAAGTTCGACTTTTTTCCTACATTGTTTATCTTTAAACTATATTCCCTAAATTTTTACACAAATCCATAACTATTAGTAAAAAAGGTTTTAACCAAAAAGTACACCTCTCCAAAATTATAACAATTGATTCTTTAGCGACTCGAACGCCAAACTTACTCTTATCAAAAGTATACTTTACCGGTTAAGTTAAAGAATCTTTATAAAAAAATTATTATTATAATAACTTCTTATTTAAACATTGAAGTTATATTTATATAAAGATAAACATCAAGAGCACTCAGATTTGAACTGAAAACACGAAGTTTGAAGCTTCTTATTTTACCAATTAAACTATACTCTTTATTTGTAATAAACATATTACTTAATATAGTCGGAAAAGAGATGAGTTGAACATCTAAGTGTAAAAATACACAATATATTAGCAGATATTTCACCTTACCAATGGCAACTTTTCCTTTTTTTTTTAGATATCTTCCTTTATTTATATTAAGTTTAATTTTACGAATTTCTTCTAATCCTTTCGGTGTTAAATGAGCTTTTTCACTTATTAATTTTGCTATCTTACAAAAATCCAGGGCTTTAACATCCTTATTTTTGTATTTATTAAAATAAGGATTTAATTTATATCTTATATTATTATTCGTATTTTATTATGATAAACAATTTAACACAATACTATATTAAAGGTTCTAGATATACCTAATTTGAATTAAGATGGATAGATTAATATATAATTATAAAAAATTGAATCTAAGGTTACGATACGGGAAATAGTAGTCTTACCCTAAAAGAATAACTTTTATAGGTTAAATATCCCGAAACCGGAAGAAAGGTGATTTGAACACCTAGTGCTTTTTTGCACAATATTTAGTAGATACCTTGTCCTGCCAATGACAATTCTTCCTTTATTATCTATAATAATTACAACCAAGCGAAATCTAATCGCTATTTTTTTATTTAGAAGCTAGTTTACCATTAACTTTTAGCCGCTAATTTTTCTATTTTATATAACTGATCTTATTATAAAATAATATAAAACTAAATAAACTTAAGATATAAATATTATGTTAATTAATATATATATATATCTATATTATATTAATGAAAAATCCTTTAAAATATACATTCCTGTTCACTGATGTACAATATATATTTTATGTATAGGACATATAGTATTCGGTTTATAATTTATACAACTAAAAATGTTACTAATTTTTTTTCATAGTTTACCCTTAACTTATAGTCGCTGATTAGATCAAAAATAAATTAAAGTAGATAAATCTTAAAATAATGAAATTATTATTTTCTAATAAATAATTATATTTATTTTCTGAATGAGAATAATGAGAAAGAAATATCAATACTTCTTATATTTTTATGATGAATATTATATATAATTATTTGTATAACATGAAGTAAGTTACATATGTATATAAATAATAATATAATAACTATTAGTGTGTATGACATACTCAAAATTTTTTTCAACTTAATTGAGGTTTG
>Ga0210405_10005819_pt1 | contig 11155 bp, 8 predicted proteins | sample IncBWH11MmetaG_FD_155492 | JGI IMG/M metagenome (GOLD analysis project Ga0210405, IMG submission 155492) | Forest soil microbial communities from Barre Woods Harvard Forest LTER site, Petersham, Massachusetts, United States - Inc-BW-H-11-M | ecosystem: Environmental > Terrestrial > Soil >... | reverse complement strand
TTTCCTGCAAGACCTTTTGGTAATCGAAAGCGCGGGCGACCAATGCTTGAAATCGTCGGCGGTCCAGGTCGAGTTCTTCAACTGCATAAACACCGAGCTGTTCTGTTTCGCGAAGTGGTTCGGATTAAGCGACACCGAGAGCGATGATCAGGAAATCTGGTTGCTCAGTGTGAATTTGCTCAAGCAGTTCGCGGCTTTCATTTGCCCGCAAATCCATTATCAATATGACTGGGCCAGTCTGCTGAAGCACAGGCTCAAGCCGATCTGGGTCCTCGACTTGACGCACTTCCGAAATCATTCGCAGGAATGCTCTCGTCCGGCGAACGAGGTCGGCGTCCTGGGTATATAAAATAGCAACCGGGGTGGGGCTCATGCGGCGGCGGCCTTGCTATCGAACCGCACTAACGGCAGTAAAATGTGAAACACCGTTCCCTTTTGCAGTTCGCTTTCGACCTCGATTTGGCCCCCGTGCTCCTGAATGATTCCGTGAACCACCGATAGACCGAGGCCGGTTCCGTAATCCTTCGTCGTGAAAAATGGATCAAACACGTGCGGAATATCTTCCGCCTTAATTCCTTCTCCAGTGTCGCGAATGCTGATTAGCAAAGCTTCTGGCGCCTGGCCGTTGCCGTTGCTCTCGCCGTTGGCGTAAGCGCGCGGATTCACCCAATGCTCGTCGGCACGAATTTCCGTCGTGACCGATAACTCGCCCTGAGTTTTCATCGCGTCCATCGCGTTCAGGAAGAAGTTTAGGAAAACCTGTTCGAGTTGATCGGCGTCGCCGCGAATCGTATCCACATCCGCCTGCCACAATCGTTCCAACTTAATGTCTTTCTGGTAAAGCCGATGACCTACAAGGGTCAGCGCTTTCTCCAAGACTTCATGCGCATGAAGTGGCTTAAGGATAGGTTTGGCCGGGCGCGCAAAACGAAGCAGCTGATTTACCAGTGAATCAATTCGGTCGATTTCGTGTCCAATCAAATTCGAGAACGTGTCGCGGAAATCTGAATCCTGGTAACGCTCTGGCAGTAGCTGCGCAAAGGTCTTGAGCGAAACGAGCGGGTTCTTGATTTCGTGCGCCATACCGGCCGAAAGAGTGCCGAGGCTGGCCAGGCGGTCACTTCGGCGAATTTGTAGTTCGAGGCGTTTGATAGCGGTCACATCGGTCAGTACCATGAGGGCGCCTAGAACTTGTCGATCCTGTCCGTGGAAAATCGACGTGCTCGCCCGAATCGAAACGTCGCCGTCGCTAACATTGAGGGCCATCTCGCAATCCTGCTGGCTTTCACCTGTTGTCAGAGTTGCAACCAGGGGCTCCGCCAGCTCCACAGGAAGGGCATTCAGGGAGCAAGAGAGCATTTCCTCCGGGCTCAATCCGGTGATTTGCCCGGCTTCATTATTAAAAACGGTGATGCGCCCATCGGTTCCGGCGGCAATCACGCCGCTGGTGAGGTGTTGAAGCAAAGTCTCGTTGTAGATCTTTGCGTTCTGCACCTCGGTGAAGAGCTCCGCGTTTTCAATTGCGACGGCGAGTTGACCGCACAGGACCTGCAGCGCGCCTTGCTCAGGCGCGCCATAAATTCGGCCTGATTTACGAGCACCGAGAAGCAGAACGCCGGCGAGATGGTCGCGCGCAAAAATTCCCATCGCCAGCGCGATTTGCAGTGCGTCCAATTGTCGCATCACCCGTTGGAGCTGCGGAGTCGGTCGCGTACGATGCAATTCCTCGAGTACGATGGGTTCCCGGCTTACCTCGAGCTGCGTGATCGTTGCCTGATCCCCGGTCAGTTCTAAGAATTGACGCGAATCTGGTTCCGCTGGCGGATACCGCTGGGCGAACCCGCGCTTTGTTGGCAGAAGAATTATCACGCGGTCCGTGCCGACGGCTTCGGCGACAGTCTGGGCGAAGCGATCGAGCAAATCGCGCAGCGTCGTAACCGACGCCAGAATTTTCGCCGCTTTGCTCACGGTCGCTCGAAAATCGAGTTGATGCGATCCGATGAAGAGGCGTTCCGCCAATCGCTGAGACAAGCCCCGCGCCGGCGCCATGGCGAACGCGATCACGATTGCCGCCGCTACGTGCGCGACCGTCTGCGCATCGGCAACTGACGAGTGCAACGCAGTCGCCGTTAACCACCAAACCAACGCGTAGAGCGCGAGGAGGTACCCGCAGAGAAGGGTGTAGGAAATGATACGCCGCAGCAAAACACCCACGTCCATGATCTTTCGGGTCGCAATCCCGTATGCGATGATCAGACTGAAAATGATCATCCGGAAAGGTGCGAACCACATCCACTGTGACTGGGAAATGAAAAGATCGGCAACGAACGTCACCAATATCGCAACAGCCATCGCGCCGACGCCACCAATTAAGATGAACGCAAGCTCCACCCGTTCCCGGCCAGCCGCCTTGCGGAACGCTTGCCAATAACTGACGATCAGGACAAGAAAGGCGACTACGAAATAGATCGCGTAAATGCGAATTGCGGTTTCTCCGTAGATCGGGACCGGGACAGCTCCCACGGTTATCGGCATTTTTGCGCCTTGGAGAAAAATCTTGGTCTGGCAAAATACGATCATCGCGAGACTGGCAATCAGCCAGATTCGACAGCGTCGAAATAGATCAGGCCAGTTTTCTGTAGGTCGGGAAATCGACAGCCGCAGGAGATTCAAGCCGAACAGGTACAAGATGCCTGTCGCATTAGCTTGCCTGATCGCGAACTCTGCGATCCCTATACTTTTGGCTGAAAAAGCGAGACCTAAGCTGCCGAGCCACGCGCTGATGACTAACGACAGGAAAAGGAAGCATTGGTTCGACGTCCGTCTTGGATTCGCATAGAAGACAGCAAGGCCGAGCCCAACTTGGATGACAATTACAATTACCGTCGGTGTAGTGGCGTTGTTCATCCGTGCGAAACGCGATTGACTACCATTGTGCTGGCACCGCCACCAAGTCCTCGAACGTTAATCAAAGCGCACTCAACGTCGGATCTCCGAGGCCGATTTGGGACAAAATCCAAATCGCAGTCCGGATCTGGCAGTTCGTAATTTGCAGTCGGCGCAATCAGCCGATCACGAATGGTCAAAGCGCACGCAGCTAATTGCAACGGTCCACCCGCAGCCAGGGCATTTCCAGTCACACCCTTGATCGAGCTAACTGGGACGGAATAAGCTTCTTCTCCGAACACGCGCTTGATGACTGCAACTTCGATTGCGTCGAGCACCGGATGCCCTGGACCGTAAGCGGAAATGTAATCGACGTCGTCAATCGTGCGTCCAGCGTTCGCTAAAGCCATCCTCATCGAGTCCTCCAAACCAGATCCTGGATTCATTGGATCTCGGTCTCGTTGTTTGGCGTACCCGGTGATTTCTAGATACGGCCGCGCTCCGCGCGCCTGAGCCGCCTCAAGGTTTTCCAATATAAACACGCCGGCCCCTTCCGAGATGACACCGGAGTCGCGATCGATATCGAACGGGCGGCTCGCTTTGTCTGGGTCAGCGTTTCGAAAAGAACTTAAGTCCGCTGCGGCAAAACTTGCCATCGCTATTGGAGTGATCGGGGCATCGCTGCCTCCAGCGATTGCTATATCCGCTTGTCCGGTCCGGATCATCGCCGCAGCATCAGCGACCGCATCCAATCCAGACGGACAGGCCGCGGAAACCGTTGCGGCGTGAGCAAAGGCGCCGATTCGGTCCGCAATGACGTTTGCCGGGCCTTGCGGAAGCGACGCTGCGCAGGTTGTCGGCGAAACGCGATTTGCCTTATTGTCGCGAACAGCTTCAAGAGCACGTTCCAACACATCCATCGAATTCATACTAACGCCGATAATAACCGGCACCAGACTGGGCAATTCGAGTGTGTCGGAATCGAATCCCGCATCTTCCAAAGCCATCATGCACGCGGCATAAGCAAGTTGCGTGTGCCGCGCCATCCGTCTTGGTTTCAACTCCGGCTCAATGTAATCCAGCGGGTCGAAATTTTTGACTTCGCCCGCGATTCGACTTTCGAGCTCGCTGGCATCGAAGAGAGTGATCGGACCGATTCCGCTTCGGCCGGCGAGAATCGACTCCCAAAATTCCTCCAGCCCGATTCCGTTCGGAGCCAGAATTCCCATTCCAGTAATGACGACGCGATTTCGCCTCATTGTTTTTGCGATTCCTTACCGCGGGGTCGATCGCTGAAGAAAGTTCGAGTGATTCCAGCCTGGGGATTCGAAAAGCTGGCGGTTAAGGGACTGTCGATGTCGGCCACGAACAAATCACCGCATATTCTAAACGCTACATTAGCTCCAGTCATTATATTTTTTGCGCCCCAAAATCGGAGGTTATCCACCAGAAGCGCGAACTTATTCACAAGTTGCACCTTGCGTGCCAGCGGTTTCTGATTCACTGTCGCGCGGCGAATCGAGATGAGTTGCGTATATTTTTGCGCCTGCTGGCCCTGCGCGGCATGCCCCTAGCTTCTATGGCCCCCTGACGCAACCATGACCACCAGTACTGAATTGCCCCAGATCTTGGTCATCGATGATGAAATGGGACCGCGCGAGAGCTTGCGGATGCTCCTGAAACCAAATTACCAGGTGCACACCGCCGATTGTGTCGAAGCCGGCATCAAATTACTCAAGGAGAAAAATCCCGACACCATCGTTATGGATATCCGGATGCCGGGAGTAAGTGGAATTGAGGGTCTGCGCCAGATTCGCGACATCGATCCCCATTTGTCCGTGATCATGCTTACCGGTTTTGGGGCTCTCGATACTGCCAAGGAAGCGCTTCGTCTCGGGGCTAACGATTATATCAGCAAGCCATTTGATGCCCACGAAATGCAGCAGGTTATCGATCGCAACGTTGAACGCACGCGCACACATCGCACCAGCGAGCACGCTGCCGCCGAGATTAAGGAATTAAATAACCGGCTTCTCCAGCAACTGGCCCAAAAAGAACGGCTGGCTTCGCTGGGACAGGCTTCCGCCGAATTCGTTCACGATCTTGGAAATCCACTGACGATCGTCTGGGGCTACGTTCAGTTACTCGCCAAACGTCTCGAAAAATCGGACAACAACACCCAGCAGGACGGGACGTCAATCAAGGAACTGAATATCATCGAGCAAAACGTTCGGCTTTGCCGCGAGCTGCTGACGATGTGGCAGAGTTACGGCAATGTCGAAGCTTCGCCGCCGAAAATGATCTCCGTTTCTGGCATTGTCCGCGACGTGCTCAAGGGCATAGCGCCAATGGCGACCGAGAACGGTGTAGAACTCAAGTCCGACGTTTGCGAGGATTCGTGCGCCCTCTTGGGAGACGCCTTGCAAATCAGCCGCGCGATCCAGAATGTGGTGGTCAACGCCGTCCAAGCTACGATCGAAAAGAAAGGGACGGTCATGGTCACGTGCGCTCAAAGAGATTTTTATGTCGACCTTCGGGTCGAAGATAACGGCGCCGGAATTCATCCGGCGCAATTGAATCGGATTTTCGATCCCTATTTCACGACCAAGCAGGCCAAGAGCGGTACCGGTCTAGGTCTCTACATCACCAAGAAAGTCGTGGAAGACCATAATGGGTCGATCAAGGTTGAGAGCACTTCCGGCGCTGGAACGGTTTTCACGATCCGGCTCCCTCTGCAGAGCACGGAATAGCAAGCCCGGGAATCCGAACACCTGCGTTCGGTAGTCGCCACGCGGTTTAACTTGTCAGCTCGCGCACGTTTGGTTTTGCTGAAGCGTGGCTTATCGGGTCGCGCCCATTTTTTTGATTCGAATGGCGGGCGTGCCGTTCGATGTCGTTGAACAGCTTGCCACTCCACAAACCGGCGCTGCCGCCCGTGAGGTCCTTGTCAGGCAGGAGGAATTCGTCGGATGCGCTTTTGAAGTCGACCGCCTTCTTCAATCGCATGGACGTGAGCTATCCAGAGAGTTGTTTCGGGCCTGGAGAAAAACAATCCGACAGGGCGCTCCTCCTCCTCCGCAACCTGCGCTCGCAGTTTTTGAGAGCTGTCGCAATAGCAAAGACAAACTTAACGAAACCGAAACGCGACTTGACGATTGTCTTCGACAGGAGCTCAATCAGGCTCGTTCAGCCCTTCTCCGATCGACTGGAAAAATTCTGCCGGCTTACCTTGTTTTTGGGGAAGCCGGAATGCGCGATCGTCTAGGTCGGGAGTTTTCGTTGGCTGCCCTGCCAAATCGTAACAAACAAGCGCGGGCTCATGAGCGACACCTTCTTTTATACTTGCAGCGCGTCTCGGCGAAGAATGATTCATTAAGCGCCTTTGGTCCGGAAGGCTGGGGGGAAGTTGGAAACGTAGAATCCGCCGTTCGGCTTGCCCCGGAACCCGGAATTTCCAAGCGCGAAACATTCCTCGAACGGTGGACCGCGCACGCCGCCGCCGCGGCTGTTAATGCCGACCCGGAAGTGAAATCGAAAATCGAGGTTCCCGCTCTCGAACCCTACGCGTTCGAGGTTGTGTGTGACGATGTTCGCAATTGGCTTCCCAGTTCGGCGCGCGACAAGTGGTTGTCGATCTTGCAACCTATTGCTGGGTTGCCAAAGAAATTCGCCGGCGCCATGTCAGTCGCCGCGCGTAGTCAAATAATGGACGAAGCAAACGCGCAGCTTGGTCAGCTCGGCGCTTCGCGCGAATCGACGCGTTTCCTTTACGCCGCCACCAATCCAATCGGTGAAGAATGTCTGCGCGAATGCAATTTTGAGATCGACCAGGGTTTGATCGACGAGGTTGCAATTGAAGCTGCGCCGTGGATCGATCTTTGGCGGGACAATTACGCGTTCGTCGCCCATCGCATCGCTGAAGCGCTGCGCGGCATTTTGGCAAAGATGGAAAGCGACACCGCGCCGTTGCCCTCTTTCTTGCGCGCCTGTGAGGATGCCCAGCTCCCTCTGACCGGCGCGGGAATGGTCGCGCTCGCGCACATGGCCTTTCGAGAAGTCAAAGGTCTGTTTCACAAGCGAATGGCAGCACACGCTGACAAAGAAGAGCACGAGCTTACGGTCGAAGATTGCCGATTCGTTAGGCAAGACTTCGATTACCCAAAGTTTGACGAATACACCTATCCTTCGGCGGATTTGCAGTTGGCCGCCGCATCAACGGATGCAATCGCCCGTGGTGAATACCAATGGATTCTGGCCGAGCTTCATCCGCCGGTTGCTCTTCTGCATCACGGCTTTTATTGGGGCTGTCCGGACAAAACTTCCTTGTCCAAAGGTCTTGCCAGCACGTTATTCGGTAAACCGAATTTTCACTACGGTTTCTTTGCCGCGGATTTCACCGCCACAACAACAGTCCGTTTCTTCGATGCGCTGCCGAGTTTGACCTGGTTCGTTGCGCCGCAGCGCGCGAACCCGGCGTGGCAGAGCGCTCGTCCCGCTGAGACCGAGGTCTATGTCGATCCAAGCGCCGATGTTTGTTTACGAAGAATCGACAATCACGACCATCTTGGCTCGTTTGCTCGCAACTGGATCATACCGCTTGGATTTCATCCATTTTCTTTTTCGTTAGGCAGACACACGCCGCGATTGCGTTGCGGAAAGATCATTGTCCAACGCCAAATGTGGACGATCGCGCTCGATGAGATCGGGAAAGGCGATTTCACCGGTGTATCGCGCGATCTCGTCCTCGCGGTGGAACGTTTGCGGGCTGCGAGAAATCTCCCACGCTTTGTTTACATCCGTCCCACCGAACAGGCCCTTCGGCGCAGCGGCGCAGAGGGTCGGGACAAGGACACCAAACCTGTTTTTGTGGATCTCGAGAGTTATTTGTTTCTCGAGATTTTTTATCGCTGGTTGACCAAGGCAGGCGAGCTAGAGGTTACTGAAATGCTCCCGACGCCGGAACACTTATTTTGGAAAGAAGCTGATGGTCGTCGCACTTTTGAGCTGCGGACGTTGATCGTTCCTCGCTCATGAAAATCGTCGCTATTGCCAATCAAAAAGGCGGAGTAGGCAAAACGACAACGGCCGTGAACCTCGGCGTTGCGCTGGCCGAAAAAAGGATGCGTATCCTACTCATTGACCTCGATCCGCAGGCCAACGCGACCAGCGCGCTCGGCATGCAGGAAATGGAAGGCGCAAGCATTTACGATCCTTTGCTGGGCGGAACTTCAATTGCCGACAAGGTATTGCCGACGCGAATCGACAATCTATTGATTATTCCGGCCGATCTTGATCTGGCCGGCGCTGAAGTGGAAATCGCGAGAATGCCGGATCATTTGACGCGACTGGCAAATACGTTGTCGACGTTTCGTTTCGATGAAACGTTCGATCTTATTCTGCTCGATTGTCCGCCTTCGTTGGGCATTCTGATGACAAATGCGCTCGCGGCGGCCGACGAAATTCTCACGCCTATCCAATGTGAATATTTCGCGCTCGAAGGGCTGGTGAAGATCGTCCGAGTGGTTGAGCAGGTGCGCGACTCAGGCGCCAATCCTCACATCGAGATCGGTGGCATTGTCATGACGATGTTCGATAGCCGGACAAATCTTAGCGAACAGGTAGTGAACGAAGTTCGCCAACATTTCGGTGAACGCGTTTACAAAACGGTCATTCCGCGAACCGTCCGATTGAGCGAAGCGCCAAGTTTCGGGAAATCGATTCTTGAATACGATTCGACCGGTGTCGGCGCCAGCGCTTATCGCGCGCTCGCCCGCGAATTTATGAAGCGGCATCGTTTGGCGCCACTCACTCGCGGCTAGCCGCAGGATCTAGGTGGCAAGTCCTTCAAAAGTTGTTGCCATGGGTTCAGATTGTTCGGCTTCGACAATAGCCATATCGGCGGGAAGATATTTCGCGCCGATCAACCAAAGTGACCCCGAGATCAACATCACCGCTGAAATTGCGAGAAATGCTGTGTTCATATTGGTGTGGCCCGCCACCAGTCCGAGCAATGGGGGGGCGATTGCGTCGCCAAGCGCGTGCATCACAAAAATGCTCAAGCCGAACGCCATCGCTCGGATGGTGGGAAGAGCAACATTTGCAATCGCCGTGTTGGACGGACCGGTGTTAAAAAAGATAAAGAATAAGGCGCAGAACAAGAAAACCCAGGCGAGGGGAAAAGGTGTATAGAGCATTGCTGCCAACAACGGAAACCCGAGCAGCATTCCGACGCCGGGAACGAGAAGATCCGAACCTCGAATGCGCGTTCGAAGGCGGTCGGCCAGGAACCCGCCTGCCAAGGTAGATGTCAATCCCGCGACAGCAATAATGCTGCCTAAAATAACCGTGGCTGAGGCCGGCTGCTGGCGAGATTGCAAGTAAGCCGGCATCCAATAAGCAAGTCCACCCAGTGCAAAGGCCATCGCTGTCTGGGCGGCAACGTTGAAGCCATACGAAGGCCTCTTTATGAGAACCATCACCGTGCGAAGATAGTTGCGCAGCGATGGTCTTTCGCGGTTTGTGCTTGAAGTTTCCACGCGCGGGTCTTTGCGGATAAAACAAATCAGCCCGAGGAGCAAACCAGGCCCGCTCACAATATAGAAAGCAGACCGCCAACCGATGTGAAGGTTTATCAGTCCGCCAAGAATATAACCGAATGCGGCACCCGTTGGAACGGCGGCAAAGAAAATCGCGAGCATCGTGCTGCGCGATTTCGCTGGAAACAGGTCCGAGATGATCGGCGGAGCGGCTGGACCATAAGCGCCTTCCCCGATACCGACGATGATCCGGGCGATAAAAAGGGCCGCAAAGGTAGCAGCTAACCCTGATGCAGCAGTTGCAATGCTCCAGATGATTGCCGCAACTCCAATAATCATCCAACGTGAGTATCGATCTGCCAGCCAGCCCAGCGCCGGCGCCGAGAGCATGTAACTAACGACGAACGCGGTACTAAGTGTTCCACTCCACCACATGGCGTTCGGATCATTCGGTGAAAAAAACGTTGCCCGCACCGATGGTTCGACTGCTGCAAGAACGTAGCGGTCAATAAAATTGAAGAGATTAAGAGCGAGCAGAAGCCCCAGCGAAACGCGGGCGCCGGTCCTGGAGGCAGCGTTAGACATTTGAACTGGGCCAAATACACCGCGCAACACCGATTGCAAACAGCAATCCTTGCTGCGCAAGAGACCGCCTGACGCACTTGAATCAGGTAAAGAATGTTACCGGTTTATTGCAAAGACTTCCGTTGGAAATCCTTTGAAGACTGTTTCTCTCTCGCGATGCATGTCAATTTTTTCGGCGACTCACCGCGACGGAATGTTGTCCGGATGAATGAGTGAAATCACGTGCCGGAGTTTCAAGTCGGCAAAGGCGTGATCGCGCACTGCTATCGCCGCTTCCGTAACGATGCCTTTGGCTCCAGTAGCCAGGATCTAGTCAGTATCTGATTTCAATTTCGTCAACACCGTCCAGATGCCAGTGAAGGAAGCCGCAGTAGCCGATTAAGGTGCTATCCGAAGCGAAAAGCACTAGGGAACTGAGACGGCTGGCACCGCGCGATTCCAGGCCAGAAACTTTTCGAGCACTGTTTGCGTTTGCTCACGAGTGTAAGGACCCGGAGAGAACCACATAAAATCGGAATTCGCCATCAATTCGGTAAGCCGATCTAGATCTTCCGCTGAAACGGCCACAATATCAGTCGCGACGTCCTTAGGATCGCCATCGCAATGAAAGAAGACGGCGTAACAGTCGCGAGTACTAAAGCTTCGGACTAGTCGATGGGCCCGGCGAGAGCGAGGGTGACGTCTTGGCTGCCGGGCTTGCCGTTTTCTTTTCCATTGGTCCGAGCTTCACAACCTTCGCCTCAAGCGTGCCATCGGCATTTTTCCAGTAGGAACCGCTGACTTCTTCGTTGTCGACGATGTCCTTCATCGTCACAATTCCAGATCCTTTGATAATCTGTGTTTTGCTCGTCACTTTGAAAACGCGCCTCGCTTCCTTGCCGGAAATCGTAAAGGTCTTGTTTTTTTGGTCGACCGCCGAAACCATTCCGTGGAACGGAAGTGGACGCGGATTCTGATTGGCCGGCGATAGAGTTGGAGAAGAAGATGCCCTTTGGATCGGCGAAGCCGAAGCGGAGAGGCCGCTATTTCTCGGCATAGTTTGAGACGCGAGAGAAAGACAAATGGCGAGGTAAGCAACGCCGGCGAAAGCAAGCAGATGCGTGGTCCGTTTCATGACTGTCGCATCTCATTTTGCGAGCGAACTACGA
>Ga0210405_10005818_pt1 | contig 11155 bp, 12 predicted proteins | sample IncBWH11MmetaG_FD_155492 | JGI IMG/M metagenome (GOLD analysis project Ga0210405, IMG submission 155492) | Forest soil microbial communities from Barre Woods Harvard Forest LTER site, Petersham, Massachusetts, United States - Inc-BW-H-11-M | ecosystem: Environmental > Terrestrial > Soil >... | reverse complement strand
ATCGACATGAATTGCTTTGGAGTTCTAACGAGAGCAGCGCCGATGCGACCAATCAAACCCGAGGCGATTTTGCTGCCTCGATGCGGTGTCGAGATGAATATTGCGCTTTCAACATCCGGGCGATGATTAAACACCAGTGTCTCTTCGAGAAGTTTGCGCGTATCGCTCGCCAGCGGTGTCTTGGCCGGCGGCGTGGAAAAGAAATCGCGCCAGATTTTATCGCCCGCGTCGGTGATCATCAACCGGCAGATCATTCCACCCATGCTGTGGCCAATGAGCACGACGCGCTTGTGATTGGGAAACGCGCGATCGATTCCATCGAGGTCTTGGCGGAACAGCGCGGCTGAGTACGGATACGGGTAGCCGCTAGGGTAACTGTAAACCCAGAATTGATAATGCTCCCTGATCCACAGGTCGTTGCGCAATGAGTCAAGCATCAGCGTCCAACTCGCCGGAGTTTCCTGCAGGCCGTGAACAAAAATCACCGGCGTCCGCTTTGCGTCGTACGGTTGCAACTGCGTCAGTCTCGCCGTGTCCGCGTACTTTTGCGGATTTATCAGGCGCGAGAATCCGAGCCGTTCTGGTCGCTCGCGCGCGATCAACATCGCGATTGGCGCCCTAAAATCGACCGCTAAGGGAAAGACGCGGCTGTTCAAGGCGACCTTTTCCGCTTGGAATGGATCGATAAATTTCAGGTCCGCCTTTTGGCCTAAAAACTGAATGACCGCGGTCGCGGGCGCGTAAACGCGGCGAAGTTTGTACTGCTGGCGAAACTGCTGATTCTCTTCGCGAGCGACCGCAACCAAGGGCGCGCCGATCCCGCTTACTGCTGAGCGCGTTTTGAAAAATGTTCCGCCGATTTTCAGACTGTCGGTTGGAAACAAATCGTATCGACTTGGATCATGTTCCGAGTCGATAGGCTTTGGACTCGTGAGCGTGAAACTAGCTCGATCGCCGACGATGTCGATCTTGCGCTGCCACGGTTGAATTTTCGCCCGCTCGACATTGTCAACCGCTCGCGCGACGGAAAACTTGTAGATGCTTTGTGCCGACGAGTCGCTCGGCCGCTGCTCCAAGATATTAAGTGCTAGTTGCGCAGCCGAGAGATCATTACCGAGTGCGACCAACGGCTGTGCTTGCTCCGCTGTAGCCAACCGCTGTTTCGCGATTGTGAGTTGGTCTTCGCTTGCGGCGATGGTCGGAACGTGCGGCTCTGTCGTTTTCACCGTCGCGAGATGCGCACATCCGCAGAGAACCAATCCGCTGAACGCTAAGATCGACAATTTCATCATGTGCTTGCCGATTCGGTTCGTTCGCTCTCGGGCCAGATGTATCGGAAGACGAATCCCGTGACGATGAGACCAAAAAGGATTCCAACGACACGGTCGCGGACGTTATCGAGATCGGTATCGGGCGCGTAACCTTGAAAAATGCTGTAGAAAAAAGCGAATGCGATCTGCAGCCCGGCATAACTGATCCGTTCGCTTCCGGTCGCGACCCAGCCGGCGATGGCCGAGGCACAAGCGATAAGCACAACGAGTGACGCGATCGTTTCCATGTGCGGCATCAGGCACACGATCGTGAAAAGCGCGAGCGCGCCGCCGATTACGCAACCGACGAATCGCAGCGTTCCTTTGTAGAGCGTCGCCTCGGTACTTTCGAGCGCGATGAATGTACAAGTGATGAACGCGGTGTGGATTCCGGACCAATCGATCACCTCATAAACGATGTAGCAGAACATTGCCGCGAATGTGACTTTGAGCGCAAAGTGCACGTGCGTGGGATTGGTAAACGCGTCGGGAACAAAAAGACTTTTCGGTTTCGGCCGAGGTGCTACGGCCTTCGGCGCGTCCGGCAAGAACCATAAGTTTAGCACGACGGTGAGTGCGATGGCATACGTCAGTGCCACCCACAGCCACAGAAGCTGGCGAACCAAGTACTCAGGCGATGGAGCTGCCTCGCCAACCGATTGGGAGACGGCGACGATAAAGCCAAGAAGAAATCCAAGCGGCCCAATAACGAGAGCGCGGGACAGCCACATTCCAAGAAACAGCGTGAGTGCCATCCCGGAAACGCGCAGTTCCGGATGACCGTAAGTGAATTTGTAAAGTAGGAGAGTGACACCAATCCCGATGGTCAGGACAAAAATCCCGCCGATGCCTGTAATCTTCGTGAGAAGCTTGGTCTCCTTCGAGGCGAAGAAAACCATGTAGGCGCTGGTAGCCAACTGCGGAACCTGCAGCGTCATCGAAATGATCACGCACAAGACCGCGCCACCAATCATGATGGCTGTTCTAATCTTCCGCGCGCTTGTCGGCGCCAATTCGCGCCTTAGCCAAGCGATCCAATCCGCGTCAATCGAACCTGCTTCAGCGAACGTCGTGCTCATATCTTGTCACCTGTCACTCGTCACACGTCACTGTTTTGGCGGCGGACCTTTGATGATCGCGACCGCCGACGCGCCCATTCGAAAAAGATCCGGGTCGGGATTTTCGACTTCGATCCGCACCGGAAAGCGTTGCGCGACACGCACCCAGTTCAGTTCGCGTTTCACATAAGGCACACCCGAAGGCGGTAGATCGATTTCGCCTTCAGGCTTTACTGCCCAACCGATTCCCTGCACGCGTCCGCGGAAGCGTTGGTTAGGCACGGATGAGAGATAGACGATTGCTTCGCTGCCGGGAGCCATGTGCTGAATCTCGGCTTCGCGAAAATTCGCGATCACGTACCATTTGCTCGTGTCCAGCAACGAGAACACCGGAACGCCAGTGGTAACATGCGCTCCGGCCGAAATGTTGAGATTGATGACACGTCCGGAAAAAGGAGCGATCACTTTGCAGTAGGAGAGATGAAGTTCCTCAAGATTGATGGTGGCCACCACACCTTCGCGTTGAGCCTCTAGGGTCGTCACTTTAGTTCGGGCTTCATCGACGTTTTCGGCGGTGGTAAAGTGTTTGGGCAGGAGCGGTTCCAGGCGCTGCAAGGTGCTACGGGCTTGTGCGAGCTGTTGATCCAAAGTGGCCAATTCAGCTTTGGCCTTTTCCAGAACTAATCTGTAATCCTCCGGATCAATTTCGAAAAGCACGTCGCCTTCCTTCACTGCCTGGTTATCCTGAACATTCAGCTTAAGAATTTGACCCGCCACACGCGGCGCAATGCCCACCACATTGGCGCGCGCTGTCGCATCATCCGTCCGCGGATGACGCTCGATGATTGCCCAGACATACAGTGTGATGATCACCGCACTGGCGACGATGATCAGACTGACAATCTTGCAGACGAACTTGTGTCGCTCGAGGTCGCTCTTCGCTAAGGTCGCGACGCTCTGTTCGTTTGAAGGTGTGGCGGCTCGATGCATGTCAATTCTGGTAGAACAAAATCCAGGTCGCGAATGTGAAGATGATCATCAGAGAGGAATAGATGAGCGGCGCCGGACCAATGTACGGTTTGAGGTTGCCCACTTGGACAATCCAATGCGCAATGAGTGTCAGCGCCAGACCGCTTAATATACAAACCATCCACGCGGGAAAATAGGAACCAAGAACATCGACCGTCGGCGAATGAGGACTGGAAATGCGCACCGCAACCAAACAAAGAACGACAACTGCAAAGCCAAAGGCGGCGAACTTCAAAACTGTTCGATTGGTTCTCATCTCTCTAACGGCCTCACGGCGCGTGGTGAACTCTGTAATGGTCTGACGGCTGAAGGTCGGAGCGGTCGGGCCGATGGCCGAGCCAAGTCGCCGGTGCTCAAGGCGAGCTCGGTTGCGGTTGTGAAAATGGCCGCCTGCGTGTCGTGACTAACACTGCGCGCGGATGCCAGGTTTCGCTGGGCGCTCACGATTTCAGGATAGGTGCTGAGCCCGTTCTTGTACGATTCGAGGACAGCGTCGAACGCGTTTTGGGATGCGGTGACCAGCTTGGCTGCCGAGTCCTGTTTGCGAAGCGCGGTCTTGAAATCGATGTAAGCTTTCCAAACTTCGCGCACGGCGGAATCACGCGCGCCGGCAAGCTCGTTCTCGGCCCCATGCAACTCGGCTTCGGCCATTTCCATTTTGTGGCGGCGTCCAAATCCATCGAAGATCGGAACGCTCGCCGTCAAGAAAACTCCGACCGTCGGCTTGGTGTCACCAAAATAATCGGAGTGCGCGATGCTGACTTCGAGATCGGTCTCCGTAACGTGCGCGTCGATTACAACGTGCGGGTAATACTCGGCACGGACTTTTTTGATTTCGTCCTGCTTCGCGTAAACATTCGCGAGCTTGGCGACCAAATCGGGCCGTTGGGACAGCGCTCTCGCAATCAATTTGTTCACGGAACCGTTCGCTTGCTCCGATGTCGAGCTTTCACTGAGGTCCGCGATATGGAGCGGTACGGTCGGGAGGATGCCGATGCTTTCGACGAGCGCAACTCGTGCGTCGCTCTCTACTCCCGTGGCTGCGTCAACATCGAACGCGGACTGCGCAGATTGTTGCCGGGCCTGGAGAAGTTCGGGCTGGGTCGCGAGACCGTTGTCGATTCGCGCCTGAACTGCTTCCTCGACCGTTTGCGCTGCGTCCAATGCGCTTTGAGCGACCAAGACTTTTTGGCGAGCGGTCCCCAGTTGATAAAACCGGTCTGTTACCTGGAAAACGATTTTCTGATGAGTGCCGTTGAAGCCAACGTTGGCCATCATCAATTGTTCCCGGGCTGCCGCGACCGTTGCGCTGCGCTCGCCGAAATCAAGCAACAGCCATTTCGCGGTCAGCTCTCCCCGGTAAACTTGAGCTTCAGTGACGAGCGATCCGCCGCCGGTGATCTGGACGTTGTTTAGACTCGGATGCTTCGGGTTGGCCATTAACGTCGGGAACGGAATGAAAGCGCGGTCGTAGCCGGCGGCGGCGGATGCGGCCAAAAACGGATAATATGCGCTTTCGCTCAACCCGACCGCGGCCGCTGCTTGTCGAGCACGTTCCCAGGCGACCCGGGTTGCGGGGTTGTTGCGCTCCGCGATGTCGATCAATTCGGCGAGGCCGTAAATTTTCCGTGGATTGATCGACACACGCGAGGTGCTTTCAGCGTTGTTAAAACGTTGTCCGGCGAGTTCGCCTTCGTAATTCGCAAGGTTCGGCGGCAACCAAGTTCGATCGGAACTTGGCGGCGGGTCATTCCGCGCATTGGCGACTGCGAACGCCAGAAACAATTGCAGACTCAAGAAGCGGATCAGCATAGTTCGTCCTTTCTAGCTCCTGTGAGAGTTGGTTGAGTCGAGCTACGCAACCCAGCCGTTTCAGTTACTGGCAACGATTGCTTCGCACTCGCACGAATCCGAGCGATCTGATCCGCTACGGCTTCGATGTCGCGCAGCGTGACCATTTGTTCGATGTCTCGGCCGAACAAGAGATCCAGCGTCCAATCCATCATGACGCGGAGCTTCTTGGCCAGGCGGGGCAGTTTCATTAAATAAATGCTTCGCCACATTCCCCAGGCGATTAAGCCGGAGAACTTGAATCCGAAAACCATCGCGACGCCCGTGCGACGACCGATGGTCGCCAGTTGTCCCAGTGTCGTAAAGCGGAAGGACTGCAGTGGCCGGTCTAGAACCACTGCGGCGATGTTCTTCGCTGCAACGACGCCTTGACGTAAACCATGTTGTGCGGTCGGTGGATGAAAGGTTTCCGTGTGCAGGATCGGTACGGCTGCGCAATCGCCCGCTGCCCATAAGCCGGGAACTCCAGTCACCGCCAGGTACTCGCTCACCAGGAGTCGGCCATGTTCCTTCTGGCAAGGTAACTGTGCAATGACCGGACTTGGTTTCACACCTGCGGTCCAGATGAGGGTCGAGGCAGGAATTGATTTACCGTCAGTCAGCTTGACGACCGAACCATCATACCCCGCGACACGCACGCCTTTGATTATTTCTACGTTGCGTTTAGACAATTTTTGTTCGGCGTAACGTCCCAGCTCCTCGCCCAGTTCCGGTAAAAGGAACTTCCCCGGATGGACCACCACCACTCGAATCATCTGTTCGCGCAGCGATGGATAGAACTTCACCGTTTCGCGCACGAAGTCGTTAACGGCGCCAGTAGTTTCGACACCGGCGAAGCCGCCGCCAGCGGTAACGAAAGTGAGTAGCTCTCTGCGTGTCGCCTCGTCCTTTTGCAGGGAAGCTTCTTCTAACAACGCCACCATTCGATTGCGCAGAAGCGTGGTGTCGGAAAGGCTTTTCATTGTTACCGCCCAATCCCGCACCCCTTGCATATCAAAAAAGTTTGTTTCCGAACCCATCGTGAGGAGGAGATGGTCGAACTCGAACTCAAGCTCCATGTCCCGTACGCCGGCGAGACAGCGAATTTTCTTTGTCGTCAGGTCTATCGCCTGAATCTCAGCTTGAACGACGTTGACATGGCGCAGAATGCGCCGGAGCGGATTAACGATGTCGCTCGGTGAAAGATCGCCGGCGGCGACTTCATGCAGCATCGGCGTGAAGAGAATAAAATTTTCGCGACTGATCAGCGTCACTTCGATGTCCGGCCTGCGCGCCAATTTCTTATCTAGACACTTTGCGGCATAGAGACCGGCAAATCCGCCGCCAGCGATAATTATTTTCGTCTTCTTCATTGTATGTCATCCTCCTAAGCGACTACCTTCGCGGTTGTCACGGGCTGCGACGGCGCCAAGGCGAAGCGCAACTTTCGCAGTGCGTATCCGGAAAGTGTTTCTGGTCCGCGTTGCTGCCATTCAGCAATCAGCCCAGGCGCGGAAGGTTGAACGACGGCAGGTTTCGTTCGCGACGTAACGTGATGCTGGTTAACCGCAATCCTTCTGCTCATGTTATTGGCCGCGTTACCTGAAGTTTTCATGGCAACACGATCGGACCGCCGAGGCAATTCGGGAAAGACGATGTTTCTTCCCTCAGCATACCCAACAGGCATACTGCACCTCGGATAGTCGTTTCCGGCTCGACTGGTGTTGCGTTTCATCTTGATCTCCCATCCCTTTCTCAAGCTTCTAAGGCCTGAAATTTCAGAGAATCTTGACCTTTTTCGCTCGTACCTTGGCAAAGACGGATCAGCTCGATGAACGAACGGCCGCGCTCGTTAACCGATCCAGAATCGGATCAGCAGAATCAGAACAAGCGTCGTCACAGCGAGCCAGGGGATCAGGACGACTTCGACGCGCATGTGGCGAGCGGCCGGAATGTCGTTGTCGACGCTTGGGTCGCGGCCAAAGAATCGGTGACGATTGCGAAAAATATACGCGCCGAATAGCAAATAGATGACGAAGAAAAACGTCGCCGCGATTCGCAGAGCAGGAAGAGCTGCGGGATTAATTAGTGCGAGCATATTATATATAGAGGTAGAGGTCGTCATCAGTAGGCTTCGCAGAAATTCGAAACCGCCTTTTGCGCCGATATCTCCGACTGAGTTTGTCGAGCGCGCAGAACTAAAGTCCAGTGCGTCGTGTGAAATCCAGCTCCTCCTTCTTGCAATGTTCCAGGTATCGGTTTCATGGGTTGAGATTCCTTTCGTTGGCGCCGGCATTCGCATATCGAATGCCATCAAACTTCCGGGAAGCTGATTTACGAGGGGAAAAAAATTGTGGAGCTCGATTTTTGCCGGGCGCAAACGCGGCAAAAGTTCGCGAATTCTTAGTGAATTCACGAAGAGTTGAGCCCGCGATCATGACTGTTTCCTTTCGAGGGTTCCGTCTCCGTTCTTGACCCGCAGGACCATTTTTCCGTGAGTGTGGCCGGATTGACTTAACTCATGCGCCCGGCGGGCTTCGATGAGCGGAAGGATGCGATCGATTATCGGCGCGAGTTTGCCCGAGTCGATGATCTTCGCGATCTCTGCGAGCTGTCCGCCGTTCGGTTGCGCGCCGAGGAGCGCAGCCCGAACGCCGAGTTCTTTAGCTTTCTCCTCCGACGGCGGCTGGACTAACGAAACGAGATTTCCTCCCTTTATCAAAACTGACCAGGAGCGTTCCTGAGTTTCGTCGCCAAGCGTGTCGAGGACAACGTCGATTTTTCGCGCGATATCTTCGAATCGTTGTTGCGTGTAATCGATCGGCTCGTCCACGCCGAGCTCGCGCAGCAAGTCCTGATTTTTAGTAGAGGCCGTCGCGAAAACGTACGCGCCTTTCCACTTCGCGAGTTGCACAGCGAAATGGCCCACTCCGCCGCTGCCGGCATGGATCAACACGCGCTGGCCTGGCTGCAGTTGCGCGGTGTCGAACAACGATTGCCACGCGGTCAGGGCAGCCAAAGGCACTGCCGCGGCGCGAATGTGATGAAGCGACTTCGGTTTGAGCGCGAGTTCTGGTTCGCGAACGACGATGTAATCAGCGTAGGCGCCGTTGCGTGTCGGGTCAGGCAGGCTGTAAACCTCGTCGCCGATCTTGAATCGTCCCGCCGCGGCGGGACCCGGTCCGAGTTCCTCGACTACTCCGGACAAGTCCCATCCGAGAATGAGCGGGAATGCATGAGGCCAGAAGTCTTTCATGTGGCCTTCACGAACTTTCCAATCGATCGGGTTGACTCCCGCTGCGTGAACGCGGACGAGAACTTCACCCGCTTGTGGCTGCGGACGCGGAGCATCTTCGTACTTGAGGATCTCCGGTCCGCCGTAGTTGTGAATTCGAATCGCTTTCATTTTCGATGCCCGCGCGGCATGCGCTAACCTTTGAGCAGCTCGGTTCGATACTTCGGCGCAAGCTCTTGCACTTTCTTGATGAATGCCTCCTGAGCTGCTTTGCCGAGCTTTGGAGGAGGTGTAATGCGCGTTGCGACCGGCGTGCCTACTTCCGTAAAGAATTCTTCCTGCCCGGCAGGCGCGCAGATGCAAAGCATTCGAACCGCGGCGGAAGAGGAATTGTGAAACTGATGCGGCGCATTGGCTGGAATGTGAATTGTGTCGCCGGCCTTCAACACGCGTTTTTCTCCGCGAAACGTGGCCTCGATTTCCCCTTCAACGATGACAAAGGTTTCCTCGAAATCATGCCGGTGTGGCGGCGGTCCGCCGCCCGGCGGAACGTGCATGTCAATCAAGCAATAACGGCCGTTGGTATCATTGGCCGAGAGCAGAATGGTATAAGTGTCTCCGACCAAACCAATGTGTGGCAGATTCGGATCCGAGTCGGGGTTGACTACCTTCGATATGCGCTGCAGATCGTCCGGCGGGAGCAGCTTTTTCTCTTTCAGTAGTTGATTCTTCATGCGGACATCATCGCGCCGGCATGTCGATCTTGGGAAAGACTATGTTTCTTGCCTCAGCATAACCAACAGACATACTCTTAGTGGGCCGTGGAACTCAGGCACCTGCGCTACTTCGTGGCGGTGGCCGAGATGGAAAACGTCTCGCGTGCGGCGCTGAAGTTGCATGTCTCGCAGCCCGCGCTCAGCCGGCAAATCCGCGATCTCGAAGACGAACTTGGATTTTCCTTGCTCGAACGCACGGCCAAGTCAGTTCGGTTGACCGATGCAGGCCGCGCGTTCCTCGACAATGCGCGCGCGTTATTGCAAAACGCGGACGAAGCCGTCACCAAAGCGCGCGCCGTTGCAAGCGCAGAGCCCACCGAGCTCCACGTCGGCTACTCACCGACGCCAACTGCCGAAATTCTGCCGAAAACCTTACGGGCATTTCAGAGAAAAATGCCAAACGTGCATGTCAGATTGCACGATTGGAGCAACAAAGACATTCTCGACGGGATACGCGATGGCCGGCTTCAACTCGGATTGATCGTTCCTCCCCTCAAGGCTAGTGCGTTGCAGGACCTGCGCTATGAGGAGTTGTTTCACGAGCGCGTTTGCGTGGCGGTCGCCCTGCAGCATCCGTTTGCCCGACGCCGCACCGTTCCGATTACCGAGGTCGCGACCGAACCGTTGATTGGTCTCACCCGCGAAGATTATCCGAATTACTATGATTATCTCTCGATGATCTTTTCGAAGTTGAAACAGAAACCGCGCGTGGTGGAGGAGCACGATAGTTCTTCTGGCGTTATTTCGGCCGTCGAAGCAGGAACCGGGGTCGCCATTGGTGCGGACACTTTTGGTCTCAGTTTTGGAAACCGAGTAAAATTTGTGCACGTTACTCCTGAGCCGAAACCAATCTCGGTCGGCATCGTCGGAATAAAAGGCCGACTCAGCCCAGCCGCCGAAAAATTCTGGCAGTGTGCCAAAGAAGCTGCGTCAAAAAAATAGTCGTTTGTCCGAAACCGCCAGATTGGTCCGCGTCATGACAGTGCTCGCTCCTCCAGCCAATCGACGTAAAGCCGGCGCTCTGAGAAAAACCACCCGCCGTCGATTTTCACGAATGTGTCTAGGTACCGAAGCGAGGCGAGCATCAAATGTCGCTGTCCACGATCGACCGTAATGTGATGCGCCAGGCAGTATGCTTCCCCGGTGGCTTGGTCGGGCGTCAGCGTGAAGATTGTGCTCTGTCCGACAAAGTGGGTCGTGGCCTCGTACTTATTCAGCTCTGCGAACACTGGAGCGAGCGCCTCGCGCGAGTGCAGCTCCTGTGAGGGTGTCGGATCTTTGGCGTCCATGTAGACCACAAAGTGGGTGTCCGCGGTAAAGAGAGACATCTGACCTTTCGCCTCGCGACGATCGGCGCAATGTGCATAGGCTTCGACCAGCTCGCGAATAGCGAGACGATCCGCGGCTTCGTTAGGCGAAATGCTAACGTGTTTGCTCATGGTCACTCGGCGATGGCCCAACAATCCGTTAACGAATTCTGACCAAGGAGATTAAGCAAGATCGAAGCGATCAAGGTTCATCACCTTGTTCCAAGCTGCAACAAACTCGTTGACGAACTTTTTCTCCGCGTCCGAACTGGCGTAGACCTCGGCTAATGCACGCAGTTGCGAGTTCGAGCCAAAGACAAGGTCCACTCGGGAAGCGGTCCACTTGCGTTTGCCTGTCTTCCGATCGCGGCCTTCAAAGATGTCCGCCTCATGCGACAGCGGTTTCCACTCCGTGCTCATGTCGAGCAGATTCACAAAGAAGTCGTTAGTCAGCGCCTCCGGTCGTTTGGTGAACATACCGTGCGGCGTTTGCCCAGAGTTGGTATTCAGGACACGCAACCCGCCGACGAGCACCGTCATTTCGGGCGCGGTCAATGTTAGCAACTGCGCCTTATCAATTAAGAGTGCCTCGGACGGGATCGTGTACTTG
>Ga0210405_10005817_pt1 | contig 11156 bp, 9 predicted proteins | sample IncBWH11MmetaG_FD_155492 | JGI IMG/M metagenome (GOLD analysis project Ga0210405, IMG submission 155492) | Forest soil microbial communities from Barre Woods Harvard Forest LTER site, Petersham, Massachusetts, United States - Inc-BW-H-11-M | ecosystem: Environmental > Terrestrial > Soil >... | reverse complement strand
AGTTGATATGTACTGCCGCCCTCTAAACCTTTGCCGGTTTTGTCCGTGAACGTCATCAGGTAGAACTGCCCTGCGGCGAAATGCTTGGCGCTGAAAAATCCAACGGTGTAGGCGACACCGCGTCCATCGATAGGATATTTGTCCGGGTTGGCGAAGAAAGTCTGCAAGCCCTCGATGACATCGTGGGAGGCCGGGACGTGCCAGTGGCCGCCTTCGTAGTAGGGTGGAGGAAAATAGGAATTTTCGTACTGATCCGCTAACCACGCGTGCGCCTCGCGGACGGCGTCTTCCAGTGTCTCCTGCGTCTTCTGGTCGGGATTGAAGGGCTTTCCCTTTTCGATACCGATGGACCTGAGCTGGTCGATCATGGCCTTGTCTCGTTCCAGCCAAGGCTCGGTCTGCACCATGCGATCGAGCGACTGAAAGAAGCGCAGGTCCCAGGGAATGTTGGCGTCGTAAACCACGTTGATGGCGTCAACGAATTGGGTCGCAGCCGGATGGGCGGCTTGGGAGAGCGGGTAAAGTTTGATCCGTTTGCCGTAGGCGACCGCTTTGGCGATGCTGGCGTCGCTGTTGCTTTTGAGAATGGAACGGAGCAGTGCGTAACCCTGATAGGTGTAAGACTGCAAGGCGATGTAGCCGGAAGGAACTTGCTCTTTGTATCCGGGAGGCAAGATGATGTATTTGCCTCCTTTGCCCTGGTCAACGCCGGCGGGTCCGACGTCCTCGATGGCCGTTTGCCAGCAATCGTCAATCGAGCCGGTGATCGAGCCTTCCTCCGCAGGCGGGATCTCCAGCACCATGGGACCGGCGTCCTTGGTATTGAAGAAGGCCATGAAGTAGATCGTGTCGGGGTTGGGCGTAAGCGTCTGGTTCTTCCAGTCGAATAGACGCGACCAATAGACGATCTTGTTGCTGCCCCCGCCGGCTTTAGCGTCCCGGACCATGGCTTGGTCCATGACATCGAAATTGACCGCTGGGGTGCCCCAGATGGCGGCCTCGACGGCCCGGCGATGCACGGTGCGGCGGGCAAGTTCTTCGGAAGAGAAATCTTGCATGTTCGCTGACGCTGACAAGGCAACAGCCGCTTTGTTCATGGCTTGTCCTCCATCAATTCGTCACTCCAGACATGGGATCGCTAAGCGATTCCGGTCAAAGGAGTCTGATTGGGCGATTCTCGTGAGTCGGAAAATCCTCGGCTACTGTTAGAACTAACAGATGAATTGGGAGCGAAAAAATCGAGGCAAATTCTGCTGTTCGTGGGTCTGGCTCCTGGTTAGGGATAGCCGGACACCTGCTCGGATGGTTTTAAGGGTGAAATTCGTTTCTCCGGTAATAACGGCATTGAGAACAGTGGGCCTGTAACTTTTGACAGTTGGAGGCGTCGTCCCCTGGGTGACACGCTTGTCCAATAGCTAAGGTTTTGTCGCCATTTCCAAGTTAGGGAGAGATTCCATGCGATTAGCTGTCCTATGCCTCTTGGCGTCCGCCGCGCTTGCGCCAGTAGGCCGAGCGCAGGTTCCTGTTTTCGCGATTTCACCGGAAGACAGCTCGATAAAGTTCTTCGTGAAGGCATCGGTAGCTCTGGAGGGTAATTTCGAAAAATGGGACGCCACTGTCACATTTACGTCTCCTGATGTCACGGCCGGTGTTTTGGACATCAAGATTCAGGCAGACAGCGTAAACACCGGCAGCGGCATGAAGGACGGCAAGCTGAAGAGCAAAGACTTCTTCAACGTGAAGCAGGATCCGTTGATCACCTTTCACTCAACGAAGTCCGTACAGATAAGCCCTGACACAATCGAGGTGGATGGCGACTTTACCATTCGCGGAGCGACCAAACCCGAGAAGCTGCTGTTTACGGTTACAGGTCAGGGGACAGGTGCAGGCACCGTTAAAGGGACAATGGCGTTCGACCGCAAGGACTACGGGATGAACAGCGGCATTCCCTTCATCAAAATTGCCGACCGCGTCGCGGTGATGGTTGACCTCAAGTGGAAGCGAGTTAGTGGGCCTCCTTTGGACTTAAAACAATAGCCGGCAAAGGGACAGTCTTGGCTGACCCGGAGGCAACGTCACGTGGCTGAAACGCGGAAAGCTAACATCTTGATTATCTGAGGCGATGATGTCGGCTGGTTTAACATCAGCGCCTACAACCATGGGATCATGGGATACCGCACCCCTATCGACCGTATCGCGAAGGAAACTAAGGCTCAAGCCCCTAGTTGTCCCTATTGCGCGAGCAAACAATTCTTCCGATCAAGAAGAAGCGGCCTCAAAGATTGGTTCCTTCACCATGTGCTGTTTCAAAACCCTTATCGCTGCGCGGACTGCGATGGGCGGTTCTTTCGCACCAGCCACGGCCATCATCACAGGGAACACCAGCACCACCACGTCTAAACTCTAACCGCGCCCGGTTAGTCGCGTAGCTGGAATTTGGGGATCGGGCAGATCTCCGGTAACGGATGCCTTTACCGGACACTGAGCAAGCGAAGTAAGCATCCGTTTGGTCACCGCAGGAATCTTTGAATCGTGTTCCCCGGTCGACGTAAAAGGTTGTGCGCACCCCTAGCCGCGAGCTTGTGCGCGGACCGAGGCATCGGGGCGATTTCACGGATCAAGGGTTTTTCAATTGTGAATCGCGTTGAGCCTGTCGTTCTTGTTCGCGTACCGCAACCAGCTTATAAGCGAGGTAGTATTTGTAAATGTTAGAGACGTAGGTGACAGTCTCCATTCCGATTCGCGCCGCCGCGATCAGCTCGACATTATTTATCCAGACATTCGGATCGAGCCCTTTTCGGGCGGCTTCCTGGCGCAGCGAGTGAATGCGCCCGGGCCCCGCGTTGTAGGCCGCAAACGCAAACAGAAGCTTGTTTGTGTCGTCCATCGGTTCGTTCGCAAAATACTTATCGACCATGAAGCGGATGTATTTTACGCCTGCGTGGATATTCACTTCTTCCTGATGTATGTCGCCGACCTTCATCTGCTCGCCAGTGGCGGGCATTAATTGCATGATTCCAATAGCACCGACGTTACTCTTCGCATTTTGATTGAGGCTCGATTCTTGAAATCCCTGAGCCATGACCAATAGGTAGTCGACGTTGTACTGCGAACCGTATCTTTGAAAGAACGTAGCAGTTTGTTGAAAATTCTTCAGATCGGCGGGACTGACAGCGTCCTTGAGCATTCGGTCGCTCGAAACGTAACGCTGGATGAGGCTGTTGTAGAAGGCCGTACCCTGTTTGTGAGTGGCGACGAACTCGTTTACGACTTTCATCAACTGAGGGCTGTTCTTCCTCATTTCCCAGGCGACTTGACCCGAGCTGTCAAGAACGACGTCGGGATTGGGCTTGACGTTCTTGTAGACATTCGCCCACAAACGAGGCAAATACGCATTCGTGATGGTCACGGAGATTAATCCGGAATTCAGCATCTCGAGCAAGTCTTCGTCCTCCAGATCCTCCGGCGCCGCGCGGAGCTCTACCGGCGGTTTGTGCTCGCTCTGCAATTTTTGATTCACTTCCTCAAGATGCTCCCAGTAGCTGGAGCTCTTCCGGACGAAAACCTCTTGTCCGGAGAGATCGTCAAGAGAGTGCAACTGCGGAGAATGCGGTCCTGTAACGGCGATTTCCTTAACGTCCGTCGTCATCGGTTGCGAAAAATCAACGACCTTTGCTCGTTCCGGAGTGATTGGGATCGCGCCAACGGCGAGATCTCCTCGGCCTCCGTTCAAGCGTGGTACGAACTGATTCCTGGAGACAGGAACGAACACAACGTGGAGCCGTAAATTTCTAGTCTTCTGCGGGTACTTGCGATTAATCCAGTCCTCAAACGCTTTCATCACCTCGTAGGACGTTCCTCGTTGTACGCCGTTGACCACGTAATACTGAGTTTTGGAAGAGGCCACGAGTACGCGGATGTAGCGTCTCTTCAGCATTTCATCGAAATCGCCCGTCCATGGCGCTGCTGCCTGGAGAGCTGGAGCAGCCGCGGCTTTTGATTCCGATGGCTTGGTCGGCGCGGTCTGCGCCAGAAGCGTTGGTGCCGCTCCAAAACTCACCAGCCCCAGGGTCGCCACCATTGCCATGGTGTTGAACGAAAGAAGGCTTGGCCGGAGCCCACGAACGAGTTTTTCATCTACAAGCATTTCGTCTTCTGGTTGCCGCCGCGCCCAGTTCAAGGAACTCGCCGCGCCGGCAGAGGCGTTCTAGATGAGTGTGGGAGACAAAAGTCAATCCACGCACATGTGCACTGTGCTCCGCCGCGGATCCGCCGACGTTCTTGGTATGACCGGAAGCAATCCTCATTGCGCACCATCAGAGTCTTGACCTTTGCGTAGGCTTTGCGATATTTCAATGTCGGCCCGAAGCACGCTGGTTTCGATCTTTGTTCGCGACGCCTTGATTTCCGGATCGTCTTGGGTTTTGAGGGGCTACTCGACTCGCTCCCAGGTGCTGTCGGGGTTGTATTCTTGCGTTGCGGAAGCTATCTCCAGCGTCTTCTCGCCCAAGTCCTTCTGATAAACGACGCCACTTTGGTTCACGATAAAAGTCATGACACCCGAGTTCCGATATTCGGCGGGATAGGCCACGAAAGCAAAGCCTCGGGAGAGTTTGCCGTCAACAACGTAATCACGGGCCCCGCCTTTCGCTGCGGCTCCTTGCTTGGTCAGAATGTGGTAGTAGTAGCCATGGAAAGGCGCCGCGTGGCCTTTTTGCACGCTGTATCCTTCGCTAGCTGCGGAAACAATCAACGGCCCAATCGGGCTTGGCGGTTCGTTGTCGTCCGTCTTCCAGTACAGCCCGTTATGCTTGCCTTCGTCACTCACAAATGTCAGCGCGTAGTGTTTTGACTTATCGCCCTCGCGCGGCTCGGAAGCGTAATCCTGCTGGGCCTCCACCAAGGTTTGTAGGACGACGATTGCGTCGTTTTCATTAACCCCGACGCGCCGCTGCAGGATCTCCTGCTTGCCGCTTTCGGTGTCGAAGTACCAGGTGCCATTAGTGTTCTTGACGATAGATATTGGCATAGGCCAGTTCTCTACGCCGATATAAAGAGTAACGGTCTGATCGGGTTCGACGACCAAGCGATGCATTTGATCGTAGCGGTGGATGAAATCATCACCCATCTTCTTATCGGCCACATCGTCGCCGGTGTGAAGAATATCGCTGGAATTCGATCCGAAAATGGTAACCAACGCCGGGGTGTCATGAGATTTAACTGCGAGGTAAACGGCAAGCGCTGCGTCCCCGGGGGATGCAAAAGTCTTTTCGTTTGCCTTTTGCGCGAATACTGATCCCCCGGCCGATAGAGACAGCAAAACCGCTCCCACCAGTACAAGCAGGCTGAGCTGACGCAGAACCGCATTCGAGCTGCGACGCAGGGCATTCGGGATATGTAGTCTAGATTTCATGAGGGAGTCCTCCTTCTCTCGGATTTGCAACATGAACCCCCGAATTGAGAGTTCCCGGACTACCGGGGGCGTCCACCGCCGCCGCGGTTCCTTTGCAGGCTTTGCTGCCCGCGGGCGCTATTGGTCCGGGCATTGCCGCCCTGACTGTAGTTGCTAAATGCGCTCTTACTGGCTCCTTGACTTGGTTGCTGTCCGTAGCCGCGATCGGGCGTGCGCTGGACTTGATTTTGAGTATTAGGACGGCTCTGAGTCTGATTGAGACCGGCGCGGTTCTGTTGATTGAGATTAGACTGGTTTCCTCCGGCGATCTGTTGACGGTTGTTTTGCGCCGCATTTCCGCGGCTGTTGTTGTACTGAGGCTGATTGTATTTCTGGTTGAAATTTGGGGTAGTTATATTGCTCTTGCCGGATGTGTTGTTGAAATTGTTGGCGCGGTAATTGTTGTTGTTCACGTTGTTCCGATTGATGTTGTTGGTGTTTATGCTGTTCCGGTTGACGTTGTTTACGTTCACGTTGTTGACGTTCCGGTTGTAGTAGTTGTTGCGGTTTACAAATGTATTGGAATTCGATACGTACACGTTGCGATTGTAGACAACGGTTGAGCTGTGCCAGCCGCATCCCCAGGAGTTCCAGCCCCACCCGCAGCAACTGTTGTTGTGTGCAATCGCGGCGCCTACCGCAATCCCCACACCGAAAGAGATCACGCTGGCGGCTACCATGTCGCTTGTGGAATAGCCAGGGTAGACCGGCACCGGTGCGCCGTACACGACTGTTGGATTGTAGGTCGGCACATACACAACCTGTGGCTGAGCCGGTTGAATTACGATGGTCTGCGGCGGAGCCTGTACGACGACGGTTTGGGGCGCACCAGAAGAAGCAGCCGCCGGCGCAGCAGCGGGAGCCTGCTTTTCCACAGTGACGTTCTGTTGGGCGTTGCTCTTTAGGTTGCCGGACTGCTGCGCTCGTTGCCGCATGACTTGGACGGCATTCATTACGCTTTGCGGAACGTTGAAATAGGCGTCTCCAAGCGCGGATGTCCAGGACAGATTCGTCGCCATTTGGTTCAGAACGTCAGCAAATTGCGTCAGCCCCTTGACGCTAACGTCCCACGGCTGCTTGTCGACGGCCTGCATGAGCTGGTCGCCCTTAAGGCTCGAATTCTCTTTAAGCCAGGTGTTTGCGGCGGTGATCTGATCTGGATAGGTGGAAGCGGCGAGCACCTGCGCGACTAGATTGTCTGGAAAAAGCGCGATCGGCGCGACGAGTTGGTAGAGTTCGTCAGGCGTGGGAGTTGCGGCAGTAGTAGCTGGCACCTGCTGTCCCTGTTGCGTCTGTCCCGACTGCGCCTGTGCTTGCCCGTCTGCTTGTGCGGAGTGCTTGCAGCCTTCCAAAGGTAACGGTAAGACAATCAGACTTACGCTCACGACCATCGAGAGAAACTGCTTTTTCATTGTCAGCCCCCGATCCGAAGCGATGCTTCAATGGAACGGCCGGAGGGGAACACTCAGCGTGGGGCTAACGGATCGCACGACCAGCTCTCAACGTGATGCCTGCCCCACCGGCCGAAGGGGTCCAGGAGCCTCTGCCTTTGGACCAAACCGCGGGTAAGAAAACCCACGCTTCGGCTTGGCTCCCCTTTTTGGGACTCTACATCAGCGCCGAAAGCCTGCCACCTGTCAATTTTGACAGTTTGGCGTGAACTGGTTTTGCAACAACTTAGTAAGACCGAGAGGACTGCCAAACATCGCGTAGGTCGCACAAGACCTCATGAACTATGGAGACGCGCGAGGTGAACGGACATGCCAGGGGCAAAGAAGGAGGGATCCTGTCGGACGGCGGCTGTCGCCGGTGCGATCAGTAGATTCATTTCCAAGAGCGCAAACGCACCGAAAGAACGCGCTAGTGTCGTCGTTATGTGTGTTAGATGCGGCTGCTTTTTGTTTGCTCTACTGATATTCGTTATTAACAGTCAGGCCCAATATAAGGGCGACCACATTCCTGGGTTGAGTGGTTTGAGCGCCGGAACGCAAGCGCCGCCCGGCCTCTACACAGGCAATGTGGTGTGGGTATACCCTACAGACACAATAAAAGGTAACAACGGAAATAGTATTACTCTGCCCGGAAGCTTAACTTCGACTGCGGAAATAATCCTCGTGAGCCTGGTGACAAACTATAAGCTCTTTGGAGCTAATGTCGGTGGCAGCGTTGGGTTTCCGTTCATAAAGAACCGGATCCAGTTGAATTCGCTGGACGTGACAACCGGTTTCGCCTACACGGACATGTTTGTTGGTGCCTCAGTTGGTTGGCACCTCAAGCGGGCCGACATCACCGCGGGATACAACCTCTATATACCTACAGGGAGATTCTCGCAGGGCGGAACCGATAACACCGGCCTCGGCATCTGGGGCAACGAACTGACGGTCGGCTCCACGATTTATCTGGATCAGAAGAGACTCTGGAATGCGGCGGCGAACTTCGGACTGGAGTTTCACTCAGACAAGAGTGGCACCAATATCCAAGTTGGTGACCTCGGGACGGTCGAAGGAGGCTTGGGGAGAACCTTCTACAAGAAGGTTAGCGGCCCCATCCCTATGATCATGAACCTGGGCGTTGCTGGATACGCTCAATTCAAAGTCACGGGCGACAGCGGTTCTAATATTCCTCAGGCTTTACGCGGCTTTAAGGATCGCGTCTTTGCACTTGGCCCGGAATTCAACATATACATTCCCAAACCGCGGCTAACGTTCCTGGTGCGATATGAACCGGAATTTGGCGCGCGCGTGCGCACTCAAGGACAGACAATCGTCTTCAGCTTCGTGTGGGTGGCGAAGTCCCTCGTAAAGTTATCACACTGACCTGCGGAGCGCGCTCGGCCGTCGACCGGACAACGACATTCTCGCGGATGAAAGGAGGAGGGCTCAATGAATATTGCGCGATTTGTGGGTACGATTCTCCTTGCAGTCTCAACCGTGCTGGCAGCAACGGGCACTGTTACGGCCCAATCGCAAACCTCGGCTCCGCCACCTGCAACCACTGTGCCACCACCGCTTCAGGCGGCTTGCCGATAGCGTGGAGGGAAGCCAATGTCACTCAGACGTCGAATTGAGTTTGCGACCGTTCTCTTTTGCTTCATGCAGATGCTGGGTGGTACGGCATGCGTTGGCAAGGTCAATCGTCATGACACGATTATTCTGAAGAACGGCGACCGACTCACGGGCGAAGTAAAAAAATTAGAGCAGGGAGTGCTCTACATTCAGACGGATTATTTCTCCGGGTCAGTAGGCGTTGACTGGCTGCAAGTTGAAAAAGTGGAAAGCACCGCGAGCTACCAGATTGTTTTAAGCGATGGAAAAAGGCTGACCGGAACGATTTCAAAAGTGGAAGCCGAGAGAGCGCCGGACAAAGATTTCAGGGTGCATGAGTCGGGACTCGATGTGCCCGTAGCAGGCGAGGATGTTGTCCAGATCGAATCGCAGAAGCGGACTTTTTGGAGCCAGCTGAAGGGAAGCATTGATTTCGGATATAACTTCACGAGCGGCAACAACCAGTCTTCCCTCAGCACATCAGCAAACGTGGGGTACGTCGCTGCGCACTGGGCAGCTGGAACGTCGTACAACGCTTCCTATAGCGGCCAATCCGGCGGCACGACGACCAACACCCTGGAAGTGCAGACGGTTGGTGAACGGTTTCTCAACCGTGATTCATTCCTTCTTGGATTATCTGATTTCTTGCACAGCTCACAACAGGATCTGGATCTGCGCACGACGCTGGGCGCAGGATATGGCCGGTACCTCAAGCGAACCAACCAAAACAAGTTGCGATGGTTGATAGGTGCTGACTACTCACACGCGAGTTATCAATCCGGAACTGTCCAGCCAACTCAGCAAAACGCCGAATTACTGCTCGGCGCACAGTATCAGCTCTTTCATTTCGATCGTTACACGCTGCAGGCACAAAGTTTAGTTTTTCCAGGTATGTCTGATCTTGGCCGAGTTCGATTCACGACGAGTGACACATTTAGCGTGAAGCTGTCTAACAATTTCCATTTGAATCTCTCGTTTTGGGACAACTTTGACAGTCGGCCGCCTCTAGCCGCGCGGAAGAACGCGACTGGTCTGAGCTCTGGTGTGGGCTGGACATTTTGAGGAAGTATGGTTCAGCCGATGAGGGAGCCTATGGATTCCTTTGAATTGCCCCACTTTTCCCTTGTTTCAGGTGGTCTCTTGTTCCAGGCGTTTCGGAAGACTCGCTTATGTGGAGATGAACTAGAGCATCTTCGTCGCCGGATATTCGTTGTCGCGTGCATCGCTTGGTTGCCCCTGTTGCTATCGTCAGCGTTCGCGGGAAACGCACTGGGCAGCGCTATCAACGTCCCTTTCCTATACGACATTGAAGCGCAGGTTCGATTCCTGATCGCGCTACCGGTATTAATCGCTGGCGAGGTTCTCGTTCACAATAAAATTTGGCCGTCCATCCAGCGGTTCGTGACCGGGGGCATGGTTCTCCAACGCGACTTGCCAGCATTGCGGGCGGCGATCGACTCAGCTTTGCGCATTCGTGACTTAGTTGCTGTGGAGGTTGGTCTGATAATTTACGTCTACACGGTGGGGCACTGGATATGGCGTAGCCGGGTCGCGCTGAGGGAAGCGACTTGGTACGCCAGCTTGCAAGGCACACATTTGCATCTGACGCCTGCTGGCTACTGGTACGTTTTCGTGGCCATCCCGATTTTTCAATTCATTCTCGCGCGCTGGTACCTACGGCTATTCATCTGGTTTCGTCTGCTATGGCGCATCTCGAGGCTGAAATTGCGGTTGGATGCGGCTCATCCAGATCGCGCCGGCGGGCTGGGTTTCTTGGGCAAAACCTCGTTCGCATTTGCACCCATTCTGTTGGCGCAGGGCTCAGTCCTCGCTGGCGTGTTCGCGGATCGAGTTGTTCTCGAAGGACAGCCCTTCCTTGGGTTCAAAGAGACCGTCGCTGGCCTGAGTATCTTCTTGGTGCTGGTGCTGCTCGCTCCACTCTGTGTGTTTACCCCACATCTGCGGCGAGCGAAGCATGTGGGTCAGAGTGAGTATGGGTCATTGGCTAGCCAATATCTGGCCGAGTTCCGGGAAAAGTGGATACTCGGGATGCACCCAAAAGATGAGGCATTACTTGGTAGCTCCGATATTCAATCCCTGGCTGACATGGAAAACACTTACGATGCCGTACGTCAAATGCGCCTCGTGCCATTTGGAGCTAGGGAAGTGACAGTGCTGGCCGCCGTGACACTAGCTCCCCTTCTACCCTTGACGCTAACGGTCGTTTCGCTCGATCAGCTACTGTCTCGAGTTCTCAAGACGATGTTCTAACAAAAATCAACCGGCAAGGATCAAAAACCTCAGTAGCCGTCCCTCGTAGAGTTTCGCCGAGCACGGGAGCACGCAGACACGGCACTCAAGTTGGCCCCGGAAAACCGCGACGCAGAAATCGAGGCCGCGTTGGCCCTGGCGATTGCGGCGACACGGCTCGTGCGCAGGCACTTGCTGCTGAGCTGAGCAAACTGTGCCTCGCTGCAAGCACTTTGAATCTCCAGCGCGCTGCTTAGCTGGCAAAACGAGAAACACCGGTTGTCAAAAATGATGTACCCTTTTGAGATTTGGTGGACGAGATGGGATTCGAACCCACGACCTCCTCATTGCGAACGGGGAATCACTAAAGCTAAGACGCGTCGCCACAATCAGTTAGCTTTTTTGAAAAG
>Ga0210405_10005816_pt1 | contig 11157 bp, 8 predicted proteins | sample IncBWH11MmetaG_FD_155492 | JGI IMG/M metagenome (GOLD analysis project Ga0210405, IMG submission 155492) | Forest soil microbial communities from Barre Woods Harvard Forest LTER site, Petersham, Massachusetts, United States - Inc-BW-H-11-M | ecosystem: Environmental > Terrestrial > Soil >... | reverse complement strand
GTCTCAGAAACGGCGTCCTCAATATGCGCGGAGCCGACAGGCAATTGAGCATCGATGCACCCGATAAGATCTGCGGCGATGGAACAGACTTCGTCGAGCTTTTCCAAATCACCGGTTTCGCCAAGTTGCCTGTGGTCTTCGATCACCATTTCGCTGAAGCCCGATATCTGACTGATCGGATTGAGAAGATCGTGACGCAACTGGCCGCGCGCCAAACGGTTGCTCGCAAAAAGCCTCTGGTGCATGTCCTATCTCCACGAAATCGGTTTAGCCGAAGATCTACCCTAACTTGGCCTTCGGTTGGCCGCCAGCCAGCAGGTTCTCGATCTTATCGACTAACGCTGGGAAATCGATCGGCTTTGTAACATATTCGTTACAGCCAGCATTGAGTACCACCTCGGAATCCCCCGCCATGGCATGAGCGGTGAGGGCAATAATCGGTATGTGCTTTAAGGAGGGATTGCGCCGGATTTCGCGAGTAGCTTCTGTCCCGCTCATGAGCGGAAGATCCACGTCCATGAGTATGATATCTGGCATCTCGGCTTCGGCCATCCTGATTGCCTCTCTCCCGTCAATGGCCACAACAACTTCATAACCCTTCTTGTGCAACCGACGCGTGATCATCGTTCGGTTCATCTCGCTATCTTCAACCAATTCTATTTTCGCCATAGCTTTAAATAGCCTGAGAGCTGACAAAGTATCTGGCAAGTTGCTCGTTAACGGCTTCGATGAGTTCCTCTGGAGAATGAGATCTCCGCTCCATCACGTGGGATGCCCTGCCTGCCAGCCGGCTGCGCTCCTCCTGATTCAGGTCTTTCGCCGTGACCACGATTATGGGCGTTTGCGCCGTTTGCGGATTCCCGTTCAGCGCCTCCATGAATTCGAATCCGTCCATACCCGGCATATTCAGATCCAGTAGGATCAAATCCGGAGTAGTCTCGGAAACGATCGACAGAGCCTCCCTCCCCCCCTGCGCCTCCAGAATATCGAGGCCACAGCTCTCAATGGTCTTACGAAGAATCGCACGATTGGCAGGATCGTCATCGACCACAAGTACACAACTGCGTCGATCATGACTTGAAGCTCGTGAACAATAAGTCGACAGAAGTTTGAGCAACCGCTCGCGGTCGACGGGCTTAACCAGATAGTCGGTAGCGCCCAAGGCCTGCGCTGCGCTTCGATTTTCCAATACCGTTAGTACCAAGACCGGTATCGTCGACACATCGGGGTCCGATTTCAACCGCGATAAAACCTGCCAGCCATCGATTTTCTGCATGATTATGTCCAGTATGATGGCTTGAGGCCGGTACCTTTTCGCTAACGCAAGCCCGTATTCTCCATCGGAAGTCGCAATAACCCGAATTTTCCGCTTTTCCAGTGACCGGCTTACGAATTGATGAACTGCAGGATCGTCGTCAATAACAAGGACGAGCGGGCTGGTCTCGTTGCCACCGGCTTCATCTACGGACGGCTCAAGGCTCGTAGCCTCGCGACCGCCAGCAGGCAGGCGCATGGTGAACGTAGTGCCGCTACCATACTGGCTCTCAACGGAAATGCTGCCCGAGAGCAGCTCACAAAATTTCTTGGTTAGGCTGAGGCCAAGGCCGGTGCCACCATATTTGCTTCCGATCGAACTGTCTGCCTGAGAAAATGCCTGGAAGAGCTTTTCCACCTGTTCGGCAGTCATGCCAATTCCAGTGTCGGCGACGGTGAACGTTACCCAGTCCTCGCCATTGGTCGAGCTTCGCGCGACCGAGACCGTAATGATACCTCGCTCCGTAAACTTGCTGGCATTGCTGATTAAATTGAATAGCGCCTGCCGTACTTTGATTCGATCGGAATCCATGAAGCCAACATTGGTTTCGCATTTGAGTACCAATTGATTGTTTTTGTCTTGAATCAGAGGTTTGGTCAGGCTAACAACATTTTGCACCAACTCGGAGACTGAGAACGCCTCATAATAGACCTCCATCTTGCCGGCTTCGATCTTCGATATATCCAGCACGGAGTTGATCAACTCCAGCAGGTGTTTACCCGCCGAATGGATCGTCTTCAAGTCGGCAATCGTGCTTTCGTCGCCGTCATCTTCGGCCTGCTCCAGGAGTATCTCGGTGTATCCAATGATGGCCGTCATTGGAGTCCTGAGTTCATGACTCATGCTGGCGAGGAACGCGCTCTTCGCTTCGCTTGCCTTCTCCATGGCGTCCTTCTCGGCCTTGATACGCTCACGCGCAGAAGCCTCGGCTGCAATCCGCGAAGCCAAATCTGAGTTCTGCACGGCGAGGCTAACTTGCGATGCAGTAAATTGAAGCAGCACAAGTTCCGATCGGGTATACGGGATATCGAATCTCTTGGGTCCAAGAGAAATAATTCCGGCCAGCCCGTCCTTGCCTGGAACCGGCACAATGACGCGCGTTTGAAGAGTTCTGAGCTGTGCCTGTTCGGCAGACCGCAGGCGGTGAACATACGAGTTAGGTTGATCGAAATAGATAACCGTAGGCTTTTGGCTAGTGAGCGATGCGGATAAGTCTGAGCCCGGTGCAATGAGTAGCTTCGCATCCTCCGAGTAGCCGTGCGTGCGATGGCCATTCAGGATGATGTGCGCCCGCTCGACACCGAGCACTCGCGATAGACGGCTCTCGGCGGCGGAGAGCATCAGATCTGCGTCCCCCGATAGTGTCAGCGTCTCGGCCAGATGTTCCAGTTGCTGCTCATCTGCAAAGGCCTTTGCGAAAAACCTTCGATCTGCCCACAACCTTAATTGCTCGACCACGCTGGGCTGGAGAATAAGAACGATCAGTATGAAGGCAAGGGTGTAACCGAAAAGAGCGTTACGAAGGGATCCAGCCGATCGAAGAACGACAATTAGGTATACGGCCGCCGCACTTATCTGCAGCGCGATTAAGCCGGACTGCAATAATGCGCGCAGAAGCACTTGCCGGACCAAGGCGCCCACTTCTGGGGCGCGCGGAACCATCACCACAAAAGCCAGGGTCAGAGGAAAGAAGAGCGTAGTCAGCAGGGCCGGAACGATTATCTGGACTGGGTAAGAATCGAGCGGTCTGCCCGTTTGCTGGGCGCTTACGATCAGGAAGAGCAAGGGCAGGATTGCAACCGCCGTCCCGAAGAACAGCAGGCGCACCCTTCGATGCGAGTCGGGAGTGGAAGGCTCGAAGAAGCGGGCGAACATCAGGCCAAGGAATGACACTACCGCCAGCACGGTCAACCAGCGCCAGGCGCTGTCCGCGGCGGGAGAGAACGGCTGAAGCGGAGATGCTGCCCAATAATTATTCAGATCAAAGAGCCGGGCGACCACGCGAAACAGTGCAGCTCCGAACAGAGGGTACGCCAGCACCCAGGAAAGACGTCGCAATCGCCTGCCGTACGAAAGAGGCTGTGGAAAATCGCAGGCTAGCAGAAGAAGCCAGCAGCCCAGGGTCGCTCCTAGATATTGGCCTGAGACAAGCGCGAAGTTGCTGAGGAAGGCGCCATCCACGTTCTCCGAACCCAAGTGAATCAAGTTTCCGAAGGCCAGAGCCAACGCAAAGATGAGCCAGGCCGGGCGTGACCAGGGACGTTTCCAAACCGTAAAGAAGCCGAGAAACTGGCAGGTGAAAGGCAGCACAGTAAAAATCGAAACCAAGACATACCATCGGTCGCTGGGCGGTCGTCCGCGAGGAACGAGCTGCACCGGCACGCTAATTTCAACGTTCGTTCGCGAACGCGCTACAGTCACGCTAAGTGAATCGCCCAAATGCGCATGCTGGAATATGCGGTTGGTTACCGCGCTTCCGTCATATCTAGAGCCATTGACTCTTAGTAAGTTGTCTCCGCGCTCGAGTCCGGCATTCTGAGCCTCGGGGCTGAGAGAATCGATTCTCGATGTTCCAGGGATGACACGGAAGGGAGGCGCGACTAGGTTGACCTTTCCAGTCATGTACTGAAAGAGATAGCTCGCATGATGAACGTCGTAAACAACAGTGAGTATCAACAGAGCAGGGAGTATCCATCGGCTAAGGAAGGTGTTCTTCTCAGCGCGCGTAAGCGCCAACATGCACGGAAGCATAGCACAGACGCCCCCGGGATACGACTACGCTCCAAGGACCAAACGCCGAATTTCTTCACGGTGGGGACGGACTTTGCCGCCCACTCCATTGGCGTTCCGTTTTTCGAATGCTTTTTGCGCTACGAATTCAAGAAACATTTCAGTGACTTTTTTTTCGCCACCTAGAATCTTCACGTCGTCGCGGAACTCCCGTTGCTCCTCTTCTGTTAGAAGAAAGACAAACACTGATCGCTCTTTATCACCTCGAATTAACGTGGGGCTGTTATTATCCCCATTGGTCGCAACGGACTTGACTTCGTGCCGATCGGCACGAAGTTTATGCTTCATCTCGTAGCGTTTAATCCATCGATAAGCGGTTGTCTTAGGAATCTTCAGCTGCGCCAGGAGTTTCTCAAATCCCTTTCCTGTGCGTGATCCTTGGGCTTTGTATCGCGCCTGCCATTGGTGACAGGCCCGGCCAAATTCAAGGCCATCTCTAAAGTGGTTTATCGCGCTCTGCCGGTAGCGGTCCCATGCGCCAGCAATCTCTTGTTTTGCCGCTTGTACCGCAAGTTCGGAGGAAGTCAATTCACTTGGAAGAAGGGTTCTCATATAGCACATCCCGACTCAGCTTTTGCTAATTGCTTAGACAAGCGTGGCAGGTCATCGTTGCTTACCGCGGATGAGCTAACAAAGTGACGGACAGATCAGCCCACGGATGATGGGACATATACCATGTTTGAGGAACAATTTATTAAGGGCTTGTTAAATTTACGAAATACGAACCGGACGAAGGCGATCCCGTGGAGTTTGCACCTATACCGCGACGGCATATGCGGCTCGGGTAACGATAAAGGACTGCGGCAGCCCAAACAAACATCTTAACGCACATTGTCAATCCCATCTCGTTTGCATTGGGGCTGTCCGGGTTTTGGAAAATGGATTACTTCTTGTCTCAGCAAGCTCGATGCGGATACCTTTAGCAGCCAAAAAACGGAGCGATGTTCTTGGATCTGTGGCGTTGCCGAAAGCCGCTCCCGGTCAAAACAGGTTCAAAACTTAACTTTGTCTGCAAGATCGTCATTTAGACGGGGGCAGGCGTTCGGGAAATGGCAACGTCACGAATGTATTAGCCGAAATTTGCGGGACAGGCTGTCTCGCATCCATCAGCGTCCCGGTGGAGAACCGAAGCTGGGTCAGCGCCTGCGCATAATCCAACTGACCCTGGATTTGAGAATTCAGGGCGGTGGTTAATCGGTCTTCGATGGTCAGAATCTCCACTATCGAGCCGAACCCAAGCGCATACTTCTGCCGGGCGCCAGCGAGCGAGGTCTGAAACTCGCGGACCGCAGCCATCGACTGTTCCACTCGAAGACCGGCGGACCGCACTCCTTCAACAGCAACGCCAACACTCTGCCCGATGTTCCTCGCAACGGTCTCCGCATTCAGTTCCGCCTGCTTCAACGCTCCCTTGGCTTGCATGACTCCACCTATAGCAGCTCGATTTCGAAAGGGAAAACTCAAGGTGATGCTACCCGACACATTCGGGCCGATCCCCTGAGAAAACGGAACAGAAAAGAGTTGCGCGACATTCGTACCTGTTTGAGCCTGAGAATATCCGCCGGCCAGGCCCAGATCCAGTTGCGGGAGCAACCTATTCTGAGCCCCGACCACCAACACGCTCTGCTCGCGAGTTCGCCGATTAGCGGCGAGGAAGTCGGCCCGGCGTTGCAACGCCTCATTCAGATAATCAACTAGTGCCGTGGCGTTGTCAGAAGGTGGCGTCTGGATCGAACTGTTGGGAAATTCATCGGACAGCGCCGGCATCTCTCTCAACATTTCCTTGGCCGGTAGCCCCATATCGGACGCCAACTGCAGCCCCGCGTCTATCACGACCGATTGCGCAGCCACCCGTTGAGACGAGAGCTGCGCCAGATTGGCAGTCACTTCGTGAAGATCGTTACGCGGTACACGGTCGGCGTCCACCAACGCTTGAGTATTGTCTACGTATGTCTTTCCCCGTTCTTCTGCCTCAATCGCCACTTCGAGAAACCGTCTTGCCGCTAGCAGCCTCCAGTACGAAACCACCGTGTTGAGAGTGAGCTGCGCAATTTCCTGATCCAAGTCCAGCGAAGCGGCAGTAACTTCCTCCTTAGCGGCGTCCTCCTGGGCCGCCACAGCGCCGTGACCCCTCCCACGCAATAAGGGAAGAGTTAACGTCAACCCGACCACTGAAGTATTCAATCCGCCGGGACCAAGAAAACCGGAGATTTCGCGAGTTGCCTGATATGTCGGAGCGATCGAAATACCGTTACGAAAGAGTTCGCTGTAGTCGGCGGAATACGTCGTCTGTGTGAACTTGTCAGATACGGCACTCACGCCGCCGGCGCTGTTGAGTTGCGTGCCTTCCGCGACCGCAGAGAGGCTCTGTGCCAAACCGGTCTGAAAAATGCCATCGAAAGCGCTCGAAGTCACCAGACGTGTGCCGCGCACGATTTGCACTTGCACTTGTTGGCTTTGCAGCGCCGGGTGGTGGAGCAGGGTATATCTCACAGCCTCGATAACGGCTAATCCGGGACCAACATTATCGGACACCTCTTGACATTCCAGGCCAACTGCCGATACCAGGAACATCAGAAATAACAAGAAGGTCAGGCGCACGATGCAGTCATATCTCCTACTCGAAACGGCACTCAACGTTGATCCAATCACTGTAATCATATGATGTCGCATTCCGGTGTCACCTCACGCCGCTGTAGACTCGCTTCTCTGATGGCCGCGTGCCGCCCCACTGCCTATGAGTCAGCGCTAAGAACGTTATGTACTTTTGCGGACGCTTGCTCCTATACTTTGCCGGAGCAACGGTGTTGCAAAAACGCGCGTGAGCGAGAACATATCGAAGCAATCGCAATAAGACAAGCGTAGGGTAGACACTTCTGGTCATCCGACAAAGCGCCGCTGCAGTGATAAGTCTCTGCCGAATCGGTATACCCTTAGCGATGCCAGGGGTCTATTTAACAGCAAGTATCATGGCGACTTCGCAAGAGATTCGACACCTGGACACAGGGTACGACCTATATGCGGACTATCATCGGCTTCGCCAAACGGAACCTGTCCGTTGGGATCCGGAACTGCGCAGCTGGTATCTGACGCGTTATTCGGATGTTAGCGCTTTGCTTCGCGACAGGAGACTGTCATCGCAACGGCCGGCCCCGGTACGGACGGGTCTGTCGGCTGAAATTCAGAACGCCATCCACTGGCTGGATCGGTGCCTCCAATTGTGGATGATCTTCAAGGAGCCGCCGGATCATTCGAGGTTGCGAAATGTTTGCAATAGAAGCTTCGCAGCCGGGATTGTTCATGCTCTTGAGCCCCGCATTAAGTCGTTCATCGACGACCTGATTGAGAGCTTCCCCGACAGGGGAGTTGTCGACTTCGTAGAGTCGTTTGCCTACCCTCTTCCCTCAATGACGATTGGAGAGATGATTGGCGTGCGGCCGACTGATGTCCCGATGCTTGCGGCGTGGTCCGCAGACATCGTTGAGGCATTTGGTACGGGTCGGCCAACTGTCCGCGCCGCCCGTAGCTATCGAAGAATCAGTGAATACTTCGACGAAATGACGAAAAAAGACACTGCGCTCACACATCTGATGCGTGTCTTTACGACGGCCGCGCAAGAGAGTGTCGTCTCCCAGGAAGAACTCCTGGCAAATTGCGCGTTTCTGCTTCTCGCTGGACACGACACGACTACAAATCTAATTGCCAACGGACTCTTCTCGCTACTCAAGAACCCCGGTCAGTTCGCACGTTTGCGAACTGACGATACTCTTGCGCCGCTGGCCGTCGAGGAGTTGCTCCGGTTTGAAAGCCCGATTCAGTACGTGTCCCGCACAGCCCGCGAAGATCTATTGGTTGGGGACCGCCTCATCAGATGCGGAGATCGGGTGTTGCTCTCGATTGGAGCCGCCAACCGGGACCCTGAGCAATTTGCCTTTCCGGATCAATTGGACATTGGCCGGACTGAAAACGCGCACTTAGCATTCATCGCCGGCGTCCATTACTGCCTCGGAGCGCCGCTTGCTCGACTCGAAGGCCGACTTGTACTTGAGGCCCTAGTCCACCGCTTTGAGAGTTTGGAGCTTCTAGATGAGGCTCCTGAGTGGAAGCCGGATCCAGCTCTTCGTTCATTGAAGCGCTTGCTCGTGAAGGTCACAAAAGCGGCTGTATGAAGCTCTTGGACTTATCCATTTGTTAGATTTACCGTTCCACGCCGGTCTCCCTTACGCGAGTTGAATAGGACCGGAAGAATTCCCGGTCCTCAATCGGCATCTCCGGCTCTGGCAGGCTGCTCCATCCGCGAGGATCAATGAACTCGCCGCAGGCAAAGTTCCACGTAGCTTCCGAGTGCCTTACGTACAGGAACAACTTATCGCTGGACACACAACCTATTCGTGCGCCTTGTTGGTGGCATTGATATAAAAAACGGGCGTCTTCTCCCAATGACACGGGAGGGTATCTGGCGCCATTGTCAAACAGGGAGCGGGAATATACCAACGTTCCAGCATGCAGGCCGGCAACAAACATCCGATTGAATATGAAGGGATCGCATCGCCAGAACTTCCATTGCGAAATATCGAAGAACACACAGTCGTCGAATGCGGTAATGTCCGCTGCGCCCTCCAGCAAGGGCTTAACCTGAGAGCTCAAACGAGATGGGCCATACCAGTCGTCGTCATCCCAATGTGCGATGATTACTCCGCGCGCAATTTCGCACGCGCGATTACGCTTCGAACCCAAGGTAAGTCCTGGCGGCTCCAAAACATATCGGACCCGGCTATCGAAGGGTAGTTCCAGAGAAAGATCCTGGGTTGCATCGTCTACGATAATCAGTTCGCAACAAGGATAATCTTGCCTTTGGAAATACCGGATCGCTTGAAAAACAAGATCTCTTCGATTGCTGGTCGGCATTATGCAGCTAACAAGGGGTAGGTCATTCTCGCCGGACACTGGAACGTCCCTCCAAAGCAAGCACTCTCCAACTCATCTTCCGTCCGCTAAGACATATCATAATTAGGTGCTTTGCAGTAACATCGAGTTCACTTTGGCGGTCCGAAAAGAGCCAAACAAAAAGCGGTCCCAAGCCGGATCGGTGGAGGAAATCGCGGCAAGTAAGCCTAACCCTAAACCAGCCGTGCCCCAAAATAGGCCGCGGAATGGCTGACCGTTATTCAGAAGCCCCCCCCTTGCGCCGCTGGGTCTTCGGACCCCCAGTGCCAAGGAATACCATTTGAACGCCGCGTCGGCGAATCGCTGATCGCCTGTCAAGTGAAAGAGTCTGTTGCAGAAATGGGCCCGACCCACCGAACCATACAGCAGGTTGTGAATGTAGAAGGTAGGAGGAGACTCGGCCCTTCTGAGGGCGATTTCCAGTACCGCGTCTTTCCAGTCCTTTCGCTCAAACAGATATGCGGCGTTGAGTATGACGGTAATAACCCCGAGATCGCCCAGGTACCATCCGCTGGAAATCAGTGGCATTTCGACTCCCACGATTACCGGAAATGATTGATGGAAATCTGCGCCACACCTCTTGGCCATCATCCACGAGACCGCACTTTCTATGAGGTGCTCGATCCCATGCTCGCGAATTCCACTGGCGTAGCTTGCGAGTAATGCCCCGACAATTCCGGCGACGCCATAGCCGACGCTCATCGAATACCTTCTACTAGAGAAACTAAGGCCAGGAAATAATTTTAGAAGTTCTGACTTACCATGGCCCGATACGTGCCACGTCGCTCCCTGGTAAGTTATCTCCGCAAGGTCCTTAAGCCTGCCCCAAGTAGCCTTGAATAGCCCGCTACTGGGGTGGCTTGGGTGCCGCTCGGCCGCGTACGCACAGATCCCAGCCAAACCGTCGGCAAATGCGGGGGGAGTATCCGCCATCTGACTCCATTCGTACAGCCGCGTCTCCCACTGGTCCAGCAACTTAAGTTCGCGGCTTTCAACATCCACCGAGTCTTTCAGATGCTCCACTGCCCAGCAGATGCCAATCGCTCCAGTTTCAAAGCCAGGTTGCATGTATTCGTGCTGGGTCGCAAGAATAGCGTCTCGGAGAAAACACGACGCGCTGTGACGATGTCTATCCTCGCCTAGCGCCTGAACCAAATAAGAAAGAAAGAGCGCCACTCCTGCGCTGCCAAAAGCAAGAGAATGAGGGTCACGGAGCTCGGATCCCCACCTCCACGGCCTCTCGAGCGAATACGTGAGATCCTTTGCGATAACTTCGAGCAATTCCAAGACCCGGTCCCCCATTACACCGGTTAAAAGGGGGCGCCAAGAATCTATCGGCAATTTTGATTCTCCACTGTCGATTTGGATCAGGACATCTGCCCCAGATGCAATAAGCAACTACCGGGCTTAGAAGGTCACAGTATAGCCATTGTTGCGCGGCAAGCGCCACGAGAACATCCAAACATGCGGGTGCGGTGACACGATTATGCTGTCTCCCGCCGTCCGGCACAAATTCGTACCTTGTAAATCGGGTTTATGGTCTGTAGTTCCTAATGGAAAGTCAAGGCTTTTGTTAACGAAGTAACGATTTATATAATCATATATAGTTTTGCCGTTGCCTCCTACAACAGACGGCCAAGATGACAATCCAAGAAATGTAAACCTACGCATGGGGATTCAAAAGCAGCTCAACGCGGGGAAGAAAAACCGCTGAAAGTGCACGATCATGCTCCGGATGCATTTCGCTATTTTGCAAAGACCGAAGTTCCACACTGGCGATTGGCTTCGTGAGTCTCTGGGAGAGGTTTAATGGTGAAGCTTGGGCATCTGGTTCACTAGAAAGGATTCACTATCTGTGGCCCATCTTCAAAACCCGTGCGTTCGCTATTTGTCCCTAACGAAAATTCTGTGGAGCGCATTGGCGGATGTCGTTCCAAGCGAACCGCGGATCTCGCAAGCGGTTCGATAGACCTGCTTGAGTCTGGTGAACGAAATTCGCCGAGCCACACGTGTGCGCGTGAGCGCGGTTCGGACACAGATTTCACAGGACAGAGCAGGAGTAGCGCTTTAGACTTCGGCTGTTTCAGGCGGCCCGTCGTTCGTAG
>Ga0210405_10005815_pt1 | contig 11158 bp, 4 predicted proteins | sample IncBWH11MmetaG_FD_155492 | JGI IMG/M metagenome (GOLD analysis project Ga0210405, IMG submission 155492) | Forest soil microbial communities from Barre Woods Harvard Forest LTER site, Petersham, Massachusetts, United States - Inc-BW-H-11-M | ecosystem: Environmental > Terrestrial > Soil >... | reverse complement strand
CGCCAGGCGAAGTCGCGCTGGAAGTAGGTGGTCTGATTTTGCAGATCGCTTTGCGTACCGACAATGACGACTTCCGGGAGCAGGCGCGCCAGTTCATCGAAGCCATGCCATTTTTTCCAGGGCCAATCGGGTTTGCAGCCGGGATGCAAGGCTACCGTGCCAGGCTTCAGGTCGAAGTTCCGGCCGGAGCCTGCCGCGAGCGGCGCCGGAAGCTCGTCCTGCCAGCCGAGCTCGCGGGCGATTTTTTTCGTGCAATGCGGATCGCCGTGACGCAGCCACTCGTTGCGATCGAAGACGAATGTCCGCTTCGCGCGAACGAGAGTCTGAAGAGGCAAAGCCCAAAATGTGAAGGCGGCTACCTCGTAGTTTTGATCGGCTAGGTCATGGAGTTGTTGGTGGGCCGGCGTACGATAGTAGACTTCGCGGATCTGCGGCAGGCCCTGGAAAAGCTCGGCTGCTTCCGCGTAATCCGGCTCGATCAGGAAATCGACGGCGTACCCTTGCCGGTGCAGGACCGCGATTAGAGGAGTAGCGCGGAGGATGTCGCCGATCCCACGGGCCGCGGCAACCAGCGCCTTGGGGCGGTCGGGAGGAGCTTCACCAGTATAGAAGGTTGCGTCGGCGCCGATCATCTCGAGAACCTTCTCGACCGGACGAGCATGCCAATAAGCGCCAGCAGTGACTTTAGGACTCACGTTGGCGGGATGAATAAGGCCGACGATGAATCCTGAGTTTTCGAGTCGGCCGACACGGGCGGCGGGAAGTTGCCAGATGAACCGGGCATCTTCCGCCACGTCGATTTCCGGAAACCGGCGCTGCTGCCAGACGCGCTTTCGATAGCAGAGAGTATTGCCGGCCACCCACGGGCGAGATCCGCTGGAATAGATGTACTCCCAGGCGCTCTGCGACGACGGCTGGTAGTAGAACAGGCGATCGAGGCCGCAGAGATCGTAGTTGTGTTCGAGGAGCTGAGAAACCTGGTAGGAGATGCGCCAGGGGGCGTACCAGTCGTCGTCGTCCCAGTGAAGGATGATGTCGCCCGCGGCTTGCTCGCAGGCGATGTTGCGCTTGGCGCCGATGGTGTGGCGGCGATCGAGGCGGATGTAGCGGATTTGGGGATGGTCGGGGACAAGGTCGCGGATGCAGTCAGAACCGTCGTCGAGGATGAGGAGTTCCCGGTCCGTATAGTCCTGCCGCTTGAAATACTCGATCGCCTGCGACACAAAGCGGCGGCGTTCGCACGTCGGCATGATGCAGGAGACCAGCGATGTGCGTAAATCGCTCACGGTTTCAATATGCCTTTCCATGTCGACTGCGCGAGGTTTCGAAGCTTGTCCTTCCAGTTGTCATCCTTGAGCTTGACGCGTTCCACCAGCGCGATTCCGGCGCTCAGCGCACTGTCAAAGATACTGCTGAAGAACGAAGGCAACCGGTTCGCCTTGGCATCGTAGATCTCCTTGTTGCGCTTTCGCTTGGTATCGGCCGTGCTCGATTCGACCACTTGTTCCTGGATCGAGCGCGCCACGGTCCCGCGAGTCGGCCGAGTGGAGACGTCGCCGGATTCGATTTTCACAACGAAGTCACCTTCTATTCCGGTGAGCTCACCGGGCTTCGCTGCCCCATGGGCGATGTCATGCGCCTTGGAGCTTAGCCAGATCGCGGAGAGACCGGTACCCACATCGTCGCCCTTGTATTGAGTGCCCTTGGCTTTCATCGCCTTGCCTTTGTCCTCGTTGTCCGTTTTGATCAGCGCAGCGCCCGCGATTTCCAAAATCTCGCCGATCCAGCGCTTCAATACCTTATAGGGAACGTGATGCGATTCGCCAGCCGCCTTCTTGACGGTGGGCGGACGGCCGACAACGTGCGTGCCTACGTTGTATTCCGAGCTCGGGTTGACCTTCTTCTTTGGCGGCGCCGCTTTCTTTGGATTGACTTCGCCTTCGATATGGTCGGTTTCCTCGGCCTCGGTTTTGCTCTCGGTTACCACCTCCAAGCGGGTCAGCTTGTACTTTTCCTTGATCCCCGGCAGCTTTTGTTTTACGTCTTCGGGCGAGAGGTCCTCATTGGCCAGAAGGGCGTCGGCTTCTGCCGTGCCCTTCTCAAGATCCGCCTGCTTCTGCGCATCAGTGCGATCGTCCTTCTTGTCCTTCCCGAACACCTTGGCGAACAATTTCTTCGCCATTGTGACAATCCAATTGATTACAAAGTCCAAAGCCTTATCGATCGGCGCGCGAACCTTGGTGTTGATGATGTCCATCACCTTGTCCGCTATCTTGCCAAGACTCGCGAATCCTGCCAGGAAGCTGATGGCCAAAGTGAGCAGGCCGGCCAGCGTTGTCTCGACCTTATTCGCCGCGCCGCCGATGGCGCCATTGGCAATCGCCACGATGGAATCGAGAAACGCCTTAGCGACCTGAATGATCTTTTGTAGCTTCGAAATGAACACCATGATGGTGTCATAGATCGTAATGATCGCCTGAATAAATGCGCCGCCGGGAACCAGGAAGCTGATGATCTTCGCCACCGCCTTTTTCACCACCGTGTCGACGATGAAGTCCATGATCCCTTGCATGACCATGTCTTTCAGATTGCCAATCTGCGTCTTGATCTGTTCCCACGCGGCGGCGGGACCCTCGGTTACCAGAGTCACTACGATCTTGAAACCTTCCTCCATCGCCTTCACTGCTGGTTCGCCGACCACTTTCACAAGCTTGCCGCGTATGTTCTGCCAGGTCAGGCCCAACACGGACAGCACGAACTTGACGATCTCGCCAAAGTCAAACGATTTGGGAATGTACACGCCGCTGAGCGAGCCGGTGAGCCATTCGATGAAACTGGCCTTGAGATGCGCTCCGATCTTATCGGCGAACTGTTGAAAGCCAAGCTTGCCGGCTTTCACAAGGTTGCCCACGAAGCCGATGGGATTTTTGAGAATGGTCTTGAAGGCCGCTCCCACTTTATTGAGGTAGGGCACGGCGCCCGGAGCCACTACCTCAAATATGATCTTCAGGAGGTCCCAGACGGCATTCCCGGCCCAGGAAATAAAATCGCCGATGAAGCTTCCAAAGACTGCCGCCACTTTCAAGAAGGCCCGCGGCACGAGGATAATGTCGATCAGCTCAAGTGACTTGAGTGCGTTAATGAACAGTGTCGGAATCTGGCTCACAAATCCCATCAGCGTGGCCAGAGCCGACTGGAACCAGGCCCAGGCGCGTGCGACCGCGTTGGCCTTTTTGAGGTTGTTCCACACTTCCTCTTGACCGATGAGCTTCATGAAGCCGCCGATCAAGGTGTCGGCCGTACGCGGGAAGGGATCGCCGGTGACCGGGTCCTTGCCCAGGATCGCTTTTAGCAGATCATAGCCGCGCGTGCCTTCGGCAAGCTTGGCCAGCGGACGCAAGATGGCGTCTTTGATGAAATCGATGATCCCCGAGACTAGGCCCTTTGCGAAATTGATGATGCGGTCAATCGGGTCGGTAAAGATCCGCTTGGCCCGGTCCCAAACCCTGCCGAGATGGAAGACGTCGGACCAACTGAGCGAATCGATGAAATCGCTGACAGCCTGTTTGATGGCACTGCCCACCATGCCAAGCGTGCGGATTTGCTGCTCCACCCAGTTTCCGATCTTGTCGAATATTCCGTAATTGTCCAGCGCTTGAGTGATCAGCGCTCCACCGGGTATGAATTCGATGACCGCGCGCAGGATGTTTGCCGCGCTGCGATCGCCGGCACTCATGTTGATCGGGTTCACGCCCAGAATGATGGTGAACATGCGAAAACCGGGAATATTGTTGGCTTTGTCGGCGAACCAGTCGAGCACGTCGCTGATGCCAAACCGCTGAACCCGGGAACCGGTGGTCCGCTCGCGCACGGTGAAGGGCTGTTGGCTAACGACAGCGGCCGAAGCCTGGTGAGCTTCGCGTTCGAATGCATTGCCGGAATCCGAGGACAACCGTTGCACAGCGGGAGCCTGCTTTTGCTGCACGACGTGAGCCGCTTCGTGCGCCATCAGGCCGAGGTCGGTGGGGCGCTCCCCAGGGCCGAGGAAAACCTGGTTGCCGAAGGTGAACGCGCGCGCCGACAAGTCGCGTGCGGCGCTCTGCGCATGATTGCCGGTGTGTACGCGAACCGATTCCAGGCTTACGCCCAAGCTTTGCTCGATGGGCTCCTGCACGGCTGGGGACAACGGCTCGCCTCCACCGGAGGCCGCGCCGGACGCAGGAACCGGACCGAGCCTGAGAGCGGGCGGTCCGGTCAACAGGGGTGAGCGCAGGCGTGTGCGGGCCGTGGCAGGCCGGGGCGCAGGCTTAGCGCGGGCCGCCGGCTGGTCGGGAGTTCGAGTTGGGGCAACTGTCGTCTCCGCCATCGAGCCATACTCACGTCATACGGGCGGCCGCAGCCGTGCGGCGTAAGGGACACACAGCTCCGATTTTGCGATACTCGCGCTGCACCGCCGCTTCCAGGTGCGAGGCTGTCACCCAGCCGGCGTCGCCTAGCGCCAGGAGCGATGCGTGCACAGCGGCATTGCGAATCTGTCCACCGGAAAGGGCGCACCGCCCGGCGATCTCTTCGAGCAGACCGGCGTCCAGGCGCGGGGTGGAGGGCAGATGCAATTGCCAGATGGCCCACCGCTCGGCGGCTTCGGGCGGCCGGAAGTCAATCACCACATCCATGCGGCGCTGGAAGGCTTTGTCGATCCGGTCACTGGCGTTGCTGGTAACGATGAGGATGCCTTCATACGATTCCAGGCGCTGGAGGAGGTAGTTGGTCTCCAGATTCGCGTAGCGGTCGTTCGAGTTGTGGACGCTGGTGCGCTGCGTGAGCAGGGCGTCGCCTTCATCGAGCAACAGAATTACATCGAGCTCCTCGGCGCGCGCGAAGAGGCGGTTCAGATTTTTTTCCGTCTCGCCGATGTACTTGTTCACAAGCGACGACAGGTCCAATCGATAGAGATCCATTTGCAGGACGGAGGCCAGCAGCCGCGCCGCCAGAGTCTTGCCGGTGCCGCTGGGGCCGGTGAACAGCGCTCTCACGCCGCAGTTCAGTTGAGCTCCGAGGGCGGAGCCTACCGATGCCGGCAGCCGGTCGCGGTGGCGGCAGCGGCTCTCCAGACTGCATAGCTCGGCGAGCGTGTGCGAGGCGACCGCCAGTTGTCCCCAGGATCCCGAAACGTCGACTCGGGCGGCAAGCGTATCGAGGGTTTGACGATTCGAGGCTCTGCCCGCCGTTTGCGCGTCCCCCAGAGTGATTTCGGCGCGGCGCTCGAGGGCGGCGTGGGCGCGGGCCAGAACGGCCACGCAACGGATGTTCCCGCCGGTCATGCGGAAGCGTTCGCTGAGCGCATCGAACAGCGTGTCAGGAGCGGGTCCAAGAGCTGCCTGCCAATGTCGGCGTCGGGCCTGGGCGGCGGGCATCGGCAGCGCCACGGTAAGCGCGCGCTCAGCGCCGGGGCCGGTGACGCCGCCGTGCTTGCCGAGCATTATGGCCACAGGACCGTTGTAGCCTGGCAGGCCTGGCAGTCCGGCGCATTCGCTTGGCGCCAGATCGAAGACCAGTACCGGCATGGCGCGCAGCAGCGTGCAAAGAGGACCGAGGAGCTTCCAGCGTTCATCGTCGGCCTTGCCCAGTGCGTCGGTGGTGAGAATGCCGCGCCCCAGTCTGCGCGCAATCGCGCCCGCCAGCGTTCGTCTACCGTTGTGTTGCGGACCACGGATAATCAACGCCTGCACGTCTCCGCGTTCGAGCAGCGATGGAACCAGCGCCAGGCTTTCCCGCAGCGGACCGGGCAGGATCAGATCCTCGAACGCAGCCAATTGCAGAGGTTCGCGATACTCCACCCACGCCGCGGGGTGGGGCGAAGTCCGGCCGCGCAGCGCATCCCAGAGGACTCCGGGGGATTGCAGGGCCCACTCCGCGCGCGGAGCGCCGAGATTCACAACCTGTACGAGGCCGAGATCCTGCAAGCGATGCAGAATGGAGCGCACATCCCCGGTAATGGCCTCGCGCCACCAGGCGTTCAACAGGCCGACCGTTGGACGGCGCTCGCCGGCAATGCCGTGAATGCTTTCGAACAGCGGGCCGAAGCGCGCATCTTCCTCGATCATCCCGACGCTCATGAGAAGGATCAGAGCGGTATGGTCGAGGTCTGCTGCTTGCCGCAGCTCGAGCAGCGGAAGGCGCTCGACGGCTGACTTTTCCCAGTCCGCGATGGCGTGTTCCCACGTCAGGCGATCCACTCCACGCTTGTTCAGCTCGGCGTGGTATCCCGCCAGAAATGGGAACTGTGCAAAGGCAGCCTTGTGGGAGCCGAGCGCTTGCGCGGTTTGCTCGATGAGGTTCCAGGCCGCCGCATAGAAGTACAGATTGAAATGCTCGGTGGGCCTGCGCGGGAGATCGTCAAAGGGTCTGCCATCCATACGGTTCACCTGGGCGGGGCTACTGGAAATGAAAGCTCACATACCTGCCGGCCGCGGGAATCCAGCCGGGATCGCGATCGAGACCGGCGAGCCGGATTTCGATGGGGTGCTCGTCCAGGCGGATGAACACGTGCACGTGCGCAGGGGTGACCTGGAGGCGGGCCGGGACGCGGCAGAGCACCTGCGCCGCGTCGTCGCGGTTCAGCGCTCGCGCGAGCCGTGCGCGCAGATACCCGGCGATCCAACCTGTCCAACGGTCGAGCGGGGAGGGCGCGTTGATACCATCGTCCACGTCTTCTATTGCCGACACTTCCGCCGAATAGACCTGTATCTCCTCGGTGAGCGCATCGGGCGCAGTGCGGCCGGCAAGCGGGACATCCACGGCGCAGAACGCCGCCGGGTGCGTGAGCCGCAGACGCTGACCCGCTGAAGTGGCGCGCCATGGCTGGGCTTCGGGGAATTCGCGCAGCCATTCCAGCGGGATCCGCCAAGAATCCGGCGCGCGGAAGCCTTCGCCCGGCTTCTGAATGGCGCCGCGCCCGGCGAGCTCCGCTAACATTGGCCAAATGGGATCCTCGCGAAGCTCGCCACCGGCAAGCTCGCCCGCGAGCAGAGCGACGAAATCCCAGATGTTCAGTTCGAGTCCAGGATGGCGCGGGTTGGCGAAATCCCCATAGAGGTCCAGGTGTAGAGCGACGTTGAGCAGAAAGAAGGCGCCACCAAATGCGGTGTCGACGGCAGTTGCAGGGAGTTCGCTTCGGGGAGACGCGGCAATCGTCTCCGGCTCTGACAGAGGCGCGGATGTCTCGGTCCTGTGCACGTATTCGACGGTCCCCGGCATGATAGCGCCATCTGGAAAGGATCGCTCCGGCGCGGATGCGCGGGTTGCGGGCGTGACCTCGCCATCGGCGAACGCGTGTGTGGATGTGTGCTCCGCCGCGTGCGTAATCCCACCCGGCGGGGCCGCGAGCTCTAGGGCCATGGCTTCATCGGCAGTAAGTGGCGAAAGGACGTCCATAACAGTCTTCGGTCTGTCCGGATTTGGTGTCGTTGAAATCGCAAGACGCTGGTGAGCTCGCTCGGGGATTGCCGGATCGCCCTGTATCGGCACGGCTGAGGTTGCGAGCGCGCGCCACTCCGACACGCGAGACGCGAACCAGGACGCTCGAGCCACGGCTGGCGCACGCCTCAGCAGCAAAGCGTAGGCGAGCAGCAGTCTCGCCGTCGGACTGAGGTTGGCTGAGGAAGCTTCCGGGACCCAAGGCAGCCAGGGATCCGCGCTCGAGGCTGTCAGCGGCTGGGGTGGTGGGGAGACCTCCTCTTTATGCACTCGTATTTCGGACTCACCAGGGATCTCTGTCAACGTCGCTGGAAGTCCCGCGTTCAGCAGACCGTGAGATTGCAGCATGCCTGCGAGGAGGCGCGCGGCGCACGACTCCGGGATCCGGCGCAGGAAATCGACCGCGCGCGAATGGCGTTGCAACGCCTCGATCACCGCAGGCAGGAATTCGGCGGATCGCTCCAATTCCCGCATCAGGCCGAGGTCGAGATCGCCGGATGGAAGCAGCGCGAGCCACCACCAGTTCGCCCGCAACTTTCCAGCCAGCCAATCTTCGGAGAGGCAGGCGAGCAACTCCGCTCGATCGAGAAAAGCTACGGCCTCGGCGGATGGAGGCACGGGAGCGAGTACAGGCCGGGCAGCACCTGCCGCCATGCGATCCAACTCACGGGTGGCCGCCTGTTCCCATTCCGGCGGCAGATGCGCGCGCACGCCGTCGAGCCAGCGAGTCCGCGGCAATGGATCCCGCAGGCTTCGAACGCACAAGATGGCCGACGGCGGCAGCAGGGACTGACGGATGACAGCGCCCTCGAGCAGATTGGCGATTCTCTGCTGGGCCGCCAGCGGGTCCGCAGTCCGCGACCGGATGCGGACGCGGCCGATGATGGCGCCGTCGCTCTGCCACAGAGAGATCATAGGGGCGCCGGTCCTGGCAGTCCGCTCTCCAGCCAGACTGGCGCTGCTGCCTCGCGATGCATGCCGAGCCAGATGCTCAGGCCCGCGCACACGAACAGCACGCTGAAGAGCTGTGGAAGGGACAGCGGTCCGAGCACCGCGCGAAAGTCTCCACGCAGATACTCGATAAAGAAACGCGCGACGCCGTATACAACAAGGTAAGCGCAGAGTCGGCCACCTTCCCTCTTAGGACGCCAATTCGCCAGCACTACAAAAAGGCCAACGCCCAACAAGGAGGCGTAGAGTTGCACAGGATGAATTGGCAGCGACCACGCATCTCCAGGAGAAATCCAGGCTCGTGCGAGATGCTCTTGGTAGGCCTCCGTCCACGGTGGATAAACAACCGCCCAACGAGCGTGGGTCAAGGCGCCGAAGTCGTCACCGTTCAGAAAGCATCCAATGCGGCCTATGGCGTATCCGAGCGCAAGAGCCGGCATGCCCGCGTCAGCATAAGCTAGCACGGGCAACTTCCGATAGTGGAAGTAGAGCCCAGCCGCAAGGCCGCCGAACAGGAGCCCGCCGTAAAGACTCTTGCCTCCTGGCACGAATTGGAAAAGAGCCAGTGGTCCTCCTTCCCATCCGTGAACCAGGAGCGAAAGCAAATGCGCGCCCCAGAGGCCTGCCAGTAGAGTGCAGACAACTGCCCAGTACATGGAGCGCGCCTGAAGACCCGACCTTCGCGCGGATCTTACAGCATAAGCGAGCGCAACCAGCAGCGCCACCGACCACGTGACGCCTGGATCGAGTTTAGCGAGATACTGTGACGCTGCATGCAACGGGAATGCGACCAGAGCGAGGGGCATGGCTACTCCTTACTCTTGCGCTTCCAGGGGCGATACACCGTGAGCCCAACAATAAATATGCCGCCAAGAAGCAGTGGCGAAACGCCGAATCCAAATAAATGGAAACAGCCGCCAGTCCCGATGGGGCCAGCCGAGTCGACGACATTATGTAGGTCGACTACGCTGTCATTGGCCATGCGCAGATGGTATACTCCGGCGCTATTGGGCCTACCTAGCCCCGGCCCAGTCAACTGATGCCCCCAGTTCTTGACTGTCCCCTCATGTTTCGCGATAAAAGTGAAAGAGCCCACCGCCTGACAAATCTCGACCTTTTGTTTGTTTCTATCCAGGAGGTACATGCCTGTATGCCGGCAGCCTTCGGCAGTTTCAATGAGCTGAGAGATCGGGTTACAGTTGGGCGGCGTTCCCGTAGCGTTTGCGCCCCGCGTTTGGGCCCCGATTGTACAAGGGTTGATTACGTCTTGCGTTGTTCTTACGACAATATCGAATTCCTGCTCAGTGTTGTGTTGAGGATTGACTGGATAGCCCTTCGAACTGACCTGCGCCACCCGTTCCACTCTCGAGGTGTTGAAGAAATTCGCATTTTGCACTGCGCTGTTGTTGGTGAACAACGTGCTGTTCGGAGGATTTGAGGTCAAGGTAGCCAGGATACATTGATGCTCATGCGGCGGGGCGTAGGCCGATGGGCTAGGTGGTGTCCAGCCGTTGGAGTTCAAAGTTGCACACGCCGCCGGACCAGCGCAGTTTGGGATGGGCGAGCCTGATGGGGGCTGCGAAACTGCTACTTGCTGCCAGGATAGCGAGGATGGCAGTCCCCAATTGGCGATAGAGAATGAAACCACCACATTACTGGCTGGCGCGCTACCACTGTTGTGCACATTGGCATGGAAGATGTTCGGGTTCATTCCATCGATCTGATTACTCCCCGGGGGAAAAGGATTAGTGGGATTCGAGACGGTGATATCAAGATTTTGGGACCCTATGGAAACGCCGGTACAGGCAGGGCTGGGACTTGGGTCAATCGTTCCGTTTCCCCAGTTCGAGGTTGCGGGGATGCTTGTGTTCAGATAGCAAGTGCCGGTGGAAAGGCAGCCCGGTATTGCCGCGCCTGACGGCCAGGGCGCTTGCGCCCACTGCCCACCGCTCACAATGCGCAACACATCAATGTACATTCCATAATGACCCGTGGGTGGAATTATCAGGCCCTTGCTCGGATCTCCCGCGGTTCCGAGGAGTGGTAGAGCCATCTCCATATACCAGGACGCGCCCTCAAGATCGCTCTGGATACAGGTAGTGCCTGCCGTAGCGCACGAGGCGTTCGAGGATCCTGCTCCGGAGCCTGGCAGCCAGGATGGATTGAGCACATAGTGAGACCCATCGGTAAGTGGGCTCGAGAGGGAGTTCTGATTCCAATAGAACTCCACCGACTGAGCGTTCTTCTTGTTTCCATTTGTCCCTCCGACCAGGACAGGATAAATCACAAGCCACTGCATTTTTGTACCTGTGTTGTCGGGATCAAAGGCGACAACAACTGCGTTGTTGGGATCTGAACTACCGCCTCCTGTAGGCGTCGTGTTGTTCGCCTGAACCGACAGATACAGGTGTGTGTCGTCTCTGATTCCCTGCACGATCACATCGGGAATCACCGGACCGTCCGGATTGTTGAAGACGTAGCTGAAGGAATTCGTCCAGCCCAGATCGGGGCCGCCCGTCGGGATCCAGCGTGTATCTCCGTTAACGATCGAGCCATCTATCAGCGGAGGCGCGCCAAAGTTTGGCGGCGCGCCTGGCGCTGTGACGTGGTTGAAACACAGTTGATCTGCCAATGCGACCACCACCGAGAGGACACTCAAGAGTCCTATCGTCAGTGGTAGTGACAAGCGCCGGCGGCGCGGATTCCGGCTCTCCATTCTTGATTCACTTAC
>Ga0210405_10005810_pt1 | contig 11163 bp, 7 predicted proteins | sample IncBWH11MmetaG_FD_155492 | JGI IMG/M metagenome (GOLD analysis project Ga0210405, IMG submission 155492) | Forest soil microbial communities from Barre Woods Harvard Forest LTER site, Petersham, Massachusetts, United States - Inc-BW-H-11-M | ecosystem: Environmental > Terrestrial > Soil >... | reverse complement strand
ACGTCGGCTCCGGAGCCCATTATCACGATCACGCGATCGGCATCCGGCGCCCCAACGTAGTCCACCAAGTGATAGGACCGTCCCACAGCCTCGGCGAACTTAGTCATTACGGATTGAACGATTTCCGGGCAAGCCTCGTAGTAAGAGTTTGCCCGCTCGCGCATTTGGAAAAACACGTCGGGATTCTGCGCAGTGCCGCGCAAAACCGGATGATCCGGCGAGAGGGCGCGCTGGCGATGCTCGATGATGCGATCCATGTTGATGAGCGCCCGCATATCGTCTTCCGCAAGCATTTCGATTTTGTTGACTTCATGCGAGGTTCGGAAGCCGTCGAAGAAATGCAGGAATGGAATGCGCGACTCGAGTGCAGCGGCGTGCGCGATCAGTGCCATGTCCATGGCTTCCTGCACGGAATTGGAACTAAGCATGGCGAATCCGGTAGCGCGGCAGGACATGACATCCGAATGGTCGCCGAAGATCGAGAGCGCGTGGGTAGCCAAGGTGCGCGCCGAAACGTGGAACGCTGTGGGCGTAAGTTCTCCCGCAATCTTATTCATGTTCGGGATCATGAGCAGCAGGCCCTGGGAGGCAGTAAAAGTTGTGGCGAGCGAGCCAGTCTGCAGCGCGCCGTGCACCGCCCCGGCGGGAGAATCCCCATTGTGATGAACCTTGCAACAGGCCGGATTTCTTACAGATGCGGATTCAGTTCCCAACTGATTTTGTTGCAATCTGTTAGAAGGCGTGGTCCGAGACCTGCGGGGCTGAAGAAGTAAGGCGAGATGCGTGCACAGGCAAATGAGGAGACGTAGCGGGTGTGACGTTGCAATTGTTCAAATCGAGTCCGAGGATGACTCACAGGGTAAGAGCGCTGGGCTGTTTCATCGTGGTGCTCATCCTCACTTGCCGCGTCCACGCTGCGAAACATCCGGTGCCGCTTGACCCGAAAGCGGACACATCCACCTGCCTGGCCTGCCATGAGGACAAGACGAAAGGCAAGTCGGTTCATTCAGCCATGGCCATGGGCTGCACCAGCTGCCACGAGATTCGGGTGAATAAAGACATCACTCGGGTAAAGCTGATCACAACCACGCCGCTTGCTCTTTGCCTGACCTGCCACGCCGACAAAAATGCCGCCGAAATAAAAGGTACGGTTCATCCCCCGGCAGTGCGCGATTGCGTGAAGTGTCACGATCCGCACTCCTCGGACTATAAGAATCAGTTGTTGAAGCCGACCTCGGGGGATCAGAAAGAAAACCTCTGCCTGAGCTGCCATACGACCGGGCTGAATGTGCCCGAAAAAGGCAGCCGCCATGCCGCCCTCGACATGGGCTGCGAAACCTGCCACGTTACACACAAAACGGGGGAGATCGGCAAGGCCGAATTCGATTTTCATCTCACCAAGGCGCCGCCCGCCCTCTGTATAGATTGCCACGACGTCAAGGGTGCGGACCTGCAGAAGGCGCACCAGAATCAGCCCTTTGAAACGGCGAATTGCGTGAGCTGTCACGATCCCCACGCATCCACCGCTCCCAAGCTGATGGCAAAATTCACCCATCCGCCATTTGCCGACAAGCAGTGCGAAGTCTGCCACGCCCCGGCCAAGAATGGAAAAGTGGTGCTGACGCAGGCCGATGCCAAAGCGGTGTGCGTGACCTGCCATGACGACAAAGCCAAGTTGATCGAGACTGCCAAAGTTCAGCATCCGGGAGCAGTGGGCGACTGTACTGATTGTCACAGCCCACATGCCAGCAGGCAGCCCGGACTTCCCAAAACGAACTCGGTCGATATCTGCCTGGGCTGTCACAGCGATATCACGGACCAAGCCAAGAAGCCGGTCCACCACCAGCCGGCCTTTCGTCAGGGTTGTGCTACCTGTCATCAACCCCATGGCGGCGACAACGATCATTTGCTGCGCGCCCAGACGCCGAACGCACTTTGCCTGGAGTGCCATGGACCGGAGAGGCAACCGAAGAAGCTGGAGGGTCAGCCTGTGATCACCATCTTCAATGGCAGTGTGAAACTTCCCGACGATTATTTCGCAAAAAACAAGGTCGTGGTTCTACCGCTGAAATTCGGCATGGGACACCCTGTGGCGGGACATCCCGTCTCTGACTTGCTGGATCCAGCAGATTCAACCAAGGTGAAAACGCCGATGAGCTGCCTGACCTGTCACCAGCCGCATTCCTCGGCTCAGCCCGATTTGCTGGTGAAGGATCAGGCCAACAACATGGCATTTTGCTCTACGTGCCACAAGGATTTGAAAACGCGATAGCTCGCGTTAGGAGAAACATCGATGTCTTCCATTCGACCAAACCCGAAGCGCAGGGGTCAGCGATTTCTGGCGTTGCTTGTTCTTTTAAGCCTGGGGCTGGGATCGCCGGTCTCCGTGTTCGGAGGAAAGAAAAAGCCGGCTGACACTACAGCTCCGAAGGCGCCGCCGGTGATTGACTATTCCAATATCGTTTGGCCGAACCCGCCAGCAATCGCTCGCATCAAGTACCAGGCGTTTTATGCCGCCGAAAAAATCTCCCAGGTAGACAAGCCCAACACCAAAAAGCAAACCTGGATGGACCGGCTCGCGGGTACACAACCCGCCATCGACAATACGAAAGTTCTTTTCCAGCTCGCAGAGCCTTATGGCATGGCGGTGGATTCAAAGGGCAATCTCTATGTCGCCGACCAGAAGGTGGGCGCGATCTTCATCTTCAACACAGAAACCCGGGACGTTGAGCTCATCAAGAACAAGACCCATGGGCACTTCGTTCGCATTATCGGCCTGGCGATGGACGACAATGACCGTCTGTTTGTTTCTGATCCCGGCCTCCGGCATGTGCTGGTTTTCAACGCCAAACACCTACCCGAAGACGTAATCACTGACGGATTGGTCGAACCGGGTGGGCTAGCCATTGATACCGAGAACCGGCTGCTCTATGTTGCTGACGTCGACCAGGATCAGGTTCTGGTTTACGACGCTGACACTCTGAAGGTGAAGCGGCGGATCGGCACCGGCGGGCACAAACACGAACTCACCACACCCGGTGATTTCGCCCGGCCGGGGGGATTGGCGGTCGACCGGGACGGCAATCTCTACGTGGCTGATTCCCTCAACAACCGCATCGAGATCTTCGATGGCGACGGCAAATTCATCAGTACATTCGGCAAAGCCGGCGACGGCCCAGGGTACTTCTCAAGGCCCAAGGGAGTAGCCATTGACGGTGATGACCATATCTGGGTGGTCGACGGGATGCAGGATCGGGTTCAGGTCTTCAATCACGACGCCCAGTTGCTCATTAGTTTCGGCGGCCATGGACTTCTTCCCGGCATGTTCCAGGGGGTGGTCGGCATCACGATCGACAAGGCAAACCGCGTTTTTACCTCGGAGATCTTCCCCGGACGAGTCCAGCAATTCCGTTACGTGACCGACTCCGAGGCCGATCAGTTACGCAAGCAGAAAGACGCATCGCGGGAGAAGAAGGCTGGCGTATCCAACAACAACGAGGTAGTTCCGATAGCGGATCCTGCAATCCAGGCAAAGGCTCCCCAAAGCAAATAGAAGCCGCTCGGCGAGACGATTCTCGAGCGAACCTGTTTCGCGCGCCGCTGAAGCCAACGTCTTTAATCTTTATCTTTAATCTTTAATCTTTATCCTTCTGCAGCGTCCCACAAGATGGCTTCATTCAATTTCCCACGGTTGCGTTTTCTCAACACTATCGCTTCACCCGCAGGCCCTGGCATTACGTTGATTTACATCCGATTGCGGAATTTGACCAATCGCAAACAAGGCATTGGTTCTTTTCCCCCAGTAGTGTTATTTCCCAAGTGGGGACAGGGAGGGACGATCTTGCACTTAACATTCCTTTAATGAGCTACTTACATCGAATCGAAGCACCCCTGGCGACGCTTTCGGATTCGGTTGGAGAGTTGCATGACCTATAGCAGGGGGCGGCTGCGAAGGAGTTGCAGGCCGGGGCCTAAGCCTCCAAGGGCTTTAGAGCAACGCAAATAAACGACGAGGTCTCATTCTTATGAAAAAGGTAATCTTACTCGCAATCTTCGTACTTGCCGTGACGGGATTGATGATGGCCCAAAACTGGTCGTCAACGGTCGACGTACTCGGCGCGCACAACAATCAGGGCCGCGGCTGCGCGGGCTGCCATGCTCCGCATAGCGGCTCCTTCGGCTCCGGTCACGGCGGTGCTGCTGATGCCGGCAGCTATGCATTGTGGGGCCAGGATGCCAGCCCACTGTATGGCCAAACCATCAAGTTTGGCGACAACGGGCAATATGTCGAACTTCTGCCCACCAGCATCACCAGCGGCAGCACTGAAGTCGGCGGCATCCTGCTCTGCCTGAGCTGCCACGACGGCAACCTTACCGCCTCCAACATGATGACCAATCAGTCGTACGAACAAAAGATTGGCCTCTTGACCAATACCACGTACGGCAACAAGCCGATTCCAACCCTGCTCGGCAACGACGGCACCACAGCCGGCAATTACACCAACGATCACCCGGTGGGCGTGAATGCAACCATCAGCACGACGCAGCCTGGCTTGGTCTGGGCGGCCGGAAAATTCACCGTCACTCCCGGAAGTCCGTATGCGCAGTTTGTCGCGAACTACGGCTGGCCAGCTCTGGCGCCCGGAAAGTGGTCTACACCATACGGCGTCAACAGCGCGGGTCAGCCCTATGTGGCTTGCACCACTTGCCACAATCAACACGTCATGACCGTGTACACGTCCAGCACCGCGAGCCAGATTCAGAATGACGGCGGCGGCAAGTTCTATGCCACCTACTTCTTCGTGAACGGCCCCTACAATCCGAACCTCCAAACCTACGCCAGCACTTCGGCACCTTCGACGACACAGTTCTGCCGTCAATGCCACTTTGGCGAAGCGAACGAGGCTAACAACACCAACACCATTACGACGCAATTCCAGTAAAGACGGTTTGAACCCACGGGGAGAGATTTATCTCTCCCCTTTTTTCTAAGGTAACGAGCGAGGAATTTATGCGATACAAACTCTCAATCTGGATCCTGCTAGTGGCGGCGATAGCCGGAGCCCAAGTCGCCTCTCATACTCCAACCAGCGTGGGGACGCCGTCCGCGACTGCTTCTCCCGTATCACCTTTGCAGGTGAGCGACAAGCCGGTAGCACGGGTCAACGGGGCGGTGCTGACGGACCGCGATCTACTGCGTGAGATGTTTGCCATCTTTCCTTATGCCAAGCAGCACAATGGATTTCCCAAAGCGCAGGAAGCCTCCATCCGCCAGGGTGCGCTCGAGATGATCATTTTCGAGGAACTCGTATATCAGGAAGCTGGGCGACGTAAGTTGACAGTTTCCGCCGCGAGCCTGAACCACGCCGAGGCCGATTTTCGCAAGCAGTTCAACAGTCCCGATGAATACGAGCAATACATGCAGACCGAGATGCACGGTTCCCGCCAGGTGTTGCGCCAGCAGATCCAGCGTTCGCTTCTGATCGAGCGAGTGTTGAAAACTGAGGTGGAAGACAAAGCCACCGTATCGCTGACCGAGGTCAAAGCCTATTACGATAAGAACACAGCACGCTTCGAGCAACCGGAGTCGTTCAGCATACAAAGCATTTCCATTCTTCCTCCCCGAAATGGCAACGTTACCCCGGAGATAGTGAACGAAAACCGTAAACGCGCGGAAGACGCGCTACGCCAGGCCAAGGCGACGAAGAGCTACGAGGAATTCGGGCTGCTGTCGGAAAAACTCTCCCAGGACGATTTCCGTGTCAACATGGGCGACCACAAGGCCGTAGGGCGCGATAAATTGCCACCCCAGATCGTGAAGACAGCGCTGACCATGCAGGCGGGACAGGTCAGCGGCTTGATACAGATCGAAAACGCGTTCACAATTTTCCGGCTGAACGCGCACAATCCACCCAAAAAGCAGAGCCTGGCGGACGTCAAGGCTAACCTGCAAACGGAATTGCAAAAGCGCAAGTACGAACAGTTGCGTTCAAATTTTGCGAAGAGTATTCGCGCCAAGGCCAAGATCGAAATCGTGTGAGGCCTTGCCGCGATGAGTAGCGCCGCTGCCTGCGTCCCCAAAGACGTTGCTGGCCGCGCCTCACGGGGCCTGGCTCAAGTCGAGCCCCGCTTATCGTCTCCTCTCCGGTTTTCGATGGTCCCATTACATGTTGAGTTATTCAGCACGCCGCCCGGGTTATATGGCGCAGCCCAAACTAGCAACGTCGTTCAGATGTCCGCGATGGAACACGTAAAGGTATTTGTTTCAGCAGTTTACATGCTCCCGCGACACTGCCGAGAGTGGCACAAAGTGTGCCTTCACTATTGCATCTGGCCGGACTAGTGGAGGAGTTCAGGGGTGGAAGGAACTGGCACAATGACGAGGTTAGCGGCGGGCATTGTGGGGCTGCTCCTCGTGATCGTAATACCGCTGGCCCGAGCCCAAGTGCAAATTGGAGACAACCTTCAGATGAAGGCAGGCGGACTACTCACAGTGGGATACCAGGGAGACTACGGAGACGATATCCAATCGAGCCACGGACTGAACTTCGGACTTAACGGCAACGTCTCCGGCTCTTATTACAATCCTAACTTCCTCTCCTTCGACTTCACCCCTTATTACAATCAGTCACAGGCCAATTCCAACTTCCAATCGTTGACAGGCGCCAGCGGATTTACAGGGACAGCCAATCTGTTTACCGGAAGCCATTTCCCAGGATCGGTCAGCTATCGCGACGACTACAACAGCACCGGCACTTTCGGACTTCCAGGTCAACCCGACTTCACGACTCACGGCCATGGCCAGGGCTTCGGCATTGGATGGAGCGCCCTGGTTCCGGGCTTGCCCACTCTGTCAACCAGTTACTCACAGGGTAGCGGATCCGGCACTGTGTACGGGACCAATCAAGAGACTGGTTCCGATACGAAGCTGTTCAATGTGAGGTCTACGTACGCTATAGAGGGTTTTCGGCTGAATGGTTTCTTCGATCACAACACCCTTCACTCCACATATCCTGAATTCCTGTCCGGCGAGCAGGAATCGGTATCGGACACCACTGGCCACGATTTTGGTTTTGGCGCGAACCGGAACCTGCCGATCAATGGCTCCTTCTATGTCAACTACACCCGCTCAGAAGCAACTACCGATTTCCAGGGACAAGCGGACAACACGACCAACTATACGACCAGCACCGAGACCTCCGGCGCTACCATCCGCCCTCTCCAAAAGCTGAGCCTGTTTGCCAACGAGAGCTACACCGACAATCTGTCGGGCTATTTTAACCAGAACCTCATCAACACCGGAACCGTGCAGACACCCTTCAATTTCGGATCAGGCTCAAGATCATTCACGGTGGGTGGAGGCGCTACTTATCAGTTCACCAATTATCTGTCCACGCAAGCACAGGCCACTTATTACGACCAATACTATTTTGACAAGAGTTACACCGGGACTTATATCACCGGCACGGTGAATTATGCGCGCAGGCTCTTTGACATGTTTACCTTCTCCGCGGGCGTAGTGGAGGAGTCCAATGGTCAGGGCAGCAACTCGGTGGGTTTCATCGGCAATATGAATTATTTTCACAGGATCAAAGGTTGGGAGACTTCAGGTTCATTCAGTTATGCCCAAAACGTGCAGTCAATCTTAGTCACCTATACATCCTCTTACTACAACTACAGTGCCCGGTTGCATCGCCGCTTCGGACATGGCTTGGCGTGGATCGCGAGCTTTAACGGTAGCCACAGCGGTCTGACAAATCAACCGGGCAGCAACAATGACAGCAAGAGCTATTCCACTTCCTTCAGCATGCGCCGGTTCACCTTGACCGGTAACTATACGCAGGCAAGTGGAAACTCCATTCTCACAAATGCGGGGCTGGTGCCGCTTCCACCGACGCCTGGGGTGCCGGCGAGCGATCTCATCATTTACAACGGGGACAGCTATGGCGGCGGTCTTTCCGCGACGCCTCTTCGCCGGCTCACGCTTTCGGCAACCTACAGCCGCGCTCTCAGTAACACGCTCAGCAACACGACGAATTCGCACAATAATACGGAGATCTTCAATGCTCAGATGCAGTACCATCTCAGGAGAATTGGCCTGCTAGGTGGGTTCACCAGGTTTACTCAGAGCATCAGTGCGGGCGGGGTCCCGCCCGGAACCGCGAATTCGTATTTCATCGGAGTGTCCAGATGGTTCGATTTCTTCTGAGCGAACGATTCGCGGGACAGTTGCAGAGGACTTTTGTTGTTGCCGGTCTTGTGGTGTTGCTGGGGATACCGGCGGTCGCCGGCAAACCCTCCAAGACAAGCGCTGTCCAGCCTGCTCCTCCGGAGTTGCTTCTGGACGGAGGCCGGAAACTGACCTTTGAGCGCAGCTTCAGTCTGGAGCGCGAGGTGAAGCCGAAGCGGAGCTTCTGGACTCGCGTGGTCGACGTCATCGCCGGCGAACCTGACTTCCACTATCTGGTCAGCCCCTATAGCATCGCGACCGATTCGCACGGACGAGTCATCGTAACCGACCCTGGGGCCGACGGAATTCACATCTTCGATTTCACCGAAAAGAAATATAAGTTTCTCTCCCGCAAGGACAGCGGCAAAGATTCGATGCTGTCGCCGCAATGCGTTGCGGTAGATGCGCAAGACAATATTTATGTGACCGATTCGCAGGCGGGCAAGATTTTCGTCTTTGACATCAAGGGGAAGTTCCGGCATGTAATCGGCGGCCTGAAAGGAGGAGAAGGATATTTCAAACGTCCCACTGGAATCGCGGTCGATTCTGCGGCCCAGCGCATTTACATCACGGACACCTTGCGCAACAAGATTTTTGTAATGGATATGCAGGGCAGCGTGCTGGCGACGATTGGGAAAACCGGTACGGACGAAGGCGAATTTAATTATCCGACGGAGTTGCGGCTGAGTGGCCCTGAGTTGTTCGTAGTCGATGCCATGAATTTTCGGGTGCAAGTCCTTGACCGATCCGGCAGCTTTCACTATGCCATCGGAAAGATCGGAGACGCTGCGGGCTCGATGTTCCGACCCAAGGGGATCAGCCTCGATTCCGAAGGACATCTTTATGTCGTAGATGGCCTCTGGGGCATGGTGCAGGTCTTTGACCGGCAAGGCCAGCTTTTGTACTACTTCGGACAGCGCGGAAGCGGACTGGGAGATTTCCAATTACCGACCGGACTGCAAATTGACAACAACGATCGTATCTATGTCGTGGATTCCTTCAATCGCCGCATCGAGGTATTTCACTACTACGCAGCCGAAAGAACAGTTGGCGGGGGCAAGCAATGAGGTGGATCTTGGCCTCCGCTTGTGTAGTGGTTCTGGCTCAAAGCCTTGCCACTGCGCAGGTCATCGGAGATGTAATGGGCATGCATAACCTGTCACCCCCCAGCGGAGCCTCGGTGTATTCGCAGGGAAGCCTCGGCTGCACCTTCTGCCACGCACCACATAGCGGATTGGGAGGAGCATCTCCGTTATGGAACCAGACTTTGTCGAAGTCGACCTATACTCCGTATTCCAGTTCAACCTACGTGCAGCGAGGCAACACCCAGCCCACCCTCGGAGTAACCAGCAGTCTGTGCCTGAGTTGCCACGACGGCACGGTCGCCGTGGGACAGTCGGCAGCCTATGGCACGTTGCCAATGACGGGATCGATGAACAGCGTAGATTCCTTTGGGACAAATCTTGGTGGCGCCCATCCCTTCAGCCTAATCTTGCCGATGAAGGACGCCTCCAATCTTGTGGCTTCATTAGTTTCGCAGGGCAAGACGGCCGATCCAACCGGGCACGTGAAATTGATCAACGGGAATATCGAGTGCACAAGTTGTCACGACCCGCACGTACAAGGCACGGATAAGGTCGCGCAGGATTTCCTGGTCCGCGACAGTTCCAGCGGCCAGATGTGTCTCGCCTGCCACGATCCCAACCGGATCATTCCCGGACAGCCGAACCCGCTTGTGGGCTGGACGAACGGCATACATCAAACGGCAACCAACCAGCCGGCAGCCAATGCGCATGTGGGTTCTTACAGCACGGTTGCACTCAATGCTTGCTCTTCGTGCCACATGGAGCATGACGCAACGGCGCCAGCGCGGCTGCTTCGGCCGGCCAACCCACCAGCACCCGGCACCGATAATGCGACCCAGGATTGCGTGACTTGTCACAGTGGCGGAACGCTGCTCGCGCCAGCCGCTCCGAATGTCATGGCTGAGATCGCTAAGATAAGTCATCCCCTGCCTGCGGGAACCAATTTTCATGACCCAGCCGAAACGGCTGTGCTCAACAACAATCACCACGCCACTTGTGTGGATTGTCACAGCGCTCACGGATCCAATCAGGTGCTGACATTTGCCGCCCCTCCCGCGATTCGTCCCTCGCAGGCAAACGCGAGCGGTATCAGCGCAACGGACGGAGTCAGCGTTCTGCTTCCTGCTCTAAATCAGTATGAGAACTGCCTGCGCTGTCACGGTACGAGCGTAGGCAAGCAGCGACTGATGATTTACGGATACGCGCCCACGAGATTAGTTTCAGCGCCGGATCCCCTGAACGTGATTCCGGAATTCAGCGCGTCCGCAACCTCGAGCCATCCCGTCACGCATGACAGTCTGAGCCCGCTGCCACAGCCCAGTTTGCTCACGAATATGCTGAATCAGAATGGCACGGCAGGGCGCTTGATGGGTGTCCGGATTTTCTGCAGCGATTGCCACAACAGCGACGACAATCGCGAGTTCGGTGGAATCGGCCCGAACGGTCCTCACGGTTCGGTCTACTCGCATATCCTCGAGCACAACTATCAATTCAGCCAAGCCACTGTGCCCGGCGGACAAGTCACGAACTTGTTTCCCAGTCCAGACGTAAGCCTCAACGGGCCTTACGGCATGTGCGCCAAATGTCATGATCTGAACAAAGTCGAGGCTAACACCAGCTTTACGAAGCACAGCAACCACGTGTCTCAGGACGGCTTTTCCTGTTCAGTCTGCCACGCTGCGCACGGCATGGGTTCGGTCACTCCTGGAGTTTCGGGTGAACGCCTGGTCAATTTTGACATTAACGTGGTGGGACAAAACAACGGCGCTCCAATCTCATACAACCGCGGCAGCAATACCTGCACTTTGACCTGCCACCAGACCACCCATAATGCGGATGGCTCAATCT
>Ga0210405_10005809_pt1 | contig 11164 bp, 7 predicted proteins | sample IncBWH11MmetaG_FD_155492 | JGI IMG/M metagenome (GOLD analysis project Ga0210405, IMG submission 155492) | Forest soil microbial communities from Barre Woods Harvard Forest LTER site, Petersham, Massachusetts, United States - Inc-BW-H-11-M | ecosystem: Environmental > Terrestrial > Soil >... | reverse complement strand
ACGGGTGAAGATTCGGGCGAGTCTTTCGGCGATCTCCCTGCTCACCTCAAAGAGGTTCATCAGCTTACCCGAGCCGGTGGGACACTCAATCTTGAAATTGTTCCCATAGTAGAGATAGAAGTTCAGCAGCGCCCGGAGAATGAGGACGTTCACCGGCATCCAGATTGGTCCCCTCCAATTGGAGTTGCCACCGAACATGCCTGTGTTCGACTCGGCCGGCAGGTAGTCCACCCGGTACTCCTGGCCGCCCGCATTGAAGATGTACGGGTGCTGCTCGTGGAACTTGGAGAGCGAGCGGATGCCGTAGGGGCTCAGGAATTCGTTCTCGTCGAGCATCTTCGTGAGTATCCTGCGCAGCCTCTCCGGATTGACCAGAGCAAGGATTCCCCTTTCTGCGACGCCGCAGTGCCCCGGTCCCGTGGGGTGCGTGGTCTCACATAGCTCGGGTACCCGGCGCAGCAGTTCTCCTATCCCAGCCACCGCCCACGGAACGCGCTCCCGCGCCCATTTTTCAATGATCGTGGTGGCGCACAACGGCAGAAGTCCAACCATGGAACGAACTTTAAGCCGCGTGGCATTGCCATCGGGAAGGCGAAGAAGATCGTAGTAGAAGCCGTCCTCCTCATCCCACATACCATCTTGACCGGGCCGGTTCATCCCCCGGGCGATGTAATAGAAGTGCTCGGCAAACTTGGGGATCATGGCCTCGTAAGTGTGGTCGTGGAGGGTAAGCGTGAACGCGAGTTCCAGCATGTTCTGGCTGAACAGGGCCATCCACGCCGTGCCGTCCGCCTGCTCGAGGTGGCCGCCGGTGGGAAGCGGGGCGCTGCGGTCGAAGATGCCGATGTTATCTAGACCGAGGAAGCCCCCCTCGAATACATTCTTTCCTAAGCGGTCCTTGCGGTTCACCCACCAAGTGAAGTTCAGCAGCAGCTTGTTGAACGCTGACTTGAGGAAATCGACGTCCGTCTCGCCGTGCAGGGCCTGCTCTATGCGGTGCAGAAAGAGAGTCGCAAAGGCGTGCACCGGGGGATTCACATCGCTGAAATTCCATTCGTAGGCTGGCATCTGGCCGTTAGGGTGCATGTAGCGGGCGCGGAGCATTAAATCCATTTGCTCTTTGGCGAAGTCGGGGTCCACGATCGAGAGCGGGAGCGTGTGGAAGGCCAGGTCCCAGGACGCATACCAGGGGTACTCCCACTTGTCAGGCATCGAGATGATGTCGTGATTCAGCATGTGGTACCACTCCGAATTCCGGGAATTCAGAGACCCGGCATGGAGTGGATTGGAGTGGTGCTCGTCCAGCCAGTTGTCGCCGTCAAAGAAGAAAAACTGCTTGCTCCATAGCATGCCGGCGATGGCCTGACGCATCACCCTGGCCGCGTCTTCACTCACCGATGGCGGCGTCACTGACTTGTAAAACTCATCGGCTTCACGAAGCCGCTCAGCAAAGACTTCATCAAATTGCTTTCCGAAGAGGCTGCCCTTCTGATCTGGTGAACCGTGAAAGAGCCGCAGACGAATCACTTTGGTTTGACCGGCGCCAACATTGACATGGTAGTGCGCCGCGACCTTGGTGCCCTGCTTGCCGGGATTTACCGCGCCCTGATTGCCTTGCACTACGCAGTTGTTGATGCCGTCTTTGACATACGCGCTCTCGTTCTTATACTCGGGGAAAAGCCGCTCGTTGTTGGTTTCGTTTTCCGTGAACAGGAGCGGCACATCGCCTTCGCAGGCAAGGATGAATTCACCCAACAGCGAATGCGTCGCCACAACCGCAGTGGTGCCCTCAGTGCTCGCGATCGGTTTGAGGTTTGGTTTCGTGGAGGCTCTATTTGATTCGGCAATCCACGACGACCAGTTGTTCCGGAACCACAGCGTCGGCAAAAGATGCAGTTCTGCTGCCTCCGGTCCCCGGTTGGCGACCGAGATTCGGACCAGTATGTCTTCCGGACCGTGTTTGGCGTACTCGACAAAGACGTCGAAGTACCGATCTTGATCGAAGACACCGGTGTCGAGTAGTTCATACTCCGTGTCATTCTTGGAACGACGGCGGTTCGTCTCCAGCAGGTTTGTGTACGGATAGGCCGCCTGCGGGTACTTATAAAGACATTTCATGTAGGAGTGCGTCGGCGTGCTGTCCAGATAGAAGTAGTACTCCTTCACATCCTCTCCGTGGTTGCCCTCGCTATTGGTCAATCCAAAGAGCCGCTCCTTCAGAATCGCATCCTTACCGTTCCACAATGCGAGCGCAAAGCACAGGTGCTGTTCCTCATCGGAAATACCGGCCAGACCGTCTTCGCCCCACCGGTAGGCGCGGGAGCGGGCCTGATCGTGGGTGAAATAATTCCAGGCGTCACCGCTTTCGCTGTAGTCTTCGCGGACCGTTCCCCACTGTCGTTCGCTGAGATAGGGGCCCCATTTTTTCCAACTAGATGTGCCTTTTGCGGCTTCCTGCAAGCGGATATGTTCGCGTGTCATATAAGGACTCCCATCTATTTATGCGGACTTGGCTGCCAGTTCGCTGCTCTTGTTATTGGCGGTGCTTGCGCTGATGCTCCCCTTCAGCGCTTCGGTCGAAGCGGAATTGTGATCTAAGAAAATGGTTTGCGACGGAAGTGCGATCTGCACTCCCGCGGCCTCGATACACTCCATCACTCGGAGGAGAAGGGCTTCTTGGCGCTCAAGGAATTCAATCCCGTCACGGACCAAGATGTAGGCGGCAACCTGCACATCAAGGGAGTAGGGACCAAAACGCAGAAAACGGACGCTAACCGACTTGGTCTCGACAGACGGACTCCCCTCTAGCAGGCTGCGGATGCTGTTGAGGACGGCGTACATTTGCGGCGAAGTCGTGGCGTGAGATAGGGTCAAGACTGGGTGGAACCAGAATTTATCGCGTGCCGAGAGGTTCTCAAGAGTCAGGTTCGCGATTTGACCATTCGGCACGCTGACCATGGTTCGATCTTGAGTTCGGATGCGGGTTGAACGCAGACCAATATCATCGACGATGCCCAGGGTATCGCCCACCTTTAAGGTGTCCCCCACGTTCAGCGCTCGATCGAAGATGAGGGATACTCCTCCGATTACATTTTCCAGCGTCTTCTGCGCAGCCAGTGCGACGGCAATCCCGCCGACGCCAAGTCCGGCCAGGGCGGCGGTTGGATCCACCCCGAAGCGGTACAAGGTGACCAGCAAGCCGACGAAGACGATTAGCACGTCGACCACCCGCCGCCCAAGACGCACCATCGACGTCGCTCCCGTATGGTTGCGACCTTCGAGACTTCGGCGAATGTAGGCTTCGACCCGGCCATTCACGACAATCAGCAGCCATACGCAGCCCGCGATGGTGAACATACTGGCGACGGTCTGCCAGAACTGCCGTGCCAGGAGCGGAAGGCTCAGTTTGGTAAGTAGCCAGCGGACGGCGCCAGCCAACACTAAAAGGCGGATCGGTATTGGCAAGACTTGGAGATTGGGAAGACTCCGCTTCTTGCGCAAACGTTGGCGCAACCGGCCGACAAGCCCGCTAAGGATGCGGTCCAGCAGCGAGACAAGGAAATAGGACAGCGGTATGCCTAATAAAACCGCGAGCCATTCGAACAGCGGAATTCCGGCAAATCGAATACTTACCAGGAATGGGGGCAGAATGTGATCTACCGATGTGACATTGGTTTCCTCATAAAGATCCGGAATTGCGTTTAGGGTTTCGCTCGAGAACAACCACAGGGTGCCTGCCTTCCCGCTGTCCACCCGTTCGACGCTGATTTCCACCTTGCCGTTCTGGCTGCTGATTGTGCCGACTAGCTCCTCGCCGGGCTTCAACAAATCTGAACCGTCCGGCGAGTCGCTAAGCGTGTTGAGCCGGGCGGGCAGGCGGCGGTCGAGCACGACGAAGAGTTGTTGCGCAAGATCCGACGCGGCCTTGCCGTGACGTCGCGTATTCAGATACTGAGCGGCAAGATCGCTATCCCCCTTATGAGAGGCGCTCAGGAATCCCAGAACCGCACCCCGCGGGGTCGTGCGGCCGAGAGCATCTTGGGGAACCTCGGGCTCGGGCTTAGCCGCTGTGGGCGGACGAGCGCCAAGCTGCCCTGCGCCAGGCAGAGAAAATAATAAGACCAGGCACAGCGCGCGTGCGCCAGCGCGTGCAAGTCTCACGCGCTGCTCAACAGTAGAAAAAGAGACACGAGGCCGGTTAGCCGGATCCGCATTCATCCTACGCCCCTACGATTCTGAGCTGCTGATACCTGCCAGAGAGCGTCGCGGTCAGCACTGCTAGTGTTTTTCTATCGTCCTATGGTGCGGGGCAGGACGCGGGGGCGAAACTGGCAGAAATGACAGTTTGTCCGGGCGCTCAACCGGAGCACTATGTGGAGGCCTTTGTATGTGCAACGAGCTTGCTCCCGGACCGCCACACCACGCGTTTAGCTGCCCCGCCGAGTTCCGTAAGACATTCCCGAACTAAATCCAAGCGTGCCTTTAAGCTTCGGAAACGCAGTTCGTCGGAAATCAACACAAAGAGGTCATGCTATGAATAGCAGAACCGCGATTCTGGGCTTCATTCTTGTTGTTGCCACCCTGCCTCTTTTTGCGCGGGCGAAGACTGACTTGCTCATCATGAAGAATGGTGACCGCATGACCTGCGAGGTCAAGGGTCTCGAGACTGGGGTCCTGTACGTCAGCTTCGACTACATCGACGGCACGGCTTCTGTTGACTGGTCGAAGGTGGCCCGTGTGGAAAGCACGCAATCGTTTCTGGTGAAAACGGAAGACGGCTCAGTCTATAGCGGAACGCTCCACACGATGGAAACACCCACGGGCAGACCCGTGAGAATCCAGGTAGTGGAAGACGCCGCGCACGAAACCGAACTCGACCGGGCAAAGATCATCGCCATGAATGGAACCTCCGACAATTTCTGGGAGCGATTCAACGGCCAGGTCAGCTTCGGACTCAACTATTCCAAGGGTAATCAAACCACTCAATACTCACTGGGATCGGAGGCAGCGTACGTCAGGGAGCGCTGGACCGGCCAAGCTAACTTCACTTCCAACCTCTCATCCAGCAACGGCGCTACCGCTTCTACGCGGAACGAGCTGACGCTGTTCCCTATGCGTTTGTTGCGCTGGAACAATTGGTTTTATGCGGGCCTGGGCGACTTCTTACAGAGCTCGGTGCAGGGAATCTCGCTTCAGACCAGCCTCGGCGCCGGCGTAGGCAGGTATTTGAAGAACACGAACCGGATGCGTATCTATGTTGTTGGCGGTGCAGTCTGGCAAAACACTCGGTATCAATCAGCCTCTGCGAACACCCCGAACCTCGCCGCAGGTCTGGTCTACGCAGACGCTAATCTTTTCCAGTTCAGCAAAACCAACCTCAGCATCACGGCGGCGCTTATACCAGCCGTCTCCGATCCAGGGCGCGTCCACTTCAATACGAACGCCTCGTATTACATCAAGCTATTCCGCAACCTGAAATGGAATACTTCCTTCTATGGCAGCTGGGACAACCGGCCGCCATCCGGTTTCTCCGGCAGCGATTACGGAACCAGCACCGGACTCACTTGGACCTTCGGTCTGAAATGATCGGCGAAGCCTGAGGGATTGGTGAAACCGCTCCGCCTGTGCGCGACTCTTAGTTCGGCCTTCCCAACCACGAATACTGCCATGACACCGACACGTTCTGGTAATTCCCGCCGAAGCGAACATAGTCTCCGCTGCTAAAGCTCGTCTTGATCGACTGATGGCGGCCTATGGGAATGGCCGCGGTCACCCCAATGCGTGAACTCGTCTGCCTCGTAGCGGAGTTCGATTTTCCCCCAACGCTCGTCGTGCCCCCATACCAGAAGTTGCCATCGAGCGAGAACCACAAAGGGGTCTTCCCCTGGAAATTTTTCGCGTCATAACTCAGGTGCCCTTCAAACGAGCCGATCGGGCCTTCCGATTGCGGCCGCGGCACGGGATTCGAAAAAAAGTGTTGGTTCGTGGTAAAAAACCATACGCCTGCGTAGCCATCGAGGACCCATTTTTGCGCGAGGCGGCGCGAATATCCGAACTCCGGCCTGAAGGCCCAGCGGTTAATCCCCCAGTTGATCAGTTTCTTGGAATCGTACTGCCCGGTGGGTATGACCACTCTCAGGCTGGCTCCCAAGACAGTCTTTTGCCTCCACTTTACGAACTGCGAGATCGGCATCGCAGGACCGCCCTTCAGATTCACGGAAAAGCGCAAACCCGAATCCAGCAAGCCGGAGCGGTAAATTTCCAGGTTCGTCCCTTGCACGGACCCACGAAAGTGACCTACCCCATAGGGCAGCAACACTGCGACATTGGCGGAACGGCCGAAGAGGCTGAAAGAATGATAAAGGCTGAAGATGGGCACACTGTAGGTACCAGTTGCATTGGAAACTGGGAGTACGCCATTGAGGCTCAGGCTGCCGGTGAAGAAAGAGTACGTCAGGTTAATCGCGTTCGAGTGCAATGGCGTGATTACGTACGCGCGCGGTGCCAGATCCTGCCCCCGGCAGGCGCCTGTCGACATTCCAGCAAGAATCGTCAAGCACAACAGTCTCAGTGTTCTTGCCGCTGTCTGCGACCTCCGACGAGCAGTGGTTCCTCGCCATAAATCCGAAGTCGCGAACGTGATAACTACCGGGAAAGTCGCGGCGAGGCGGAGAGAGCACCCCGGGTTCGTTCCACTGGGTGGGAGCAACACCCATTACTGCAACACGCATCCAGTTGATTCGTAACTGTCACTTGTGACAGGGAAAGTTGATCATGGCGTAATCTCAAATACCGTTCCGAGGTTGGAGCTCCCCCCTTGATAGGTTGTGCCGTAAAGTGCTCCCTTGGTTAGCACGAGACTGTCAGGATCGTTTCCGTCAATTCCATCGAAGGCTTTTAGCAGGACTGGTTTGTACCCGTTGCCATTCGGCTGCAACTCGGCAACACATCCGCTAGGGCAAAAAGAACTGCCGCTAATCAAGGTAACGAAGAAACCGCCAGATGGCCGTAAGACAAGATTGTTGATTCCCGATGCAAGAGATCCCGAATAAATCACGCTGAAGTTGCCACTGGCATCCAGCTTGAAAATCACGCCCGTGCCGTTGTTGTTGGCTGCGCCAAACAGATTTCCGCTGGCATCCTGAACTAGAGCAGTAGGAAACTGGCTGTCACTTCCGCCAGTAAAACTGTGCAGCACCGTCTCCGTTCCCGAAGAATCGATCTTGAACACAGTCCCGCACCCGGGCAAGAAGCCGTTGTTGCAACTCCCGCTTCCACCATAGGTCGTTGTGCCATAGAGATTGCCAGCGGCATCTCGAACCAACGCGCCATTGGGATTCGTTCCGTCCGGCGGCGCTTTGAAACGATACAACAGCGACTCCTGACCCGCACTTTTGATGGTGAACACGGTTCCATGTCCGGTGTCGCCGTTCAGCCCGCCACCGTAGAAACTCACGCCGTATAGGTTTCCCGCTGTATCGAAAACCGAAGTTCCCGCTGGGAGATTTGCGTCAGGAGATCCAGCGAAAGCGTGCAGGATTGTCTCTTGTCCGTCGCTGTCGATTGCGTAAGCAGTGCCACACCCGCTAGGGCACGCTGCCGTGTTAGTGCCGCCCCCAGATGTTGTTCCCTCAATCTGATGCGTAATGGGATTGATAGCGGGAACATTCGGACTGGCACCATCGTTCGCCAACGATCCCCCAAAGCTGTACAACACAGTTTCCGATCCACTCGGAGTGAGCTGATAAATCAGGCCGCATCCAAGCGGAGAACTGCAGGCAGTGTCCCCACCCTGCGAGGTTGCTCCGAGAATGTTTCCCGAGCTGACCATGATGCTTGCACTTGGCGGTTCAGCGCCCTCTGTTCCTCCGGGGAACGAAAGCACAGTCTTAAACACCTGAGCGCTTGCCGCCGAGGCGAAGATCGTTAGTAGCAGAACAATGACGGGATACGATCTGGCTTTCAGGGGATCGCAATGGGGAGGGACTCGGGGACACTTCATAAATCCAGCTCCGTCGATAAAATTCATACTGACAGCAATTCTTTGAGGATATGAACCTCTCTTCAGGTTGCCGAGAGAAACCCCGGATTCGACCGAAAACCTGTGCTCTGCTGTGAGGCATCTGGACTGAAAGCTTTTTCTATTGTTGACACAGTGCTGGCACGAACCCAATCAAGCGTTTGGGTCGCTCCTTATCGGGTATCGCTGGAAACCTGCATGGATACCGGCTTTTTAGATGGTGAGCGCGGAAGGAATCGAACCTTCAACCTACTGATTAAGAGTCAGTTGCTCTGCCAATTGAGCTACGCGCCCTTTTACGGTGAGCTTGTTCTTCCTGGGATCGCCCGCCGATCCTCTGCGGGCTACAGGCAAATTGGGCTCATGCCGCAGCTTGGGAAGCTGCCTTGTCCCGGCCACGAAAACTCTTTCGTTCCAGGATCGCCGACAGAAATAGTAACACACCCCCTCGTCATGCGACCAACCCCTGTCCCAATGGAAGCGCCTCTCTTCCCTTCCGTCACCGCAGTGATATTCTGAGAAGCAACTTTTTACCAGCAAAAGGGTTCGCCTAACCGGAGGTTTCTCATGACCCGGCCCCTATTTCTCGCTCTGACTCTTGTTGCCCTCACGGCTCTGCCAGCTTTTTCGCAAACCGCCGCAGGAGTTCCCGGCAGCTCCGCGCCCCCGGCCAGTTCGCCCGGATCCAATGCCCCCGGCTCGAACGCGCCCGGCAGTCGCCGCGGACAACGGCAGCAGCCCTGCTGGCAAGTCGCCGGAATCTCGCAGTCGGCCTTTCAACAGCACCATCAGATCGAAGAGAACACGCGCTCCCAGGTGCAATCTGTTTGCTCGAATTCGTCGCTAAACCCGCAGCAAAAGCAGCAACAGATTCGCCAGCTTCATGAGCAGGCCCAAAAAGAAATGCAGAGCTTGGTCAGCCCGCAACAGCAAGAGGCGCTCAAGTCTTGCCGTGAACAACGTGGTGAACAACACGGTGGCGGTGGCGGCATGCATCACGGCGGAGGTGAAGGCCCCTGCGGCGAGATGCCGTCCGCAAACGGTTCCCACAACGGATCAAGGCCGCAACCTCAAAGCGAGCCCCCTTCCGAACAACAATAAAAGAATTTGCATGTGTGGCGCGGGCGCCCTCGCCCGCGTCTAAACCACAAGAACTAATCTCAATGCTCATTGAGCTTTCCTGTGAAGGGTCAGCGAATAGAAACGCTCGTGAGGAGATAGCAACAATCGGGAAGGGCACGACGTTCAGTCGTGCCAAAAAAGAGTTAACCAAGACGGGCTTCAGCCCCTGAGGTTCGCTCGTATCAACTTCTCTGCCGCACATCCGCGGCAAACGGTGCCGGCACCTCTCCCGCCGCAGGCTTGCGTTCCGGCAATCGTTCCACTTCCACCGGAGGCCGCCGCTCCACCGTTCCCAAAACAGGAGCGTCTTCCATCATCGTCGGCGTCGACAGCGAAACAAACCGCCTCTCGACGCACAACTCGTCAATCAATCTCTGCTGCCACCGATTCAATACTTGCAACGGCAGCACGTCAAAATTGCGGAAGATCCACAGCAGTTGAACACGCTGCCAAAAGGTGGGAGCAATATACCGGGGACCGAGCGGCGTCTGCACACGCAGCACACCAACCGCGAGTTTTTCCATCCACATAACCGAACCGCCTCAACAATGCGTATGTAACCTTGAACCAGAGCAATTCAAGGGCCACGCATTATTGCACCGCGCCCGATGCATTGGCAAACGAAAAAACAGACCTTAGACTTCAGACCTCAGACCTCAGCCAGACGCTCGCTCAAGATGCCATTGTGTTTTGCTGAAGTCTGAGGTCTAAGGTCCGAGGTCCGCTTCAAGGAATCTCCGGCATCAGTTCGAATCGCCGTATGCTCGCCGCCATGCCGAAATTACCGTCCTGCCCCGAAGGTTCTACCCGCACGACGGAAGCCTGGCAGCACGCCCATCGTCGTTCCCCATCGGTTAGTTCAGGAGGCAGAACGAGAATAATCTCTAATTCGCTGCCCTCGCTGAAGTGCGAGTCGGTGTACAGAAAGACTCCATTCGTACTCAGATCCCGTGTATGCCCAGTCTGCTCAGGACAGTTCTTGGCCTGAATCTTGACCGGTACCCGCGCCGAAATTCGCTTCCCTACCCGCCGCTCTTGACTCTGGGACATAAGACTGCCGAGCCTATCACAAAACACGGCGTTCCGCGATTCGCGACGCGGCAAGTGTGGCGCGGGCGCACTCGTCCGCAGCCTTTGACTCTGCTCTTGATTTTGACTTCGGTGTTGCCGTCAATTTTGCTTTTGACTTGCTCGATTTATATGAGGGCACGGCTCAGAGCCGCGGCAAAAGGACTTCCTGGAAGATGCCCCTTTAGGGGCTGAGACTAATTCGTTGGACGCTTCGCCCGCACCCCGGGCACCACCAGCGCCTGCTCCATCGTCGGAGCATTCATCGCCCGCAGCTGGCTATCCACATCGTGCATCTGATCCGTCGTCCCCGCCTCTTCCTCAGCCTTCGATAACAACTCCAGCGAGTAAGGATTGTTCCGATCTTCCTCTAAATGCGGGATCGCCTCAGCATACTTTTCTTTTTCCACCAGCAACGTCCCTGCCGCGCCGTGATACTGCGCCTGGATGATCGAACTGTGCCCGCCGTTCGCCATGGTCTCCAGCTGTGTCAGAGTCTTCTGCGCCAATTCCTGATTCCCCGCATGCGCTGCTCTCACCGCCCGGTACCGCAGAATCTTTGCCCGCTCTTCTTCTTTCTCGCTCTCGGCAATTTCTGCCCGATGCGACAAGGCATCTTCTGCCGCCACCAGATGCTTCAGTGCCATCGCATCATCCGTGGGATACATCGCCATCATGCGATGCGCCTGCGCCTCCATCAAATCCAGCCCCAACTCGTGCGCGCGATCTGCCGCCGCGGCGAACGCCTTGTCTGCCTCCGCAAAATTCCCTTCCCGCACCCAACTCTGCGCCTTCTGCAGCGTAAACTGCATGCGCTCGGCATCGTTCTTCGCCCCCGCAATCGCCTTGTCGTACTCCACCCGCGCCCGTGTCTCATCGCCCATCAACGCGTACGTGTCGGCAATCCCCAACAGCGAAAACGAAAATTGCGGATCAATCGCCAGCGACGCATGA
>Ga0210405_10005807_pt1 | contig 11164 bp, 10 predicted proteins | sample IncBWH11MmetaG_FD_155492 | JGI IMG/M metagenome (GOLD analysis project Ga0210405, IMG submission 155492) | Forest soil microbial communities from Barre Woods Harvard Forest LTER site, Petersham, Massachusetts, United States - Inc-BW-H-11-M | ecosystem: Environmental > Terrestrial > Soil >... | reverse complement strand
TATTTCGTGCATTTCCCGTCAGCCGGAGATATGGACTTCTACGACCGGTTGGCCACCTGTGGGAGCGCTGTGACGCCGTACATGACTACGTATGAATACGTGGGCTGGCCGAGTGAGCCGACATTTGGGCTTGCGGCATCGACTGGCGAAACATCCTCTGATCGTTGCGTAATTCGGTGGCCAAGTGCGCGGGGTATTTGAGCTGTCCATAAGAAGAACTTTGAGAAGGAGTCCTATGGAAGAGCGCGAGACTAAATCGGCGAGGTCATCTGGTTTTCCGACTCCAGCGCTGTGCGATTATCCATTTGAATGGACTTTGTGTGGCGAATGGCCGTTATGTTTGTCGAAACCAGTATCGAGGATTCCGATGAGTATGAGTTCTTGGTATCACATTTGCGCTTCGCTCCAAAATCCACGATTGATCGATCTTCGCAGTCCGGGAAAAAGTATTGATTGTACAGATTCTTGATGAAACAGACCCTGTTCGGCGTTATTCGGAGCTGTTCCGACGTACCTCCCAGTCTATTAGGAACAAATTCACCTACGAATCTCCATCCACTACGGCAGAGCTAATAAAGATAATTGCCACGGTGAAACCCGACATTGTCGTAATTGATGGCCATGGCAGGTACGATCAAACAAATGATGTGGTGCATCTGCTCGTTGGCAAGCAGTGGGTCAATTTCGATACGCTTCTCAGCAGTCCGCCGATAGCTCCATTGTGGATTATCTCCGCGTGTGACATGGCAGTGAGCGAAGCATTCAGAGGTTGTGCCGCTCGCTCCTTGCTTTCACGTGGTGCATACGCAGTCATTGCAACGCTGGACCGAGTTGATGCTTTCATCGCGTCAATTCTCGTTGGTCGGCTATTGACGGAGGTTTATCAGCCCGGAAATCCGACTGAAGGTCGTACACTCGCAGACGCGTTCTTCTTAACCCAGGTGACCACAGCGTTGCTCTACGATCCGCTTTTGCCCCTTTTTCGGCAATCAGAAATCGATCCTGCAATCAAACCTGCGTTAGGCCTTGCTCTGGCAGGAATTCTTTCATGGGGAAACGCTCAACGGATGGAATTGGAGGAGTACAGGCATGGGTTTGCTGAACGGATTGCCTACGGAGCTGCAAAGACATAAACTGTTAAATAGGCAAGCAAACCTAGCCGCAGCGGGGCATGTTCGTCCGGAGACGCTTCTTTTCTCAGCCTTTGGTTTCCCGAATCTCATTCGCCTTGATCCTGAATCGGTTTTGTCGTAGGTGCCTCTGTACCCTCGCACAACAGTTGCAAGCACTCGCAGTCGGAAAAACAGCGGTGAACTCGGCGTCCAGGTGTGAATAGCCGCCTCTTGCAGAGAGTTAGGGGCTTGCTAGACCGGAGATAATTCCTAGGTCTTGTCCGGACGATAGCCGCACACAGAATGCGGGACAGAGAGTGCAACCTAGCCAGAGGCCGTTGTGAGCCAGCACAATCCTTGCCAGGACCGCCTGTTATAAGTGAGGGATATAAGCTGTTCTTAGGCTATCGCGAAACAACATGGCTAACCCCGACTGACATGTCGGGCTTGCTTTTCAATTCGGTGTCCAACCGTTCGAATTCAGGAGTGATGGCAGTTCATGCGGAGCGTTCGGTGCGGGGTGAACAATAGTCTTTCCACAACTTTCGACACTCCAGGTACACTGCATATAAATAGGGTGAGCTGTCCTTGTGTTGAAAAAAGCTTTCCGTAGCGCAGCCATCCCTCAGGAAATAAGAAATTTCTTCGCAAACATCCCGAATCGCACGGCCGTTAACCCTTAGAACGGTCAACAAAAACAAATAGTATACGCGTGCTATGGAATGCTCTCTATACGAATCGATGGTTCGTTGCGACGCGAGCAGAGACTCTTGGATTGATCGCGAGCCGCTGACAGGGTCAACACACGAGGCGATAGCCTCCTGGATCAGGTCCAGAGCATCTGCTGCTACGAGACTGGCGGGAACGCCCTCGTCAGTAATTCCAATCTCAGCCATGCCACAGAGACACAAATGACGGATGACGCTGTTGTCGCTCTCTCTAGCTATCCGCGGCAGCATCTGAGCCAGAGCATTGCGGATGTCGGGGGCCGAAGCGTCGTCAGTCCATTTCCTGCTTGCTCGACCAGCTAGTCTCGCCAGCACAACAAAACGAACCAGAGGCTGCAGTACCGTCTGACATGCTTCGAGCAGCTGCATTATCGGACCGACTGCCACTGTAATCTTAGAAACGCCAATGAGACCACCAAGGTTGCCCATAACAAACAAATCGGTTTTCGCTTCAGAGATAAATGTAGATATCAAATCTTCGGTCAGTTCTACATTTGTTAGCAGCGTTCCAGCGTATTCGTAATGGTTAACCTGCAGAGCAATCCCCCTTACCGCCCTAGCATTGTGACAACGCACACACAACGAAAGATATAATGCAACGAAGAAATTGCTCCACACCTCATTGGAGAAAGTGTAGTGACCTCGCAATGTTCGGAAAAATAATGAACTTCTCAATACAAACTTCAGGTTATCCCCGTCTAGAAGCACCCTGAGTGTGTCGTACTGCTCGCTAACGACCGTGCCTTCCACGCCCATGCTGGTATGGCCTCTCCACTCTTCCAGCAATTTAGTAATATCACCTCTAAGAGTCTCGTATGAGAGTTCGCGACTGTTCCTCCTGTGATAAACCCAATAAACCAATGCAACACAGTCGACACCAAGGCTCCTTTGATAAGTCTCATCTTTATCGAGAGAGCACTGAGCCGCGAATCGAAGGAAGTCTGCTGGAGCGGACAATGTCTGAAGGGACACAGAAGTGACACTGTACGTTGATAATGGATTCACCACGATTGGGTTACGCAACACCGACAGGGCCGAATCTTTTGCCTGGACAATCTTGTCAGCCAACCCAGGAACAGCCTTCTTGACCATGGCGATCGTAAGAAGCGGTATTCGAAGATAAACGTAACGATGGTGGGAAAGAGGTTCAAAGCTCGGAGAGTGTTCGCGAATTCCAAGCACCAAACCTGCTGCCGAGTCGACGGGCAAAGACTCGACAAAGCCCGCGTAGGTAACATTGGAATGACGGGCAACAAATTCGTCAACCCCGTCCAACAGAACGGCCACTCTTCCACGGCGCAAACGCTGCTCTAGCCACGAAAACGGAACGGATTGCGGCAGACCAGAAGGCAGCTCGTTTCGTTCGGACATCATCTGCAAAAATGTATTTGTAAGCCTTACCCACTCTCGGCAAATAGCCGTCCACAAGGTGGAACCCAAAGGTGGGCTTCCCGATGAGCGCTCATAGTCGGGCAAGTTCATTCTGTCAATCGGAATAAATAGCGGGAGAGCTTCTGAAGTCGGGTCGCGCAGGAAACTGTCGCACCCATCGTAAGACAGTCTCCGTAACACTACGGATTTACCTACGCCTGAAATGCCGCTAACGACAGCACGTATAGGAGTACTCGACGTCGAAAGCAAAACGCTTAGCTTGTCCAAACAAGCCTGCTGGTCGAAGTAGCCGCTAATGCCTTGCGCTCCGGATCCGTGATAAAGATTCTTTATCCGGGTTTGTGCTTCGATATCTTTGACACGCCATCGAAGCATGTGGGCGACAGCCTTGTCGTATTCGGGCTGGCGTTTATACCAAAGTGATGTGATATTGATATTTTGTGAAAGGTATAGCTTCACTGCCGCGCTAGCAGGCAACTCGTCGTGTTTTCCTGGCAATCTCCCACCAGGGTGATAGACGTTGTAGCCACTGGCAAATTCCTCTTTGTTGGAAGTCACATCAAACTCTTGCGGAGTGTCTCGCCGGAGAATAAGGTTGCTGTATCCGTCGCTGAGCTCTCTGAGAAAGCGACCGTCTCGCTTCAATTGGGAGTAAATTCTGTTCCTACCCCAATGCCGGTTCCCCTTTGACACAACTCCTACAACGTGGGTGATCGGGAAACAGACCCAGCCGATGAGGACCGCGAGACGGCGTAGCCAATCTGGGACTCCCGCTTTCGGACCAAAATGCGGAACGCCAAGATTGAATACCTGGCGGCTTTGCTCTAGCACATTTCCTCCCTTGAGATCGTCCAAGAGAAGAGCTTGCCTCAAGACTAGGCCACCGGCGCTATGTGCAACGAAAATGATGTCGTGATGCCCGTTGCGGGACATGAAACCGTAGAGTGTTGACAAAAGGTCATCAGCTGCGATTTCGATGCTGATATTGCTGAGCAGACTAGAGGGGTAGTGAAAGCTGAGGACATCAATGTCCCACTTTACTTCGTCTAGCAACTCGTCTGGCAAAGTCTTCCACACTCGGGCATCACACCGAAGACCATGAATTAGTACTAGCAAGACACCTGGCGCAAAGTTATGAGCGTCGGGGCTTGCCCGACGCAGAAGAGTGCCCTCGGGCGCGCCTTCTAACTGGACAAAGCGGTGCATACACTGGCGCGCTACTGTATCACAAACTTCAGTATCGGTAGTTCAGAAAAGGAAACTGCGGATTAAGGACACTTTGGAACCTAGGGACGCTTGCTGACCCCAATGATCTTGCGCACGTCAAACGAAATAGTCTTCTTATCGTCGCGGTAGCGAATTTGCTTTGGTCACCGCTCGTCGTATGAAGCTGTGCCATTGATCGAGTCTGGTTTCGTCTCCGTCAAACTCGGGCATGAGTCGAGCCCGGGTATTAAATCGATATACGATGTTTTTAGTAACATGAAATCCGCGAAAAGGTGAGTCGTTGAAAAGCGTCCGCAGCTCTCCGGCCGTCAGGAAATGACGTCTTTCGACTAGCGTGTCGTACTGCGCAAGTTCGTCCTTCTTTCGTACAATCGCGCGATACAGAGGAGCCATATCGTCCGAGAGGCAGACATCCCAGAACACAAGCCTTCCGCCACTCCTCAAGACTCGATATGTTTCTTGAAGAAACGGTAATTGACGGTCTCGGCAGATTTCGTGAAGCACCATCTTGCAAGCCACGACATCGTAATTACGGGGGGGAACTGAAAGATCCTCGGGAAAAGCTCCTATTCGAAACCTCAGTGTCACGCCTGGCGCATGCTGCCAAACCTGGAGCTCCCGTTTCGCCCTTTCCAACTGGACTTCACTTTCATCAATCAAATCTACCGCCAGTTGCGTGCCTCCGAGCTGGCGAGAAAGCTTAGTCGAGAGCAGTATCTCGCGAGTCACAGCTCCATATCCACAGCCACAATCGAGAACGGAGCACGGACCCTTTATTTCCGCGGCGGTTACGAATGCCAAGAAGTCGCCTGGATCAATGGCGTGAATCTCTTCATATGACACGATGCGTTGGTCAAATGATGTTGGTTGGATAAGCGGTAGGTTCATCTTTAATTCGGGAGGGGAAGAGGGCGAGGGATATTCAGCCAGGGACGCACCGACTGCCGATCTAGGCATTCAGATCTCCTGTATGTGCGTCGCCCCCAAAGACAGCACACCGAAATACAGGTTTGATACTAGCCGATGTGGACATCGCGGTCAAACGAAGAACCTCGGTGGTGTGAGGCCTGCTGACGACCGTGGTTTTTAGCAAATCATGCTGGCATTCTACCTTAATCAAAGCATACTTGGGCCATTCCGCAAGTGCTCGCGATGGCTCGCTCGAGTCTCCTCTACGAGTCCTTTTTCGCTGGTAAGTTTGCCTGGCTTTCGACTTTTTTGTGGCTAATTCGCTCTTTCCGAGTCAGAGTGCCCCGGCTTTGAAACCGTCTACACTGGAGTCAGATACACCGCTACAATTCCGACTCAGCTTCGATGCAGACCACCAGATGCCCTAGGCTATATGCTTGGAATCAAACGGTGTTCCTAGATACTGTGAACGATTGGAAGTGGTCTTCGCATACTCGGTCGTGGCCTTGCGAATCTGTGAAAGAGGCTAAGAGAACGCATTTCTCTGGTACTCTGGAGCCAAACGTGAACTCGTGACAAATTGTTTAGCAGGTACCTAAAGGATCGTTAGGAATATTTGATCCTCTTGGTGCGTAGCACGGAATTCTTCGATGCCTGGCTATCTCTCGCTGAAGTTTATCTCCTATCATCCTGTCGCTCCTGGGACTTTAGCTTTTGATCTAGCAATTGTGCAGACGAACCGTCGCACCGCACATATTCTATCGACGGAATTTGAACTCTGGTTTGGGCATAGCAATCGTCAGTTTCTCTGCCGTCTCGGTCCTGACATCACAACGGAAATGACCGGCGGAGGTGCGCAGTTTGTAGTTGAGTTGAAGGATGAGGCTGCGAGAACCGGGTGCCGGTTGCTCTGGCACTATTCTCCCGACCAGCTGCAAAGAATCGACGAGTCACGCAACGGTGGCAAAGCTATCTTGTATATCTATGCACGATTCACAGTGCAAGCCATCTGGCCTCGCCCGAAAGAAAACCCCATCGTCAATTATGAGATTGAAACTCCTGGCTCCGAAAATGGATGGCCCCTGCGGATAGAGATCGCAGAATCCGACTGGATTGCACTTCTATCTGACATTGGTTTCAGACATCCGGCAATGGATCGCATCACGTGGCCGTTGCTGCCGCCTGCGTTTTCGCGGGCAGAAGGTCATCTCAATGATGCCTGGCTGCACTACCGACGTGCGGAGCCAGCTCCGGCTTTGGCCGCTTGCTACAAGGCTTTCGAGTGCCTTGGCTTCGATCTGTTCGGAAAGGAAGTCCAGCGAAAAGATGTGCTGGATTTGTTGATGGGTAGCGCGGAATTAACGAAACAAGAAGCGGTCCTCTCGCTTTTGCGCTCGCTCCAGTGCTTCTTCCAATTTGGTCGACATGACAAAGGGGCACCCGTTAAGCTGACTCAAAACGATGCGCAAATGGCAGTCGTGTGCGCTACCGTGCTGCTGGCGTACTTGGCCCCGACAAAACAATCCTGAGCAAATCGAGATGATCACTTCTTTAGGGAAGGACAAGCATGAGCGCATCACAACTGCAGATACAGGTTGGTTACCCTGATTTTTGGCCCGTAGTGCTTCAAAAGTACCCGGAGTTCTTCGCGCTGACTCAGACGCTCGGCCCAACAATTGATGACTTGTTCTCTAAGGGCCATACCGAGCCACTGCACAAGGTCTGCCGCCATCTTTCAAAGATGGTTGCAAACTCCGTTGGTGCTGTGCTGTTGCTTAGTCTCAACGGATACGGGGTTGATGCGATAAAGATTGCGCGCACAATGTTTGAAGCTGCCGTCACACTGCGCTACCTTTGCAAACACCCGGACGAGTTTGGAGATTACCTTGATTTTCACTTCATCGTTGCGATGAAGCGCCATCGGTACATTGAACAGCAGGCTCCTGAGCATTTGAAGAAACTGACTCCTGAAGCGATCAAGCAGTGCAAGGAAGGGTACACACGGGTTGTTCCACGATTTACCAAGAACGGTAAAGTTCGTGCACGATGGAGCAAGAAACCTTTTTCACAACTGTGCGCTGACATCGGACTTGAGGAACACTATCTCAGCTTTTACGAGTTGGCTTCGAATATCACGCACGCTAACATCAGCGGTGTTATGTCACAGGCCGACCCAGAACCAGGAGTGCTTGATGTGGACATCGCCCCTTCAGAGCAGTTTGTTGATATGGCAGTCCGTACTGCGCACTTTGCGTTTGTGCTTTCGGCGTGCGATTACATTGCACTCGCACGACCCGATAAGCAAGCGATTGCTGATAAGCTGGACAGTGACTTTGTCGCAGTCTGGAAAGACTGAAAGAGCGGCACATCTGCGCAGAAGTTTCGGTACGACTAACCAGGCACCTGGCATTTAGCCAGCAGTGTTTCGATTTGCTTTCATAGCTCCGGCGTGAGGAGTCATTCTTCGAAGCAAGGAGGGGCGTCCGCGACAAAGCTAAACTTACCGAGATATTCAGGCACATAGTGTGCAAATGCCGTCTACAGCCACGGTGCCCTGACCGCCACAATTCCGCCCACAGCTTCGATGCAAACCACCAGGTGCTCTAGGCTATGCGCTTGGAATCAAATGCTTTGCTTCTGAGTACGCTGGCTAGGCCTCCTGTTGCCAAGCCAGGGGGCCTAGGCAGTACTACTCGGGGGCACGCACTGCACACGTGCTGCTATAATCCGCCCAAGTTCTCGGCACGCCCATCAACGTGGAGGTTGTCGCGGTTCGCTTTTCTTCAAAAACACGTTGAACAGTCATGAACGCGTGGTGCTAAAAACGGACTACCCAAAGGAGCCACATAGACATCTTGTGACACCGTACACCGGGTGAATCGGAATGGCAACTCGGCTTCAGGCCCTCTGGATGGCGAGACTTTACAAAGAAACGCGATGAACATCTTCGAAATTCCCGGAGCCTACAAGAAAGATTCCATTCAATTTTTCAAGTCGCCGAGACTCTTTCTAAAGGATCTAAATTTCGAGGCGACTGAGGAAGCAAGATGCTCAGTGGAATACCTAGGCTTCGCCTTCTTGCTCTCGTCAGCATTCGTTCTCGTGGAGTTGAAGCTTATCCCGGAAGAACTCACAGGTCCTGCAGCTGCTTCAGTTCAGAAAGATGAGCTAATTTTCTCCTACTGGGTCTCGACCATCGTTTTCGTTCTCCTGTCACACGCAGCGTGTCGCTTGCTATCGGGACAAGGTCGCTTGCGCACTGACCTGACGGGACTCTGTCGCGTATACAGCTTTCTGATCCCGGCGACAACCCTGGTGCTGATCGTTCTGGGCTGGTCAATTGGCGCTGTCCTGAGCACATATCTGGTCGTCACACCGCCGCTCGGTGTGCTTCTCTTGGAACCGTTCGAACCTTCCACAAACCATCTCTTACTATTAGCGGGCTTCCTTACGGTCTATTTCTATTTGGCACTCTTTTTTGTGCTCTGCACCGTGGGGACACTCCACAAGACCCACCGCTTCACCTACGGTCGGACTCTGGTTGCTACAAGCTCAAGTGTTGTCGCTCTGGGTTTGATTCAGCCTGTGCTTACCTTCTGTGTTCGGAGGTTCTTCGACATATTTGAGCCGTTAATAAAGGTTTTCTTGTAGAAGGGTGCTAATTGGAGACGAGATGACCGTGCCACGGAGGATCGTCACCGGAGCACTGGCAGTGCTCCTCCCTTACGCCGCGTCCTTTGGTATCTTGTGGGTGCGCACACGTTCTATAGCACCACCTAGGGCAACACTCTCCACGAAAGAGGTGGACATTCTCGACTGGGCTCAAGATATTCTGACGCGTAACTTAGACACTGCCGAGAAGGAAATGACAAGAACTTCGAGCGCGGTCACCAACCTTGGTCGGGACGTCAAGGACCTTTCCGAACCCTGGTACGGAAATGCTGGAGACGAGATCTTGTCCTCTGCTCAATTGACCCTAAACAATCAACGACGTCTAGTGGATGTGCAGAAGATGGTAATCGGTGAACTGAAGTTATGTGATCAGACAATCAAAGGTTTGCGTCAACCCATTTCCCGCCGTATCCTCATGGATACCATTCGAGAAATTGATGAATGGGCTCCCAAGATCCAGGAAACGATAGACGAAACTGGTAGAGGCATCGTCAAAACTAAGCTCGGCCTACGGATCGATCCGAAGACCTTGCCCGAGCCTCTCGGGTACGAATGGAACCGTCTAATGCTGGCCAACATGGAACAGGAGGCAACCCTTACAGACCTAAAGAGCCTGCATTCGGATGCAACGAAGGCGGCCGAGCCGCTGAAGCGATTGGTAGAGCGCACGCCGATAATTTATCAAACACTGCGCTTTCCATTCTGAACTCACTGACCGATGGGGGACGAACCATGCCTGCCCAACTCGCCAACTCGTGTACGAGACGGTTGCGCACCAGTACTGGCTGGACTCAGAGTGCACGATCCATTTTGTTCAGCTGCTTGTATCTTGTGGCGTGCGCCTCACCCGGTGACCCTGAGCGAGTGGAGGCCCAGGCACGTGCGTTTAAGGCCGCAGCTGCCGATTCGACTAATGTGTTGTTGTATCTGGTGCAAGGCCTCGAAGTTCAAACTAAAGACGTCCAGATCACACGGAAGATTGTGGACATCGCCAAGAACGATCCGAAAGCTCGGAACCTTGAAGGATTCATGAGTTTGGCTCCAGAGCTTGTTGGGTGGTCGGAGTCGCTGCGACTTGCTCGACCCGCCCGGAGAGAACTGAGAACAGCTGCCGCCAGATCTCAGGCTCGGATCGCTGAAATCAACACTGCGGTTTCAGATTTGGGTGTCAGCCTTTCAGAAGATAGGACAAAACTCGGAAGATTGGCACCGAACTTTGAGGAGGCGCACACCCAATTGAAGGAAACAACCGTCACCCTTGGGACATTTGCGTCAGCCTTGGAAACCTACCTTGATGGAGAAGATGGTCTTGAGAGCTCAGCAAATTCATCGCTGCGAGAGTTGAAGATCCTTCCCCACAACTCAACGCTGTCGGAAGACGCAGCAACGATAGCTAGACTCAGCGGTTTCACCGATGAGATTGCGGCGAGCGCGAAGAAAATTGCCGAATCGCTCGACACCGAGCGGGCTTCGAGGGATGCTGGCCTTGCCAGCCTCCTCGTTTGCTCCAGAACACTTGACTCGATGGCCGGATTGCCTCCCCAGCTGTCTCAGGAACTACAGGAACTGACCAAGCTTATTGAAGACGTCCAAAACGGTGCACCGTTCTCCCCAAAGCGTTAAGTTGCACGGACCGTCACAAGACCGTACACCGACGATACAGACATACTAGGTGGGTCGAGCATAACGAGAACGTTGGAATACACAGGCGATGTCAAAAGGACTGCCTGGCGGTCTCCGGCAGGGGCGATCCTGTGGGTATCAGAAACACGTCAAACAGGCGGGCAGAAAGAGCCTGACGCGCGTCGTCGCAGACTGTCGTTCAACGACGCAACCAGAGCGGCCGAACGGCATGCCCGAGTGAAGAGTGTGCGATGGCGACGCCTTCGTAGCGATGATGGAGTCCGCCGACTTGTGGGATCTCCACTATCCTACCCACATCTCTGCAAGCTGGATCGACCGGCTGAAGGGTGCGTCTTTGCGCAGCGACAGGAGAGTCGGGGAGCGTTCATAGTGGACGTACGACTTCAGGACTCGACGCAGACTAGGCGGCCGTATCCAATGCCCGGAGCTTCTGTTTTGGCCGTCGCCCACACCGTACTTTAGAAACTTACGCAGCTTTGA
>Ga0210405_10005804_pt1 | contig 11166 bp, 8 predicted proteins | sample IncBWH11MmetaG_FD_155492 | JGI IMG/M metagenome (GOLD analysis project Ga0210405, IMG submission 155492) | Forest soil microbial communities from Barre Woods Harvard Forest LTER site, Petersham, Massachusetts, United States - Inc-BW-H-11-M | ecosystem: Environmental > Terrestrial > Soil >... | reverse complement strand
CCCCACCAAAATCGTCGGGTTCTTCGTCTTACTATTCACGTGCTCGGCGATCGCCGTCACCGCTAGCCGCACGTTCGCAAATGTAAAATCATCGGCAATCAATCCGCGCCAGCCGGACGTGCCGAACTTGATGGGCGATGCGTTCACCATGGGAGAAGCGCTCATACCGTCGTATTCTATTCCCAGTTTTTCCAATACGGAAGCACCCTGTATGGGTGGAGCGAGGCCCACTCCTGCTTTGGTTGGTTCGTGTCGTCGGCAAGGCTGAACAAGGCCCACCCGTAAGGTTGGTGCAACGCCCTGTAGGGGAGGGGCTGGCCCCGCCCTGGGCATCGATCTATGAATGATTCATTGGAGACCGCCGCATGAAGCCTGCTGAGAACTACCGTCTCGTCCTAATCGCCTGCGCCAATCACATCCAGGCGAAACTCATCGCCCGCAGCGTCGTAGAAAAACGCCTGGCCGCTTGCGTCAACATCCTCCGCATCCCTGTCGAATCCCACTATCGCTGGAAAGGCAAAGTAGAAAAAGCCCGCGAGCTCCTGCTCCTCATTAAAACCACGTCAAGAAAGCTCGGCGCCCTCGAAAGGGAGGTAAAACGCCTCCACAGCTACGAAGTCCCCGAATTCATCGCCCTACCCATAGTCGCCGGCTCGAAAGCCTACCTAGACTGGCTCGACGAAAATACCTAATGCCTCAAGGAGCACCCCAAGTCTCCAGATAAAGCTCGATGGCTTCGCGCAAATTGGCGCGCGCGGATTCCACATCTATGTGGCGTGAGGGTTTTCACCAGTCACGGTCACTCGCCCTCGACTCTCCCAACTTGCAATCTACACGTACAACAACGCCTGATCCAAATCCGCCATAATATCTTCCACGTCCTCGATCCCCACCGAAATCCTAACCAACCCATCCGTAATCCCAACCCGCTCCCGCACTTCTGGTGGCATCGAAGCATGCGTCATCTGCGCCGGCAACGAAACCAGTGTTTCCACCCCACCCAAACTCTCCGCAAGCGAGCACAATTTCAACTGATTCAAAAACCGCCGCGCCGCCTCCAACGAACCCAAATCAATCGCGATCATCGCTCCCGGCCCTTTTTGCTGACGTCGTGCAATCTCATGTTGCGGATGCGTCGGCAGCCCCGGGTAATACGTCTTGCGAACCTTTGGATGCGCATCCAGATGCCGCGCTACGGTAATTCCGTTGGCGTTGTGCTGCAACATCCGGATCGCCAGCGTCTTAATCCCGCGCGAAATCAGAAAGCAATCCATCGGCGCCAGCCCCGCACCGGCCGACCTCTGAATAAAATAAATCTTCTCCGCATCCTCCGGCCGCGTCAGCACCACCGCTCCACCGGTGGAATCGCTGTGCCCGTTCAAATACTTCGTCATCGAGTGCACCACGATCTGCGCGCCCAGCTCGATCGGCCGCTGCAAGTAAGGGCTCAGAAAAGTATTGTCCACCGCCAGCGTCACATTCCGCTCACTCGCCAATTTCGCGATCGCGCCGATGTCCGTGACGCGCATCGTCGGATTCGTCGGCGTCTCGATGTAAATCAGTTTGGTATTCGGCCGCAGCGCCGCCAGCACGCAGGCGGGGATCGACGTATCCACAAAGCTGAACTCCAGCCCAAAGTGAACCAAAAGTTGCGTCGACAGCCGGTACACTCCTCCATACACCGCTTCCGACAGCACCACGTGGTCGCCCGGCCGGTACAGACGGAACACCGCATCGATGGCCGCCATTCCCGAGGTGAAAACATACGCGCTGTGCCCGCCCTCCAGCTTTGCTACCGTGCGTTCCAGCGCCTTGCGGTTCGGATGGTTCGTCCGCGCGTAGTCGTATCCCTTATTCTTGCCCAGCTCCTCGTAAACGTACGTCGAGGTCTGATAGATTGGCGCAACGATCGCTCCCGTGGCGGGATCAGGCTCCTGCCCAACGTGTATGGCGTTCGTGGCAAATCCCATTTTTGGTCTCCTCTTTCGTCGCCAATCCCATCGCTGCGCGGCCAGCCTATGGCAGCAAAAAAATCATGCTGCGGTTCCCCTGGGATGTGGAAGTTGCCGGACTAGGGGTCCATCGCTGCGCTTGCGGCTTTCAACTACCAGCAGGGCAGATTCTCTCGAAGTTACAGGACCAAAACCAGCGAGTCAATTCCGCTGCGTCCAGTTGTAGCCGGGAACACATTGTTTCGCCAGTTCTTGGCCGTGTCAGCCGAGCAGCACCGCAGCCCGCATTTGCATCTTACTCCAGAGCAGAGTAACTTGACGCCGTAACGTATTTTTGTCCAGGATGGGTCCATCGGAACATGAAATTCTCTCGCCCTAAGTTGCCAGGTCTTCTCTCCACCCTTTTATTCGCTGCTGCCGCCAGCCTCGCTGTCGCTGCCCAGGATTCGCCCGCACCTACGCCCAAGGCGCCCGCGCCATCTACGGAACCCAACCGGTTAAGGATCGAAGTCACCGGCGGTGACAAAGCCGTTCCCGTTGAAAACGCAAGCGTCTACGTCAAATACGTCGAAGAGCATGTCATCAAGAAAGACAAAAAACTCGAACTCAACGTCAAAACCAATCGCGAAGGCGTCGCCCATGTTGCCGAAGCTCCTCTCGGCCGTGCTCTCATTCAAATTATTGCCGAAGGTTGGAAGACGTATGGACGCTGGTACGACATCACCGATCCTCACCAGGTCATCAAAGTGCGCCTCGAGAGGCCTCCGAAGTGGTACTAATTTGTTTTGAATCATAGAAAATTCGCACTAAATTCTTTTCCTCTGTAAAAGTTTCCTTCCGCAATGTTCGCAGCGATCTGATTCTCAACAAGCGTTGCGATTCGCGTTCGCCGCCGCGCAAGCGTGCCACGGCCCGAAGAAAAATCTATTGCACTAGAATTGTGCAAACCGCAGCAGCTCGTTGAAGAAAGTGTAGTTAGCTGGGACGGCGAGGTGCTTTTCCACAAACTTATCAACATATGTGTTGAAAACTTAATGTTGTAGAAATGTTTTCCGTCGACTTCGGCATCACGATTGCCCCTGCAACTTCCCCGCTTTTGACCGCACTCCTCCCCGATGCTACAGTGGCTCATCGGATTTCCTGATGAACGAAACATTTGACGGAACTTTCTCTCTCTTGCAGATGCTGTGGGGCAACATCGTTGCTCGTCCGCTGCGTAGTTTTCTCAGCGTGATCGCCATCGCCATCCAAGTCATTTTGGTTCTTCTCATTGTGGGCTTTACTTCGGGAATTGTTTCCGAGTGGGGAAAACGCGTCGAGGGTGTCGGCGCCGATCTTCTCGTTCAGCCTCCCAACTCTTCTATTTTCTTCGCCTTCTCCAGCGCTGTCATGCAGGAATCTTTGGCCGCCAAAATCGCCGCGCTTCCTGGTGTCGATGAAGTCGCCCCCACGCTTATCCTCACAGAACCAAAGAACTTGACTCTCGTCTATGGCATCGACTACCAACGCTTCAATGCCTTGAGCCGTGGATTTTTATTCCGCGACGGTCGCCCGTTCGAATCCTCCGACGAAGCCATCGCCGATGACATCATCGCGCAAACCAAACACTTGAAGGTGGGACAGCAGATCACCCTTTTGAATCATTCGTTTACGATTTGCGGAATCGTCGCTCACGGAAAAGGCGCCCGCTATTTTATTCCTCTGAAAGCCGCGCAAGATATTGCCGGCGCGGAAAAACGTGTCTCCATGTTTTACGTCCGCAGCAAAGGCGACACTGAGGGCACTCGCGCGCAAATTGTCAACCTGACTCCCCTGGACCGCGTGCGCTCCATGTCTGAATACGTGACCCTTATGAGTTCTTCCAATCTTCCTCAATTGAGGCCATTTACGCGCACCATGGTCGGGCTTGGCATCGTCATCAGCTTTCTCGTCGTGCTTCTCAATATGCACACTATGGTCATGGAGCGCACACGCGAAATTGGAATCTTGAAGGCTTTGGGTCTTTCCAGGATGGGAATCATGCGCATGCTCCTTGGAGAGACGCTTCTTCTCACTATTTTGGGATGCGCTTTGGGAATTATCCTTACTTTTGCTTTTCAGGCAATCATGAAGGAGACCAATCCAAGCCTGATGATTCTGATTACGCCGCAGTGGGTACTCTCGGCGGCGTTGCTGGCTCTCGCCGGCGCAGCCATCGGCGCCATCTATCCCGCGCTCCGCGCCGCGAGTTACGATCCGGTCGTCGCTCTCGCCTACGAATAAGTTTCCTTCCAGGGTGGGAATTCACGCCGCGGCTAACCAACCCATGCGTTTTCGTTTTTCGTTTGTCTCGGGCTTGCCTCAGGATGCCGGTGCGAGGGCCGCGAGCTCGCGGGATACGTCATCGATTGTGGCCAGCGGGCAAGACACATGGACCTTTTGTCCGGGCTCTTGCGCGTCGATCTGCAAATTGCCGTTGTGTGTACGGATGCGAACGTATTGTTCGCCGTCGTGGACCTCGACCAGCTCGGCTTCCGGGTATCTTTGCAGTTCCTTTGCCACGGCGTGGACAAGTGGCATGAACTTTGCTGATTGTTCTCCGGCCCTGATCATTTGCTCCCGGGGAACGAAGTGCATGGCCATCGGAACGATTGCCGCAGGCACCCAGACATGGACGTGGTGTTCCTGGCCGCGGCTTTCATCGACATCGAAGCGGAGCAGACCTTCGCGAAAGGTGTATGCCCCCGCAAGTACTACTGTGGCCCCAAAACCCAGAGCGATTTTCGCGAGCAGTACCATTTCTCTTGTCCTTTCCCGTCTCGCGCTTCCTGCGCGAGACCTGCCGGAGCCTGAAACTACGAGATTTCCGCTTAGTCGGTTGTGACGTTCTTGGAATCCAGCCATACCCGAATCGTGTTGTCGTCGTCCTTCACGGAGACCAGTTCCACGTCGCCTTGCCCTGCCAGTGCATGCAGTCCAGCCACGATGTCCAGTTCATCTTTCGAGCCGGAAAGCAGCGCTTCGACTACTTTCATGGGAACTTTGACCTCTACCTGCGAATGCTTCGGCTTGTTTTTGTCGTGCACGTGAACGAACAACATGCCTTCTTTTTTCATGACGCTGACGTCCGCGTCGTTGCTCTGCACCGTCACGAATTCGCCGTCTTTGCTCGATCGAACCGCTTCAAATATCGTGCGAATGTCCACGCCGTCGCAATCCATGCAGCCGATGCGCACTTTGCCGTTGTGGAGGCGGTCGTGGTCGATGGCCGGCAGAACCTTTTCCGCCAGTTCGAGAGGAACGTTGACACGAACAGTCTCTCCCTTGGAGTTGGTGCTAATGACGCGCACGTGCAGCCAGCGCTCACCATGAGCGGATGTGCCTGATTGGGTTGCACTTGTTTGCGCTTGACTGTTCAGCGGAGCGTAGAGGAAGGCGGCGGCCAGAAAAGCGATCACGGGGAAAAGGTTCCGGGTGCGGTGGCTCATAGCGGGATGCCTCCTTTAGGCATTTGCATAGACATACGAGGCTCAGCTCAAAAATGTTTCCCGGTTTTTTTGCGTGTGCGAGCAAAGAGAATAGGCCGACCCGTTGTTCAAGACGGGCACGGCGCGCCGTGCCCCTACGCGAGAAGGGCCGCCATTCGAGCATTCGGCGGGCGGATCTTGGCCTACCTTGGCTGCCATTTCAGGAAGATGGTGGCTAGGGGCGGAAGAGTTAGGCACAGGGAGTTTGCGCGGCCTTGGGAGGGCTGGTTGGAGGCGTTCTGGCCGCCTAGATTGCCTACGTTGGAGCCGCCGTAGCTGGCGGCGTCTGTATTCATGATTTCGGAGTAGAAGCCGGGTTGGGGAACACCTATGCGGTAGCCTTCGCGGACGACTGGCGTGGCGTTGAGAATTACGATGAGCAGATCTTCCGGCTTTTTGCCGTGGCGCGCGAAGGCGAAGACGCTATTGTCGGCGTCGTTGGCGTCAATCCACTCGAAACCCTGCCAGTTGAAATCGACTTCATACAGAGCCGGTTGTGAGGCGAGCAGCTTGTTTAGATCGCGGACAAGATTCTGGACACCTTTGTGCGAGTCGTACTGGAGGAGGTGCCAGTCCAGGCTGCGCGCTTCGCTCCATTCGCTGCGTTGCGCGAGTTCCTGGCCCATGAAGAGGAGTTTTTTGCCGGGGTGAGCGCACTGATACGCGAGCAGAAGCCGAAGATTCGCAAATTGCTGCCAGAGGTCGCCGGGCATTTTGTGAAGAAGAGAATTTTTTCCGTGGACGACTTCGTCGTGGGAGAAGGGCAGCATGAAATTCTCGGAGAAAGCATAGAGCATCGAGAAGGTTAGCTTGTTGTGTTCGTATTTGCGGTGGACGGGATTCGCTGAAAAATATTTCAGCGTGTCGTTCATCCAGCCCATGTTCCATTTGAGGCTGAAGCCGAGGCCGCCCAGGTACGTGGGCCGCGTTACGCTGGGCCAGGACGTGGATTCTTCGGCGATGGTGAGAATGCCGGGGAAGCGGCCATAAGCGACTTCGTTCATGCGCTTGAGGAAGGCGATGGCGTGAAGATTTTCGCGGCCGCCGTACTCGTTGGGGATCCACTCGCCGGGATTGCGGGAATAGTCGAGATAGAGCATGGAGGCGACGGCGTCCACGCGAAGGCCATCGATGTGATATTTGTCCAGCCAGAATAAAGCGTTGGAGATGAGGTAGTTCTGGACTTCGTTGCGGCCGTAATTGTAGACGAGCGTGCCCCAGTCGGGATGCGTGCCCTGCCGCGGGTCGGAATGTTCGTAAAGGTGCGTGCCATCGAACTCCGCGAGGCCGAAGGTGTCGCGCGGGAAATGCGCGGGAGTCCAGTCCAGAAAAACGCCGATGCCGGCGTGATGACAGCGGTCGATAAACTCCATGAATTCCGTGGGAGAGCCGTAGCGGCTGGTGGCGGCGAAGTAGCCAATCGTCTGGTAACCCCAGGAACCATCGAAGGGATGCTCCATGATGGGAAGCAGTTCGATGTGCGTGTAGCCGAGATCCTTGACGTAGGGAATGAGCTGATCGCCGAGTTCGCGATAGGTGAGCCAGCGGTCGCGGTCTTCGGGGACACGGCGCCAGGAGCCGAGGTGAACTTCGTAGACGGAGATGGGGGATTCAAGCCAATTTTTCTGCGAACGCTGGTTGATCCAGTCTTGGTCGGTCCACCGATAAGTGTCGAGATTTGTGACCACCGAACCGGTATTAGGGCGGAGTTCAGCGCGGAAGGCGTAGGGATCGGCTTTGAGCGGGAGCATTGCGCCTTGCGCGCCGATGATTTCGTACTTGTAGATGGCGCCTTCGGCGAGTTCGGGAACGAAAAGTTCCCAGATGCCGGAAGAGCCGCGGGCGCGCATGGGATTGACGCGGCCATCCCACTGGTTGAAATCGCCAACGATGCTGACGCGCTTTGCGCTCGGCGCCCAAACGGCGAAGTGGACGCCGCGGACACCTTCGAGCGTCTTGAGATGCGCGCCGAGTTTGTCGTAAGTGTCGTAGTGGCGGCCTTCGCCCATGAGGTGGAGATCGAACTCGCTGAGGAGATAAGGGAAAGCGTAGGTGTCGAAAGTTTCGACGGTTTCGCCGCTGCCGAAGCGAAAGCGAATGCGATACGAGGCGGGCGGTGGCGCGCTTTGCTGTGAATCCGGGAGTGCCGCTTCAAAGAACCCCTCCGCGCGCAGCCTGCGGGCTGGGATGGGCTCGGTTGCCTCTTGCAGGAGCACACTGGCGTCCGCGACGCCGGGACGGAAAAAGCGAATGACCCAGCCGTGACCGGAGGGATGCGGACCGAGCAGCGCGAATGGATCGGCGTGGCGGCCAGCGAGGAGAGCGTCAATTTGCGCGTCCAACTGCGTGTCGCGCTGCGCATTCTTTGCTGGTGCTGCCGCAAAGACGCTGGCGAGCGGAGAGGGCGCTGGCTTTTTTTCTTCAGGCATGGGGCGACGCTCCGCAGCGGTTGAAGGAAGCCAGGGGCGGATGCGGGTACAGTGTACAAGGAGGAGCGAGGAGTGGGTAGTGAGTAGTGAGCAGCGGGCAGCGGGAGAGGGGCGACGAGTGGCGATTGGCAGCGTCGAGAGAGCGATACCCCACCCCCCCCGGTGTTTTGCGCAAAGAGTGCGCAAGTAACTAAAAATACGAGTGTTAGCATTTTGCGCTGTGCAAAAGAATGCGTAAGAGTAGGAAAACAAAGGATGGCTAAGTGGAGTGGAGAGTGCTATCGCGCGGGCCGTCGGCCGTCGCCTGAAAGACCGGACCGACGAGGACCGCCGAGAGGTCACGCTTTACATTTCGAGTCTGATGAAAGCCAAAGTTCCTGAAAAGCCCGCGCCGAAACGATAGCCTCTGGCACTTTGCGGTGTCCGTGTCGACGCGGTGGACGGTCACGGTTCGTTTTGGTAGTGGTCTTCGTAGAGGACGTGCCAACCTAGGCCGATGAAATTGAAGAGCCTGGCTTGTTGCTGCGCTTTGGGAGCGTAGAACGTGCGCATGCCGCGGCGGCCGTCGGCAAAGGTGAAGATGATGGTTTGGCTTTGGATGGTGTAGGTGCCGCGCTGCGTGCGCGGATGTTCAAAGTAAGGATTCGGCACGAGCATCTGATCGAGGACTCCGCGGTCGAGGAAGGTGCCGTCGGGCATGAACTGAATGTACTGGCCCGAGTTGGCCAGTCCGAAATTATATTTGCCGGAAAATTTTAGACCAGTGCAGCGGCACATGGGAACGTAGACGTCGATGCCGGGCTTCGGAGAGGTTTCGTTGCGTTTAATGACCGTGCGATCGTCGGTGTAGTCCTGCCAGAGAATAGTGATTTGATCGCCATCCACACGATAGCGGCCGACCCAACTCCTGTTGGTGTCGGGACTGTTGCGATAGGCGGTGAAATCAAAGCCGATCATGCCTTCCTGAAGAATATCTTTCACCACCCAGCCGTCCGGATTGAAGTGCAGGCGCTTGAGACCTGCGTGGCCGCCGCTGATCTCGTAACCCATATAAATGCCTTCGAGCGCTCCCGCGGGCAAATTGTGCATAGGTTCGTCAGTGAGGGCGGGAGCGGCCTGCGAACCTGGGAGGGCATTGTTCTGGGGAGCAGGCGGCGGGATCTGCGATCCAGGGAGGGCGTCTCCGAAACTTAGGCTGGCGAGAAATGTTTTCTGAAACACGTTGACGGATGCAGTGAGGTCTGAGCCCGCGGGGAGGTTGCTCATGAAAATGACACTTTGGAGGCGATTGCGATATTGCGCGCCCAGGATGTACATGTTCCAGCGAACGCCTTTGTTGTCGGTGGCCACAACGGTGGTGTACAGCGCGTCGAAGTGGTTTCTTGAGTGAAACGTTGAGACCTGGCCGCCTTGCTCGATGCGATAGGAACTCCGAAGGCCGCCTAAGAGCACGTTGAAGGAGTGCTGAAGATCGCCCTCGAGAGGATTGGCGGAAAGCGCGATGAAGGTAGCAGTGCCGGGCTTGGCCAGGGGGGCGTTGATGAATGTGGTGTCGCCTTTTTCCCTAGGGGTCCAGCCGGTCGGAAACTGGTAGAGAAAGTTTCCGGTCTGCGTGTCGGGAGCTAAATTTTGCGCGAGGAGCGCAGGTGCAGAGATGAGCAGAAAAAGAAGAAACACGAGGCGATGCATCTGGAGGGCTCCTTGTTCGTTGCGTTGGCGACCGGAATGCGCTTGCCAACAGCAGCCGAGTTGGAATGGTTGAAAACGCGGGAGTAGGCGTTGGGCACATTATGCCGCAGAGGCGGAGGGCCCAGCAAGTTGGAGACTTGATTTGACACGCGAGGTAAGATGCGGGGCATTCTTTGCGAGGAGTTAGGGGGATCATGCGAAATTCTGGGTGGAGGCGAGGATTTGGCGTTTTTGTTTTGGCGGGAGGGTTGGTGGTAATGAGCTTGGGGGCGGGCGCGGAGGCGCAGGACCGCGGGCAGACGCGATCGATGGTGATCTCGAAAGGTGGGATTGTGGCTTCGGAGTCGCCGCTGGCTTCGCAGGCGGGCGTGCGGATTTTAGAGAGCGGCGGGAACGCGGTGGACGCGGCGATTGCTACGAACGCAATGATGGGTGTGGTTGAGCCGATGATGAATGGAATCGGCGGAGATTTGTTTGTGATCGTGTACGACGCGAAGGCCAACAAGCTTTATGGATTGAACGCTAGCGGCTGGGCGCCGAAGGGGTTGACGATTGAGTTTTTGCATAAGCAGGGGCTGAAAGATATGCCGCAGAGTGGCGTGCATTCGATCACCGTGCCCGGTGTGGTGGATGGCTGGCAGAAGTTAGCGGACAAGTTTGGGCGGAAGAAATTGAAGGAGGATTTGGCGGCGGCGATTCGAACGGCGCAGGACGGCTTTCCTGTACCGGAGTGGGTTGCGGCGTATTGGGCGACGGAAGGGGATCTTTTGCGGACGGATGATGCGGCGACGAGTCTCTATTTGCCGGGCGATCGTCCACCGAAGGTTGGCGAAGTGTTTAAGAATCCAGATCTGGCGGCGTCGTTAGGGCAGATTGCGGCGTCGGGGAGAGATGCGTTTTACAAAGGAGAGATTTCGAAGAAGATTTTGGACGCTGAGAAGCGGCACAACGGGACGATGACGGAACAGGATTTGGCGCAGTATTCGAGCGAATGGGTCGAGCCGATTTCGACGACGTATCGCGATTGGACGGTATACGAGATGCCGCCGAACGGGCAGGGGATCGGCGTGCTCGAGATGTTAAACATCATGGAGAAATTTCCGCTTGGCGAAAAGGATTCGGGATTCGGCTCGACAAAGGCGCTGCATACGATGATCGAGGCGAAGAAATTGGCTTACGCGGATGTGGGGAGATATCTGGCCGATCCTCGGGGGCAGAAAATTCCGGTGGGGACGCTGATTTCGAAACCGTGGGCGGCGGAGCGGGCGAAGTTGATCGATCCGGGCAAAGCCGCGTGCGATACCGCAGCGGGAGAGATTGCGGGCGGAAGCGATACGACATATCTGAGTGTGGTGGACCGCGATGGAAACATGGTGTCGCTGATCCAGAGCAATTATGCAGCGTTTGGATCGGGGATCGTTCCGGCGGGGGCGGGATTTGTGCTGCACAATCGCGGGGGATTGTTCACGCTCGATCCAGCGTCGATGAATGCTTTGGCGGGGCACAAGCGGCCGAGGCATACGATTATTCCGGGGTTTGCGCAGAACGGCGACAAGAGGATGGCGTTTGGGATTATGGGCGGGTGGAACC
>Ga0210405_10005803_pt1 | contig 11167 bp, 11 predicted proteins | sample IncBWH11MmetaG_FD_155492 | JGI IMG/M metagenome (GOLD analysis project Ga0210405, IMG submission 155492) | Forest soil microbial communities from Barre Woods Harvard Forest LTER site, Petersham, Massachusetts, United States - Inc-BW-H-11-M | ecosystem: Environmental > Terrestrial > Soil >... | reverse complement strand
GTCGTGATGACCCGCCAGTCCGACGTTTACATCCCACTAGAGAACCGGGTTCTAATCTCGAATTCTCAGCCCAACGTCATCTTTGTCAGCCTCCACTTTAACGGCACGCCGAACCGCAACATTCGAGGCCTGGAAACCTATTACAACACAAAGCGCAGCGCTAAGCTGGCGGCCAAGGTTCAGCAAAATATTCTGCTTTTGCCTGGTGTCGTCGATCGTCGGGTAAAGACTGCACCGTACTTTGTGATCCGCTATAGCGCGAATCCGGCAATCCTGGTCGAAGGCGGATTTTTGACCAGTCCGGTCGAATCCCGGCGCATCGTTTCGCCAGCCTACCGGGACGCCTTAGCCGAGCAGATCTACCAGGGCATTGTCTCTTATCGCGGCCGAACCCCCGCACAGGAGAACACGACCACGCAGCGTTAGAATGAAAATGACAGATGACAGATAACAGATGACAAATAACAACGGCGGTCTAGCCGTCGCTAAAAGTGCTGTCTGTCATCTGTGATTTGTCATTTGTCACGCTCACGCCCATGACTGCCGCCAATAAGATCACCCTGGTTCGCATTGGCCTGATTCCAGCCTTTGTCTGGCTGGCATGGGCCTACGGCCGCTCTTTCGCTGAGGACCAACCAGAGGAATCCTACCGATTTGGCGCGATCATTCTATTCTTACTCGCAGCGTGCACGGATGGTGTCGATGGCTTCGTAGCCCGGCAGTTTCACCAACAGAGCCGGCTTGGCGCTATTCTAGATCCCATCGCCGACAAAGGATTAGTGGCGGCGGCTCTCGTTGTGCTCGCTGCCTCGGGCTGGCCTCAGAGCTTGCCGTTCTGGTTCCCGTGCGCCGTGATTGGCCGCGACCTCGTACTCGGGATCGGCTTCACCGCATTGACGAGATTGATTGAACATGTCGACGTTCATCCAAGCCTGATCGGAAAAATTGCTACCGTATTCCAATTGACCTCAATCGTTTGGGTCCTCTTCCGCATCCCGGTTTTCTTGTCCACGCTGGTTATCATTGCAACATTGCTCACCCTCATTTCAGGGACCGGCTATGTTCTTGACGGCATTCGCCAGCTCAGAGTTAAACGCTTTAGGTTTTAAGTTTTATGTTTTAGGTTACTGGTCATCCCTGCGATCCGGCAAAAAAGCGCCCGATGATCCGGTAAAAGCGCGTAGCCCCAACTTAAAACCTATAACTTATAACCTAGAACCTATAACCCTTCAGCGGGTATAACGTTTGCTGCACTGAGATGGCTAAGGTGCCAACGGTCGCGATAGTCGGACGTCCCAACGTCGGCAAATCAGCTTTGTTCAATCGCCTTTTACGGCGACGCATCGCCATTGTTCACGACCAGCCCGGTGTGACTCGCGACCGGTTGGCCGCGGATTTTCAGCTCGACGACCGTCGGGTGACCTTGATCGACACGGGTGGCATCGGATTAGCCCTTGGCGATTCTTTTGACGACCAAGTCCAAGCCGAAGCTGAACTCGCCATGCAGATGGCCGACACGATCATTTTCGTTACAGACGGCGTTGCCGGCATAACGCCGATCGACGAAATGCTAGCTAAAGAACTGCGTAAGACCAGAAAACCGGTCCTCATCGCGGTCAATAAAATTGACCACCAGAAACATGAGCTTTTTGACGCAGAATTCTCGCGACTCGGTTTCGAGCACATCTTCGCGGTGAGCGCCGAACACGGACGCGGCATCCTCGAACTTACGGATGCTTTAAAAGCGGGTTTGTGGAGCCAATTCCCGTTGGAGAACGGCACAGAAGAGGTCCTGGAACCGATCAAACTAGCCATTGTCGGGCGGCCCAACGTCGGAAAATCGTCGTTAGTGAACGCTATCTTGCAGGATCAGCGAACCATTGTTAGCGAAATAGCCGGCACCACGCGTGACGCCATCGATATTCCCTATCGCCGCGATGGCAGAGATTTCCTGCTGATCGACACTGCCGGTATCCGGCCTCGCAGCAAGCACAACACTTCTGTCGAAGTTTTTAGCGTAATGCGCTCCGAAAAAAGCATCGAACGCGCCGATATTTGCGCATTGGTGGTGGACGCTGTCGACGGAGTCACTGCTCAAGACAAGAAAATCGCCGGGTTAATCCAGGAGAACGAAAAACCCTGCTTAGTCGCAGTCAACAAGCTCGATTTAGTAAAGCCATCGAATCGGGTACGAGACTTTGTCGAAGCGGTGCTGGGCCAAATCCGTTCCAACCTTTTCTTTCTGACTTACGCGCCGATTGATGTCCTTTCTGCTCACACGAGAGAAAATCTCGACCGCCTGTTCAAAAGCATCGACAAAATCGAGAAACATTCTGAACGCTTTCTTGGCACCGGAGCGCTCAATCGTTTACTCCAATCCGCGATAGAGGCGCATCCTCCCCCTTTAAGAAGTAACCGTCGTTTAAAGCTTCTTTACGCGACGCAAATCGACCCCGGCAACACGCCAGGTATCAAACCGCCAACGTTCATCCTGTTTGTAAACGATCCAGCGGCGTTGACGGATGACTATCGTCGTTACCTCGAGGCCAAAATCCGGGAACACCTCGGATACTATGGCCTGCCGATCCTGTTCCGGCTCAGGTCGCGGCGATGATGTGGCAACATTGGTGGGGCACAAATTTGATGGGGCGAGGCTCCCGCACGTCCGTTCGCTGTCCGCAACGCGAAGGGACGTTTGCTACCGCTGGCTTGGCCGAAGCCCAACCGCTCGCCGAGCCGTTGGGTAAGACACACCGTTTCTCAGACGACCAGTGATCCGGACCAACCGCGACGGCCCGGAGCCCCTTTAGTACCAAAACGAGCGCTGGGCCTATCGCGGCTCGGCGCATACATCGGTCTTGTTCGCGCTTTGGTAGCACACGCTAGCAGCGCTGCGAAAGCTCTAGGTTATTGGGGAGCCTCGCCCCACCAAATTTTTGCCTTCCACACGCTCCTCTTGTCATCTGTCATTTGTCATTTCATGGTTCATGGCCGGCGCGCTGTCGACCGGTCCTGCACCATGAAAAGCCTCTGGAACGACCAAGACGCCGCCCAATTTAAAACCGACCTTGAACAACGCGTTTATACTTCTCGCCTCCTAGGACGCGATACATCCCTGGTCTTACATGGCGGCGGTAATACTTCAGTCAAGCTGACCGAACCCAATCTCTTCGGTGAGCCGGTCGATCTTCTGTACGTAAAAGGGAGTGGCTGGGATTTAGCTTCTATCGAGGCTGCCGGGTTTGCTCCGGTACGAATGGAACATTTGCTGCGACTGTCTCATTTACCGGAGCTGAGTGACTCCCAAATGGCTAACGAACTTCGGGTAGCCACGATCAGCGCGGATGCCCCCGCACCCAGTGTGGAAGCCATTCTGCACGCTATTCTTCCGCATAAATTCGTCGACCACACCCACTCCGACGCACTGGCCTCGATTATCGATCTTCCGTCTGCTCGGGAACGATTAACTGAGATCTACACTGACCGGGTTGTGGTCATCCCTTATGTGATGCCGGGGTTCGCTTTATCCCGGGCATGTGCGGAGATCTTCCCGAAACTGGTCACCCCAAACACCATCGGGCTAGTGCTACTCAAACACGGCATCTTCTCTTTCGGCGCCACGGCCAAAGAATCATACGACCGGATGATCGAGCTTGTTGATCTTGCCGAACGTTATCTGCAGCAACATAATGCCTGGCAGATCGCCTATCAAAAATCCTCTTCTCCAGCCGCACAGGTTCGGTTCGATATTGCCTCGCTACGAAACGAAATTGCGAAGGTCGCCGGCAAACCCGTGATCCTCTCGCTGCACGGCGAAACCAAATTCCTGGCGTTTTCCCAGCGAAAAGATCTCAATGCGATCGCAACCCGAGGCCCGGCGACCCCGGATCATGTTATCCGCACAAAGCGGATCCCGCTGCTTGGCCGGAACGTTCAGCAGTACGCTCAGGCTTACCGCGACTATTTCGAAAAGATGGCCAGCCGATCCCAACGATCCTTGCAAATGCTCGACCCTGCTCCTCGCATCGTTCTGGATCCAGAGCTCGGTATGATCAGCGTCGGCAAGAGCGCTGAAGAAGCGGCAGTTGCCGGCGAACTCTACGATCACACCATCGACGTGATCTCGCGAGCCATCGTGCTCGACGCTTGGGAACCCGTCACTCCCGAAGAAGCCTTCGACGTCGAATACTGGGAACTTGAACAAGCCAAACTCGGTAAAGCTGGCTCATCGAAACCGCTAATAGGTGAAGTTGCGCTTGTTACCGGCGCCGGCTCGGGTATTGGCAAAGCATGCGCCGAAGAATTAATGCAGCGCGGCGCCGCCGTGGTCGCTCTCGACATCAACCCCGCGATCGTCAACCAATCCAGTAAAAGATCGTTCCTCGGCATTCAGTGCGACATCGTCGATGAAACTGCTCTGGAAACCGCTCTTGAAACTGCCGTTCGCCGGTTCGGTGGACTCGACATAATGATCCTAAACGCGGGCATCTTTCCTTCCACTAAACGGATCGAAGATCTCGACCTCGCCACCTGGCATCGCACCATGCGCGTGAATCTGGATGCCAACTTATCGTTGCTACGTTTGAGTCATCCGTTACTGCAATTGGCGCCAAACGGCGGCCGTGTCGTAATCAACGCGTCTAAAAATGTACCGGCTCCAGGCCCCGGCCAAGCCGCTTACTCGACTTCTAAGAGTGCCCTCACGCAATTGGCTCGGGTGGCTGCTCTGGAATGGGGTAAAGATAAGATTCGCGTGAACGTTGTCCATCCTAACGCCGTGTTCGACACCGGCCTTTGGACCCCTGAAGTCCTCCAGCAACGAGCCACCAGTTACGGTTTGTCGGTCGACGACTATAAACGCAACAACGTGCTCGGGGCCGAGGTCACCAGCCGGATTGTGGCCGGTGTCATCGTCGAGCTCTGCGGCCCCACCTTCTCCGCAACCACCGGCGCTCAAATCCCCATCGATGGCGGCAACGACCGCGTGATTTAAGGTTACGGGTTGAGAGTTACGGGTTGCGAGCTGTGCTCAACGCGCAACTCGTAGCCCGCAACTCGCAACTCGTAACCCGCAACTCGTAACCTACAACTTACAACCTTCTGAGCTCCTGCCGAAGCCGTTCTACTTCCTGCATCAGATCCAGAACGATGCGCAGACTCGGGCCTTCCAATCGCATCTCCGTTCGCAAACTCTGGATCCGGCGCAGCCAGTAGATTCCATCCTCATCGAACAACGGTTCTCCGTCTTCCTTATAACGAGTTGCTCTTACCAGGCCTTCACGGCAGTAGGTTCGGATTCCATCGGGCTCCACGGCCGTGTACTCTGCGGCTTTCGTGACATCGAACAGTTTGCCGGTGTCCGGATTAATCACCGTCAATCGCACGTACTCCTTCGTCTCGTGGCTGCTTTCACCGCTCATAGGCATTCTCAGTAATCAGTGATCAGTGAGTCAGTAATCAGTGGCTGAAACGTTCATTGCGCCGATCAGCGAATTTTCCCTTCATTAGCTTCGTTCTGTTCTGTCAATGATCCTGTCTTTTCTTTGCGCCTTTGCGTGAGATTTTTCTTTGTTTCAAGCTCGCGGATCAAACTTAGAAGTTTTAGCAAGTTCCTCCCATAATCGGCTTTCCTCCGCCGTAACGGTTTCCGGAACCTGGATCCGGGCCACCGCATAAAGGTTTCCCCGCTTTCCATCCGAGCGAGTGAGGCCAAGGTTGGCAAGTCGAAAAGTAGCTCCGTTGACTGTCCCAGCCGGGATCTTCAGCTTCGCCTGGCCATCCAGCGTCGGAATATTGATACTGGACCCCAGCACGGCTTCCCACGGCGCTAGGTCCAAGTCGTAATAAAGGTCCGCATCTTGCCAACGGAAATCGGGATGTTTCTGGAAAGAAATCCGTAAGAACAAATCTCCCCCATTCTCTCCCTGACCAGCTAACCGGATGCGTTGGCCCTCCCGAATACCGGCCGGGATTTTTACTTTATAGGTGTCCGTCTTTGCCGGTTGGCCAGATTGATCCACGCGTTGCAAAGTGATGGTTCGCGTCGAACCATGCAGCGCTTCTGCAAGGCTGACCAGCATGTCCGCTTCAACATCGCGTTTTCGTGGACGGCGTGGCCTCTCGGCTTCGCCATCAAAGTCGGGAGTACCCGCATAGGATCGTCGGGTACCGAAAAATTGTTCGAAAAAGTCGCTGAACCCGGTACCGCCGAAATGAAACTCAGCGCCTCCTTCAGGTCCTTGGTGAAAGGTCCAACCTTCTGGCGCGCCTCCCATCCCTCCGGGAGCTCCTGCAAACTCGCCGGTTTGCCAAGCCGCGCCGAGTCTGTCGTACTTCGTCCGCTTCTCCGGATCGCTTAAGACCTCGTAAGCTTCATTGATTTCCTTAATTTTTTCTTCGCCTTCCTTTTTGTCCCTTGCGACGTCAGGATGGTATTTCCGCGCCAACTTCCGGTAAGCAGACCGGATCTCATCGGCGGTCGCAGTCTTGCTGACGCCAAGCGTCTCGTAATAGTCCCTGAATTGCGTAGCCATAGATGGAGGAGCTAGGAGCTAGAATCTGGGATCCAGGAGGTTCCTCGCCATAGTTCAATGTAGCTTGCAAACACGATTTTCAAGCTGCGTAGTCGCCCTCCCCAGCTTCAGGCGTGGCACCGCCGCGAGTCGCAACCCGTACCCTGCAAGGCGCAATCCGCAACGGGCAACCAACGACTCGCAATTTCGCAACTCCCTGCGGGACAGCAACTTGGTCCGGTTTGTGCCTTTTACTTCTGGCAAGATAACATGAAAACCAGAGCTAACTTAGAGCGCTTCTCGCTCGTCTTGCTCGGAGTTCTACTATGCTTTGCCGATTTTGTGTCAGCGGCTCAAAGCACAAAAAATGTCAACACCAATAACCAAAGAGCCGGAGCGGTTACGGGGCAGTTAACAGCGACCTTTGGTAATCAAGTCGTGTACGGCGTCGCAGAAACCGTGACGTTAACGCCGTTGTCGGGTGGCCAAACCATCACGACTAAAACCAATGACCTGGGCCGATTCCTTTTTCAAAATGTGGCACCCGGTCAATACGAATTGCGCACCCAATTCGAGTGGTCCACCGGCTACGTTGAGGCCTATGATGACGGAACCCGCGACCGGATGTGGGTCGATCATTCCAGGGCGATAGCCGGCCAGCTGCAGGTCAAACCGCATCAGACAGCCCGGCTAACAAAATATACGGTCAGTCCGACCCAAGATGGCCGTTGGGCGTATGGCGGCCTGGTTTTTCCAAGACCTCACCATCCGCTGGTAACTTGTGACTGCGACTGACTCGCCCTGAACCCCGTGACCGTCCCGCAGGGACCGACTGACCGTAGCCTGGTCCGGCAGCGGCGGATGCGCGTCAACCTAAGGCCCGGATGTCTTCGTCCCGGAGGGACTGATCGATCGTAGCCAGGCAGTTTACTGCCTGGAATACGTAAGAAGAATGAGTCCGTCTCGTAGAGACGGTTTGATCTATCATTGGCCCCCGATGGGGCCTCATTTCGCATATCAAGACCCGCGAAGCCACATCATATCCGCCGCGGCGGAGACGAAAAATTTTCTCTAACCTTTCCCAGGCAGTAAACTGCCAGGCTACGATCGATCAGTCCCTACGGGACGAAAAACACCCAATCCCCTGAGGTTGACGCGCATGGGCAACGGCTGGACCAGGTATCGATTTAATAACGGACCAGTCCCGTAGGCACGGTGTGATCAGGGGCGACACCTTGGCCTCGTTGTGTCCAGCCATTTCCCAATCGGTTGAGAAACTGCTACTGCTTCTTAATGCCAGATGATCGTTTATGGCCGGTCTCCATTAAAGGCGTCGTGTTTGTCGACGAAAAAGTCGTCCTCCTCCTCAATGACCGCGCCGAATGGGAGCTTCTAGGAGGCCGTCTGGAAAGAGGTGAAACACCTGAAGCATGCGTTAGGCGGGAGCTAAAGGAGGAGCTAGGTCGCACTGTCGCGGTCGACAGGCTTCTCCTGGCTGAAGTTCTCGAGACACTCCCGCAAAAATTCGTGCTAATCCTTGCCTATTATTGTTTGCTTCCCGCGCAGACCGCCGAGTTCAAGCTCAGCGAAGAACATAAAGAAGTGCGCCTATTTTCAATCTCCGAGCTTAGCCAAATTCCGATTCCGGACGTTTACGTAAAGGCAGTCAACCTGACCCAAAGGGCTCTCACCTGATGAGCAAATCGACGTCTGAACAACCTGCTCGCGGCTCGGACGAAGAGATTAGGCGTTATGTCATGGTTAAGACTCCTTTGGAGCCCGCTGACCTCGCATTTGTCTTTGGCACTCGCCACGGGATTCCCGATTTTGCAGATGCGATCGCCGATTATTGGCAGAAACATTTTTTTCCGTGGATTCTCATTGCCGGAGGCCCGACAAAAGGCGAGACCGAGCCTGAGAGCGATGCGTTAAAGAATGCGCTAACCTCTCGACATGTGCCGCCGGATCGAATCATCTGTGAACGACGCTCAACCAACACAGGTGAGAATGTCGAGTTTTCACTTCCGATCATCGAGCAACACCTCGGCATTCAACGCATCCGCTCCTTGATTGCTGTCGGTAAAATCTCCTCATCACGGCGTTACCTCATGACCCTCGAACGACACTGGCCTGGACCGAAGAAAATGATTCTTCCGATCAACTACTTCTCGGTCTCTGAAGATGAATGGACTAAGGATCCTGAGTTTAAATCGCGCGTCCTAGCCGAGTGGGACAAGCTTCCTCGCTACGAAGAGACGGGGTTCCTCAAGGATATCCCATCCTTACCCCCACGGCCTAGCACACGGTTGAAAAACGGATAGGCGACGAGGTTTAGCGGCGATGCGCCGAGACCTGGCGAGCGCCCGGAGCCACCAAGCGAAGAGTCACGCTCCGATCCGATAAGAGCTGTGTTGTGACGCTCGCCTTAGCTACCGCGTCGGCCCGGATTGAATTGTGAGGGTTTGAATTCCTTGGACGCTCTTAGGAGATCCGATTGAGGGGAGGAACTGGATTCGAGACTCATAAAGGTAGGCTTCCCTTATTCGCGTTTATTCGCTTTTCATTCGTAGCCTGTCGCGCCGTCTTGTCCGCCATAGTTCCGGGAATGAGGGACGAAGGCGGAAGGCTCTGCGAAGGCGGATCCATTCGCGGTCGCGTTCATCGAACAAATTGGTCCACGAAATCCGCGCCGAGGCCATTCTTCGAATAGTGTTCGCGGCACATCTCGATCTTGGTAAAGACGTCCTCGTACCCAGTCTGTTTTCCCCAGGGGTCGACATAGATCATGCACCCGGTGATGTGAAATAGCGTGATCATCTCTTGCACATCTTCCGGCACGACTAACGTGTGGGTTTCTCCTGGCGGTTCGAAAACATAAGCGCCTTCACTGGCGACCCAATCGTGCTCGAGATAGTGCCATTTCCCCCGCAACACGAAACCGTGAACTGGTGCGGGATGTCGGTGCCGGCTTAAGATCCCAGCCCTGCGCACGCGTAACAGGTTCACCCAGTAACCCTGAGACGCATTCAGACAGAGCGGACGAAACCAGACGTTTTCCATCTGCGGTACCCAGACCCGTTCATCATCAGGCACCGGTGAAGGAATCACGATCTCGTTTTGTGCATCGACCGGGAACGGGAGTTGATACGGCATCCGAGGGTCGTTCCTCACGTCGATATTCTCTTTTGCATCACTCGGTGTTTTCATGGTGCAAGTCTTTAACTTTTATTCACAGAGCTGGCTCGCAACTCAGATCACAAGATAACCGCCATCGACCGGTAGGATAGCCCGCAGCTCGGCTAAACTAAGAATTCGCGATTCGGTCCACAAATTCCGAAAAGGTAGGATCTTTGCGAGCGGCGGCCAGAACATGCAGTTGTGCTACCTCTTCACTCGAAAACGTCGAACTAACAATCGTCCCAAGTGCTTGCGCTTCGGCTGTAATTCTCTCTCCAGCGTTAGGGAGGCAGTCAGGGCCACTCAGGCGGAATGAAATGGCTGAAATCGGGCCGAACAATAGCGCCCGAGCTAATTGTGGCCACTGCTTTAGATCGGGTTCAACGTTTGCTGCCCGCGCAAACCATAGTGCCAGGAGATGCATCGCTTGCAGTTGCGATTTTCCGCGCGCCTCTCGATAAATGGCAATTCCAGCGTTCATTTGATCCTGGCTGGGCGGCGGTGTGATTCCTTTCCAGACATAAGTGATCCAGCGCGCCTGCAACTCTAATGGCGGGAAATAAGGACCGGTTTGTTCCCAGAGGCCCAGGAAAGCAAGGCCGGCTAAATCCGGATGGAATGTGAATTTGTACAGATCGGCGTGGTGAGCGTCCAGGTCCAGGATTTGTGCAATTGTGGGACTTAAAAATGGGATGCTCAATTCGAAGCCAGTGCCAAGGATAATTGCGTCAAACTCCTCAGAGCTTGCGTCCTCGAAATGAACCTCCCGACCCTGAATTTCCTTGATCCAGGGCTTAACGGCAATCCGGCCCTCAGCAACGAGCGGCAAGAAATGCTGGCTCAACGCCCGTCCGACGGTTAAGAAATTGCCGGCCGGTGTGAGCGCGCCAAACTGCTCCGGACTGCCAAACGTTCTTAGGATCCAGTCCTGAGTTTTTTCGCAAGCCAGTTCCCGAGGAGTCACTTCAGCGTTAAGCGCCGCGAAGCGGGTAAGCGTTAGTGCGTCGCTTGGTACTCCCGCCACCAGTTTTTGCATGACGTATCGTTGGCGGCGGAAGGTCGAGACGACGCGCGAGGCGCCGAGCATCGCTAGGTCACTGGCAATTTCGAGCGCGCTAATGGCGCAACCAACTACCAGAATGCGCTTGCCGCGAAAACCTTCAGGATCTTTGTATTGAAAGCTATGAAGTACGCCGCCCTGACCGCAAAACGAATCAAGTCCAGGCAGCGATGGGATCAGCGGTTTGTTGAAACGGCCTGAAGCAACAACAACGTACTGAAAAAGCTCACTCCTTGCCTGTGCGGCATTGGACCGGATTACCCACCCCTCGCCGTTGGGATTGCGTTCAAGCAATTGGACGCGGGTACCATAGCGGATATGCGAATCAATATCGAAACGCTGGGCATACCGTTTTAAATAGGCAAGAATATCATGGTTAGACGGGAATATCGGGCCACCTGGTTCTGGAGCTAGGTCG